>Ga0114129_10002145_pt1 | contig 27198 bp, 35 predicted proteins | sample RhiMetdeltSRZDD1_FD_80071 | JGI IMG/M metagenome (GOLD analysis project Ga0114129, IMG submission 80071) | Populus rhizosphere microbial communities from Tennessee, USA - Rhizosphere MetaG P. deltoides SRZDD1 (version 2) (version 2) | ecosystem: Host-associated > Plants > Roots > Rhizosphere >...
CGTGGCATCATACCGTCGCCTTCGAGGAGGGAGAACCATGAGCACGCCCGCAGCAGCCACCAGCGCCCGTAACGAAGTCCGCGGGGTCGTCCCCAAGCTCATCGAGCTGAGCGAGAAGGTCCTTTATGGCGACGTGTGGGAGCGCTCCGCCCTGTCCAAGCGTGATCGCAGCCTGATCACGGTGGCCGCGCTCACCGCGCTCTACCGCTCAGATCAGCTCAAGGGCCACATCGAGCGCGCGCTCGCCAACGGCGTCACGCGCGAAGAGATCTCCGAGGTCATCACGCACATGGCGTTCTACGCCGGTTGGCCCACGGCCATGACGGCAGCGCGCATCGCGAAAGGCGTCTTCGAGGAGAAAAAATCATGAAAGTCGGATTCATCGGGCTCGGGCTGATGGGCAACCACATGGCCACCAACATCCAGAAGGGCGGCCACGAGCTGATCGTGCACGATCTGCGGCCGGAGGCGGCCAAGCCGCACATCTCGGCGGGTGCGAAGTGGGCCGACTCGCCCAAACAGGTTGCCGAGCAGTGCGAGGTCGTGTTCACGTCGCTGCCGGCCCCGCCCGACGTCGAGTCGGTCGCGCTGGGCGAGCGCGGCATCCTCGCCGGCCTCGGCCGCGGCAAGGCGTACTTCGACCTGAGCACCAACTCGCCGACGGTGGTGCGCCGCATTCACAAGATCTTCGCCGAGCGCGGCGCGCACATGTGCGACGCGCCCGTGAGCGGGGGACCGCGCGGCGCCAAGTCGGGCAAGCTCGCGATCTGGGTCGGCGGCGACCAGGAGGTCTTCACGCGCCACAAGCCCGTGCTCGACGCGATGAGCGACCAGGCGACGTACATCGGACCGATCGGCGCCGGCTCGATCGCCAAGCTCGTGCACAACTGTGCGGGCTATGCGGTGCAGACCGCGCTGGCAGAAGTCTTCACGATGGGTGTGAAGGCCGGGTTGGAACCCGCGGCGCTCTGGAAAGCCGTGCGCAAGGGCGCCAACGGCCGTCAACGACTCTATGACCGCCTCGGGGACAACTATCTGCAAAACAAGTACGAGCCGCCGAGCTTCGCGCTGCGCCTGGCGCACAAGGACGTCAGCCTGGCCACCGCGGTGGGGCGCGAGCACGGCGTGCCGATGCGGCTGTGCGAGCTGACGCTGATGGAGATGACGGAGGCGCTCAACCGCGGCTGGGCCGAGCGCGATTCGCGCGTCTCGATGCTGCTGCAGAACGAGCGCGCCGGCGTACAGATGAAGGTCGATGAGGCCGCGATCAAGGAGGTGCTCGACAAGGATCCGCCGGCGCTGCTGTAGAACCCCCGGCCCGGCGATTGCACCGGCCAGGGACGTCTCCTGAAGGAGGTGCGCGATGCGCTGGATGGGCGGCAGACGGAGCGAGAACATCGAGGACCGGCGTGGGATGGGGATGCCGGTTGCCGTCGGCGGTGGCATTGGGACCATCGTCCTGATCGTGCTGGCCTTGTTCTTCGGTGTCGATCCGAGTGTCATCCTCAACACCGACGCGCCGACGGCGCCGCCGCCGGCGGAGTCGCCGGCGCCATCGGTGTCCCCGCGCGGCGGCGACGAGATGCGCGACTTCGTCGCGACCGTGCTGGCGGACACCGAGGACACGTGGGGCGCGCTCTTCCGCGAATCTGGTCGGCAGTACCGCGAGCCGCGCCTGGTGCTGTTCAACACCTCAGTGCAATCGGCGTGCGGCATGGCCGGCTCGGCCACCGGTCCGTTCTACTGCCCGCAAGACATGAAGGTCTATCTGGATCTCGATTTCTTCCGCGCGCTGCGCGACCGCTTCCGCGCGCCGGGCGACTTCGCCCAGGCCTACGTGATCGCCCACGAGGTTGGTCACCATGTCCAGCGCCTGCTCGGCATCACGGATCGCGTGATGGCCGAGCGGCAGCGCGGCGGCGCCCGCGGCAACGCGGCCTCCGTACGGCTGGAGCTGCAGGCCGATTGTCTGGCCGGCGTGTGGGCATATCACGCCGACCGCGCGCGCCACATCCTGGAGGAGGGGGACGTCGAGGAGGCGCTCGCTGCTGCGGCCGCCATCGGCGACGACCGGCTGCAGCGCCGCGCCGGCGGCCGCACGGCGCCCGAAACCTTCACGCACGGCACGTCGGAGCAACGGGTGACCTGGTTCACGCGCGGCATCGAGTCGGGCGACCTGCGGCAGTGCGACACCTTCGGAGGGGGCGTCTGATAAGATCGGCGGGATGGTCGTTCTCGGCATCACCGAGACTCACTGCGCGACCGCCGCGATCCTGCGCGACGGCGCGATCGTAGGCTGCGCCTCCGAAGAACGCTTCACCCGCCTCAAGAACGACGCGGGCTATCCGCGTCTCGCTGTCGACGCGCTGCTGCGCGAGCTGTCGCTCGCGCCGCGGGACATCGACGTGGTCGCGCTCGCCGGCTCGCGCGCGTACGCGCGCGAGTGGATGAACCGCGTGCTCCACGACGCCGACTACGCGCGCGCCTACTACGGCGTGCGCCTCGACGAGCCGGCGCGCGGGCTCTCGCGGCGCGCGCGCAAGCTCGGCGCGCGCCTCGGTCTGGCCGATCGTGCTCGCGGCAAATTCCAGCTCTCAGAGGCCGAGCGGCTCGCTCTCGTCACCGGGCATCTGGGCATCGACCGGAGCCGAATCGTCGCCTACGACCACCACCTCTGTCACGCCGCCGCCGCCTACTACGGCTCGCCGTTCGGCGGCGAGCGGGCGCTCGTGCTCACCAACGACAACGCCGGCGACGGTCTCTGCGCCACCGCGTCGACCGGGCGCGGCACCGCTCTGGTCCGGCACGAGGCGGTGCCGAGTGCGCCGGGCTCGCTCGGCTCGTTGTACTCGTTCGTCACGCTACTGCTCGGCATGAAGTTCGGCGAGCACGAGTACAAGGTGATGGGGCTGGCGCCATATGCGCCGGCGCGCCAGGCCGAGCGTGCGTGGGAGGCGCTCTCATCCGTGTTCGGCCTGGAGCCGACGACGCCCGCGCGCTTCGTGTGGAAGCGCCGCGGGCCGCGCTACCGCCTGCTGCTCGAGACGACGCTGGGGCTGCGCTTCGACGCCATCGCCGCCGGCGCGCAGCGGATGGTCGAGGAGTCGCTGCTGGCGTGGGCGCGGATGATGCGCGAGCGCCACGGCGGCGAGCGGCTGGCGCTCGGCGGCGGCGTCTTCATGAACGTCAAGGCCAACGGGCTCCTGGCCGAGGAGCCGTGGGTGCGCGATCTCTTCGTGTTCCCGTCGTGCGGCGACGAGTCCAACGCGATCGGCGCGGCGTATCTCGGCTGGCTCGCGCGCGCCGGGGCCGAGGCGCGGCCGCAGCCGTTCGGGCCCGCGTATCTCGGTCCCTCGATCGACGCGGCCGCCGTCGAGACGCTCATCCGCACGCGCGACCTCGCGGCGAAGTACCGCGTGAGCGAGCACGAGCAGATCGAGGAGCGCATCGCCGACTTGCTCGTCGCGGACGGTGTCGTCGCCCGATGTGCGGGGCGCATGGAATTTGGCGCACGCGCCCTGGGCAATCGCTCGATCCTCGCCAATCCCTCGGACCACCGCGTCGTCGGCACCATCAATCGCATGATCAAGAACCGCGACTTCTGGATGCCGTTCGCGCCATCGATCCTGCGCGAACGGGAGACCGACTACGTCGTCAATCCCAAGGGACTGGCGTCGCCGTACATGATGCTGGCGTTCGCGACCAACCCCAAGCGCCGCGACGAGATCGTCGCCGCGCTGCATCCACAAGACGCGACGGCGCGGGCGCATCTGCTGGACGAAGCGTGGAATCCCGGCTATCACCGCGTGGTGCGCGAGTTCGAGCGGCGCACCGGCGTCGGCGCCGTGCTGAATACCTCGTTCAACCTCCACGGGGAGCCGCTCGTGGGCTCGGCCGAGGACGCGGTGGACACGTTCGAGCGATCCGGCCTGCCCCATCTGGCGCTCGATCGCTGGATGATCTCCAAGAAGTAGCCGCCGCTCGCCGTCCGCCGTCCGCTCGCCGAAAAACGGAAAAGTATTTCCCGGCGTGCTGCGCGCGGACAGCCCAAATTCCCTGCCTTTTCCGCGGTGGGCCACGTGGCGGCGCGCTTGCTTCTTCCTCCGCGATGCCTCGCGCCGATTCCCCCCTCCACGGCGTCGCTGTCCTGATGGTCGAGGACGATCCCGACAGCCGCGACGCGTTACGGCAGGTGCTGGAGTACTTCGGCGCACGCGTCGTCGCGGCCGCAAGCGTCGAAGAGGCGCGGCGCCTCATCGGCGCGGCGGCGCCGCCCGACGTCGTGGTGACGGACATCGAGCTGGGCCGCGAGAGCGGCGTCGATCTGGTGGCGTGGCTGCGCGCGCAACCGAGCGCCAGGATCAATCGCGTGCCGGCCATCGCGATCACCGGCCACCACCGCTACGTCGAGGCGCCGAACGCCGATATCTTCACCGACTGGCTGCTCAAGCCGTTGCGGGCGGACGCCCTGTGCGCGGCAATCTCGAGCGCGGCAGTTGGCGATCGTCACCGGGAGCGACGCCGAGCCTGAGACTCCGCCGCGGCGACTCAGTAACCGCGCGCGCGATCGACGACGTGACGCAGCGGGCGGCCGGCGAGCCAGCGCGCGAGGTTGTCGTTGAAGACCGGCGCCATCTGCGCCGGGGTGCTCGGGCCGGAGATGTGCGGCGTGACGATGACGTTGTCGAGCGTCCACAGCGGGTGGTCCGGCGGCAGGGGCTCGGTCGCGAAGACGTCGAGCACCGCGCCCGCGATCCGGCGTGCCCGCAATGCGCCCAGCAGGGCCGCGTCGTCCACCAGCGCCCCGCGGCCGATGTTGACGAGCCACGCCGCCGGCTTCATCGCCGCCAGCGCCTGCGCGCCAAACACGCCGCGCGTGGCATCGGTGAGCGGCAGGACGAGGACGACGAAATCCGCCTCGCCGACGGCGCCCTCCAGGCGTCGCAGCGGGGACACGCGCTCCACCCCGCGAACGGCGCGGCCGGAGCGATTCACCCCGATGACGCGCATGTCCAGCGCGCGCGCCGCGGCGGCGATGGTGCGGCCGATGTCGCCCAGCCCCACGATCGTGATCGTCTTGCCGCTCAGACGCTCGGGCAGGACGTCGTCGCGCCAGCGGCGCTCACGCTGGGCGGCGCGATACGTCTCCGTGCGCTGCGTGATCGCCAGACACCAGCCCAAGACGTATTCGCGCATCCACGGCCCGAACACGCCGGGCACGCGCGTGACGATCACATTGGCCGGCAGCGTCGGCACCAGCGCGGAATCGACGCCGGCGCCCATCACGTGCAGCCATTTCAGGCGCCGCGCGCGCGGATAGATCTCCGCCGGGACCTTCCAGCCGTAGACGACGTCGGCCTCGCCGGCGGCCGCCATCGCGTCGGCCGGCGTCGCGCACACGGCCACACGGATCGGCGCGCGGCGCGCGTGCACGAGCGCGGCGTACGCCTTGGCGTCGCTCGCGTCCGGGTGATAGACGAGGACGGTGACCGGCTCGCGCGCCCTCACGTGCGAGCGGCTGCGAGCAGCGCGTCGTCCTGCGCGAAATCCGCGTCGCGGCGATCGAGGCCTTCCCGTCGGTACCAGTCGAAGGTCTGCGTCAGCCCGGACGCCAACGTGTATCGCGGCCGGATCCCGAGCTCGCGGCGCAGGCGCGTCGTCGTGTAGACGGCGTGGCAGTCGTAGACGAGGTTCTGGCCGAAGGGCGCCTTGGCCACCGGCACGATCGTGAGCGGCCGACCGACCACCTCGGCGATCAGCTCGACGAACCCGACCTGCGTGATCGCCTCGTCGCCGCTGACGTTGTAGGCGCGGCCGAAGGCTCGGCGATCGCCGAGCATCGCAGCCATGGCGTCGGAGAGATCCTCGACGTGGCCGAACTGACGCAGCCAGCCGCCGTCACCCGGCACGAGCACCGGGCGGCCGCGCACCAGACGGTCGAAGAAGAACGTCTCGTTGTTGCGCGTGTTGAGCGGGCCGAACACGTGGGTCGGGCGCACCACGGTGGCCGGCAGCCCGCTACCGAGATACGCGTCCTCGCCCTCGATCTTGTTCTTGGCGTACTCGCCCCAGTAGAGATTACGGGGCGTGTCCTCGTCGTAGGGGATTGGCAGCGCGTGATCGTGCACGCGTCCGGTGGAGACGAAGATCGCGTGACCGCTCCGGCCGCCGAGCGCTGCGAGTAGCGCGCGCACGTCGTCTCCGGTCGTGGGCGCGTACGCGATGTCCACCAGGCCGTCGAAGCGCTCGCCGCCGAGCACGCGGCCCAGCGCGGCGTGGTCCTTGCGATCGGCCACGATGGTCTTCACGCCGGCGGGCACACGGCCGGGCTGACGGCCGCGATTGAGCACGACCACGTCGTGGCGGTCGCGCAGCAGCGCGCGTACCAGGTGCAGGCTGATGAACTCGGTGCCGCCGACGACGAGAACGCGCATCAGGTGAGCGAGATCGCCACGCAGGTCGTCGTGCGCGTGACGCCGTTGATCGCGCCGATCTCGTCGGTGACGAGGCGGCCGATGGCGTCGAGGGTCGGTCCCTCGACGACGGCGATGAAGTCGTAGGGACCCGTGACGGCGTCGAGATTCGCCACTGCGCCCTTGGACACCGCGCCGAGCGCCTTGCGGATCGCCTTCGTTTTGCCGGGCGCGGTCTCGATGAGCACGTACGCCTTCATGCCCTTGCTCTTGGCGGCCATGGCAGCTCCTCCGGTGATCGGTCAGTGCCGAGTGCTGGCGCCGACGACGCTCCGCAGCGTCGCGGGGAACGACGCCGCGCGCTCGATGATGCGGGCGCCCTCGAAGTCCACGCGCGTGCCGCGCTCGTCGGTGTGGTTCGCGGGGTCGAAGGCGACGGTTACCCGGCGCTCGCGCGCGCCCTGACGCACGGTGAGCGCCTCGCCGCGGCTCTCGTCGCCCAGGCGCGTCAGCACGACGTACAACCCTGCGGCGTCGGTCTCGCCCAGGTACGTGAAGCCGGTCTTGTCACGCACGACTTCGACGGTCGCATCGGGGACGGGCTTGCCGCGGCCGTCCATGACGTAGCCGAGCACGGTGAACCGGTAATAGACCTCGTGCTCGGCGCCGGCGGGCGCGATGGAGACGGCGGCGACGACGAGCATCGCGGCGAGCGCGCGGCGCGCGAGGCTCATCCGAGCTCGCTCCGCAAGAATTCTTTCACGTGCGGACTGCCGCCGATCGTCAGCCGGACCTGCGACGCGCCGGCCGGCACGTCGAGGGCGAAGTCGAAGAATGCGCAGCACCGGCGCTCCAGCGTCACGAATTCGGCGAGCTTCATGATGACGTCGGGCTCGCTCGGATACGAGAAGACGTAGCCGTCAGCGACTTCGCGAGCGTCGAGCCGATGCGCGCCGAGCTCGGTGCGCAGTACGCTGTGCCGGGCGCGCTGCGCGGCGTCGAGCGCGCCGAGGTCGCAGGCCAGAATTCGCACCCGGTGAGTCTAGCAGATAGGCTCGGAGAAGAGAGCGGTGGCAGCGCGCTTCGTCGGCGCAGCCGCACACGAGCGTCACGCGGCCCGTGGCGCCGCGGCGCCGCAGCTCGGCGAGCGCCTCCTGCGCCTCCGGCCGCTCGAGTCCGGCGAGATACCGCGGCACGTACTGGTCCCAGGTGATCGTCTCGTCCAGGTAGGCACGCAGCAGCTCGGGCACCGGCCCCAGCTCCTTGAGCCAGACGCTCACGCGCTCCTTGCGTATTCCGCGCGGCCAGAGGCGCATGATCAGCACGCGGTGGCCGTCGGCGGCGGCCGCCGGCTCGTAGACGCGCTTGGTGACGATGTCGAGGCGTTGACCCATTGGGGTAGAGTGCTCCTGGGTTTCTATCATGCTCTCGGTACGCAACGTTCGGCTCGCCTCCGGTCTCGTGATGTTCGCCTACGTGACCACGCACCTGGCGAACCACGCGCTCGGGCTGATCTCGCTGGACGCGATGGACGCCGGACGTGTGTACTTCCTGGCCATCTGGCGCAATCCGCTCGCGTCGGTGCTGCTTTACGCCTCGTGGATCACGCACGTCGCGCTCGCGTTCTGGGCGCTCTACCAGCGCCGCACCCTTCGCATGCCGCTGTGGGAGGGCGCGCAGCTGGCGCTGGGGCTCGCCATCCCGCCGCTGCTCGTCTCGCACATCGTCGGCACCCGTCTCGCGTGGCAGCTCTACGGTGTCGAGGACGCCTACTCGCGCGTCGCGCTCGTGCAGTGGGCGCTGTCACCCGAGGTTGGCCGCCGGCAGATGCTGGTCGTCGTGCTCGCCTGGATGCACGCGATGATCGGCCTGCACGCGATCGTGAAGCTGCGTCCGTGGTACCCGCGCGCCGCGCCGTGGCTGCTGGGCATCGTCGTGCTGGTCCCGGTGCTCGCGATTCTCGGGTTCATCAGCGGCGGACGTGAGGCGGCGTTGCTGGCGGAGGATCCCTCCGTGCGTATGGAGATGCTGTGGCACGGGCGGGCGCCGCTCGCGCCGGAAGAGGTCGCGACGCTCACTCGCGTCAGAACCACCGGCTTCTACACGTATACGACGCTGCTCGGCGCGGTGCTCCTCGCGCGCGGCGTCCGCAGCGTGATCCAGCGCCGCCGCGGGCTCATCCAGGTGACATACCCCAGCGGGCGCCGCGTGAGCGTGCCGGTGGGACTCTCCGTTCTCGAGATCAGTCGCTACGCGCGCATTCCCCACGCCTCGGTGTGCGGCGGTCGCGGTCGCTGTTCGACGTGCCGGGTGCGCGTGGCGACGCGACGGCCGCAGCCGTCGCCCGGCGAGGCGGAGAGCCGCGTGCTGCGTCGGCTGGGCGTGACGCGCGATGTGCGCCTGGCCTGCCAGCTCCGGCCGACCGCCGACGTCGCGGTGACGCCGCTCTTGCCCGCGACGGCCACGGCCGCGGACGGGCGTCCGCACGGCGACTCGCACAACGGCCGCGAGCAGGAGGTGGTCGTGCTGTTCGCCGACCTGCGCGGCTTCACGCGGCTGGCCGAGCACCGGCTGCCGTACGACGTCGTGTTTTTCCTCAACCGATACTTCGAGGCCGTCGGCGGCGCCATCCAGCGCTGCGGCGGCGTCGCGAACCAGTACACGGGCGACGGCGTCATGGCGCTATTCGGGGTCGACACCGGCCCCGACGAGGGCTGCCGTCAGGCGCTCGCCGCCGCCGGCGAGATGGTGCGGAGCGTGGGCGCGCTGAGCGAGGCGCTCGCCGCCGATCTGCGGGAGCCACTTCGTATCGGCATCGGTGTGCATACCGGTCCGGCGGTCGTGGGACGTATGGGCTACGCCGAGGCGAGCTATCTCACGGCGGTCGGCGACACGGTGCACGTCGCGAGCCGGCTCGAGGCGCTGACGAAGGACTACGACTGCGAGCTTGTCGTCTCCGAGGCCGTCGTGCGCCGCGCGAATGTCGCGACGGACGGCCTGCCGCGCCACGAGATCACGCTGCGCAATCGCGCGGAGCCGCTCACGGTGCTCGTTGTCCGAAGCGCCGCAAGCCTGACCTCGGTGGCACGGCCCGTGCTGGGTGAAGCTCCGGGAGGATAGGGCCGATGGCGAAGGACGACACGAACTTCTGGAAGATGACGTCGATCGGACTCGTCATCGCGGCGATCGTGGCCGTCGTGACCGGCATCGTGGTGGCCCACCGCACCGGTCCCAGCGACACGAGAGTGGTTGCCCCTTCGGCCTCGCCGGCGACCACCGTCGATCCGCAAGTCGCTCAGGCGCCGGAGCCAAAGGTTGCCCAGGCGCCCGCGCCGGCGCCGTCCTCCAAAGGTGTCCCACCCCAGTCGGTCGTCGCCGAGTGCAACCGCGTCGCGGCGAGCATGAGCGGGCCGGAGCGCACACGGAACGACAAGATCCTGAACGCTGCGAAGGACGCCGGCGTTGGTGCGCTCGGCGGCGCGGCGGTGGGCGCGGTCGGCGGCGCGATCGCCGACGGCGGCAAGGGCGCGGGCAAGGGCGCGCTCATCGGCGGTGGCGTGGGCGCCGGGGCGGGCACGCTCTATGGGATCTACGACAACAAGAAACACGACGAGCGATACCGCTCGGCGTACATCGGCTGCATGAAGTCGAAGGGCTACACCGCCTGACCATCGCGCGACCGAAGCGGCGCGTGAGCGCGCGAACCGGCGTTCGCGCTCAGTGATCAGGCGGGCGCGTGGCTAGCTTTGAGGTGACGACCGAGGTGCATGGGTAGCGCGAAGCGGCGGCCGCACGTCTCGCACACGTGCGGACCGTCGACGCCGCGCGCATGAGCATGGTCCGGCGTCGCTTCCCGATCGTTGTCGGGCGTGTCATCCGAAAGTCCGAGAAAGCTTCGGATGGACTTCGCGCGATCCGCCGAGAGCCGGCGGCGAGCGATGCGCGCGAGTCGCATCGCCTCGCTTTCCTGTCGCGCGAATTTTTCGGAGAGCTTCATCTCCTGGTCAGAATACCAAAGGCGCGCCGCAAACTGTGACTAGAGAGTGCGGAGCGCCGCCGTCACCGGCAGCCGGGCGGAGCGGATCGCCGGCAGGAGGCCGCCCACGAGCCCGATCAGCAGGGCTCCAACGAGGCCCTGCGCGAGCAGACCCCGCGTGACGCGGAAGTCGAACGCCACCTGCGAGAACGTATTGAAGTTCAGCGTGGACAGCGACGCGCCGTCGCAATACACGTAGGCGAGCGTGCCGCCGAGCGCCCCGCCCACCAGCGCCAGCGCGAGCGCCTCGATCATCACGGAGACCACCACCGGCGCGCCGCCGAACCCGATCGCCCGCAGCGTGGCGATCTCCGTCTGCCGGCTGGCGATTGCCGAGTACATGCAGTTGAGCGCCCCGAACGTGGCGCCGATGGCCATGAAGGTGGCCACGCTGTAGCCGAGCACGCCGATCAGCTTCGACAGGATCGAGGCCTGCTTCGCGTAGTACTCCGGCTCGCGCAGCACGTTGATGGACAGGCGCCGATCCCGCGCGATCGCCGTCTTCAGCGCGGCGAGGCCCGCGGGCGACGCGTCGGCGAGCGTGGCGGTGACCGACTGAAAGCCGGTGCGCCGAAACGCCGACATGGCAACTTCCGCGTCGGCCCAGATCTCGGACTCGTGCACGTCGCCGCCGCTCTCGAAGGTGCCGACGACCGTCCAGTCGCTGTCGCGGAAGGCGATCCGCGAGCCGACGGCGAGACCCGCAAATTGCCGCGCCGCCTTGCGCCCCACGATGACCTCGCGCACCCCCCGCTCGTAGCGCCGGCCTTCCACGATGCGGATCTCGTCGCGGATCGCAAAGGCCGTGGGCTGCACGCCGCGCATCGGCACGTTGTTGGGATCGCTCTGGCCGTGCCGCGGCAGGTCCACCATGACGAACAGCTCCGCAGACACGAGCGGCCGGCCGTCGTCGTCACGCGCGATGCCCGGCATGCTCGCGAGCAACGTGGCCTGATCGCGCGCCACGCCGCTCGACATCTCCGCGTCCGAGCCCGCGCGGAGCATGATGACCCGCGTGGGCCGTCCGGTGCTGGCGAGCGTGTGCCGGAAGCCTTCGCCCATGGCGAGCACGGAGACGAGCACGCCGACGACGCCTGCGATGCCCACGACGACGACGAGCGAGGTGCCGAGGCGGCGCGGCACGTTCATCAGATTCATGAGCGTGATCTGGGCGACCTGGTTCAGCCACGGCATGGCGTTACCGGTGTCCCGCCAGCGCGTCCACGATGCGCAGGCGATTGACGCGTACGGCCGGCGGCAGCGCGACGGCGAGCGCCAGCGCGACGGCGACGCCCGCGGCCCACACCCACGTCGACCCGTCGACGAAGAGCGGGGGGAACCGGCCGCCCGTTGCGGCGTTGATTCCCGGCAGCAGCGCGACCGCAGCCATCATGCCGAGGCCGGCGCCGAGGGCGAAGAGCAGGCCGGCCTCGCCGATCACGAGCAGCGTCACCGCGGTGTTCGAGAATCCGAGGGTCTTGAGAATCGCCAACTCGGGAATGCGCTCGCGGATCGACTGCGCCATCGTGTTGCCGGTCAGGATGAGGATCGTGAAGAACACGGCGAAGAGGATGCGCGTGACGAGCGCGCCGATGTCACCGATCTGCTTGGCGAAGCCCAGCGCGAATTCTTTTTCGGGCGCCGTCTTCGTCTCGTCCGGGGAATTCAGGAACATGCGGTCGATATCCGCGGCGACCGCGCGCGCCTGCTCGGCGTCCGCGATGCGGATGATGTACCAGCCGGTCTTGCCGCGGCCGAGCCCGCGCGCCTCGTCGAAATGAGCGACGTTGATCAGCACCACCTCGGTGTTGGCGCGGACGGCGGGATCGTCGGCGTCGAACACACCGACGAGGTCGAATTCCCAGTCCAGGCTGCCGTCCGCCTTCGCGTGGATCTCGGAGGCGATCGGCAGCTTCTGGCCGACCTTCCAGCCATAGCGTTCCACGAGCAGCTTGCCGGCGACGGCTCCCGTGCGCGTCTTCATGAAGGCCTCGCGCTGCCCGGGAGTGATGTCGAACTCGGGATACATGTCGAGGTAGCGCGCGGGGTCGACGGCGAAGACGGCGAACGCGTTGCTCTCGTTCTGGTACTTGGCGCCGAACCAGTCGGCGTACGCGACGCCGACCACGCCGGGCACGCGCTCGATGCGCGAGGCGTAGGCCATCGGCAGCGGCTCGATGATCGAGTAGCGCGCGGTCGTCAGCAGTCGCTTGGCATCCGCGCTGTCGGCGCCCGACTCGAAGGCCACCTGCACGGCCTCGAGCAGACCGAACAGCAGGAACGCGACGAGCACCGACGCCAGCGTCAGGATCGTCCGCGTCTTGCGGCGGAAGAGCTGCGTCCAGAGCAACGGCCAGTACTTCACGGCGCCGCCAGGTCGTTGGTCAGCGCCAGCGTGCCCTTGTCCAGGCGCAGGCCGCGCCGCGCGTATTCGGCGGCCTTGGGATCGTGGGTGACGATCACGATCGTCTTGCCGTGCTCGCGGTTGAGCGTTTGCAACAGCAGCATGATTTCGTGCGCCGTCGCGCGGTCCAGATCGCCTGTCGGCTCGTCGCACACGAGCAGCGTCGGGTCGGAGACGATCGCGCGCGCGATGGCCACGCGCTGCTCCTGGCCTCCCGACAGCTCGCGGGGCTTGTGCTTGGCGCGCTCGCGCAAGCCGACCAGCGTCAGCGCGATTTCCGCGCGGCGCCGGCGCTCGGCCGCGCTCAGGTGCGTGAGCAGCAGCGGCAGCTCGACGTTGCGCTGCGCGGAAAGCACGGGCAGGAGGTTGTAGAACTGAAAGACGAAGCCAACGTTGGCCGCGCGCCAGCGCGCGAGCTCGCCGCTCGAGAGCTGATCGATGCGCCGGCCCTCGACGGCGATCGTGCCCGCGGTCGGCGTGTCCAGGCCGCCGATGAGGTTGAGCAGCGTGGTCTTGCCCGAGCCCGACGGTCCCATCAGCGCGACGAAGTCGCCGCGCGGGATGTCGAGGTCGATGCCGTGCAGGACTTCGATCGTCTCGCCGCCGCGGCGGTAGGTCTTGGTGACGCCGCGGATCTCCACCAGAACGTTCATGCGTCTGCTATTTGTCGGCCACCCGTACCGCCGCGCCGTCCTTGAGCGACGGCGGCGGCGCGATGACCACGCGCTCGCCCGCGCGCAGACCTTTGACGATCTCGCGCTCCGTGCCGACCGTCTGGCCCGGTGTGACGCTGCGGCGCGCGACGCGCCCGTCGGCGTAGACGAAGACTGTGTCGCCGCGGACGGCATCGGCCGGCACCAGCACGCCGGCGGCGACGGGCGCTCGCGGCGCAGCCGACTCGCCGCCCAGGAACGCCACGCGCACACCCATGTCCGGCACGATTCGCGGGTCTTTCGAGCGGATGGCGATGCGGACCTTGACGGTCGCCTTGCTGCGATCGGCGGTGGGGATGATCGCGATCACCGAGCCGGGAATCTTCCAGTCAGGATAGGCGTTGAGCGTCGCTTCCACCGGCTGGTTTGCCGTCACGCGGTTGATGTACGACTCGTTGACGTCGACCTGGATCTCGAGCGAGTCCATGTCGACGATGGTGCCGATGCCCGTGCGCGTGAAGCCGCCGCCGGCCGAGATTGGCGAGATCATCTCGCCCGGTTGTGCGGCCTTGGCGACGACGATCCCGGTGAACGGCGCACGGATGACGGTGTTGTCGAGCTGCACCTGCGCCACCGTCACCGATTCCGTGGCGACGCGGATCTGCTCCTGGTTGGCAGCGAGCTTCGCCCGCAAGGCGTCGCGCTGTGCGCGGGCGGCGTCCATGGCCTGCTCGGGCACCAGCTGCCGATTGAAGAGCTCTTGCGAGCGTGTGTAGTCGCGCTCGGCCTGCTGCAGCTGCGCGCGGATCTCGCCATCTTGCGAGCGTGCGGCCGCTAGCTGCGCACGCGCCAGGGCGAGCTGCGCCTTGGCCTCCGTATCGTCCAGGCGCGCCAGCACGGCACCCTCCGTCACGCGCATGCCCTCCTCGATCAAGATTTCGCTGACCTTGCCCGTGATCTTCGCGGAAACGGTGGCCTGGCGGCGCGCGGTGACGTAGCCGCTGGCATCGAGGACCGAGCCGGCGCCGCCGGCGGGTGCGGCCGCGCGCGCCGCGACGGTGCGCACCGTCGGCGTGCTGAAGCGCTCCCAGCCGAGCCAGACAGCGACCGTGATCGCGACGAGCGCGCCAACGGCGAGCACGAGCCAGCGCCGGCGGGCGCGCGGCGGGCGACCGTCGCGGTCGATGCGAAGCTCGCGGAGGAGTTCGGCGGTGTCCACGGGACTCTGTCGGCTCACGGGCAGCCTATTCAGTGTGCCACACGCGATGCGCTCAGGCGCGACGTCTCCAGATCGTCTCCCACTGCGCCCACGTGCCCGTCTTGGGGGGCTGGCGTTTCGTGACGTCTTCGCGCGGCGCCGTCACGGACACGAACGCCGGTGTGAGCCGCTCCAGCAGCTCGGCGCGCGAGAAGAAATGAATGAGCAGCCCGCGCTTCGGACCTTCGTCGTAGCGGATCGTGAATCCGCCGGCGGTGTTGCGCTCGACGACGGTGTGCGCGTGGTAAATCTGCGTGCTCGCGGAGTTGACGCGAAGAAAGAAGAGACCCCCGGGCCTGAGCAAGGCCGCGACCCTGGCGAAACAGGCGTCGCTGTCCGCGTCGTCACCGTGCTGAAAGACCTGGATCGCGATCACGTAATCGAAGCCGGGGAGGGAAGGGCGGAAACGGCGAAAGTCGTCGCAGGCGACCCGCGTTGCCACCGGCGGGCGCCGCTCGATCAGCTGAGCGACCGCCTCTGGCGAGACGTCCAGACCGAACAGCTCCAGGCCGGCGTCGAGCAGCGGCAGGTAATTGCGACCATTGCCGCATCCGACGTACAGACCGGCGCCCTTCCAGGCGGAGGCGTCGGCACGCAGCGTCTCGACGATCTGGCTCACGAACGGCAGCGGCGCGTCGTCGGCATAGCGGCCGGCACGATATTCCGCGTCCCAGCTCGTCGCGGTCAGGTCGCTGTCGCCTACGGCGCCCACCTCACCAGGACCTTCACTCGAGACCCCAGCTGCGCACGCGCGCCGGGGTAATGCGGAACATCACGCGGTTGGGCGGCATCGCCAGACCTTTCCACAGATCGCGCAGGCCCTTGTACTTCGCGTGGAAACGCTCGATCAGCGCACGCCGGTCGGCACCGTCGGAAAGAAAATCGACCTTGCCGACGACGGTCACGCCGCGAATCTGGCCGCTGTCGGCCACGGCCTCGGCCACGACGCAGACGCGCGGGTCGCGCTGCAGGTTTCGAACCTTCTGCGTGCCCTCGACGCTGATCATGGCCAGCATTCCCGGATCGTGTAGAAACCACATCGGCATGGCGAGCGGGCCGCCGTCGGCTTGAATGGTCGCCAGAACGACAACCTCCTTCGTCGCCAGGAAGCGTTGGACCTGAGGGTCGGCGAGGGTCGTCATCGAATCAACGTCGCGGCCAGACGCGGCAGTGACACGACCGCCACCCAAATGGCCGACGCGAGCGCCAACGTTGCACCGAAGCTCCAGGCCTGCCGAAAGCCGAACCAGCACGCCAGCACGAACACGAGGGACGCCGAGGTGCCCACGATCATCGAGCCGGCGAAGTCGGCGGTCTGCCGGCCGTCGCCACGGCTCGCGGAGTACACGATCCACATCGCAAGCGGCGCCGTCAGCGGCATCGTCGCCACCACCGCGGCGAGATGACGCGAGCGCTCCTGGACGATGGCGACGATCACGATGACGAGTACTGACAAGACGACCGGCACGATCCGTTCTTGCATCACGAGCCGGCGCGGTCCCACTCGTTGACCAGGATGTCGAAGTGCTGCACGTGCGGCGGCAGCTCGAGGAGGTATTCGTGATCCTTCGGCAGGTGATGTGTCCAGTACGAGATCGTCATGAACTCGGCGACGCCGTCCCGGACCCGTCGAAAGACCTGGACGCCGAGATTGCCTTTGGTCGCCCGGATCTTCTTCACGCCTTCTTCGTACAGATACTGGGCGTACTTGTCCGCGCTCGATTCGCGCGTGCGCCCCTGCCAGATGCGGGCGACCGCGGGCTGGGCCATGCCGTGGTCCTTTCTAGCGTGCGGGAACGATGCGCCCTCGAACGTCTGTCAGCGTGAGCAGGATCTCGTACCGCGTGGTATCGAGGGAAAACGACAGGTGTCGCTTCGGGGGATGACTGGTCAGGATCACCGGCAGGTAGCTGACGTCCGTGGCGGCGAACTGCGTGCGCATCCAGCGCGGCACATCGGCATCGCGCTGCCGAACGACGCCTTCGATGATCTTCACGACTTTCGCGTAGTGATCAGGGTTGGAGAGCTGGAGATCAGCTAGCGCGCCGGGCGCGCCGAGGTCGATGGCCCGAGCCGCGCCCGCGCCGCCGGACACCCACGCGACAGCCGAGAGCACAACGACACCTATGAGCAACCATCGCGACATGGCCGTCCTCCTACTGTGTGGGCTGGATCGTATCACCCGGATCGTTCGTCCTGGGTGGTCGCGACGGGCCTCCCCACCGTCAGCGCATCTCGCAGCGTCGGGTCCAGATCATTGAACCTGGAATCGGGCTGCGCGCCCAAGGCGTCGAGCAGCTTGCTGAAGAAGCAGCGCGCGGCGGCCGTGGCCGCGACATCGAAGATCTCTTCGTCACGGTAGCCGTGAGACCTCAGCTCGTCGATGTCATCGCGCGTCACGCGGTCCGCGTTGAGCGCGACTTTCTCGGCGAACGCCATCATGACGCGCTCTCTGGGCTCGAGCGGTGAATGCTCGGCGTCCTTCATGATGCGGGTCACGGTCGGCGCGTCGAACACCTTGTCAGCGAGCACCTTGCCGTGAGCCAGCGAACAGTACGAGCTTCGTAGCGCGCGGGCGGCGGCGAGCGTCGCGAGCTCGTACGTGCGCACCGGAAGGTTCGACTGGATGGATTTCAGCAGGGAGACCCAGCCGTCGCCGACACCGGGCCGAAGACTGAAGACGCGCGCCCAGTTGGGGATGTAGCCGAAGCGCGCGTGCGTTTGGTCGTACATCGCCCGCACAGCGCCTTCGGCCTGGGCCGGCGGGATCGTGCGAATGAAGGCCATGTCGTCCTCCTGCGCCAACGAGACTGTGCAATGAAGGAGATAGCACAGATTACTGGCGGCGAGGGAGGAGTCGGCGTTGCGGGCCGCGCGCCCCGCGGCGAAACCACGGAACGCGCGGCCGGAACGATCAGAGCTGTCGCGTCGTGATCAGGACTTCGATACGGCGGTTGAGATCGCGACAGGCTTGCGTCGCCGTCGTACAGACGGGCTGGCGCTCGCCGAAATCGCCGACGTGGATGCGGCGGGCATCGACGCCGCGATCGATGAGCGCGGCACGCACGGTCTGCACGCGAGGCCCGGCGAGGGCGCGCTCCTCGAGCTGCGCCTCGCCCGCGTGGCCGTCGAGACCCACCTGGACCCTCGGGTTGGCCTCGAGCCACGCGACGAGTTGCTTCATCTTGCCCGCGCAGTGCTCGAGCATTTGGGTACTTCCTGCAGCGAAATGAATGTTCTCAGCCGGCACCCAGGACGTTTTCCCGGGCTCGCCCGCCGGTCCGGCGGGTCCGGCGGGACCGGAAGGCCCCGGCGCGCCGGCGGGACCCGTGGGGCCGGGCGGGCCGGGAGGTCCTTGAGATCCGGCGGGTCCGGCTTTGCCGGCGGGTCCGGCGACGCCGGGCGGTCCGGCGGGGCCGGGCGCACCAGCGGGGCCCACAGGTCCTTCTCTCACCAGTGTCGACCGTCGACATGGCGAGTCGGGGAGCACCATGTACTGACCGTTGCGCATCGAGTAGACCTCATAGACCGAGGCGGGCGGGCCCGCATAACCGTACTGCCCGCCGCAGCCCGTGGTGACGAGCAATGCACCCACGACAACGATGCTCGCCAGCCGGCTCATCGCGTCCCTCGTGGGCTCGCCATGGCGCTCGTGTCGTCGGTCCCGAAGTAGACCTCGACACGGCGATCAGTCTGGAAGCAGCCCTCGTCTTGGCCGTTGCACTTGAGAATTCGCTCGCCGAATGCCGCGACGCGCACGCGGTCGGGGGGCACGCCGGCATCGATCAGCGCCTTCTTCACCGCTTCGACGCGACGCTGGCTGAGCTTCATGTTGTAGGGCTCGTTTCCGCGCGGGTCCGTGTGCCCGTCGAGCCGCACCACGAGCCCGTCGTTCTTCTTGATGTACTCCGCGAGCTGCGTGATCTTCGCGGATTCGTCCGGACGAATCTCGGCCCGGTCATAGTCGAACAGCACATCCTTGAAGGACATCCACTTCGCGTCGGCGCCCGCCGCGCCTGCGGCGCCGACCGCGCCTGCGGGACCGGCCGGTCCAGCAACACCTGCGGCGCCTGCCGGACCAGGAGGGCCTGCCTGACCGATCTGTCCCGCTGGTCCGGTAGGGCCTGCAGGTCCGGCGGGGCCTGGTGGTCCGGCCGGACCGGGCTCGCCCGGAGGCCCTGCGGGCCCGACGATCTGCCAGTCGGTCCGCGCCGCGCAGCCCGCCACAAGCATCGCGATCATTCCAAGAGTCACAAAGGTCTTCATGTCTCCCTCCCTGGTGGCCCAGCGTCGTCAGCGTGCGTCACCGCTGACATGTCTGCGCAGAGCCCAATGGCGGGCGTGCGGGACCGGCTGGCTCTGCGTTCTGGAGGGACGAACGGAGGGGTGTTACTGGACGTCAGGCGAGGATTCGCGACTCGATAAGTACGCAATGAGCTTGTCAGGAAAATTGACCGTCATGCCGTCGGCCCCCCCGCGGACGACTTGTCGCATCAGTGCCTCGGTCTCGACGCCCCACGCCCGCACAACGAAGCCTTCGGCGTGGAGACGGCTGACCAACTCAGACGTTACCGTCGTCGCGCGCGGACAGAGCTGACGTATCCCGAGGTCGCGCGCTTGCGAGATCACGGCGTCACTGACCTCCGGCACGAGCCAGCCGGTAGTCAGCTGCGGGGCGTACGCCCGGACTTCATGCAGGCGTGCCTTCTGGAACGACGTGATCGTGACCTGGTCGACCATGCCGTGCTGCCGCACCAGATCGGCCGTCCTCTGCGAGAGATAGGTCGAACGGCCTTTGATCTCGGTATGGATGTGGACTCGACCCTTGTAACGACTGAGCACGTCGGCGAACAGAGGAATCCGCTCACCCACGAATGTCGGGCCAAACCAGGAGCCCGCGTCCAGCGCCTGCAGCGTCTTGAGCGTATGGCCGGTTACCGGACCGGAGCCGTCGGTTGTTCGGTCTACGCTGTCGTCGTGAATGACGACGATATGACCGTCGGCGGTCGCCTCGACATCGAGCTCGATATGGCGCGCGCCCATGCGGAGCGCCGAGTCGAAGGCCGCGAAGGTGTTTTCGGGCGCGTACGACGACGCGCCGCGATGCGCGATGACCATGAAGTCGGAGGCTGTCATCCTCGTCAGCGCTGTCCTAGTCGTTCGTAACGATCGAAATCGCAAGTCCTGCGTTGCCGCAGGCTCGCAAAAACTGGGCTGGCAAGTCGAGGTCCATCTGGTCTTGTTCAATCCAGCCACCGACGAATACATCCAATTCGAGACCCGCCGCTCGGCAACGGTCGAACGTTCCGGCCGGCCGCGATTCGATCCACGCCGCGCCCCGAATGAGCCCCGCTCGCACCGCCCCGGCGAATGCTGCCGACGGTTCATCGGCCGCCGTATGCGACGCCAACTCCTCATCGACGAAGTAGATGAGCGCGGCTTGACCCTCGCTGGATCCTTCGCTGCTTTGAAGGCCATCACCTGGCTGGAGATTGAGGAGCTGGAAAGGCTCGGCGCCGACCGTCGTGCCAGGTTTCCAGGAGCGAAGACTCACTCGAATCCAATCGAATCCCATTGCGGAGCTCTCGACGCTAAGACGTTCGGCTCAGCGGCCGTTCGATTGTAGCGGAAGCAGGCGCTTACGAAAGAACGCGACGATCTTGCGATCAACGTCCGGCAGCGCGCCTCGATCAAATCCGGGCGGGTCATTGAGCAGATCGCCGATGAGGCCGGACAGCCCGGGCGGCAAGGGCGACAGCAGGGCGCCGTGGCCAGCGTTTGGGATATCCGCCAGTCGCTCGCATGCCGCGCAAGTCTGAAGTACGCGTTCGCCGTGGAATCGTGGGATCAGCCACCGATCCTGTGGCGCGGTCACCAGTGCCAGAGGCACGCGGGGAGTGGCCAGCGAAGCCATGTCGAAGTCTGCAGCGTATGGGCAGCCGGCGACGATGGCCGCGATGCGCGGATCGGTATGCGTTTGCCACGTGGCGTCACCGAAACGGTAGCGAATCACCATCAGCGCCGTCGTCGTTTTCAGCCCGTCGAGGAGACCGCCAGTCAGACGGGTGGCCAAGCCGACGCACGACTGGAAATCTTCGCCGATGTGGGACTCGCAATGCTCCCTGAAGCGCGCCGGTGACCATCGGCCGCCCGCCAGGCTGAGCGCCGTGTGGCCGCCTGCCGAAAAGCCATACATGCCGACCTTGTCCAGCGCGAGGATCGGTCCGAACCGCGGGTCCTGGCCGATCGCGTCGATGGCGTGCGAGACCTCCACCGGCCGGCGTCGCCAGCTCTCTGGTCCCGGCGTGCTGTGATCTCCGTAATTGTCACCGCGGTGCGTAGGCATGACGACCACGAAGCCATCTTCGACGAGGGCCCGCGCCAGGTCGGCATGCACCCATGGCGCGCCGCCGGAGCCGTGGGAGATGACGATCAATCGCCGATTGCCGAGCCGAGGCGCGCCCTGCCGGGCCAACTGAAAACTGAAGGGCCCCTGCTTCACCGTCTGCGCATCGTTGCTGGACGGGTAGTAGACGGTGACAGCTCCGTCGCCTTGCGTCCCCGCGATCTCCGTCAGGCCAACCGCGGCCTCCGCCGTGGCGGAGAAGAGGAAAAGAAGCGCGGAGAGCTTCAGGAGGAGCAGAAGGCGCCAGGGGAACGCCGGAATCAAGCGCGTTACCGCGCGCTCCACTGCGGGGTGGGGAACCGTGGCTTCCCAGACGCGAGTTCATCTGGCCAGACGACCACCTTCACGCCATTCTGCCACTGGATGGTCACCGCTTTCTGGCCCACCTGAAAACCGCGCTGATCGACAGCGAAGTCGCCCAACACAGTCTTTGTGTTCAGTGCGAGCAAAGACTCTCGGAGCTTTTCCGACTCGGTGGTCCCCGCCCGTCGCACTGCTTCTACGAAGACCTGACACCCAGCGTACGAATTCGCCGACTGAACAGCGGGAGGGCGCTTGAACTCCTTCTCGTAAGCCGCAACGAAGTCCTCGTTTCCCGGGTTTGGGAGAGCGGGCTCCCAAAAGGTGGCGCTGTAGACGAACTCCGCCTCCTTTCCAAGTCGCTTCTGATATTCGGGAAGCAGACCGTACGGCAGGCTGCTCAGCATCTTGACGTTCAAGTCCACTTCCTTCATCTGGCGAGTGATGGCCACCAAGTCGTCAAGACGCACGGAGGCCGCCACGAGAACATCGGGAGCGGCGACCTTCAGCTTTTTCAGGATGCCCGAAAAGTCAGTCGTGCTATCTGGATACGTTTCAAGAGAGATGACCTCGAGACCTTTGTTCTTCACGACCTCACTGGTGCCCTTCGCCACCGCCCTCGGAAGAAGCGCGTCTTGATTCAATATGGCGACGGTGCGAAGACCATTGCGGGCCGCCATGTCGACCACGCCCACGGCGGCAGAATCAATGGGGGCAAGCACCATGATGAGGTAGCGCCGCCCCTTCTCCCAGATCGAACTCGTCGCCGCATTCGCGGCGACCATGACTTTCCGGTGCTTCTCGGGCACGTCAGCGACGGCCTCCGTGATCGCTGTGCCATACGGCCCGAGGACGGCGTCAACCTTATCCTCCACGATCAGCTTTTCGTAGAGGCGGGCAGCCGTTCTTTCATCAGACTCGTCGTCGTAAATGAGGAACTGGATTGGGCGCCCAAGAACGCCGCCTCGTGCATTCACATGCTTCTCGCACAGAAGATAGCCCTCACGGCCGTAACCGCCCTGCAACGCATACTGCTTCCCGCTCAACGACATGGTGGCGCCAACCCGGATCGGCTGCTGCGCGAAGCTTGGGCACGGCGCGCCGATAACGAGCAGGCTCAGGATCGCAAGGGCCGAGCCGCGAAGCCGAGGAGATCTCATCACTCACTCCTCTTTTCAGAGTGTGGTTAAACGGCTCGCTCTGCTTGTACGAGGAAGAGAAGCGGCCGCCCTCTGTACTTGAAAGCGATGGGAACCTCGTTCACGAGCTGGTCATCGCCTTGGTACTCTCGCCACTCGAGATTCCGGAAGCCGGCATCCGAAATGTAGTTGAGGTAGTCGGAGACGGTGTAGCGCTCGGCGCCCAGACGATATTCGGTTCCCTCTCGTTCGAAGTTGGCTTCGATGCCGGCTCGCGCCAGCTCGGGGTGGAAGGCGGAGAACACGAGACGACCGCCAGGGCACAGCGCCGCGAACACCTCGCCGAAAAACCGGCCGATGTCCGCCAGGTGCTCCGAGACCAGAGCCGACAGCACGGCATCGAAAGCTTTCCGACGAAGCGGAAACTGCTGGCTGAGATCGGCTTGGGTGAGGGCTGCGTGGGGTGCCCGTTTCTGAGCGATGCGCAGCATGCCGTGTGAGAGGTCGAGTCCGACCGCCCGGCTCCGCGCCCTGCACAGCGCGGCGAGATAGAAACCCGTACCGCATCCCGCATCGAGTACTCGCTCGCCGACGCGCGGGTTCAACGCGACGGGTGTAACGCGCCGATCGAGCGCGACGAGTGGGTTCGGCGTCGCATCGTAGGTCTCTGCCCAGCGGTCGTATCCGTCACGCACTCCCGGCCGTCGCACTCGCTTGCTCATAAGATCCACTGTCCCCTAAACGTCGTGTTAACGCGCGCGACGCTTGCGGCGGATCGCGCGCGAACGCGCTGTTCGGCGGCTTTTTCTCGACGGAAAGTTCAATGCCCCCGTCTGGAACATCATCTTCCATTCGCCGGTCGCTAACTTCGTATAGATCTTGCAGACCCGTCCCTTCCAATGGAAGTCCTTTCGCGTCGTCTTGTGTCGCCAGAGCGTATCGATATCGACGACAGCGAACGCGGCATCCTGTTCACGTGAAACCTCGATCTTTACCGTGTCGCGGTTATTGTGAACTAAATCGTGAGAGTCAAAGATCTCTTGCCAACCCTTTCGCCACCGCTCCCTGTCGAATCGCCCCAGCACAAACACCCACTCTGCGGGGTCATGTGCATCCGGTGTCGGCGGCCAGGGCCACGCCATGTCGGGGTGGATGATCGAAAGGAAGAGGTCGGGATTCTTCGTGTTCCAGCCGTGCGTTTCTAGATCGACCAGCGCCTGAATCTGCTTCGTCACCAAACCGCCCATCCTCCTCCTTCTGTTGCCTAACGATGTGGCGCCGAGCAGCCGGCGAAGCCAAACTGCTCAAACGGTCTCTTATGCGGCGGCCTGGTGGGCACTAGCGGTAATCACTGGGGTTGGCATTTCGGTTCCCATGCTCGACGGCTTCGTTGTATCCCCACACATCGGGACGTGAACCGTCAATGTCGGTGAAGCCAAACTCAGCTGCGAGTTGCGCCGATGTCACGGACTGCTGATTCCATCGCTGACGCTTCGGGTCGGTTGCAAGCGCCGCGACGGCACGTCCCACGTAGCGAGGCGACTCGGATACTGCGAAACCAGGCGGAGCAGCCGCCGTGCGCCAGTTGTCCTCGGTGACGTGGTAGGCGTCGAGCATCATCTCTGACCGAAGCCATCCCGGGGTGATCGCCACGGCCGTTGCCTGATGGGGCGCAAGCTCATGCCCTTGGGAGAACGCGAGACGATTCACCGCGGCCTTTGCCAAGTCGTAGAACACCGAGAGTCGGTACCGCGACGCGTTGTACTCCGAAGTTCCGTCGGTTACTTCCACCAGGAGCCCACCTGGTCGGCCAATCAGGAGGGGCAGGAGGTGGTGGGAGGCTATCAGGTGGGTATCAATGGCGAGGCGGAGAATCCGGAGCCCTTTTTCGAGATCTAGCTGCCAGATAGGTTTGTTCCAGTCGGGTGGTCCACCTTTGAGCTGCTCGGCACCCCAGATGTCGTTGACCAAAATGTCGATGTGGCCATGCGCATCTCTGAGCTGATCGGCGAGGCGCCTGACCTGGCTGACGTCGAGATGGTCGGACGACGACGGGAATGCCGTTGCCGCCCAGCGATGTGACCAGCTCAGCGGTTTCCTCGATCGTCTCGGGCCGATTGTAGTCCGATTTCAGGATACGGCTGCGGCTGCTGCGACCCGTGCAGATGACCGTGGCCCCAGCCTCTCCGAGGGCCGCCGCGATGCCACGCCCGGCGCCGCGTGTCGCCCCCGCGACAACCGCGATGCGGCCACGTAAGGCATTTGGATCCGAACGCCACGTCGTCATGGGGCTCTCAGTGAACTCCTACGTAGGCCGACAAACTGATTGTCTCGCCGCTCAACACCCGCGGTCAGCAGCCGGTCGCTATCGCCCCCATCAGCCGACAAGCGGCAGCCCGATCTCGCGACGGATGTCGTTGATGATCTGCAGCACGCGCTCCCGGAACGGGCGATACTCGATGGCGAACTCCGAGAGGAGGCGGCTGTTTTGCAGGAGATAAGTGGCGTTCTGCTCCTTCGCTCCACGCTCCTGCTGAAAACGGATGGTGGCATCGGGCAGGTAGATACGGACGATGTCGGCGATCTCCCCGAGGCTGATGGACGTGCCGCCCGAGTTATAGACGCGATGGGCCGGCTTGTCAGTCATGAGCACGCGAGCAAAGACCTCGGCCATATCGTCGACGTGGATGGCGCAGACCATCGCGTCCTTGAAGGGCAGGGTGATGGCCTTGCCGCGCGCGGGCTCGGTGATGCACCGCACGTGATCGACTGAGCCGCGCACCTTGTCCGGCCCCGTGACATAGGCACAGCGGATGCCCGTGATGCACATGCCATACTTTTCGATGTAATCCAGCGCCTGCCATTCATTCATGATCTTGTGCTTGGCATACTGATATTCGCCGTGCACAGGATCGTCTTCCGTCACGGCACGGTCGCCGTAATGGGACTGCTTGCCGTTCGGGGCGAACGAGCCGGCATAGACCGTGTGCTGGACCCCCAACAGGCGCGCTGCCTCGAAGCAGTTGTCCGTGCCGAGAATGTTCAGCTTCAGGGCCGCGTGCGGCGCATTATCGCCAATCAGGTAGGCCAGATTGACGACGCGATCCGGCTTGGCCGCCGTCATCGCGGCCATGACCTCGTCGAAGTGCGTGATATCGCCGCGCACCGAGGTGACCCGGTCGCCCAGATCGGCGAACGAGTGCACGCCGGGATGCGTATCCATGCAGGTCACGATTGACCCCCGCGCGACAAGCAGACGCACCAGTCGATAGCCGATAAAGCCGGTGCCCCCGATGACGAAAGTTCTCAGGCGCCTCATCTGACGCCGCAGTCGCCCAAGATCCTCACGTAGACCATGTTCACCGTACCGCGCTCAGGTTCGGTCATGCCCTCGACGCTTGCCCTGTACCGGTCGTCGCGTTCCTCCTCGCGGCGAGCCCGGTCCACGACTGCATCGAGTTCGTTCTCCGCCTTGATTCGCTCCGGCGTCCCGGGCTGGGATTTGTTGATCCGTTGCATGATCAGCGCGTGTTCGCACTGGCGTTCGCCTATTCGTCGCGCCTCTACCTTGGCGGCTTCTACCGCCGGCGAGTCCTGCGCAACAGCGACCAAGCTCCAAGCGCCTAGTAACAGCCCGGCTATCGCCGTCTTCACGGACACCCTCCGCCATCAGAAGTGAGGCTAACGCGTAGGTAAGGGCACGCCAGTCTCTTCAAATATGTCCTACGTCCTTATTGGCGTCTAACGGCTGGGCGCTGAGCGGCCGGCGCAGGCTCGCTCGTCGTGTCGCTGCCGCTTCGCGCCGGCCCGCTCGAGTGCGTCGTTAGGCCGCCCCATTGAACCTCGGAGAGGAGAAGCGCAACATTTTCGGATCGTAGAGAGCGCCCCATAAGCCGTCGCCGCCATCGCAAATGTTGATGAAGGCCGTCCGCCAGTTAGATGGCGAAACACCGCTCAACTCCTCACGTTCGATGAGCCAGCGGGGGAAGACGTTAACGTAGATCAGCCGCTTGTCGCCGATCACGACGCCGAGATACTGCCTGTAGTAATAGCTCAGCGGTCCCTTCGGCCGCCCATTGGCCCTCACGAACTTCGGTAGTAAGTCCTCGGCTTGAAGGATCTGCTCGGCCGTTGGCAACCACCCTTCGCGGACTTTGCCAGGGCCTTCTCGAGAGCAAAGCCTGTCGAGGTGCATCGTCTCCTTTGGAGCCAGCACGGTAAACGGCGGCTCGGCCGCGTATGACCAAGGCGGCGTCCATAGAGTCACCAACAGGGCGATCGTCGTGAGCCTGCGAGTCATCGAAGTTGTCCATGAGCGGCTCCTTGCGCGAGCCGCATGTGCTTCCGAACCTTGATCTTGAGCATGCTGACTAGCTCCGGTTGTATCGGGTGCAGCGCCGAGTTAGCCAGCCGGCGGCGCAACGCGACCACCACCAGCCTCGCCGCTCAGAAGCCTGATCACTCGGTCCCACACCTCACGTTCCGGATCGCCCCTCACAAGTGGCTCGAACCCCAACTGCAAATACAACGGGATCGCCGCCAACCGATCGGTCTGCGTATGAAGACGCGCTTCTCGACATCCTGCTTGC
>Ga0114129_10002146_pt1 | contig 27180 bp, 20 predicted proteins | sample RhiMetdeltSRZDD1_FD_80071 | JGI IMG/M metagenome (GOLD analysis project Ga0114129, IMG submission 80071) | Populus rhizosphere microbial communities from Tennessee, USA - Rhizosphere MetaG P. deltoides SRZDD1 (version 2) (version 2) | ecosystem: Host-associated > Plants > Roots > Rhizosphere >...
CTCGCGTACTCGTCCGGCCGCGCCGCCAGCTGTTGTTCCAGCGTCGTACGGTACGCTCTCCGGATCTCGCTGTTGATGTTGATCTTCGAGATGCCGCGCGCGACGGCCCCTCGAAACTCGTCGTCGGGTGTGCCGGACCCTCCGTGCAAGCTCAGGTAGCACGGCACAGCTTCGCGAATACGTTCGAGCAGGCTCAGGTCGAGATGTTTGGGCACTGGGTACAGGCCATGCAGGTTGCCAATGGCCACGGCGAAGGTGTCGATACCAGTCGCCGCCACGAAGGCTCGCGCGCCGTCCGGGGTCGTAAACGTCTGGCGAATCTCGGCGTAGTCGATGGCCTCGGCATGGACGTTGGAGCTGCCACCGAAGTAATGCGGTTCGCTCTCCACGCATGCGCCTGTGGTCTTCGCATATTCGACGACCTCGCGACTGGCTTCGATGATCTCGTCGTCCGTCGCATGCGGCTTGGCCTGGCTCAGGTCGATATGAATGAACTCGAACCCGGCATCGATCGCCGATTTCGCGGCTTTCACGCTCGGCGAATGATCCAGGTTGATGTACATCTCGATGCCGAATTCGGCCTTGTAGTTGTCAACCATCGCACGGAGGTTGCGCAGGCCGATCATCTCGACCTCACCATGGCTCGCCTCCACGAGAACCGGGCTCTTCCTCGCCGCGGCAGCCCTGGCGATCGCGTTGCGCGTTTCCTGGTTGTCGACGTTGAAGGCGCCGATGGCAAAGCGTTCCTCCCTCGTCCGGGCGTAGAGGGCGCGAGCGGATTCAGTATTGGTCATGAGAAGACTCCTCCATGTCGACGTTACGAGGGCGCGCGAGTGGCCACCAGGACGACCCGCAACGATTCCAGCAAGAATTGACAAAGGGCTGATGAGAGACGAATCGACCGGATCGACGCGACAAGTCAATTCCTGGGTGAAGTCTGGGTCTATGAAGTACGGTCCCGACGTTTCGCTCGCCTGGATCAGGTCTTGGCAATGGCGATTTTCGGCGCGTTCCTCGTTGACATGCAGCACATCGCGAGTGGAACGCGCCTCGCAGCAAGCATCTTACGGCCTCGACCGCGTTCGCTGTTTTCGTCATGTGGGATTTGTGGCGGCAACGCGATCGCGCAATTCGGTAGTCCTGCACAGGCGGGGACTTCATGAGTCTGGGTGACATACGCAATCTCGATTACACGATCCTGCTGTGCTCACACATGCAGGAGACCAAGGAGTTCTATCTCGATGTCATGGGCTTTCCGCTCGCCCATGACAGTGAACGCTGGGTGAGCTTCCAGGTCGGCTCGGCGCTGCTCACGCTGAGGCCGCGTGGCCCCGCGTTAGCCTGGGATGATGGTCCGATCGCTCCTGGCTCGGCGGCCGTCCAGCTCGCATTCCGGGTCCCGCCACATAGGCTCGATGCTTGTCATGAGACGTTACAATCCAAGGGGGTCGCGATCTTGAGCCCGCCCCGGGATATCGCGAACTGGCGGCATCGCGCGCTCTTCTTCCGCGACCCCGAAGGAAATGTCATAGAACTCTACGCAGAGATGTAAGCCAGGCAGGAGGAACAGGCTCCATGAACGCTCACTTCAGAATCGGCGTCGGACTGGGAATGCTGGCAAGCGCCGCGTGGGGCGGACTCGCGGTCGAGCAACTACACGCTCAAGTGAAGCCGCCGGTCTACTTCGTCGGAGAGATCGATGTGAGCAATCCGGATGGTTACGCCAAGGAGTATCTCCCCAAGGCGAGAGAGATCATCAGGGCGCACGGCGGCCATTTGATAGCGGCGGGAGGAGCGGCGGGAAGCGGCGCTCAGGTAATCGCTGTCGACGGTGAGGCCCCGAAGCGAGTCGTCATCTATGAGTACCCGAGCGTGGACGCCGCGCATGGCGGAATGATCCCGCGTACGAGCAGGTGCGGAAGATCGGCGAGAAGTACGCCAAGTACCGTACCTTCGCGATCGAGGGCATAGCGCAATAGCGCATGACCGAGGCCAGGGGACGTCGCGTGCGTCAATCCGGTTTTATGTCGGCCGACTCGCGTCCACCGTGTGCGCTCCTGGTCAGGACCGCCAGGCGCACTCCCATGATGCCTGCAGCGGCGGCAGCCGAGATGAAGACTGCCGGCACCCAGAAGGCTGCCTGAATAGTCCCCGTCGTATCACCGGCAATGGAGAAGCCGGCCGTGTTCGCGACGAGCCCGGCTAGGGCAGCGCCGAGTGCGAGCCCAGTCTGTTGCACTGTAGCCACCGCCGAGGCGGCGATCTCCTCCTCGCCACGCCGCGCCCCTCTCATGATGCGCTGGGCAGTAAAGGGCCAACAGACGCCGATACCCCCACCGACGAGGATGATCATCGGAACGACGGCCAGAACCGGGCCCGTTGGCATCGCGATCGCGACGCCAAGCAGCCCCAGTCCCATCGCCACCGGCCCGGCGATGATCATCCGATCCGGCCAACGATTCAAGAGCCCGGCGACCGTGATCGCTGCGACCGTCCACGCCATCGATGCGGTGGCGACGGTGTATCCCGCCGCGAGTGGATCGAGCCCATGTAGGCGCTGTAGGAACACGGGCACGAAGATCTGGAGAGGAACGAATGTGATCGACAGGAGCAGCGCGACCCAGAGACCGACTCCCGTCGACGAATGCAGCGAGAAGGCATCCGCCGGCAGGATCCGCGTGGCGGCAGAGCGATCGAGCCAAAGCATGGCAACCAGCCCGGCCAGCGCGGTCACGATCAGGCATGCTTTCGCGGCCGGGATTGACGCGATTGCGGCCAGCGACATGGTGGCGATGGCGATCACGATCAGCGCGATCCGGCCGCCAGGGATGCGCGGTCGCGGGCCGCGATCGGCATCTCGATATGAGGGCAATGCCCGCAACCCCATCACTGCCAATAGCCCGGCCAGCGCGGCGACCGCAAAAAACGCAGTGCGCCAATGGCCATGCCTGGCGAAGATGCCACCCACAAGCGGACCGACTAAGACGGAAATGCTCCAGACACCGGCCAGCATAGCGAATACACGGGGCCAGAGGCTCTCCGGAAACGTGACGCGGACGACCACGTAGGCCACGGCGGACAAGATCCCCCCACCGCCACCCTGCAGGAAACGACCGGCGATGACGTGGCCCATCGCTGGTGCAAACGCGCACAGCAGTGTCCCGAGGCCGAAGACCACCGCGCCGCCGGCGAACGCGCCTCGCGGTCCTACGGCTGCGGTGACAAGGCCCGTGCAGGTCGCGGCCACGATTGAGAAGGCGAGGTACGCGGTCGTGGGCCAACTCATCAGCGTTGCACCGCCGATTTCAGCAACGATGCTCGGCAACACGGTAGCCACCAGCAGCACGTTCATGGAGTGCAGGAGCACGCCGACGAGCAGGACGGCCAGGGACGGGATCCATTCCGGCCTCAACAGCGCCAGCCAGCCGAGATGTCCTTGGGGCTGCTCGTCGCTTGCCCGAGCCAAGTTTCTCAAGGTCAACCTTGCGAAAGGAAGTTAGGACATCGGGCTTGATTTTGTAAAGCTCTTTCTTTACTTTTACGCTCGTGAGCCGCACACGACGCCGCCCGATGCAGAGGAGCCCGACTATCCGCACGGCCAGGGCCATCGTGCACCTCCTCAAGGAGGAAGGGCCGATGGATGCGACGCAGCTTGCCGAACGGTTCGCGCTCTCGCCGATGGCCGTGCGGCTCCACCTCTATGCGTTGCAGGCCCAGCGCCTCGTCACCTACGACGCGGCGCCCCGGCCGGTCGGACGGCCAGCCAAGCTCTGGCGACTCACGCCGGCCGCCGATCATCTCTTCCCGGAGGGCTATGCGGAGCTGACGCAGAGCCTCCTCGCGTCGATCGCGACGGCCTTCGGCAAGGCTGGATTGGACCGCCTAATCGCGCTACGGACGCGCGACCAAATCGCGGCGTATACCCACCGGATGGCTGGACAGGTTTCTCTCGCGAAGCGGCTGAAAACGTTGGCGGCGATCCGGACCGAAGAGGGTTACATGGCCGACGTCAAGCGAGCAGCCGCCGGTGAGTTCCTCTTTGTTGAGAACCACTGTCCCATATGCGCGGCGGCCGTGACTTGCACAGGGCTGTGTGCCGGAGAACGCGAGGTCTTCCAGACGGTTCTCGGCGAAGACGTTTTGGTCACCCGGACCGAGCATATTGTGGCGGGCGCCCGTCGGTGTGCGTATCGCGTATGCCGGAGCAATCGCGCAGTCACAGACGTAGCCAGTCGATGATCCATCGACTGCGGAGCACGGAACCCCCGTCAAGATCGACAACGAGCGCGTCCGCGTGACCGAGTGGCGCGTCGCGCCCGGCCGGCCTTCTCCGAACAAACTATTCGCGGAGTATCAGCGGTTCATGATGAGGGTGGTCGAGGCGTGACAATGTTGAACCAGAAGGCGAAGTCGTCCAGGAGGGCCAGGAATTCGCCGACCGCTCCAGAGCGGCCGTCCACCTTGACGTGGCCCGCGGCAGCCTTCTCGTCGAAGGTCGCCACGCCGCCGATGATCTGATTCAGCACGGGCCGCGACAGTCTCACGGTGGCATCGGCCTGCGGCGAAGACTTCCCCGTCCAGTGGTGGAGCACGCTATTCTCGACGACGACGAGAATAGACTCGTTCGTGTCGGACAAGACGTAGTTCAACCGGATGACCTTCCCGTGTGCCTTCGGACCGTTGAGCCGCACCGCCAGCGCGTCGAAGATCATCTCTGTCGTCATGCCCGCGATGATGTCAGGTGTTGCGAAGGGCCGCGCCGGAAGCTTCGGGACCCCCCGCCGTAGCTCCAGAGCCCCGGTGAGATAGAAGTTTCGCCAGACGCTGCTTTCTGCCTGATACCCGAGCTGTTCGAGAGCGTCGGCCTCGAGGCGCCGGGCCTCCTGGTTGCTCGGGTCGGCGAAGATGACATGATTGACCACCTCTGCTACCCACCGATAGTCGCCCGTCTTGTAAGACTCCCGCGCCTTGGCGAGAACGGCCTTGGCGCCTCCCATGAACTCGACGTACCGTTCGCTCGCATTGACCGGAGGCAGCGGGTCGAGGTGAGCGGGGTTGGCGTCGAACCAGCCGAGGTAACGTTGATAGATCGCCTTGACGTTGTGGCTGACCGTGCCGTAGTTGCCGCGGTTGTACCAGCGCTTCGCCAGGCTATCCGGCAGGGAGAGCATCTCCGCGATCTCGGCGCCGGTATAGCCGTGATTCGCGAGTCGGAGCGTCTGGTCGTGCAGGTACTTGTAGAGATCGCGCTGGCCCTTCAAGAGCTCGATCGTCTTGTCCTGCCCCCAGATCGGCCATTGATGCGAGATGAACATCACGTCGGTCTTCTCGCCGAAAAGCGTGATCGATTCGTCGAGATGGCGCGCCCACGCCTTGGCGTCGCGCACCTGCGCGCCACGTGGCGTGTACAGGTTGTGCATCGTGTGCGTGACGTTTTCCGCCATGCATAACGCCCTCGACCGTGGCAGGTAGAAGTTCATCTCCGCGAGCGCCTCAGTGTCCGGCGTGTATTGAAAGACGAACTCGACACCGTCGATGGCCAGCGTGTGGCCGGTCCGGCTGACGCTCTCGGTCGGGGGAAGCAAGCCGAAGATGCCGAGGGACACCGCCTTGCCATTGCCGGCGTCGACCTGTCCCGTCGGTGTCTTGGGAAGGAGGGGACCGAACATGTAGACCGAGCGCCGAGTCATGGCCGTGCCCGCGAAGACATTCTCTTGAACCGCGTGCTCCATGAAGCCTTGAGGCGCGATGACTCTGACCCTGCCTGCCCTGACGTCGGCGTCTGAGACGATGCCCTTTGCGCCGCCGTAGTGATCCCCGTGGCTATGCGTATAAATCAGCGCGACCACGGGCTTCTTCGCCAGGTGCTGGTAGACGAGATCGAGCGCGGCCCTCGCCGTTTCGATGGAGCCCAGCGGGTCCACGACAATCCACCCGGTGTCCCCCTCGATGAAGGTGACGTTCGAAATGTCGAGCCCGCGTACCTGGTAAACGCGGTCGGTGACCTTGAAGAGGCCGCTGTGCATGTGGAGCTGAGCGAGCCGCCAGAGACTCGGGTTCACCGTATCCGGCGCCGGAGCGTCCGCGGCGATGAACGCGTACCCCGCAAGGTTCCAGGCGGGCGGCCCGCCCGGGCGGCGACCGGCGACACTGGCCGGTCCGGGCGCGATGAAGCCCCGCCGGGCGAGCTCGAAATCCTCGCGGTCAGTGAACGGCAGGTCTCGCAAGACCGCGGCGTGGACCCTTCGGGTCGCCTCGGTCGCATCTCGAGGGTCTACCGCTTCCTCGGCGCCGGTGCCAACAGCGAATACCCCGAAGAGTACCGACACCGCAATCAACGCCGCCCGAACCGTCGTCGTCATGGCACAGCTCCTTGGCGAGTCGAGATTCGGCCGCCGCGGTACCATGCGCACGCCGGCACCCGGCACCATCGGGGCGGGAAAAGGACCCACAAGCTAACGCATGGAGATTTGCGTTAACGAGCATTCGACACGGATCGTATATCGCCGTTTTCCTAAACGCAAGTACGCTTGCGTTATAGATCCCGCATGACGCGCCGCCGGCGACGGGCCCGCGAGCGCGCCGCGCTCACCGCCGGGAAATCGGCGGCAAAGCCCCAGCGTCGACCGGGAGGTCGCAGTGCGCGTGTCCGCGACTCGGTGCTGCGGTCGGCCTTTCGGTTGTTAGTGGAAAAAGGGATCGACGCCTTTACGATCGCCGAGGTGGCGGCTCGGGCCGGAGTCCACGAAACCTCGATATCGGCGGTGGGGCACGAAACAGGCGCTGGCCCGAGACGCGTGCCTTCACTACGCGGAGAGCGCGCTGGCGATCCCCGACACGGGGTCGTTGCGATCGGACCTGGTCGCACTGCTCGAGAGTCTGGTGGCCATTCTGGTGTCTCCGGCGGGCCGCGCGTTACTCGCGCTCAGCTCGTCGCAACATCCCCATGTCGTTGCCGCCCGATACGCGTTCTGGCAACGCCGGTTCAATGCACTACGGACCATCTTCGACAAGGCGATATCGCGGGGCGATTTCCCCCGCCACGCTGATCCGATGCAACTTCTCGAGACCCTCATCGCGCCGCTCTATTTGCGTGCGCTTGTCACGGGAGAATCGCTCGAAGACTGGCCGAGAAACGAGATGGTCGACCGCATGCTTACCGCCTACGCTCGGCCCGCAAGGAGGTCTCAAGCTTCGAGGTCGCGACGCTGATCAGTCGGTCAGCGGCCGGCGGCGATGCGATCGGCGAGATAGCGCGAGAAGTAACCCGCGTACCGCCGCTGCAACTCGGGCCGAAGCCAGTCGCTGCCCGTGACGATGTGCCGGCAATCGCGTGTGCCGCACCCGCACTCCATGCGTTCGGCGGGATTTCCGTCGATCATGGCATAGTCGATCGTGAGCTCGGCCCCGGCCGGAATCATGCGGATCGCGACGAACGTGATCTGGCCGCGCACCCCGACGTTCGGGTCGCACGAGTGATTGAGGCACAAGATGTTGGCTTCGACCTCAGCGGCCGTCTGGGGCGCGATGTACAAGCCATCTTCGATCTGGATCTCGGCCGGCGTCACCTGATCGTGGACGAGCGCGAACGCGTCCGCGTCCATCACCGCGCCGCCCTTGACTGCGACGATCTCGCCGGCCGCGATCGCCTCGCGCGCAACAGACCGCGGCCCTGGATCGCGCTCTGGCGCTTTTCCGTCTTGGGACTGAACCAACTGCTCATTCAAACGATCACGCCGAGAAGGTCACTATCATACCCGGCCACATGATCGCCATGGTAGCCGCCGCGTGCCCTTCCGCAAGTCCAAGGTAAGCAGAGCGGCTCCCGTGCTCGTCAACAACCCGCCGACGATCTGCGTTGGCCGCAGAGTTTCTCCAACCACGCTGGCCTCGGCCGATTCGAGTGCGGCGAGATACGGAATGTAGGAGGCGACGAGGAAAGCGCCGGTGTCGAGGTGATTCAGAAACGCCCAGATTGCCGGTCCGACGGCCGCATAGACGAACCACATAGTCGAAAGTCCGTACCAACAGTAGCCAACGCTGTGGCGATCTCCGAGTACCAGATTTCGTCTATTCGATGGAGCCAGCGTCGCGACCGGGCGTCATGGGCACGAGCGCATCGCGATCGCGCTCGAGCCATCGTTGGGCGCCGTGCATCGGGTCATGCCCTGCCCCGTCGCCGGATCGACCATGAAGTATTGCCAGTACGCGGCGTGCTTGACGCGGGTCCACCACGTCCAGGACTTCTTGGGCACATTCGTCCTCACCATCTCGTACTCGGAGTCGATCGGGCCGACGCCGAACAGCCACTTGCGGTTGTCCTGATTGGAGAGCCAGAAGTACACCCGATCGGTGCGGTGATTCTTGAGTCGAAATTCGCCGCAGATGCTGTGCGTGGTGGTGGTACGCACGACATGATCGCCTGACGGAGTTTCCATCGTGTTGCTCGACACGATCCGACAGCTCTCGTCCCATTCGAACGTCATGTACTCCTCGAAGTACCCGGAGGGAAACTGACGTAGGAATGCGCGAAGCGCCGCGTCCGCTGACGGCAGCTTGCGGTCGTCGATCACGATGGGAATCACCTGCCGCGGTCCCCGCAATCGCTCCGGCGGCGAGAAATCGAGCACGGCCTGACCGTCGGCCCGCCATCCCAGATGCGCTTCCAGATCGTCCCACATCCAGGACGGCGTCTCTCGCGCAAACCGGATGTGTGCCATCCAGAGATAGCCGCCGCTCGGCGCTCGCTGGTACTCACCGAGCTGCGTCACCAGCGTCACCGCGTACGGCCGATAGCGCGGATCCTGCTTGCGGACGGCGTCGTTCACGGCCGGCCACAGCGAGTCGAACGTTCTTCCGACCGGCAACAGCACGCGCGTGAACCGCTCGGATTTCTGATCGAGTTCCGTGAACGACGAGTGGGGCGCGTCGCGGGCGAACACCCGGCCCGTCTTGGCGCCCACGTCCCGCTGGACCGAGGCCAGCGTGCGCGAATGCTGGCCGAAGGTGATTCTCCACACGGGGCCCGCCGCATCGGCGCGCTCGTTCCAGTGCATGTGCAGTTCGGCCGTCTGCACGAGCCGGCAGGACGACATTCGCGGGTCTTCGCCCGCGCAATCCGCGGCGGCGGCATTCTTCGCGGCGTCGATCGCCTTGCCGAGATCGAGAAACGTCTCGGGCAACGGCAAGGTGAACGGGCTGTGCGGCTCGTTCAGCGTCTCGACCTCGACGTCCTTGGCCAGGACGCCGCGCTCCCGCAAGGTCTTCAAGACGTCCGGCGGATACTGAGCGTCGCGATTCATGCGAATGAGGATGCGGAGCGCGCTGCGGGGCGCCAGGAAATAGAAGACGGCGCCCTTCGGCGGCCCTTCCCGCGTCATGTCGGGAATTCCGTTCTTACCCGTGGCGAAGCCGAAGCCCAGGAATTGCAGCTGGACGAGCCGAAGGTCGGAAGCGACCTTCTTCGCCTCGTCGAGCGCGCGCTTCACGACGTCGGCCGGGGTGTCAGCAGCCTCGACGACGTTTGTGGCGCCGAGTATGAACAATGCGGCCAGGAACGATCGCGCGCGCACGAGCCTCCACCAACCGAATGGATTGGAACGGGCCCTTGGAGCCCCTCGAGGCGTCACGCGACGGCACCGCCGACGATCGCGCGCGCGATCCGGTGGATATCGCCCCCAGGCACGTGCATTAGGCAAACGCCGGGCGGGGCGGTCAGACCAACGTAGATCGCCCGCCCCGCTGCGCGGAGCATCGGGGCGTCGAGCCACGAGTCGCCGATGGCTACAACCTCCTCACGGAGGATGCCCATCCGCCTCATCAGCGCCTCGAGCCACGTCGCCTTGTCTTCCGGCCAGAAGTGATCGACCGAACCGTCAGCGAGCAGGCGCGTCCCGACGTGGTAGTCGGCGCCGAGCTCCTGGGCGATCCATTCCGCGGCGAAGGCCCACGTGATGGTGACGATCGCGGTGGCGATGTGGAATTGACGGAACAAGGCGAACGCCTCCCGGGCACCGGGAGCCAGCGTGAGCGAGCCCAGATGCGATCGCAGCGTTGTGATCGTCACGTCACGGTAGTACTTGGCCGTCTCGTCTCTGAGCAGCCGGATCGACGCTCGATCCTGACGCTCAGCTACCGTGGCTTCGAGCGCCCGCATGCGCTCGACGTGTCCGAGCTTCTGCGCGAGTACCTCAACGACCGTGTCCCCGCGAGTAAGGGTACCGTCGAGATCGAATGCCACGAGCCGCACGCGGGACCCGCCCGTTGCCACTACGTCGCCGCCCATCCGCCATCAATGACAGGACTGGTGCCGGTGACGAGGAACGCAGTGTCGGAGATGGCAAACACCATCACTAACGGCGGACCAGCAGCGCGCGAAGCGCCTCGACGGCGCGCGAGCGGTCGGTAGCGCGCCAGACGAGGTGCGTCGTGATTCGCCACGGGCGCGGGCCGAGGCGGTGCGCCCGCACGGCGCGGCGGGCGCTGGAGGCCAGCAGCACCGAGCGCGGGGCTACCGCGTAGCCAACGTTGGCAGCTACGCAGGCCAGCATGGTGTGATAGGAAGCCACCTCGAACACGCGCGGCGGCCGCAGTCCCTGGCCCGCCAGCCAGGTCTGGACGCACGCGCGGTAGGTGCAACCGGCCCCAAACGTCACCAGCGTGCGCTCACGGAGCTCGAGGGCGGCCGGCCGGCGCACCGACGGATGCATGATGAGCACCAGCTCCTCGACGAACGCCGGATCGACGGCCAGCGCTGGCTCCCGCACGTCGCCGCCCACGAACGCCGCGCTGAGCTCGCCGGAGCGAACCTGGCTGACCAGCACGCCGGACGTCGCGGTGACCAGGTGGACCTCGAGGGCCGGGTGACGCGCGTGCAGCGTCGACAGCAGGCGGGGCAGATGGACGGCCGCCGTCGACTCCATGGCCCCGATACGCAGCCGCCCACGCGGTGAGCCGTCGCCGATGTCGGCCTCGGCTTCGTCGGCCAGCGCCAGCAGCCGATCGGCGTAGTCGAGCAGCCGCCGGCCCTCAGGCGTGAGCGACATGCCGCGCCGCCCGCGCACGAAGAGGTCGACGCCCAGGTGCGACTCCAGCCGCTTGACCCGCGCGGTCACGTTGGACTGCACGCGATGTAGCCGATGCGCCGCCCGGGTGATACCGCCCACCTCGGCCACCGTCTTGAAGAGCGCCAGGTCGGACAGCTCCAGGCTGCGTTCTCTAACCGAGATCGATCCGTTCACGAGCAATCATTTTACGCGCACGCGCGCTCGCGGCAAGCTGGGTCGCGGAGGTGGATCATGTCACTGGACACCGTGCTTACCCGTCGCCTGGGGCTCGTTCATCCTATCGTGCAGGCGCCCCTGGCCGGCGGCGGCGACACGCCGGCGCTGGTCGCCGCCGTCGCCGAGGCCGGCGCGCTGGGCTTCATCGGCGCCGCCTATCTCACACCGGAGCAGCTCGCCGAGGCCGCGCGCACCGTACGCTCGCGCACGCGCCGGCCGTTCGGGGTCAACCTGTTCGCGCCGGTGCCGGCGCCGCGGCCGGTGGCGACAGACGCCGCGCTGGATCGCGTGGCGCCGTTCTTCGCGGAGCTTGGTCTGCCGCGCCCGTCGCCGCCGGCGCCGCCGTCTGACCGCTTCGCCGCCCAGCTCGACGCCGCGCTGGAGACCGGCGCGTCGGTCTTCAGCTTCACGCTGGGCCTGCTGCCGCCCGGCGCGCTCGACGCCGTGAAGGCGCGCGGGATGTTCGCGATCGGCACGGCGACCACGGTGGACGAAGCCGTTGCGCTCGAGCGGGCCGGGGTGGATGCGGTCGTCGTGCAGGGCGCCGAGGCCGGTGGCCATCGCGCGACATTTGCGACGGGCTTCGAGGAAGGCCTCGTGGGCACCATCGCGCTGGTGCCGCAGGTCGTCGACGCCGTGCGGGTGGCGGTGATCGCCTCGGGCGGTATCATGGACGGACGCGGCCTCGCCGCCGCCCTCGTGCTGGGCGCCGCCGCCGTGCAGTTTGGTACTGCGTTCCTGACGTGCGAGGAATCCGGCGTGCCGCCGGCCTATCGCGAGGCGATCCTCGGCGCCCACGAGGACGGCACCCGCGTGACGCGCGCGTTCTCGGGGCGGCCCGCGCGGGGCATCGTCAACCGTTTCATGCGCGAGGTGAACGACGGCGACGTGCTGCCGTTCCCGCTGCAGAACACGCTGACACGGCCGCTGCGGACTGCCGCCGCCCAGGCGAATCGCGCGGAGTTCCTCTCGCTGTGGGCCGGTCAGGGCGTGCGCATGGCGCGCCGCCAGAAGGCAGGCGATTTGGTGGCGCGGCTAGCGGCCGAGGCCGAGGCCGTCTTGCGCCCGGCGGAGAGACAGAGACGGCAGTAAGGACTAGCGACTACACACGCGCTCGGACACTGTAGAGACGGAGCGCCTCTGCCCGACCGCGCAGCTCCCGCTCTCCCATATCCTCGAGCTCGAGCTCTTCGGGCACCTGACACTGGCTCAGCAACGCCCCCGACACCAGCATGCGACGCTCCAGCGGTCGACACTGCGCCTCGACTCTGGCCGCCGTGTTGACGGTGTCGCCGCTGTGGACGATGTCCTTCTTGATATCGCCGATCTCCGCGGTGACGACGGGACCGCCGTGGAGGCCAGCTTTGAACTCGGGGACAATCCCGTACCGGGCGAGGTACCGATCCTTCTGCTCGTGGATGCGCTCGCTCACGAGGAAGACGCAGCGGAGGCAGTTGCCTTGCCGGAGTCCACGCTCGACAGTCCACGTCACTACCGCCTCATCGCCGGCGTACTGGTAGATCTGACCCCGCGTTTCAAGCACAGGTTCCGCGAGGTCGTGAAAGAAGTCGTTCTTGAAATCGTTGAAGCGCAGAGGGCCCAACGTCTCCGCGATCGCGGTGGAGTTGTTGAGATCCAGGAACATGAAGATGCGCTCTTCGGCGACGGGCCGATGATAACGACCCAGCAAGAGATTCATCAGCGTCCCGGGACCGAGCATCCGATTGAGCTGTCGGATAAAGTTGAGGAGGAAGCTTACGAGGGTAAGAATCGCCAGTGCCGCCACGAAGCGGCCGCCCAGTACGAAGTCCCGGTATTGCTCCGACTTGTAGTACGCCAACAGGCCCCCGTGCTCGGATAACCCCAGCAGGCTCATGGTCACGGTGTGGATCGCGAGGCCGCACAGGGTGACGTAGAAGAAGGTCCGGATGAGAAGGAGGCCGCCCACCGTCAGAGATCGGATCATTCTCGGGATGAGCGCTAGCTCGAACCACGCACTCCCGACTCCGATGACCGCGCCGGTCGCCGCCGCGGCAAGCTCGCGCGCGGGATGGGTCGGCACCCGCCGTACGATCCAATGCACGAGCACGGCCGCTCCGATCCAGCCGCCCGTGGTCCAGAGCGTGGCCCTTACAGTGCGAAGAGTTCGCCGCGAGACCGGCATCAGTTCCCCGCCGCGACTGTATCACTATGGCGCCGACCCCTTCTTTTGGTGCCGAACAATCACTGTTCTGGTCTGAATTTGTTTGATATGTAGCTGTTCTGATCCGCCACCACTCGCTAGAGTGGAGGCGGAGGAGGCCCCATGGCGAAATTCCCGTTGAGACGCCCGTTCACACAGGTCAATGTCTTCTCGACCGATTCAGTCGGAGGGAATCCGCTCGCGGTGGTCCATTCGGCCGAGGGACTGAGCGACGCCCGGATGGCCGCCCTCGCGCGATGGACCAATCTCTCCGAGACGACGTTCCTTCTGCCGCCGACGGACCGCGCCGCCGACTACCACGTGCGCATCTTCACGCCGGGCGGCGAGTTGCCGTTCGCCGGCCATCCAACGCTCGGCTCGTGTCACGCGTGGCTCGAGGCGGGCGGCAAGCCGCGCAACCCGGCCGTGGTCGTGCAGCAATGCGGAGTCGGGCTCGTGCGCGTGCGCCGCGGGCATCCACGTCTGGAGTTCGCCGCGCCACCGCTGCGGCGGACGGGTCCGCTCGAGCGCGACGTGCTCGCCAAGATCGCCACCGCGCTCGCCCTCGCGCCATCGGACATCGTCCACCATCAATGGGTCGACAACGGCCCGGGCTGGTGCGCGATCATGCTCGGCTCGGCGCGCCAGGTGCTGTCGCTCACGCCGGATTGGTCGGCGCTCGCGCCGTTGAAGCTGGGCGTGGTGGGTCCCCACGAGGCTCCTCACGACGCTGCGTTCGAGGTCCGAGCCTTCACCGGGCGCGGGACCGAAGATCCAGTCACCGGCAGCCTCAACGCGAGCCTCGCGCAGTGGCTAATCGGCGCCGGCCTCGCCGCCTCTTCCTATGTCGCCGCCCAGGGCACGGCGATCCAGCGCGCGGGCCGCGTCCACGTGCGGAAGGACGGCGACGACATCTGGGTGGGCGGCGACGTCGTCTCCGTTGTCAGCGGCGAGCTGCGCCTCTAACGGCTGCCTCCGGCAACGGGGAGGCGCGGCGCTTCCTCATCGGCCAGTAGCGCCCGCGGGTCGGACGCGAGAGAACAGGCCTCGACGGTGCTCCTCCAGGTTCACACCGCCGGGCGGCCCAGAACGTCGCCCGAGACCCGGCGCTCCACCCAGCGGCCGTCGGACGAGTTGCCCGCGAGCTTGCCGTGCTCCACGATGACCTTGCCGCGCAGGATTGTCATCACCGGGTAGCCCTGGCAGGCGAAGCCCTCCCAGATGCTGTAGTCCGCGTCGGCGTGCAGATCCGCGAGCGCGATCGTTTTCCTGACCGCGGGATCGATCAGCACGAGGTCCGCGTCGCTGCCCGGCTGGACCGCACCCTTCTGCGGATAGAGGCCGAGGATGCGCGCAGCGTTGGCGGACGTAATGTCAACAAACCGCGTCAGCGGCATGTTCCGTTCGGCGACGAACTTCGTGAACGCCACAGGCATTCGCGTCTCGATCCCGTTGTGCCCGCCGCAGACGGTCTCGATCGTCGTGCCGGCCAACTTGTACGCCTTGTGCACCGTGTACTCGTCCGTCGCGGTCGTCGCCAGCCTCCCATCGAGCAAGCCGGCGATCAGCGCGTCCCGGTCGTCCGCGAACTTGATGGCGGGATAGGTATGGATCGCGGTGCCGCCGGGCTTCCGGTAGTCGTCGCAAGTGAAGTGCAGGTAGTTGTGCAGGGCCTCGGCGTACACGGGTTGGCCCAGGCGCCGCGCTTCGGCGACGGCCGCGACGCCCTCTTTGGCGGTCGTGTGCACGAAATACACAGCGGTCTCCGTGTGCTGCGCGAGCCGGATGATGTGCCGGAACGCCAGGTCCTCGGAGAGGTTGTTGTGCACGAGGTGGAGGTTGTAGCCTTGCGCCCGCCCTTCGCGCTTAAGCTTCTCGGTCATGTAGGTCACGACGTCGTCCTCCTCCGCGTGTACGGCCATGATGCCGCCATGCTTCGCCACCTCCGCGAAGATGCTCCAGAGGTGCCCGTACGGCACGCGGATCGGGCGGAAGGTCGTGAAGATCTTAAAGCTCGCGACGCCGGACTGGATCGCCTCACCGATCTCGCCGATCGTCTGTGGCGCGACCTCGCCCGCCAGGATGTAGTGGAACGCGAAGTCGGTGTAGGAGTGGCCGCGGAAGACGGCGCGCCGCCGCTCGATGTGCTCGGCGATGGGCACGCGCGGAGCGTTGCGCGAGGGCGTCGGGTCGAGATCGCCCGCGAAGTCGATGACCGTCGTCACGCCGCCGAAGGCGGCGGCGCGGGTGGCCGCCTCGGGCGGCTGGGTCATGACGTCGGGCTTTCCGGCCCACATCTCGGGCACAGGGATGTTGATGTGCGCGTGCGGCTCGATGCCGCCGGGGACGACGATCTTGCCGCGCGCGTCAATGGTGCGACCACTGCCGGACAGCGTGCCCGGCCAGCCGAGCGCGGCGATCTTCTCGCCCTGCACGCCGACGTCCATGTCCGCGACGCCCTGCGGCGTCACAACCTGCCCACCTGTGATCACGAGATCGAGCACGGCTACCTCCTGGGATGCCCAGATCCGCGGCACGGCACGGCGCCGCGATACGCGTGAAGTCTCACAATCCCGGGCGGCGCGCAAGGCACCCCGGAGGGCCGCGACGGCCGCCAGGCCAGCAGCCGACGGTCGAGGCCCAAGGGCTGTGAGCTGCTGGTGTCTTGCGCAATCCCAGGATTACCGAGCGGTCTGACCTCGGGATTGACGAGCGGCAATGACGTGCTAACGTGGTGCGCTGCCAGGCGGTACCGAATGAGTGATTCGACGTGTCCGCGATGCCTTCAAGCAGTGCCGGCTGCCTTTGTCTCCCGAGGTTGTACTCACTCGTGAAGGTCGCAGTGCGTGGCCTGCGATCAGCCCATCTTCACGCAGCATTTGATGGTGATGATCTCAAACAGATTCGGCAGGAATAGACCGCGAAACAACTCCGGACGCAGAGGGAAATGAAATGAAGAAGCTGGTTCTTGTGGGTGTGATCTTGGCGTTCTGTTGGGCATCGCCATTTGTCTTGGCTCAGACGACCGGCAGTGGTGCTACTGGCAGAGAGACGACGGGCGGCGGCACAAAGGGCGGCCCGAACGGCAGTGACGTGAGGGGCACTGAGACACAGCCCCCCTCCCCAGGTAGCGCACCGTACGGCCAATCTGCCCCGTCTACACCCTCGATGTCAGACAAGCCGATCACCAAAGCTGACTGCCAGCGTTTGGGCGGCACGTGGAGCGAAGAACGGATGAGTTGCATCGTTATGTTTCGTTAATGCCGGATGAAGGTCGAGCAAACGAGCAAGGCTGTGTGGGCTCAGCGCGATGGGCTTCTATTCCTCAGGCGGCGGACGAGGCCACGTGCGCGGTCGGCGAGCCACACGCCTGCGCGCCACTGCACGTGCATGACTCCAGGCAGCGGATCGCGGAGGCTCACGTGCGCGAGCGACTTCACGCGGTACGCATTGCGCACGAGGGTCAGTAGCTCGCGGCGTACCGCTCGGTTGTCGCGGTTGTCCCAGAAATTCTCCAGGTACATCGTCGCCCACAACCACGCGACGCCCTCCCGGTACGCCGGGCAGGCCGGGGCGGTGCTCGCGCTCTCGCTCTCGGCTCCGGCGTCGACGCGCTCGACGAAGAGCCGGTAGAGGGCGGTGGGGAGGTCCAGACCGAGCGCCGTCGACAGGCTGGTGGCCCGAACGAAGCGTGGGTCGGCCTTCAGCAGCATCAGACGGCCGGTCCTCGAATCGCGTCGAAACTCGACCGTGATGACGCCGACGTAGCCGGTCGCTCGGACGAGGCGCGTGGCGGCGTCAATGGCCTCGTCGTCGTGAACGCTCTCACAGTAGACGTTGGCCCCGAGCTCGTATGGATGCACGAAGCCGCCACGCGAGTAGGTGAAGAGCTGGAGCCGCTTCATCGCATATGCAATGACCGGCGTATGATCGTGATCAACCAGCATGCAAACGCCGATGCAGTGCGTAGCGTCACCGGGCACGATCTCCGCAATGAGTGGGAACTCACCCAGGCGCGCCGCGATCTCTCGGCATTCGGCCTCGAAGCGGCCAGCGTCGCCGCTGGCGATTTTCGTATAGCGCCCGTTGCGCGCTTCGGCCGGGACCGTGCCCGGCACAGTCTTCAACAGATACTCGCGGCGGCCGAGATCCAGCGTGGGCACTAGCGCACGCAGCGCGGCCTCGTCGTCAGGTTTGAAGAACGCGGGAGTGTCGATACCGATCTCCCGCGCGATGCGGTAGAGCATCGCATGATCAATCACTCGCGTCAGGTGCTCCCAACGCGGCATCGTCGGCACGCCCCACCGCGCGAGGGAGTCGACGTGCTTCGACGCCGTGATCAAGTAGTCGTCGTCGAGCGCCATGACGATAGGGCGGCCTGATTGCCTCTCGAGAAACGCCAGCAGCGCCTCCGCCGTGGGGTTCGCACGGACACGGTTGTGCAGGTAGCGCGAGAACGCTCGCTGAAGGACGTCCTCCCGCTCGACCCCGATCACGCGAATGCCGGCGCGCCCGAGTGAGCGGATGGCGGCGATGGCGCGAGGGTGACCGCTCACGCCGAGCAGGACTACGGCGGGCCGCTCGATTGAATCAGGCATGCCGACGATCGGGGCGTGATTGTAGCAGAGCACGCGGCGTAGACCGGGCGCCAGGAGCCTCGTCGAAGGTCGGCCGGAGTACGGCGAGGGCGCACTTGCGGGCAGTTGACGATCGGACTGGCGTCAGTCTAGTCTCGCCTCACGGTTCTGACTTTCGCGGCTCGGATTCGGAGGCTGTATGCAGTGTCCCCGGTGCCAGCAGGACAACCCCATCGGCCAAAACTTCTGCGGGGAATGCGGCAATCCGCTTCAGCACTCATCCGTCGATCGAACACCGGACAGAACCCCGTCCTCCTCGCTCCTTACCGCAGTGCCCCCCATCGAGCCAATCGAGCAACTTTCTCCGGATGTTGACGAGGACGAGGCGCTCGAGAGCGCCCCCGGTGTCGAGGGCCAACGGTCAGGCACCCTGATCCCGAAACTCGTCGGCGTATTGAGCGGCGTAACCCTGGCGGCGCTCGTACTGTCACTGCTGGGACCGCTCATTGGGCGAAGTCTCGCGAGTCGGCCATTCACCGGTTCACAGTCGAGTGGCCCGAGCCAGCCGTCCGGGCAGACCAACGAGACGTTCACCCCGGCCCAATTGCCGGCGCTCGGCGAAAATCCGGAAATTGTCGAGACTCGGCCGGCGCACCCCGGTACCCCTGCCCCGGCTCGCACCCAGAGTGAGGCATCCTCGGTCGATGGCCCCACGAGAACCAAATCGACGTCCTCGCGCGCCGTCGAGCGGCGGACTCTCCGGGAGCGCGAGAGGCGCCCTTCTACCGAGGTGACCGGCGCCGCGTCCCAACAGCCGGGCACTCCGTCCAAAGGGGCCAGCATCTCGCCCGAACAGACCAGCACCCCGGTATACGGCGCTCCGCCGAACGACGGAACCGCCCACGGCGCGAGTGGCGACGGATCTCGACTCAGCGCGACGGTCCGACCGAGTGCGAATGCTCTGGCACCATCCAACTCAGTCGCCAGCGCGCCACCACCTGAGGCGGCGACGCCAAAAGCCACGCCGCGGTTCGGAGGCTCATACGCGGAGCTCGTGGGCGAGCCGATATCGCGGGGATGGGGCTATTCTTATGCGCTGCGTCTCGTGGACTCTTCGGGCCAGCCTTTGGTGGCCGCCGACGTCTTGCTCGTCGCGCACATGGCCGACGGCACCGTCGAGAACATTGCGATGGGCTCCCTCCCGGAGCCGGGAACCTACCGTGCAACGGTGCCAGCCGGCCTCTCGACTCCGGTCGATCTTCGAGTCCGCGTGAATACGGGCGAGAAATTCGTCGAAGTCCCCTTGAGGCGGTAGGATTCTCACGCTTCAGCAAAAAGGCTCATGGCGGCGTTTGTCGACCGCGCGGGGATTTCCCGTGCGGGACCGAACGGATGACGGCTAACGCAGCGTCATCGTAGTTCAACTCCTCGATACGATCGTACGCATCCGAATCACGCACACCCTGCGTCGGGTACCGCCTCCAGAGTTGGTAGCCGTCGGATCACGGTGCCGCCCGTCAGCGAGGCGCGACCCGCTCTATCCAAGAACGTTTCACGCCTCTAAATGAGGCCAAGAAGGGATGAAGCAAGCGCAGTCGGACCGCTCGAACCGGGTCGGTCTAACAGTCGGTCGGCATGGAGTCGCGATGTGGGCCAGGCGGACGATGATGGTCTCCGGATAGCGTCGCGGGATTCACAAGCGGAAGATCGCGCTCGACAGAGCCGAACGAGGCGGACGAGGCGGCGTCACGAAATCAGTTCTTGTGAAGAACCACAACACGATGAGGCCGATGAGAACGGCCAGAAACAACAACAGGACGAGCCTGATTTCAAACGGCGTCATTTCGGCAACCTGTTCTCCCTACCGTTCGCGCGACGGGTCGGCAAGAGAACGGGCTCGGCATTCCCTGACTCTCTCTCATGCCTCTGATCCCAACAAAATATTGCCACGGCTGTTGCCATTGGGTGGGGCAGAAGCGGGCTTTTGTGGGACCTGTTACTGACCAGGCTCGAGGCGCGCAAGCGCCTTCGGTGGTGGCCCCATACGGCATGCGATCGGACTCGTAGAACTCAAGTGCGTGATGGCATTGTACGCTCACCGCGAAGCCAGCTCGTTTCACTTGCGTCGCTCCGAGACTCAGCTACCATACGTTCGTCATGCGGTTCCGCTGGCTCGCGCTGCTGGTGGTTGTCTACATCGCCCTGGACTGTGTTACCCCGATGCAACCGGGGGCGGTTCACCTCACCGACGGCTCGCTCGAGAGTGACACCGGGCTTTGTGGGCGGCGCGCCACTGACCTAGCGCCGCCAGTCGCGCCGCTCCAGTGCTACCTCTCGACCGTCGTGCCCACGCGGCAACGCACGCTTCAGGCCGGACGGGTCGACCGCACACCTTCGCCCACACCAGTCTTACTCCGAGCGCCGCTCCAGATATACAGCGCCCCCGCGTCGTCGCTCGACGACGACTGACCCGCGCGCCGTTTTACCCGTTCTCGTCTGGCCACGACCGAACTGCGTGTCCGTCCTGGCCTCGGTGTGCAACGTCTTGGTGAATCGGAGAGCTGGCGGCATGGTCCCCGCAAACGTTGGAAGGACCACAGCCGCATGAGGGTGTTGATGATGCCATGGGTCTGCCCGAGCTGCGCGTCCGCGCTCTTGTCTGACGAGACCCTTGTGTTCGAGCAAGGTCGGCCCGCACATCTCGACTGCAAACGACCTCGAGCCCTGACTCCCGAGGAACGCATCCTTCTCTTTGCCTACTGTCGCGAGCACGCGGTCGCCGAGTGCAATGACTGCGTCACACGCTTCGGCCTGCGCGAACTCGCCGGCGTTGCAGGCGTCCGCCTGCGAGAACTCGCCTTAGAGCCGATGAGCAACCGCATACACCGGTGCCCGACGTGCCGCGAGGATTTGACCGACAGTGTCCGCGCTCATATCTATGGATGCGCGCTAGTCCCAGAAGATATTCGACGCAGGGCGCAGGCGGCCCGCGGACTGATGCAACGCCTTGTGGAGAGCCGCGAACACACGACACCACAGAGCCTCGGGCGACTAGCACTGTGATTGGCACCTGGTCCCAGGGGGCCGTAAGCCGCTCGGTTCGGTACCGACCTTGATCCTCTCGGCGAACGCTGGCTTTTACCGCCCTCGCATCAGCAACCAGTCGATAACAGCTCCCGGATCCGTGGCATCGTGTGACGGCCGCTCTCCAGCGGCACCTGGCGATCGCGGCCTCTCTTGAGGCTGGCCCGTCGGCTCTGAGGCCGGCGTCGCGGCCGGCACCAGCTTAGACGTCGGATGCTTGGCTTCTGCCGCAGCCCGTCGTCGGGACGTTTCCTCCGACAGCGGCGGTGACGCATTCGAGGTTGTCGTGCCAATGCCGGTCACGAGCCTCGACCAGGTTTGGCCGTTGCTCGCGAAGATGACGCTCGCGCTCGCGGCCGCAGTGGTTGTCGGAGTGAATCGCACAGTGACGGTCGCGATCGCGTCTGGCCCGCCCAGGGTGAACGGACTGCCGGAGTCGATCCTGAAGGGAGCCGGAACGGAGGCCGTTCCTGTGGAGGTTCCGCTGCTCATACTCAGGACGGTGAAGGTCCGGGTTGCCGAGCTTCCGATGGTGACCTTGCCGAAGCTCACGGTGCCCGTGGGAGTAATGCCAGTACCGCCTTGCGCGAGGGCGGCGACATCGGCTTTCGCGACAGCGCTGGCGACGGCGGAACACGCACTCTCATTACCGTCGGCATCCACGGCGGTGACCGAGATGCTATAGGTCAACCCTGTCGTCAGACCCGTGATCTGAAAGCTGACCGTCTGATTCGATGATGAAGTCGGGGTCGCGGCCACAACCTTGGCGAAAGTGCTGCCCGGGCACGGCGGGCCGGATGGGCTGTAGTACAGGCGATAGAAGGCGAGGTTTGTTAGCGTGTTTCCGTCCGTGGTGGTGGCTGGCGCCGTCCAGGAGGCGTCGATTGCGCCGGCGTGGCTCGACGCGACCACTAAGAGGATTCCGCCGAGCGTCAGTCCGATGACGCGAAACCAGCTTACACCGCAAGAACGAAGCCCTTCCGTAGTCTGTCTCTGCATGAGCTGATATCCCTGACTCGAAGGGTGAAGTTCCGAAGGGGAGAGCAGCGCGCACGAACGGTTATCGTTCGGCCACCGCGCCGAGATCCCCGTGGTTCTGCCCGCGATGCGGGCTGTTAGTCGAGCGAACTAGCAGATCGAGTCGGTGGTCAGAAGACGCCCCGCCCGCGGAGACGGAAGGCGGACACGCTGAATCGTGGGCCAGCAAACCGGCGCGCGTGATCCTCGTGGACTTGGCGACCGGCCGCCGTCATAACTACTGCCATATACCAAAGGGCGCGTGGGTCAGACAAGGTCAGGATATCGAGGCGCCCGTGATGTTGGTTCGTTCCAATTCCCACGCGGCGAAGCACCGAACGTGAAGATAGTGGCCCGCCTCTGGAACTGCAAATTGGACCTTGAACTCCGTCTCGCCGCGCGGCACCGGCTCCCCACATATCGCGCACACCGCACCGCTACTAGGGCCGCCAAATGTCCGGCCAGGTTTGGCCGTTGGCAGTCGGCCACTATGGATCGCTTCGCGGGCCTTCTCTCGCAGGATTGGCTCATCGGGCTGGCAGCAAACCTCGGAGTCGAGCGGAGCGACCGACGCTCTCGTCCCAGAGCGAGAAGCAGTCGCTGGCGTGAAATGCAGTGCCTGTCGCGCCCGACACGAGTATCACCATCAGATGCTGCTGAGAGATGGGCTGCTCGCATGCTGCACACTTCGACCCGTCGCCTGCGCACGCTCGAGTCGGTCCCGGCACATCCACCTGCGGCAGGCCACCCGCGAGAAGCTTTACCTTGATGGTGCGACGCACGGTTTCCGACGCTGACTGCTTCCTCGCGCCGAGTAACTCACCAGCCGCTACGTCAGCCTGTCTCGTCAGCTCGCGGACCTGCTTCACGAGCCTTCGCATGTTCTCGCGTGCCTCGTGTGCCTGCCGGCGTAAGACTTCAGGAGACAGCGGGCACGCGTAGAGGTGTTCACGAACACTTGCGATCAAGTCGATCCGACAACGCGGGCAACAGGTCGGGTTGCATCGCTCGAAACGGTTCGGGCTCAACTCGAACAGACGAAACTCATGGCCGCACGCCGGACATGCCATCTGATGCCCCCAGCAATGACCAAACAGGAGCACGCGCTCCTGTCGACTCAGATCGCGGGGCCGGCCACAATCAAAATGCATGAGCAGACTGCCTTCAAACGCGAGGGTGTCGTCGGGGAAGACGGGTTGGAAGCAACGCGGGCACTTCGTCTCAGTCATCTCAATCGTCACAGCGGCTGCAACGGTGCGCGACCGCTGCAAGGTCGACGCCATTCCGCAAGCTCCCGACACTTATGCCAAAACTGTGAGAGCAACGACACATCGTGTGTCAGAAGACCGAAGACCGCTGTCACCGAGTCAACAGTGTGTCGCCTCGGACGGAGTGACTCATCCGTGTGGCGGCTTGCGGTGGGGCATCCGCTATCTGCTGGCGTTGCGGCCGATGTCTGCCGGCGCGGTGCTGGTCGTCTTAGTGCTGACTCTACTTCACAGATCTTCCGACAGTCGGCGATCCTACGCCGATGCCGGTGCGACGCGCGTATTGAGCAGCGTATGGGTGCTGTGCCGTGACGGGATTCACTGAGGCAGGCGGCCGGGCGGCTGCGGGTAGAGGCCCGGGGCCCAGAGAATCGGAATTTCCCGCGGATTGTTACGGATTCGTTTCGCAACGTGGGCGTCGCGCACATGCAGAGACCAGCCGGCGACCGTCACGAGGGTGACGATCGCCGCAACGAGCGCATACACCGCCGCAAGCCACGCCCGGCTTCTGGGCGCCCGCGAGGGCGTTGGCCGCTTATGGCGAGGGTTACGAGGCCGCAGTAGCCACCGCAGTCCGACGTCGGTGCGAACGCCTGCGGGCGCGCGGTGCCGCTTTGCGGAATTCACGAGCCGCAGTATCGTGACGCGAAGTATTGGTGTCGATCCGGTGATTACCTGCAATATCGGGTGCACCGACTGTCGGCGGCTTTATTGCGTTGAGCGAACGGATCTCGGAAGCGCTTTTATGTTGACGCTTGCCCGAGCGCTGATTAATTTATCTCTCGCACCTTCGGCTGGAGAAGTGATCATGTGGCTCGCGGGGCGTCGTCGACGAGGATTACCGGTTGCCGTCACCACATCAGACCGTTGCTAACCGCCCGCCCCATCCGCGCGCAAGCTATTCCGTCCCGCACGATACAGGAGAACCATCATCATTCGGGGTCTGTCATCGCCTCGCGTTCGTAGGTGTAGCGGCCCCAGTCTTCGCGATGGTTCAGAAAGGGAGGGCAAGCGCTGAGCTATCAGTAACGAGCAAGCAGCGCATTCCGGTGTGAGGCCTGCTTCGCCGCTCCGGCAGCGCCTCTTCGAGGAAGGAAGGCCGGCATGAGGCTCAGACCGTTGCTCGACCGACATGGAAGGTGTTCCTGGGTCACGCGGCGCCCGTCTCATCAAGGTCGGCGCCTGCGACACGCCCTGAACCTCTGGATGATCGTTCTCAGTGCCCTCGTCATCAGCGGCGGCCTGGTGGTCCGGACGGATCCGACCGACGCCCAACCCGTTAAAGCCCACAAGATGTCACGTGTCCGCGAGTCGGGACCGCGGCACGATCCTCCGGGTCGTTCGACGACCATCGCCCTAACCGCTGACGAGACACGCCTGGTCGTCGTCAACCGGGAAGCGAACAGTATTTCAATCATTCGAGTGAAAGACGCAAACGGCAATGATGTGGCCGTAAAGTTGAATGAGATTGGCGTCGACCAAGAACCTCGCTGCGTCGCTATCCACCCGAGCGATCGGGCGGCGTACGTCACGAATGGCATCAGTGGCACCGTCTCTGTCGTTGATCTCGTGCGGGGCAGGGTAGCGAAGACGATCAAGGTCGGTACCGAACCGCGCGGCTGCGCCCTAACGTCGGACGGTTCCCTGCTCTATGTGGCCAACCATACCGCGGGCACCGTATCCATCATCGTCATCCCGGCTGGCAATCCGCTGAACCCGAGCCTCGCTGGAGCCGTACAAGTGGGCGGCAACCCGACCGCCATCGCCATCACGGACAGGGGTACCGGCAAAATCGCCGACGACACGGTTTTCGTCACCCAGATCTTCGCGGAGCTGAACCCGAAGTTCACCGATCCCGTTTTCGACGGGAACGGCGAGGCGCGCGATCTCGGCAAACGCGGCGTCGTCCACGCCTTCCCGGCGGGCACTGCGAATCCTCCCATCACCAAGATTACGCTCTCGCCGCTACCCGACTCGGGCTTTAGCGCTAACCGTGTGAGCCCGAATAACTTCTGCAACCCGACCGCCCACTCCCTCATTTTCTGCCCGGACTCGGCCTTGCCCGCCACTGATCCGGCAAACACGAACAACGTGCAGGGTGTCTATCCCAATCAGCTCCTGTCGGCCGTCATTCGCGGAAAGCTTCTGTATGTGACGGCCATCGGCCCACAACCTGAACCTCCCGAGATCTTCAACGCGAACGTACAGGCTCTCGTTTACGTGGTGGACACCGAGACTCTGGCTGAGGTCGCGGTCGGTGAGAAGAACAAGAACCTGAATGTGCAGATTGCGGTAGAGACCGCCGCCCCTCCGCCCAGTCTCGATAAGACGTTCGCCAATGACATCGTGGCCATCGACGCCAACCTCGCCGGGGACACGTTCCTGATCGTGAGCCGAGGCGGCAATCAGGTGTTCCGCGCCAAACTCGCCAGTCCGGCGACCGGCCAGCTCAACATCCTGGACGCAGCCGGCACGAGAGTCGACTGCCGTGTGCAGACAGGCAATCTGCCGAGCGGCGTGGCCTTCCGCCAGGACGGAACTCGCGCCTACGCCAACAACGAAGCCAATTTCTCGGTCACGTCGATGAACGTCGAGGATGGGTTTTGCCTCACCCTTCAACTCGACATCGCCTCAAGCGAGCCCCCGGCCCCGGGCAGTCTCGACCACGCTGTCCTGGTCGGGAAGCTCGCCTTCTTCACCGCACTCGGGGTTCCAGACAACGATCTCTTCAGCATCCCCATCCGCGACTTTGTGCCTCGAAACTTCAAGGGAAAGATGTCGAAGGACGCCTGGAGTAGCTGCGGGTCCTGCCATCCGGACGGGCTCGCCGACGGCGTCACGTGGATCTTCGGGACCGGGCCCCGTCAGACGAAACCACTGGACGGGATGTTCAACAAGTTCACGAACATGGAAGATCAGGGTCTGCTCAACTGGAGCGCCATCCGCGGCAGCAACACGGACTTCAACAACAACTCCCGCGGCGTCCAGGGGGGCTGCGGCTTCGCCAGCGACGATTTTGATCCGGGGCAGTGCTTCATCAAGGGGGCCACGACGCTAGCGAACCCGGCCGTCTATGACCACGGCATCACCCAAGGGGCGAGCGAGGCTCTCGACGCGCAGACTCTGTGGATCTTTGCCGCCGTGCGGGCGCTCAATCAACCAAAGCCTAGCAATGTGGCGGCCGGAGCCGCAGTCTTCCAGGCCAATTGTGCCTCCTGCCACGGCGGAGCCAAATGGACGAAGAGTCAGATCTTCCACCGCGACAACCCCGCGGCTATCGGCCAGAACATGGCGACCTTGGACCCTGGCGTCACCAGGCTCGCGCCGGCGCCGCCGGTGGCCGCCGTGCCGGCGAACGAGTTCTTCTCGTTCACCTGCGGAGGCCCCCTGAAAACTCTCACCATCAAGTATCTCGAGGATGTGGGGACGTTCGATGTCTCCAATCCGTTGGAGATCCGTGACAACGCCGCCGCCAGCACGGCGTTTGGGGCGAATGGATTCAACGTGCCGTCTTTGCTCAGCATCAACTATCACGCGCCGTATCTGCATCGCGGCCAAGCCCAGACTCTGGAGGACGTCTTCCCACTCCACGGGTTGGGGCCAAGTGCGTCGGGGTTCCCACCCGCAACCACGATTCAGACGCAGTTGAGCGCGGCAGATCGGGCGGATCTGCTCGTCTTCCTTAAGTCGATCGATGGCACCACCCCCCACTTCCGCTCCGAGGCGGACGACTTTAGGGACGCCTTGAGGACGGTCGGCGGCTCCTGTCC
>Ga0114129_10002147_pt1 | contig 27177 bp, 29 predicted proteins | sample RhiMetdeltSRZDD1_FD_80071 | JGI IMG/M metagenome (GOLD analysis project Ga0114129, IMG submission 80071) | Populus rhizosphere microbial communities from Tennessee, USA - Rhizosphere MetaG P. deltoides SRZDD1 (version 2) (version 2) | ecosystem: Host-associated > Plants > Roots > Rhizosphere >...
CATAACCTTGACTAAAGCGTGAATCGTTTCCCAAGAGTCTGTCTCCGGTCGATGAAAATCTTCTACCGTCAATATTCTTCCCGTGATCAGTAGTTTCTAGTGCATGTATTACGGCTCCATCCTGCATATTTGAACTGTCACCTACGTGGATAGGAGTGCCTTCATCACCCCTACAAACAGCGGTGGGAGCCACCAGAACTAGTTTACCAATATAACAGTCACCAATTACAACAGCAAAGGGATGAATGAACGCGCTAGCCTGAATCCGAGGCGAGGTAACATTGGGATTAAAGTCAGTCTTTACGTTGGAATGGATGTTTGGCCATGCAGTAATATTTTGTAGGCGTACATCAAATATATTTGATCCTTCTTTTGTAGCATTTTGAGCATAACCAGACATTGGGAGGCCGACAAATCCCGCCCCGACAATGAGAATTAAAGCTCCTAAAAGAATTGAATAGTGTCGGAACTCAATCATATTGGAAGAACAATAATAGAGCGTATTTAAGCCTTTTACATCTATAAATAGGCAATTAGCTTCGTCTCGCTAATAGCGCATTTATTTTCTCCATTATGGTGAATATCTGTTGACATAGATACTTTTGAGATTTTCACTAAAAAAAAACACGATGCACCTTCCCAGATACTATCTTTTTTTCATCCCGGCGGCCTTTCTAATAATTGGGGTTGCCTTCTCACAATATCGAATTGTTATTCCCCTTGTTTTTGCAGTGGACTCAAATCTGTCTACAAATAATGCTTCCTCACAAATCCCGCCTGTGAAGTTTGTATACGCAAACCATACCTATGATATGCTTCCCTTTGTAGTTGTCGATCAGGACGGAGTTAAGAAGTTAAATTTTCCACACCTAGCGGATCAGTATAAACCAATTGCCCAAATTCCGTCAGATGCTACTTTTAATCTTCAATTCGTCACAAAACCAAGAGAAGTTAATGCATTTGGAATCGACTATGATGCGGACACAACAGAAGTAAATCCTCTGACCAAGGTTGGCAAATACCAATACACTTTTGACAAGTTAAGTGGAATACTTACTTTAGAGGTAAGGGCAATATACGATGATGGAAAATATATTTCTTACACGGGCCTGATAAAAATAAATAAGCCATCAAATGGATCAAATGGACCAGGAGATTTAGGTGAACAATCCGTGCCTTCAAGTAACCAAAGTGCTATCCCTGATATTTTCTCTTAGGTAATCCCAATAAGTGTACAAACAAGCATAATAATAACCAATACGAGCCTTAGATGGTAACAGATTGATATCCTTATTGAGCCCTATTAATAATGATGTTCACGAAGCAAAATAAATTAGGAAAAAATTCAGTCCTTTGAATTATTATCGGTTAATTGGCGCAAATGGATCGGTTAGAATTTGCTCTTTGGGTTCTAAAGTAGGTTGTTGTTTTGTGGGCGGTTCAGATTCGATTTGTGGTGGTTCAAGTCTATTTATTTCTGGTGCTTTCAAGTCAGAGTCCTGCTGTACATTTTCTTTATTGGTTATAGTCTTCGAATCTGATTTTAATTTTGATTTGTGACCTGTGGTTTGATCCAAATTAGTCATATTTTGTTCCAGTTTTGGAGATTTTGTTTTTACTTTTACTTTCGACTTGGCCGGTTTCTTATCAGGTTCTACAATCTTAATACTTGTGTTATTTTTCGCATTTTTCTTATCAGGTTCTACAATCTTAATACTTGTGTTATTTTTCGCATTTTTCTTATCAGGTTCTACAATCTTAGTATTGCCACTTATAGGAACAGGAATAGAGGTATCAATAACCTTCTTTTTGGTTTTTGTAATGCTAAATTGATCCATTATTTTCCCATCATTAGAAACAAACATTGCATCAAGCTTATCTCCATTAAAATGAAAGTCCAAAACCCCAAATTTAGAATCTTGCTGGCTTGCCATGAACGCCGATTTCCCAGACAGCCCGTGCAAGTTTACTCCCCCAGTTCCTACGATTGCATAAATTTCACCTTCTGGATTATTGTAATTGTTCTTACTTGAACTAGTAACAAGGGGTTTAGATGGATCCTGTCGATTATACTTTATGGGATAACTACGTTGATAGTTGTGAACATGGCCTTCCAAAACAAGGTCAACACCATATTTGTCAAAAAGTGTGTGATATGTATCCCTTAGGCTCTTGTCTCCAGCACAAGTTCTTTCAGCACATGTATTTGGCGAAGTGTACATTGGTATATGCATGTTAACAATAATCCATTTAATCTTCGGATCTGTTGCGGCATTTTCTAAATCCTTAACTACAAAGTTGAATTGTTTAGAACCTATTGAAAAGGTTCCTTCTGTTGACATAGTAAGTATATGGATATCCTTTATGTTATACGAATAATATTGATTAGAAAGTCCAAAATGATTCAAATATTCATGCAAGAGGGCATCGCTCTCATCATCATGATTTCCAACGTTGATTTTAGTTACTGAATCCAATGGTTTTATTATATTAAGCCAACAAGCAGAAGTTTTTTGATAAGAGTAATCACCTAAAGCTAATAGCAATTCAGGATTTTTACTTTTAGTATTGTTGACGGTAGCCTCAGTATTTTTTGTACAGCCCCAATCTCCGGTTGCAACTATGTTGAAACCTGAGGCACCAGATATTGATCCTATAAACCCCGAATTAAAGATGAAACCAGATAAAAAAGTAACAATAACAAGATACAATAATTTACGCGACGTTATCAATACAGAGTCAACTCTCTAATTGTGATTTTAAAACCTCCGCCACAATCTTAGCTATTAGTCTAGGAAATTATCTATGAAAATGATATTATAGATTCTAATAATTAATTAAAAATGTGGAATGTTTTATTATAATTGAATTTTATCTTGTTGACACTAAAATTGTAATTGATATTTGTACTATTCATAAGTAACTGTTTTTAGTCGCACCTGCAAAAGATTTGCCGTTCAATGTGATATATATGTCATTTACCATTTTTCTTCATGCTCAAAAAGAAAGGCAATTTCCTAACATAAAATACGTGTAATCTAATTTCCAAGTAAGTGCTTAACACTCAATTTAGTTCTAAATCACTTTTAGATAGTTATGAATAGGAATATTTTGCTGAAAAAAACTCTAAAGCTAACATCAAAAACTTACTTTAATCAAAAATTAGTTTTCTAAACTATGGGCCATCCGTCCTGCCTCTCAACATTATTAAAAAAATTATTCATATTAATTTTTGTGGTTTTGGGAATGGTCTATACCCCCTGTATTTACGCTTCAACAGATATTAATTATGTTACCACTAATTTGAGTAATAATTACGGGCATTCCTTTAATCAAAAATTAGCAAGATCAGATGGATTTACCTACGCGGTCTGGACTGATGTGAGCAACTCATCGAATATTAGCGGTCAAATATACTTTAAATCTAGCAACGATAGTAAAGCGAATTTTGGTAAAAACATGATCTTAAGTAACAAAGGGGAGGATGCGAATCTCCCTGATATCTCGGCCAATGACAATAATGTCTATTTAACATGGGTAGGTGATTATTCAGATAACTCGCAAGTATTCTTCCGGGCCAGCTCAGACAATGGCAAAACGTTTAGCAAAATAATTAATATCAGTAACGATATTATAGAATCTACACTTCCAAGTGTGGCGTCTTTCAAGAATTTTGTATACATAGTCTGGGTAGGGAGCAATATGACAACTCCAAAAAACTTTGAAGTATTTTTGAGAGTAAGTCATGATAGTGGTAAATCATTTGGGCCATTAATTGACTTAAGTAAATCTCCTGGAGATTCGACGGATCCACATGTCATTGTGCCAACCGATGGAAATATGGTATACGTAGTCTATACAGATTGTGATGCAACACATGATGATCCTCTGTGTGGGATATACTTTACGAAAAGTAGCGACAATGGAATAACATTCGGATCACCTCAACTAATTAGCATAATTCCGCCGGTCAATCAGTATCTTCCATTCTTAGGGCATTCACACCCACCACTCATCTCCTCATTACTATCTGCGTTTGGGATAAATATCCATAAGCACAAGGGGGAACATGATTCTGTAATTCCAATTATTACTTCGTCAGATGATGGAAAGGATGTCTATATTTTATGGCAAGATGACCTTACCCAAACAGGTGCTACTGATATATTCTTTCGGAAGAGTAATGATTATGGAAATACATTTAGTGATTCAATAAATCTTAGTAATACTCCAGGGGTCTCTAGACTTCCGCGAATGGTGTCACTGGGAAGTGCGCTTTATGTTATATGGTCTGATACTAATGCAACTTTTTCGCAGTTTGATATATTTTTTACAAAGTTAGGTGACCATGGGAATAAGTTAGAAAAACCAATAAATCTTAGCAACTCAAAGGGGAATTCAGCCCCATCGGCCATTGGAGTGGTAAACAATTCAAAGGCAATTTATGTAGCGTGGACAGAGAGTGAGGCAAATAACAAAAACAATCTGATGATTACAAAAAGTACTGATGAAGGAAACACTTTTGAAAAACCAATACAATTAGGTCTGAACAATTCTCTGAATCCAGCCTTGATCCCTATATCGGACAAAAATGGCACAGGGCTGATTTGGACCGAATATGGAAATAATTACGAGGATATTTACTTTGCCAAGGTGCGTTGAGAGAATTATTTGGAAAATAAATTCAAAATGAGGATTTGGGGGCGCGTGCCGGATGAAAGAAATTTCTATAATCTTCAATGGTAATGAATAACACTACTACCAGTAATAAGCTATAATGTATACACAAGATAAAGAATTATCTTCAAGGATTTCATAACCTAACACTAGTAAAAATAATGGCTTTCTATAAGTAGTAAGGAATAATGCTTTCTTTTGTGCATTCAGTTATAGAGAAAGCACTACCATTAAGATTGTCTACGAGTGCTGGTATCAAACATGACTTTAAGATTCATGAGATTATTCACGTACACAAATTGTATTATAGTGAGGTAAGAAGCTAAATTGAAAAACATTAGATTTTCTGTTGCGTCAAAATTCGTTGGATTGTTCCTAATTACTATCCTATTTGCTTCTTCCGCTGGACTAGTATTAGTTTTACCCATTTCTTCATTAGCCGCTTCGAATGCAAATTCATGCAATCAAGCTCAGATCTCTGGATTGTCTGCAAGCGCATCTGATCCAAATTTTCCGGCTTCCGCAGCAGCGGATCAAAATGTACAGACAATTTGGTCTACTTACGGGAAGGGTTCATGGATACAGTTAGACCTTGGTACAGTGAAGAATATTTGTAGTATTGATATTGCATGGTATAAGGGAGATCAGAGACAAAATAAATTTATAGTTTCAGTTTCAAAGGATGGTTCGTCTTATAAAAATGTCTTTGATTCAACCAGCAGCGGATCAACAGGATCATTTGAACGATATGATTTACAAAACATCGCTGCCAGATATGTCAAAATTACTGTTAATGGTAACTCACAAAATAACTACGCAAGTATCACTGATCTTAAAATAAACGCTGTTGGTGGAGGACAATCTCAACCTATTGAGCAGACTGGATCAAATACTATATCATCAACTGATTGTTCAAAAGCCAAGATTTCCAAGGTGAGCGCATCTGGACATTACAAGAACTACTTGCCTTCGAACGTTCTTGACAACAAACCAACTACAAGATGGGTGAACCAACAAAAACCATCTTCAATAACTCTAGATCTAGGCAGCTCAAAAACGGTTTGCAACGTCGATATTCAATGGTTTAGGGGAGAATTTCGTGTTTATAACTTTATAATTTCTGTTTCAAAGGATAACAAGAAGTTCAAAAACGTACTCAATACTAAGAGCAGCGGATCAACAGGCGATCCGGAATCATACGATTTTGCTGATGTAAGTGCTAGATACATTAGAATAACAGTTAATGGAAACAGTGAAAATGTCTACGCAAGTATTGAAGGAATAACTGTGAAGGTTACCGGGTCCGGTACTTCTCCTCCACCTAATCCAAACCCAAGCCCTAACCCAAACCCAAACCCAAACCCGAATCCGAATCCTAACCCGAATCCGAACCCTAATACGGGTCCAGATGGAGTCCGGATGATTTATCCCACTGCACCGGGTGGCGAGACATGGTTCTTAAACCCAGATAATCCCGAAGATGGTCAATTCGACCAAAATGGCGCCAACATAAAAAAGAATTCTGATGGTAGCTGGCATGTCCCGCCTGGCACCACAAGAATGAATGTTTTCACCAAGAGTGCAGGACTACTCTCGGATCAGCAAAGGAGTAATCTGGCCACGTATGATTATACTCAGTTAGCCCAGACAGGATATTGGTACAAACCGTCTGACTGGAAAAACGTTGAAGAGACAGGTTACTTTAGAGTAACATCTACTTCCAGCGGAGACGGTATATCTCTTGTAACAAGAAGTGTTAGGCACAGCACAGCAATACACGATGGATGTGGTGGCTCATCATACCACAACAACATACGATTTGATGGAACTTTCCAGTATAAGAAAGAAATGTGGCATGTTAATTATGATATCCTGCCACCGACCAAAAACGGTATAGGCTCTATAATGAATAAATGGGTCGGATTCAAAGGAGTTGTTTACAACCTTCCTGATGGTAGCGTAAAACTGGAGTCTTATGTAGACAAAGATAATAACAACAACTGGCAGAAAGTAGAGGAATTAGTTGATACAGGGCACTGGGGTAATGATATGGAGCATTGCGATGCACAAACCCCTGGCGCTGCAATAACTTGGGCCTCGCCCATGTTCATATATAAGTCAACAGGCGTGACGTACGATTTCAAGAAGTTCTCCCTGAGAGAAATAACGCCTCCAACCTAACTTTACTTAATAATAGACAAACCAAAAAACCACTCAAAACTACTCAAACCATATTTTGAATATATTGTATTTCAACGATTCTTCCAAATAATATTATCTGTTTGGTTTCTGAAAGAGTCTATCTAAGAAATTTCTGAAATCTCTACCTTAGCCTTTAAAAAATATAATCGTATTCTTGAATCCAATGGAAAAGTCAAATGGAATAAAGATAGCTATCATAGTTTCGGTAGCCATTGGACTAGCGATTACTCCTGTTTGCTTTGGACAGAAAGTGTTAGCTGCCAAAGATTATGAACTAAAAGGAGTAGGAAAGGGAAGTATCAGCTGTCCTGATGGAACAAAGGTCAAGAATGCAAGAATAAACTTCTTTGTATTCTATAATAGCGGAGGCACTTATGCTGAATGGAATGTAGACCAGAAAAGTTCTGGTTCTAGTGGGGGTATCATTACAAAGGACACTGTTACCTCAAGTAAATACAGTCTCAAGGGAGTAGAGGCCTTCGACAATATATGCAATGGAAAGGTGTCTTCGAAAATGAGTATATCTGGTGATTGTGGACAGGGTTCGACAGTAAAACTTCAAGTCGCTAATGGAGAGAAAGGCGTCTTCAAGGCTAAGGCCCAATGTACTGCTGCCAAATAACTTTCCTTTTTTGTTTCATTTAAAAATAAAGCAAGATAGATAATCTAGTAGTAACCATTACTAATTTTCATGCATCAAAAATTAATAATTACTGTATGTATGTTTGATTGCTTTTGTCAAAATCTTTTACAACCTCAAATCTGTTATCGAACTTATTCCTAGGCATTAATCGTAGTTGAGGGAAAAGAATTAGGGGGTCTTTTGCGAGCAAATAAGTAGGATGATCCAATCCAAAAAAATTCTCGCAAAGTTTCAAGGTCATTTTCCGGACACTAAATTCTTCCACAATTCCAAAACTGTGAAGGTATTCATGAGCTAAAACCATAAATAAATAGGAATTATACTCTTCGATCGTTTTTGCAATTTCCTTTATTCCATCAAGTACAAATTTATTGACTACGATGATATTGGAACCAAGAATGTGATATGCACCCAAGCTTGTAGGCATACCTTGCAAAATCAGACTCAAGCCCGCTCTATGCATATCAAAAACTGTAGATACCGCAGATTTTACCAGCTCAAAAGCCTGGTTATAGTCTTTTACCTCGATCAACCTATTTCTGTTTATTATCAGATCCTTGTGGTCTGCCACTTAATTAATCAAGTATTAGGTCAAATCCACATTTAATTCTTGAGTCAAGTGTAAAGCCATGGGTAAGTATATTTAAAAAACTTTAGTTTAGAATGTAGAAGCGTAACTTAAATTCCTTATTCACGGATATATCATTGGGCTGGATAATTTAGTGGAAGGACAGATACAGGAATTAAAAAAGAGGGTACATCGTGATGCTGAAAGAACCGATGAAAGTTTTAGGGTTGGAGTTGAGGTTGAAGCATGCTTACTTGACGTTAAAGGAATGCCAGTCAATGCAGAACCCTTGATCGAGGAACTTAAGGGAACAACTTATGAAATTGATTACGAATATGGTAATTGTCAGTTTGAATTTAAAACCTCTCCTGTCGGAATGAATAATCTCGAGTATCTCAATATTGTATTTGAGCAGTTTATAGAAAGTCTTGATAAATCTATCAACAAAGCATACAAGGAGAAGGAGGTAATTCCAGTCTTCCTCGGTGCCAATCCATCTGCTGAAATTATGAAGCAAGCACTAATCACAGACAAGCAAAGATACAACAAGTTAGCAGCCTGGCAGGATAGTTTTCCTGATGCTGAAATAGATGGTGATAAATTTAAGGCAGCTCGCGTCGCCACAGCTATACAGGGTTTTCATCTCCATCTGCAAGGAATTAATCCAAAAAATACTGCAACCATGTTCAACCATATTTTGAATATAATACCTTCTGCAATTGTTCTTGGAGCCAATAGCAGGCTCTTTGCAGGAAGAGTGTATTCATTGTATGAACCCCGAATTCATTTGTATGATCAATCGGAGCAACAGAATTCAGGATTTCCAGCAATTCCAAGATATCTTGAGGGTTTAGAAGATTATATTGATTATCTTACTTCACGCGAATCTAATATAGCAAAGGATTATTTTGAACTTGAAAAAGGAAGACACGATGATTCTCGAATTCGCATTGCCCCTGATTCGTATCGTGTTGAGACAAGAATAATGTCTGTTCAGCCAACCTCAAAAAGTATGATGGCAATGGCCGAATTTTTTATTGGTTACTTGAGTAGGGCCATGTACGAAGACAGGGAGCTAAGGCCTCTTGCCTCGTTGAGAGAAGAGAGGATGGCAGCTGTTCGATCGGGCTATAATGCAAAATCTCATTTTAATATTATTGACACAATAAAGAGTCAACTTGATTTTGCTCGCAAGGGCCTATCTGATCTGGGCGTTAATTCCGAGTTTTTAAGAATATTAGACGGGAGATTGGACAACAGAAATTCTCCAGGTGAATATGTAGCAAAACTATGGAATGAAAAGTTCAACGGCTCTGTCAATCAAACTATCTATGAAATTGTCTCTCACATTTGGCAAAGGACAAGAGAAAATCAACCAGTTATTTAGGTGATTAAATTACATTATACATGTCCATTCACTCACTCATTGGAGTATTAACTACCAGCCCTTGTCATTTCTACAAACCCAAAAATTGTTCCTTTGAATTAGGGCTAAGTGAAATGAGAAGTAATGAGTTAAAGGGTCAAATTGAAAATCTTTAATCTTAAAAAAAGACAATAAAAAAAGATGATTAGTTAGGTCGTTGCTTCTAAAATCATCTCAGATCTGGTTCTGCTCACAATATAGCAGTTACTGCATAGCATGTTATCGAACCAGAAGCGCAGCTCGTGTGTTTTTTTACCACATACTTGACAGCGCATTGTAGATTCCATTTTCTTACGCAAATTATATGTTCTAAAAATATATAACGGTTATCTAGTAAGTTACTATTGTTATAGAAGACAAGTCGTCAAGGTATTATTTTTATAGTAACATGCGAGGTTACAAAAGTAAATAAGCTAGCGGCAAATTTTCCCTATTGAGTACGTAATAGAAATTTCCTGAAATCATGATACCTTTCTGTTCTCACAATTTTAAGCTCAACCAAAGGATTGGGTTTCTTTCTCACTCTTTCTATAGGTAACCACTTAAATCAATTATAACCATAAATTCTAGAGATGAGAGATCGTGTTCCAGCTATTATTATAATTGCCTTGTTTCTCATTATACTGGTAGCAGCATTTTGGTCAGTACTCTCACATTTAAACTCGACCAAGTCCGGATTGATTGATCAGGTTTCTGATAAAACGGGCGATAGAAACCAAGCATCTCTAAAAGCAAATAATAGTAGCAGTCAAAACATGCCTTACAAAAACAACTCAGGCACGACTATTAATCATACCTATATTCCGCCTTTAAATTGAGATTGTGGAGATATACCGAGTCGAAATTTTCTTTTCCACTTTCAAGTAAGTAAAAGTGCCTACACTTCGTACCTTGATGAATGATAGGAACGCCTGGTATGTCTAATCGAAGTAGTTGTACGACCCACCTCAGTTAGCAGCTCACGAAGCCTCTTATCTAGGCAAATTACAGGATTGTTTTCCTACAAAAACTCTGAATAAAAATCTTAATGGTGAATATGAATGTAGATCTAGAATCAGACGAGGATGCCTATAATAACAATACAGTAATTCATATTGCAAATGACATACAGGAACAAGGAAGAGATATTTGTCTCGATACTCAACACCGCCGGATCTCAGGGCGCAAAGAAAACAAAGATCATGTACAGTTCGTTCCTTTCATATCACATGTTAGTAGAGTATTTGGACATATTGATAGACAATGGGTTTTTGACCTTTGAAAAAATAGACAAGACTTACAAGACCACTCTTAAAGGATTTAGATTCCTACAACTACAGGAAAAAGTGAATAGCATACTCAACGAAAGGTTAGAAATAGCTGATAAGATTCAAGACCAATAACGAGAGGAAAAGTTTGAAATCTAATAATTTCCAACAGTCGAAATGGATTATATTTTCGGCGATCCTATTGGTTGGAATCATTACATCTAGCGGTATTTTTTATCAACAATCCTTGGCACTAAGCCAAAACCAAAGCCAAAACAATTCAGAGTCTATGTCTATGTCAATGTCCATGCCAACAAAACCCGCTTCCAGTCTTACTCCTGAGACTGTTACAGCTTCCGTGGGAGATCTTGTTTTAACCACATTCGGATCAAGCGCAGGCTTGAGAGTACCTGATCCCGGAAAACCAGTCATGGAAGTCTCATGGATTGGTGGAGGTACATTTAAAGGAAATTCAAATGTATCAGACATGGGTACTGCATGGGTAGAATTCGGTACAGATGAAATTGCCAGAAGCCATGGACAAGGAATGATAATGAATCAAAAAGGAGAAGTAGCTACATATACATTTCAAGCAATAGGATCAATGGGTAGTGATGGATTTATTCGTAACCATGGAACAGTATTCTTTAGTACTACCCCCACTGGAGAGTTCGCATACCTTGCAAAGATTGTAGGTGTGTACGCCGACCAAATAGATCAAAAAGGTAATACTGTAACTAAAGTATGGGAACTAAAGTAGAAAATAGAATCGATAATTTTTTAAAATGAATATTTCACTTGGTGGTATTTCCTTCATACCCTCTAGGGTGGCATAATTTCAACAATCATACCCTCATTCCATTTGTATTTTACAAGCATTAGTTTAGAAATTTCAGCGGCCAATTGAGGTTCTTTCGTTCGACTAACTATTCGTGCCGTACCTTCAAACACAGTATTGTTAACTCTACAAGAAATTTTTGGGTTGTTGATGATATTTTGAACCCAATGTGCAGATTCTCCTCGCTCAGCCATTATATAAAATCTTTTACAGTGTTTTACAAACCAGATTTCTATTTCATGATCCCTTCCTGTCTTCCATCCAACGGTAGTCAAATACAAAAAGGGGTTTGACTGGGTAGAGCCAATCATGCATCTAACTATGACTATTGTTCTTTCCCTTAAACATTACATTCAGACCTGTTAGTGTTGTCAAATATAGAGAAATTCCTTTACTTTTCTATTTTGAATTGATCAGGCAAGGTTCCGTCGTTCGCATAGAAACTACAGCTCAATGTTGTCCCATTATTTGCAAGTTCTATATTTATAAAGCCAAAACCTCGATATTGTTTTGCTATATATGAAGGCTTTCCTTGAAACATATTAAGGTCTCCGCCTCCGGTACCAACAGTAACAAAGATAATACCATGAGAGGTATTATTGCCATATTTATAGTCATTTTGATTCCTATTTGCAATTATTGGGCTCTCTGATTCTTGATTGTTAAATACGATTGGATAGCTCCTCTCATAACCATGATAATGAGCTTGCAATACAAGATCTACACCATACTTATCAAACAAAGGATGATAAAGCTCCCTTAGTGTTACCCTAGGACTACACCCCTTACAATTAGTCGGAGAAATGTATGCGGGTTGATGATATGAAACTATAATCCAGTCCACACTTGAATTTGTCGAGACTTTTTCCAAATCTGATTTGACAAATTCATACTGGGCCGAGCCTAATTCATATGGGGCTTCAGTAGACATTACTAGTATATGCATGTTACCTCTGTCGAAGGAATAAAATTCTCTTGACATATCAAAATGTTTCATATATTGGGCAAAGCGAAAATCATTATCATGGTCTCCTCTCACTACGTTGGTAATATTGTTAAGTGGAGAAATTATCTCGAACCAGCAGTCAGGACTTCTCTGGTACGAAAGATCGCCAAGGGCAATTACTAATTCTGGTTTCTTGGTCATTATGCCCTTCACAGTGTTTTGCGTATTAGCATTGCATGCCCAATCGCCTACAGCTGCAATGTTGAATAGGGATCGATTAGAATTTAATTGGATTGCCTCACTCTGAAACCCAAAAAAGTTCATAATCAGCAGTAAAACTACCATCGCTTTACCAATATTGAATCGGAAAACTTTTGTTTTCAATTACACAACTATATTCAATTGTAATTTATAATTCAAGCAGCTGCTATAATGAGAGAAAATAAATCAAATGCAACTAATTATGTATTCACACTATTGCAAAAAACAGTTTGTATTAAGATTGAATAACAACAGTTAATCAACTATTCGCTAGTATTCTTCTCGTTCTGACCTGTCCTTTTCAGTGAGTAATATAACTGCACCGTAAAGATGTTGCTAATTATAATACGGATCCTCGGTTGCTCCAACCATGCATTTTTGAACATACTGCTAAAGCTTCTGGGGGGTGGTTATTATTTTGCCAAACAGTTGCGATTCTGCCATCTTAATATGGCCTTCAACCATGTCGCTGAATGGAAGGATGGTATCAATCACCGGCTTTATTTTCCCATTACTAACCCAGTGTATCACTTCTTGTAACCCGGTTTTTGTTCCCTGCGTTGCGCCCAACAGATTGATTCCTTTGAAAAATAGGTACCTCAAGTCAATCGTTGAATCGTATCCGGTAGTAGCACCTGTGGATACGAGGGTGCCACCCATTTTCAATAGGCCCAATTCCTGGGGAAAAACTGTTTTGCCAATGTGCTCATAAATGACGTCCACTCCTTGCTTGTCTGTTATTTCACGTACTTTCTTGTACCAGTCAGATTCACGATGGTTGACTGCATAATCGGCGCCAAGTTGCAAACACTTGTCCATCTTTTCCTTATTTCCTGCAGTAGCTATAACATCACAGTTAAATAATTTGGCGATCTGTATTCCAGCTATTCCCATTCCACTTCCTCCACCCATTATTAGAATTTTTTGACCGGGCCGTATCTTGGATCGAGTAACAAGCATATGCCAAGCAGTCATACCTACCATCGAAATTGCTGCCGCGTCATTGAATGATACACCGTCGGGAAGTGAGACTATATTCGCTTCAGGCATATGTGTATACTGAGCAAAGCCGCCCCAGAGAGGGCCGGTCTGGAAACCCCATACCTGCCTACTCCTGCAGTCATACTCCCTCCCACTTGTACATTCATAGCACAATCTGCATGTCAGGTTTGGATATGCTACAACCCTATCCCCAATTTCGAACTTTGTCGTTACATTATCCCCGATTTCGACGACTGTTCCAGCTGCGTCACTTCCTGATATGTGAGGCATTGGAATCTTTATCGGTTCGCCCCAGATGCCCCATAGGTCATTATAATTATACGCTGCCGCTTCGACCTTTATCAAGACCTCATTCGATTTGGGCTTCGGTGTATCAATATCCTCAATTTTTACTACTTGTCTGGGATCTTTGCTGTGCTCCCTGTATACTGCAGACTTCAACTTGTAATCTTCAGGTTCTTTAGACTAGATGGACATATATTCATAATTGTGGATAAAAAGTTTGTATGAGTGATGAGAATTATTGCAATGATAAAGACGGTCTTGTTTAATAGGCATTATTTTAATCTTAATTTGTCCCACTCACTTGTATTCCATTAGGTCAGCCCAGCCCGCATACAACTTGACGGACAAAATCACTTAGTGAATTGTACCACTAAACCACGAAAGTCTATCAATCATGAATTCGAGTTTGAACGCATCTTGGTGATGTTTATTTAGTCTATACAAATGGTTATTTGATTTCAAATTAAATTCATATATTATTTTCGATTTTCTATCATTATCATGCCAAGTAACAATGTAATTTCTAAACTCAATGTTATGGATTTGACTATCTAAAACTTTATTACTCATTTCTTTTGGGAAGTTAGACATGAAAAAGCAAATAGCTCTAATTTTACCTATAGTGGCAGCACTGTCCATTCTTGCTTTGAACTCCGTAGCAGCTCAAAACATGAGTACACCTGAAACAAATATGTCAGCAGGGTCGAACATGAGCAATACAACTATGAGCGGAAATATGACTAGTACTGGGAATATGACTAATTCATCCGCCCCGATGATGACAAACAGCTCTTAACCGCTTTTTCTTTTTTTGAATTGGCGATAAATTAATAGGACTTTTTGACTTAAATTATTAACGAAGTCGGTAGTTCATCATCAAGTCATAACTGCGTGAGTTGTATTATTACAGTTATATAATTCCACATTGCCTAGTACACTTTTAATATTGTCATTACTATCCATAATACCGTTTATCTTTACGTTATACGTATTTTCATTTGGAAATGTGGCATTTGCATAACCTAGACTAATAAGCAATACAATAATTGAAACCGAACCTCCCATCATAAGTAGCATCATCGAGTTCTTTGGTTTTGTTAGTTTGTCAAAACACATTGGAATAATCATGCCAATTATCACTAATAAATGCTTCACTTGAACATACAATACTTGCAATCAGCGTTCAGAACTGCAGAAACTACCTAGTACTTTAATAGATCCTGCGTCTTACCCTTCTTCTAAGAACCCTCAGAAATCGAGATATTAATTAACGTAGTATATGATAATCAAATCGTCTGGTTTAAATAAAGCGATCTTATATTCAATCTCGATGAAAAGGGATCATATATTTTTAGGTTTGTCTGCAGCGTTATTTTTTGCAATAGGCATGGTAACGACAGAAACAGATACAGGTTCAGAGGTATATGCTCAAAGTACAACAAACATGTCTTCGAATTCCACTAATTCGTCATCTACTAACAACACAAGTACCCTGGCGAAAGGTGATAAAGTTAGTCTGAAAATTGAAGAATTATCTGTCACTAAATCTCCTACAAGCGTAACGGATGTTATTGGCAATATTAGGAATAATAACACTGTGAGTGTTAATGACGTGAAACTAATTTCACAATTTTTTGACAAGGACGGTGCTCTCCTGGGCAAAACTGACAAATTTGTCTCAAGCCAGTCATTCGTATTAAAGCCAGGGGAAGTATTACAGTTTCAACGCTTAGAAATAGTCTCATTTGATAGGATCGGGAAGAGTAATATAACAGCTTATGGAGAAGTAGTAGGCTAGCCTATAAACCTAGTAAAGTAGGAAGTATTTCTTAACTTATCCTAATTCTTATTTTTATTTCACTCCCCCCTAGTCATTAATATAGGTTAAACACTAATGCGATCGTTATCAATGCTTGAAAACTAGCTGCAGCCAAAGCTCCCAATAGTTCTTTATAATATTTATTTACCCAGTTTGAGAACCCATTAAGTAACTCGCGAGAAAAGTGCAACCAAAATTCTTACCTTGTCCTTTAGCGCCATTCAATTAGTAGTATTTGTTGTCACCAAAATCAACTAAGAAAAGTAAATCATAAAGCAGTATTTCTTCTGAAATCTGTATCCATTCTTAAGTAAATAAGTCATAGTGGATTGTTAAATCATTTTTCATAACTCTGGCTGATACTCCTATTGACTATACAAAAATTGTGCGTTATCGTGTTCGTTTGAAGAGTTCGGCTGGACTGGATTTGAAATCTGAGACAAATCAATGCCAGATGGAATTTTTGGTTCAAATTTTGCAATGGTTGCATTTGTATTACCCGTTAATGATTGGGTCGTGTTTTTAAGAAGCATATTAATCGTACTTTCCATCATACCGTCATAAGTATCTGCAATCATCTTGTCTATAGTGCTCTTGATAGAAGTGGAAACATTAGACGTGAGAGATTTGAGGGTATCAGTAACATTTGACGTAATAGTTTGATTAACCTGTGCTAAGGCAACATGTTGTGAAACTGAGTCAATGTCCATCATATTTGGAGCTATAATTAGAATGACTAATAACGAAGTGCTAACCGCTGAGAATTCGGGAATAAATGATTTCAAATATTTCATGGAATTAACCACTGAGTATATGTAATAAATGATCTTGCTTACTTTTTAGTATAAGAAGAATTATTTGATTCTTAAGAATCTTCTTGTATTTTCTTAAGAGATCTTCCTTCTCTTGTATGATGAAACTGAAGGCCCCTGAATAAATAAAAGGAACCGCTATCATAATTTAATACGAGCAACTTGAACGCAATCATCTGGATTATGTTATTTGCGGTTACTATTTCTGGAATATTATCTTACTCATACGTAGGCCAATCAATAAACCATCAAGCGGCCTCCGCCCAGGGTGGAGGCAAGTTAATTGAAAGCATCATAAACAATACCAACAAAAGTGCTACGCTAGGTGACCTAATTTACGAAGCAAGTGGTAAGATCGTGGGCCAGAGGGTGATAAATAATGAAGATGGCACTAGTGGGTTTGGCAAGATTGAAGTTTCTTATACAGGAAGTGGTTACATTAAGGGTGTAGGAAATATTTCAGAAACTTGGACTTTTGAAAACACATATTTGCCAAATAACGTTTCTCAAGGTGTGGGTCATGGAGTGATTGTCCCTATTAATGGAAACGGGTCTGCAAAAGCTTTTGAGCTCGGAAGAGGTTTTCCCGAAGATTCTGGAAAGATAGTTTATCCAGGTGCACGCTTCTTTTCAGCCGATCCAGGTGGCAAACTTGCCTTTTTAAATGGTGTGGTCGGGGTTACTGAATGGACGGTGGATAGCTCTGGCAATTATAGTCACAAAATGTGGCAATGGAAATGACCAGAAATGATTGAATGAATGAATAACTATTAGATAACTGGTACGTTCACAATACCAGATAGTAGTAATTTATCAGCCGAGACTTATATGACCCGATCTCTAACTCAACCATGTGGTTATTGAAATTGGACCGATATTACATGACTTTACTATTGTTATGATCGTAGCTTCAGTAATGGCATTAGTATCTTACAAACTCAAACAACCTATGGTGATAGGATATATTATTGCAGGAATGATAATAGGTCCTTATACTCCCCCTTTTGGTCTTGTATTAAATTTAGATGTGTTGAATTTATTTTCAGAAATTGGGGTGATGCTCCTCTTGTTTGTTGTGGGCATGGAATTCCCTATTGAAAAGTTACGTAAAATAGGTAAAAGAGCATTCGTAATTGCTACATCTGAAGCCTTTGGTACATTTGCTATAGGATTTGTGGTAACTCAGAGTTTGAATTACTCCCTTTCTAATAGCCTCTTTTTAGCATTGGCCATATCTGTGACAAGTACAGTAATTGTAATGCGAATGTTAGAAGAGTTAGGGATGGTAAAAGAAGAAGCATCATACGTTATTTTGGGTGTAGCAGTGATTGAGGACATTATTGTGATTTCTATGTTAGCTATATTGCAATCTGTTTCAACAACAGGTCATGTAATTGGTACAGAATTAGCACTAACAATAGGGACTGTTATAGTTTTTATTGCCGGCGTATTATTCGTAGGTTCGAAGACGATACCCAAATTTATAAACTTCGTCGGAAGAACTAATCAGCATGATGTTCTAGTGGTGACAATCCTGGGTGTGGCATTCGGATTATCCTTTATTGCATATGAGATTGGCATATCCGTTGCCACTGGGGCTTTTTTTGCTGGGGTATTAATAGCTGAATCAAAAGTACATGCAGTCACCAGGGTTCTTGCAACGCCTATTAAGGATATGTTTGCTGCCCTGTTCTTTGTCTCAATCGGCGCCCTCATGGACATAACACAAATTCCTCTTTTCATTATTCCTGCGATAGTTCTGATCCTAGCGTCACTAGGAGCGAAATTTTTTACTGTATATCTGGCATCAAAATCACAGGGCTATAGTCCTGTAACCGCACTGAGGGCGGGCTTTGGGCTTTCTTCTTCAGGCGGTGAACTTGCACTTGTAGTAGCCAAAGGGGGGGCAGACATTGGGGCTACCAGCAATTTCGTCTTACCAATGATAGGAACAATGACTATTATTACTACATTCATTACACCTTATTTGATCAAGACGGGTTGGAAATTGGCGGACAGTTTCTCTCCTTCTAATACAAGAAGAGGATTATTTTCATTTCGTGGAAAGAAGAAGAAGGCCAGCGAATAAACAATAATATCAAAATAATTTGGAATCCGTACTTCTTAGTTTGGACCTAGGATTGTTCTAACGAATTAGGTTTCAATAATATAGATAGCATGATGCAGAGTATTTTACTAGGAACTCTGCCTTTGCCCGTGGAACCTCGAGGATGAGGCAAGCATGCAGCAGGCAAGGGCCAATAGGACTAGTTTGATATTCCTGCATAAATAATAGACCGGCAAATCATCTTATCGCTGTTTATAAGTTAACAGTTACTTTTTGATATAAGAATTGACATACCTTAAAGAACAAATTATGAACAAGCATATATAGTGAATAACTAAATACGCAGCAACTCCTATGAAGTACAGAAGCAGATCTGATATAATCGGGTTGATATTGGAGGCAGCTAATGGAGGAGCGTCCAAAACCAGTATTATGTATAAGGCCTTCTTGACCTTCTCACAAATGAGAGAATATCTTGGGCTACTAATACAAAAAGGATTAATAGAATACGAAGAGGGATCACAAAGATACAGAACAACAGAAAAAGGTATGAGAGTCTTACAAATGTGCAATCAAATCAGTGAGGAACTCGTTATTCTTGACAAAGGAAGAAGAATTCAATTATGATTATCATGAGCTATTGCTTAAGTTTAATTTGACTTGATTTCGACCGTCATCTATGTATTTAATCTATAGCCTTTTTTACAGACCATCTTATCAAACCAAAAGCATTCAATATGCAAGACACAGATAAAATTTTATAACTTACGAAAACTAATATTCTCAGACTAAGGTCCAGCTGAAAATTTCAGCGCATAGTACAACATGAGATAACAAGTTATGACCTCTTGAATAATTGTATGTTAAAGCAACGCATATTTGTAAATTTCTGCATATTTGAGATAATTAAAATATGTTCTTATCTGTTCTTTTCAAGGTTAGTACATGAACAAGAACAATAGAATATTTGTTATAATTCTTAGTATTGTAATAATTGGGACAGGACTTATTACAGCAACTTCCATTTCGCGAGATGGATATTCACAAGGCACAGAAAAGAAAATACTTAGATTAGGATATTTTCCTAACATTAATCACGCACAGGCAGTAATTGGGATCGGAAACGGGGATTTTCAAAAGGAACTTGGAGACAATATTGAGATCAAGAGTTTTGTCTTCAACGCAGGCCCCTCTGCTATTGAAGCTCTTTTCGCAAGACAAATCGACGCTGCATATGTCGGACCAAATCCTGCAATAAACGGGTACATTGTTTCTGGAGGCAAAAACGTGAGGATAATTGCTGGAGCATCGAGTGGAGGTGCAGTATTTGTTGTTAGGAACGATTCAGGAATTCAAACGCCAAAAGACTTTGCCGGTAAAAAGTTTGCTTCACCTCAGTTGGGAAATACCCAGGATGTAGCATTAAGAAAATATTTACTAGATAACGGTTACAAAACAAAGGAGAAAGGTGGAAACGTTGAGGTTATTCCTATAAAGAATCCAGATATATTGACATTGATGCTAAAGAAAGAAATCGATGGGGCCTGGGTTCCTGAGCCTTGGGGTGAAAAACTGATAAAAGAAGGTAATGCTAGACTATTTTTGGATGAACGCACTTTATGGCCTAATGGTAAATTCGTAACAGCCAACATAATTGTTAATCCAGAATATCTCCGGGCGAATCCTGATGTGATAAAGAAGTTTCTGGAAGCACATATAAATGAAACTCAATGGATAAATAATAATAAAGTGCAGGCCCTTAATGTCTACAACACTGAATTAAAAAAACTCACAGGACAGACAATCCCAGAGGACCAGCTTAAAGGCGCTTTCTCTAAATTAGAGTTAACTTATGATCCTATAAAGCAGTCACTATTCAAATCAGCAAATGACGCATTTGAAATTGGATTTCTCGGGAAAACAAAACCAGATCTAACCGGAATATATGATCTTACGGTGCTAAATGACATCATAAAGGAAAAAAACTTGAAACCGATTGACGAGTCGGTCACCTCAAACACAAATAATTCGAATACATCTAATCCAACGAGTTCAAATATATCCAAATCTCCGCAGTAACAAAGTAAAGCAAGGCAACAAATTCCTCAATAATTTATTTATGGATGGATGATAATCTAGGCATCCCCGGGTAAGACTATCTTATCCCTCAGTCTAACTGAAGATGCTATTCTATGGTCTACGAACTCATATACATAATTCTAAATTTTGTTAGCTGAGGAATCAACATCCACCTCAGGACTTTCCGTATTTTTTGGCAACTTGCTTGCTTTTAATTTTCCTATAATAACACATACCAACAATTCTGCCACTGCGAAAAGCACTCCGTATAAGAGTATCGTACTAAATATCATCTGGTGATTCTGTTGCTTTGTCAGAAATAAAGCTTTCATTAGATCTCTCATTATATTAAAGACAAATTGACGGGTTTAAAGTCTTCAAGTAAATTAAATTAGATAGCACCAAACACCATAAGCTTTACATCAGATGATCTTTAGTTTGAAAATTAGTTCAGTTTTCTAGTAGTTCTTATTAGAGAAGAAGCAAAATTGTTGCCTATTGAAAATAAGGATCGCCGAGTCAATATACTGCATCAATCATGCTTACAAGTCTAAACTATCACTTGATTCTTTTCTTGATGAAAATGGCGATAGCATAGAAGGTATTTTAGGTTGTGAAAAATGCAACGCTAAATTTCCAGTAATCGGGGGAGTTGCTATAATCGTGGAAAATTTCAATTCGTACGTGGCTGACAGAGTTGAAATTTTTGGAAGTTGGCTAGTTAATACTAAATCTATTGAGATGAGAAAATTCCTGAAGCAGGTAGGGATGAATTTGCCAAGAACTGAGAATAATAAAAATCGGTACGACGATTCAGATTGGTTCAAACCATTCACTTGGACCCATTATGACTATTCTTTGGAAGATAGGATGCTTTCAATGCTTAGATGGAAGATCAGGCCGGATGAAATTTATAGAAAGGTGTCAAACATGTTAGTAACCGACATTCGGAATATTGGATTGGACGTTGGCTGTTCAGTGGGCTCGGCAGCACTAATGATAGCAAGAAAATTATCGTTTGTATATGGAATTGATCTTTCATACTCCTTCATATCTGAAGCAAGAAGACGTATGAAGGAAATGAATATATCAAATGCAGAATTTTTAGTTTGCGACTCTGCTAAAATGCCCTTCAGCCAACAATATTTCGATTCTATAGTGGCTCTTAATTTAGTCGGAAGACTCGACCTGGAAAAGACTATAGCGTCAATAAATAATGCTATTAAACCTGATGGGAGGCTTTACATGGCTGATCCTTATGACAATGACATCCAACATGCTAATTCTCAAATCACCGGTATCCAGCTCAGAGATATCTTGGAAAAGTCAGGCTACACATTAAGTGTGAAAAATAAGAAAAATGAATCATATATTCCTTGGATAATCAAAATAAATGAGAGGTGCTACCTTTTTTACTTTGTTGATTTTATAGAAGCAAGGAGATCAAAAGATAAGTGAATAAAACTGTGACCATGAAGTTGTTCCCTGATCTAGGACTGTCGGCCTAGGATTTGTTTGCCTTAGGTCCGCGGCTCGCACGAACAAATTATAAGGTCACATGCCTATACCAGAATCTATAGATAATAGGGGCAATCAAACTTCAAAATAAAAAATAAAAAATAAAAAAAGTGTTTTCTAGTCTGCCTTTATTGCCGGATCCCTAACCAGGAATGCCAAAGAATGAATCGTTTATGTTTTCGATGTGATTGTCACATGTTAATTCATTGGTATTGTCGTTCTTTTTACTGTGATCTTCGTCCTCATTTTCTATCTGACAGTCATTCTTTGCATATACATCTTGTTTCACTTCATCTGAATTGCAGTTGTTATCGTCATTTTTCTTACAGACTTTGTCGTCATGGCCATGGTGATCGTGACTACCTCCTGCGAAAGCAGGTACTGCAACAATCCCCATACTCATCATCACACCCATCGACAGTAAGGCTAGCATAGCTACGTTCGAATTTTTCATGCTGAAACACGTAAATGGATATCCTTTATCTGGGGTGTCGTACTGTCAACAATAAGAAACAAAATTATACTTCTACCAAAACAAGATGCTGAATGTGTTTCTGTTAATCTTAATCAAACTAACTTACTATTAACTTATAGATGCGATTATATTTAGTTGACGCAAGAATAATCCCAAACCCCAATTATCTATCTCATAGAATTCAACTATTTATTCTACCTGTGTTTGTCAATTCATTATGTCATTTCAGAGTAAAGATTTTGATAACAGTTCTATAAAGAATGATACGAATATTCCATCGATATTCTTACTGCATGCTTCGTTAACCTATCTCCAAAAATAAATTCTTAGATAATTTAATTTCGTTTATTTCCATTGCCATATCGTCGTGATTTGTTTATCTCCTTTTAATTTTGTGACATAAAGCCCAGTCAAATTATTAAGAAAAGATAATTTGCCGTTGGAACTGGTATGGAAAAAGATAATTCCATGAAATATGATGTCTGTACCATTTGTCGTTCCAGAATCATGTGCTTCCCAAGTTGCAATTTCACCAGAGGATGTAGTTATCATCCCTTTACCTACGTCACCAACAAGATTGCGCTTACCATTTTCAAATACTTCTGTGTTAATCCATGTCTGAATGTTGGTAACATTGCCTACATTGGTCAGATTTGCAGATTCGACAATATTTTGTTCTACTTGTATAGGATTAGTGCTTACAACTCTTTCACTGACAAGCTTGCCGTTTAATGTTTTATAAATTGGAAAATCAGACAATACAATCCCGCGTAAGCTGCTGGTACTATTATTACTATCCACACCACCACCATCGGCCTTAAAAGAAGCATAAATGCCTGAATAAAATAGAACACTTCCCAATAAAACGAAAATTACGATTTTGTATATACTTGGTAATTTAAGGAAATTCAGTTTTCGCATTACTTGAAGTTGTTGAAATATTATTTAAGGATACATGAGAAGGATGCTCACAAGTCTAACATGGAATTAATCTATGTTACACTCATCATTATTATCGCTGCTGAGAATAACAGTAAGATCGCAAAAATTACCCGCTTTAGCTGTGGAGTGGTCGGGTGTTTGATCTCTATCTATTAAATACACCTTGTAGCCCAAAAAAGGCCCTTTTCCTAATCCATTAACTGAGCTATTTTCTTTAGCTTGTCCAGATGATTTTTCTTCTAAATATGCAAAATCCTTCTCACAATTTATGTTAAGATTATTTCGGGTTTTGTCATCAAAAAAATTATTTTTGACATATTCTAATACGTCATTCCAAGTATATGCTTTGACTCTAAGCTCCTTAGAACCTTTACCAAATCTGTCGCTATTAGGATCATAACGGAAAATATCAAAAAAATCAGGCTTCAATATACAATTATTACAATAAGCTTTCTTCCCTTGTTTTGCACAATTATCACATTGCTGTACGATCATTAGTAAGGCATTATATTGGTAGCACTAATAATAGTTGTTAGAATCACTAGCCAATTTTAATCATGCATTCCGCGCCCAACAATTATTGATTAATTGAGGAGCCATATTTAATTTGATTTGGGTGGAAATTGGGTATTTTCTTAAATATTATTCTGACAAGTAGTAGCTATGTCTGAAAGGATACGAAACACGAGAAAAAAAAGGATTTCGCTGAATTCAAGACCTGTAATCGCCAGTATAATGGGATCAATGGGCGTTATGATGACAGTCAGCTTTATGGCCTTACTGAATCTTGTAAAGTAAGAATAAACTTCTCTCAGGGATGGTTCAATCAATCAAGAGCCCACTCTTGAGACAATACAGGTAAGGGTCGACAAAACCCAATCCAATATAATGACTAAAAGAAAGTTAACAAGCACTCAAATCTAAGTGTAATATATAAAAGGAAATCGGTTCTTTGTTACCTTACGTATTTATTGTAGATTCTTTAATGCAAAGCTGGAACAGTACTCGACATTGTACAAGCATCTGAAGACTACAATCCTCATTTTCTTATTTACCATATCTTTCCTACTCTTGTCCGCAGGGCTCATATCTGTAGATGCAAAAAGACCTAGTGAAAAAAAACATACAGAGCGATTAATTCAAATTTGTTGCTCTTGGGGAGAACAGCTTGCGGATGGAACACTGACTTATAAAATAAATGGTGGACAATCAAGCCTTCGAGAAGTGGTTAAAAATGCAGCAGCGCAATGGGATTCAAAGATAGCTGGCTTGACCCTTCAAGAAGTTAAAGGTTCAGGATCCGCAGACATAAACATAGCCTTTAAGAAGGATGGAAAATCTCTTTCCGGGCAAAGATCAAAACATGGTATGATGACAGCAGGACTCACTTCCTTTGAGCTAAGTGGGCACAATATCATAAATGGCGTCCATATAACCTTAGCTAAGGGGATACGAGGTAATGAATTTTCTAGTTCACAATTAGAATTGGTTGCAGAGCATGAACTAGGACATGCTCTTGGATTGGGACATTCTAACTTTAAATCTAGTATAATGTTCCCAACAATAAGCAATCAGCAATCTGCGACGCTATCGGGGTGTGAAGTAGATGGGGTACTTAAAGCAAATGCTTGGAAGCTAGTAGACGGAGATGGTAACCCTCAATCGTCAAAAGGTGACACTTTACCATGTTAAATTCATGCAATAAAGCTTTTAAGGAGAATTCATTAAATTAAGAGAAAGATAAATGAAGATTCTATTGTTTTCAAGAAAATCCAAATGTTGCTGTAATTCAACGTCGCATTAGAAACCAATATTAGTAACGTCATTTGTGCCTGACAAAGCAACGAATAAAACTAGATAAATGTCGGTAAAGTTAGAATAGAACAGCTACAAAATAAGTGAAAAACAGAAAAAAGAGGAGAAGCCTGTCGCGTCCAGATTTTAGTATTGTTTTCCTACCCAATTGAATTTAGGAGATCTGCGATTGAAAAATCGCCTATCTGATTCTGTGCTACATTACTACAACCCAGGTTGTTAGTATTTTCGTTATCGTGACTATGATCTTCATTTTCATTTTCTATCTTGCAGTTATTCATGGCATAGACATCTTGGTTGATATCGCTGCTATTGCAGTTATTGTCATCGTTGTGTTTGCATGTGGTATCGTGATGATCATGCCCATGTCCACCACCGGCGAACACAGGTACAGTATACCCTCCTAATGTAGCCAGTAACCCTGCTGATAGGATCAGTACTAGTCCTAGATTCAGCCTGTTCATTTTACTGAAACTGGTCTGTATTTCTGATTTATTTAGAGTCTCACACTCTCCACAATAAGAAACGAAATTACATTTTTTCATTAAAATAGTATCGGAATTAATCCCAAAAATTCGAGTGAAGATTTATCAAGAATATTGTAGCATAAAAGATTTGGCACTCTGATAGATTAAGCGAATACCTTTGCAACTTATTGAACGGATAGTGGATTAAATTAAAAAATGCATAGAGCGGTCGGTATTGGTGGTTTTGCAATAAATTAGGAAATGCTTAATCTAAAGATCGATATTTTGCTTCAGTCATAACAAGTCTTATTTAATTATATGTCATAAACTAGATAGGATTGCACTATTGGTTAGGATCATATTGTAGAGCAAGACAAGACGATAGAGGTGACCCATTTTTCCCCCTAGGCGTTACTGCTGCATGCGATATTATCACACTGGTTGAAGACATGGGGAATCAGATACCAGACAAGTCTTGGATGCTATACCTTCTGGAGCTTTTTAATGCACAGAATATGGCTATGGAACTAAATTTGATATGTCAATTTGATAATCAAGATTATTTTGAGGCAATTTTTCAGGGTGTCAATAGGTACAGATTCAGAGAAGTGCTACCACAGGTTGGCCACTCTTACATGCGTATGATTATAATGGATAAAAAGAACGAACGGATTAGGTACACGTTAACCGAGAAAGGCACTAATATATCCGAGACATACGATTTTTTTCCCACAAATTTTGAGTTTTTGGGAACAAACCAATTCACAGGGTTAGAATGGTGGAATAAAATAGGAAACTTTCCTTATCCTGTTAGATACCATGCCGAAACATCTCAGATTATGTTCGGATTGAGTGACAGCGGCAACGAACCTGAATCTATTACCTTTGTACCATACAGAGCATTGATACCAAATAAAGATGACTCAAATATGAGATATCCAATTTCGTTCCAAAATATTATGCTCCGGGACGGTTGTGTATGTTATTCAGTTCAATCAGGTAATTGCACAAATGGAATTCGTTATAACATTTAACATTTAACAGTTAACAGTTGCAATAGGGAGATTGACTACCCTTTTACGAGAAA
>Ga0114129_10002148_pt1 | contig 27176 bp, 34 predicted proteins | sample RhiMetdeltSRZDD1_FD_80071 | JGI IMG/M metagenome (GOLD analysis project Ga0114129, IMG submission 80071) | Populus rhizosphere microbial communities from Tennessee, USA - Rhizosphere MetaG P. deltoides SRZDD1 (version 2) (version 2) | ecosystem: Host-associated > Plants > Roots > Rhizosphere >...
GAAGTCGTAGTACGGCGCGCCGACCGACACGGCGACGCCTCGCACGGCCTCGGAGACGAGCGGGTAGATGACGCCCCAGAGGATCGTGAGCGCGAGCGCGACCAGGAAGAGGTTGTTGTAGAGAAAGGCCGCCTCCCGCGACAGGAGCGACTCCATGCGCGTCTTCGAGCGCAGCTGCGGCAGCCGGGTGACGATCATCACGATGGAGAAGGCGGCGACCACGGCGATGAAGCCGAGGAAGAACGGCCCGATCGAGGACTGCGTGAAGCTGTGGATCGAGCTGATCACGCCGCTGCGCGTCAGGAACGTGCCGAAGAGCGAGAGCGCGAACGCGCCGGCGACGAGCACGACGTTCCAAACGCGGAGCATGTCCTTCTTCTCCTGCACCATCACCGAATGGAGGAAGGCCGTCGCGACGAGCCAGGGCATGAGCGCGGCGTTCTCGACAGGGTCCCAGGCGTACCAGCCGCCCCAGCCGACCTCCTCGTAGGCCCACTTCGCGCCGAGGAGGATGCCGAAGCCGAGGAACGTCCAGGCCGCGAGCGTCCAGCGCCTGGTGACGACGATCCAGCGCTCGTCCACCCGCCGTGAGGCGAGCGCCGCCATGGCGAACGCGAACGGGATCGTCAGCCCGACGTAGCCGAGGTAGAGCATCGGCGGGTGGGCGATCATGTACGGGTTCTGGAGGCTCGGGTTCATCCCGGCACCGTCCGCCGGGGCGACCTGCGTGTCGAACGGGCTCGCGACGAACACGAGCAGGAACGCGAAGAAGAGGGCGACGCCGCCCACGATCGCCACGGTCCAGGGGAGCACCTCCCGCACGAGCCTGCGGTTGAGCGCAAGCGCGGCGGAGGCCGCGCCGGTGAGCACCAGGAGCCAGAGGAGCAGCGAGCCCTCCTGGCCGCTCCAGAACGCGGCGAGCGTGTAGCCCGTCGGGAGCTCGCGGCTCGTCAGGCGGGCGACGTAGTCGAGCGAGAAGTCGTTCCGCGCGAGCGCTGCGAGGAGCACGAGGGACGCGACTCCGGCGGCCGCGAACGCGGCGAAGAGCGCGTTCGTCGCCGAGTCGAGGAGCCGCCGGCGGCCGCGCCAGGCCGCGTAGGCGCCCGCGACGACCGCGTAGACGATCAGACCGAGAGCGGCGACGAGGGCGGCACGGCCCAACTCAGGCATTAGTCCTCCGGCGCGTACTTCGACGGGCACTTCGTGACGAGCGAATCCGGCGTCGCCACGAACGTGCCCTCAACGAGCTCGCCTTTCACGTAGACCTCGCGCCCGACCTTGAAGAGGTCCGGTACCGAGCCCGTGTAGACGACCGGCACGGTCGCCTCGCCTTCGATGTCACGCAGCGTGAACTCGAGCCGCGATTCGTCCTCGGCCTCGTCAACCGGCCCCACCACGATTCCCGCAACGCCCACCTCCCCGGTCTTCCCCTCGAGCTGGCTGGGCTGCAGCGAGGGCGTCCCGCCGGCGAGGCTCGTCCAGATGAGGAAGATCGCCAGCACCGCCGCGATCGAGAGGGCGACGACGAGGCGCACCGGATTGCGCCGCTTTGCCACGGCTTCGAGTTTACCGGCGGGCTTGCCGCGCTACTCGGGGGTAGCGAGCGGCTTGCGCTCGGGAATCCGGTACCCGTGGTCGCGGCAGAGGCTGCCCGGGGCGTCCTCGGTGAGGGCGTCGCAGTAGCCCTTGCCGTAGGCGGCGCGCAGGAACGCGGCGACGACGTCCAGGTTCCACTCGGAGATCCCGCAGGCCTCGCCCCAGAGGTCGGCGAGCCGCAGGTCGATATCGAGCTCGAGCAGGTCGATACGGGAAGGTCGCTTTGCCATGGGCTGAAGGTAGCCGGGGTATCGGACGGACTTCGACGGCAGATACGCTCTCGCCGAATGGCGCAGACCCGCATCGGCCCGGCCCGCGTTCCCTCGCGCGAGAGCCCCGAGGAAGCCGTCTCGCTGCTCCTCGAGCGCGGCTACACCGCCTGCGAGATCGACTTCGAGGGCAAGTTCTGGATGGACTACCCGTGGGCGGAGCGCTTCGGCGAGCTTGCGCGCGAGAACGACATCGCGCTCTCCGTGCACGCGCCGATCGCCGGCTTCATGGGCCATCTCGAGCGCGACAAGAAGTACAACATGGCCACCGGGATGCTCGACCATTCCGCCGGAGTCGCCGTCGCAGCAGGCGCCGAGCTCGTCGTCTTCCACCCGGGCTTCTTCCTCGGCCGCGAGCGCGAGGACGCGCTCGCATCTGTGGTTGACCAGCTCGGGTCCCTGCGCGAGCGGCTGGAGGGCAAGGGCCGCGCCGTCCCGTTCGGCATCGAGGTGATGGGACGCGTCCGCGACCTGGGCAGCCTGGACGACGTCCTCTGGATCGCCGAGCGCGTCGAGTGGGTCCGCCCGGTAATCGACTTCGCGCACATGCACGCGACCTCCGACGGCGCGTACGTCGACGTCGAGATCTTCGCCGAGGCACTGACGCGCGCCGATGCCGTGCTCGAGGACGGCGCACCGTTCCACATCCACTTCTCGGACATCGCCTACGCGAACCGAAACGAGACGAAGCATCTCCCCTACGGCGAGGGCACCTTGCGGGCGGAGCCTCTCGCGGAGGCCCTGGCGCGATTCGAGCGGCCGGCAACGGTCATCTCGGAGTCGCCTGGCGAGGAGAGCCACCAGGCGATCCGCTCGATCCTGCTCGCCTCGCGCGTCTAGGCACCGCACGGAAACGCAGCGGCCGGCGTGGTATCTGGATAGAGGTGTTCGTGCGCGGCCGGTCGCCGCGTGAAACAGAGGAGAAAGCCGTCTCCATGTTTCGACGGACGATCGCTCCGGTCCTAGCGGCTCTCGCGGTGGGAGCGATCGGAGCGGCGCCAGCCGCCGCCTGGGCTCCAGGGCGCCCCACGTGCGTCCAACGTGTTTCGCCCACCCCCTTCGCGGGGATCCAGCGCGAGACATGGCGCTGCAGAAAGACCGGATGCGCGAGAACGAGGAGCTGTTCCGCATGGCCAACGAGCGCCTGCGCGAGCAGGTCGCGGATGACGTCCCCGCCGACCGCCCGGTGCCGTTCCTCTGCGAGTGCGAGGACGAGCTCTGCATGACGCGCATGGAGATGACGCTGGGCGACTACCGGCGCCTGCGCGCCGACGAGGACACGTTCGCCGTCGTGCCCGGTCACGCGGCCGAGCGCGGCGAGGTCGTCGTGCAGGAGCGGGACTCGTTCCACGTCGTGCGGAAGGAGGCGGCATGAGCACGGACGAGCGCGGAGACCGGCGCAAGCACCAGATCGTGCGCAACGAGGCGCTCTTCCGGGAGGTCAACGAGCGCGTGCAGGAAGTCAGCGAGGACCGCGCGACACTGACGACGGACTTCGTCTGCGAGTGCGGCGACTCGGGCTGCACGGAGACGATCCCGCTACGCGACGAGGAATACGAGCACGTCCGTGCCGATCCCCTCTTCTTCGCCATCGTGCCCGGGCACGAGATCCTCGACGTCGAGGAGGTCGTTGCTAGGAACCAGCGGTTCTACGTCGTGCGCAAGCATGTCGACGAGGCCGCCCTCGCGCGACAAACCGACCCGAGGAGCTAGCCGTCGGCAAGACTGGCGCGATGGCGACCAACCCGCCGCTGTACGGGTCGGACCAGTCGCGCTTCGCGCGCTACCTCGAGCGCCGCGAGGCGCGCACCCCGGATCCCGTCGCCCAGGAGCTGAGGCGACGGCTGATCGCCGGCCTGCGGGGTCGCGTGATCGAGCTCGGGTGCGGCGACGGGCGCAACTTCGAGCACTACCCGCCCGCGGTCTCCCGCGTGCTCGCGGTCGAGCCCGACCCGAACGCCCGCGAGGTCGCCGCCGAGCGCGCCGCCGAGGCGCGCGTGCCGATCGAGGTCGTGGAGGGCGTCGCTTCCCCGCTTCCCGCGGAGGACGCCTCCTTCGATGCCGCCGTCCTCGTGTGGGTCCTCTGCAGCGTCCCGGACCCGGCCGCGGCCCTCCAGGAGCTGCGGCGCGTGCTCGTCCCCGGAGGAGAGCTGCGCTTCTACGAGCACGTCGGCTCCGGGAACGCGGCCTTCCGGGCGCTCCAGCGGGCAGGCGACGCGCTCTTCTGGACGCGCGCCCTGGGCGGCTGCGAGACGACGCGCGACTCGGTGCGCGCGATCGAGGAGGCCGGCTTCGAGATCGCCTCGCTCGACCGCGGCTTCCAGTGCTCCACCGTGCTGACGATCACTGCCGCACCGTACGTCGTCGGCGTCGCGCGAAACCCCTAGGCGCTCGGTGGGGCGAGCCTGAGCCCGCCGCCCGCGCCCGACTCGAGGACCTCGACGGTGCGCTCGTCGCCCGGACGGCGCCAGCTCTCCCCCAGCTTCTCGTCGAGCGTCGCCTCGAGCTGGCCGGTGACGGCGAGCTCCTGGACGATGTCCGCGCCGCCGACGAGCTCGCCCGCGACGAAGACCTGCGGGATGGTCGGCCAGTTCGAAAGCGCCGAGAGCTCCTCGCGGATGCTCGGGTCGGGAAGCACGTCGACCGCCGTGAAGCCGGCTCCGACGGATCGCAGCGCCTGGAGGGCGCGATCGGAGTTGCCGCAATAGACCTGCTCGTGCGTCCCCTTGACGAAGGCGACCACGGGCTCCTGCTCGATCGTTTCCCTGATGCGCGTGCGGAGGTCGCTCATGCCTCTCCCCTCGTTGTGATTCGCAGCTCGTGAATGGTCCCGTCCTGGAGCGGCTGCGCCAGGGCGTCGTAGACGAGCCGGTGCTGCTCGACGAGCGAGAGCCCGCCGAACCGCTGGTCGACGACGGTGACGTGGAAGTGATCTCCCCCGCCCGTCCGGTCGACCACCGCCAGCTCCGCGGCCTCCGGGAAGGCCGTGCGGAGGAGCTCCTCGAGCCGCTCGCTCATCGCGTTCGAAGATACCAGCCACGAACGCCGCTACGATCCGGGGCGAGATGCGTCGTCTCATCGGGGTCACGATCGTCTCGGCGCTGCTCGCCCTCGGCATCGCAGGACCGGCGGCGGCGGAGCTCGGTCCCGAGGCGAAGACCTGGGCCGGCAGGATCGCGAGCATCGGTCCGCGGCCCGCCGGCGGGCTCAACGAGCTCCGCGCCGCGAACGTCGTCAATGACCGGCTGAACGCCCTCGGCTACTCCGTGAACGTCCAGCGCTTCAGGCTGCCGAACGGCCGCATGTCCCGGAACGTCGTCGGGCGCACGTCCGGGCCCGTGCGCGTGATCATCGTGGCGCACATGGACGGCGTCCACGGAACGTCGGCGGCGAACGACAACGCCTCCGGGGTCGGTGTGATGCTCACCGTCGCGCGGTACCTTGCCGGCGAGGACGGTGTGCTCGTCGCGGCGATGGGCGCCGAGGAGCGGATGGTCACCGGCTCGTCGTGGCACCTCGGCTCGCGCCGGCTGACCAGCGGCTTCACTGCCGCGCAGAAGGCGGGCGTCCGCCTCGCGCTCTCCGTCGACATGGTCGGGGTCGGCCCGACGCTGAACGTGCGTGGGCTCGAGTCCAGCCCGAACCGGTCCGCGCGCCGGCTCCTCAACTCGGCACGCGCGCGCAGCATCAGGGCGACATACCTGCGGGACACCGGGCAGTCCGACCACGATGACCTCACGCGCGGCGGCATCCCGGCGGCCTGGATCGAGTGGCGTTGGGACCCGTGCTGGCACCAGCCGTGCGACCGCATAGACAGGCTCCGCCCGGACAAGCTCCGCGATGCCGCCCGCGTCGTGCTCGGCGCGGCGCGCGCAGTCGTGCAGTAACTCAGCTCTAGCCCTTCGGGGGACTCGGGAAGCCCTACCCCGTTCGGGGGACGACAGGGTCACCCTGGTGCGCCGATTATGGGAGTGCCGCAATGAACGAAGACGCCGCAGGAACTCCCGAGTTCGGGACAGGTCTCAAGGCCTGGCTCGAGCGGTCGGACCAGGCCCACGTTCGGCTCGAGACGCCCTCGTGCCGCGACCTCCTCCTCCTCTACGGGGACGATGTCGTGACCGAGCGGCAGACGACCGAGCGCGTGCTTGTGGGTGGCGACCTCGCGAGGCGCGGCGCGCACGGCGCAGCCGCCGCGTAGCGCCATGGCCGGAGGTCTGACCGACAAGCTGAGGGGCTCCCTCGAGGGGTACCTCGCACGCAGCGCTGCCGAGCTCGACGAGCGAGGCGCCGAGCACGCCGAGCGTGCAGCCGAGCTCGAGGCCGCGGCAACCCAGCTGGAGGAGGCCGAGCGCGAGCTCGACCAGCGCACGCGGCGCCTCGAGGAGCTCGGGCCGATGCCCGCCAGGCTCGCCCGTGCGGTGGACGAGGTGCTGACGATCCTCGACCAACGCGCCGGAAAGCTGGCCGACGAGGCCGGCGCCCTGGAGACGAAGATTCGCGAGCTCGCGGAAGCCGAGGCCGAGCTGGCGGCCCGCGAGCGGATGTTCACGGAGAAGACCGACCGCCTCCGGGTCGAGCAGCGGCGGCTCGCCGACCGCGAGAAGGAGCTCGCCGAATACCAGCGCGACCTCCTCGACCCGGATGCCGCGCTCGGAACCCAGTGGGTCGCCCAGCGCGACCGCTCCTTCGCCGAGGCGGAGACCATCCTCGAGGAGCGGCGGCGGGACCTCGACGCCCGCGAGCACGAGCTCGAGGAGCGCCGCGTCCACGACGGCGCTGCGTTCCAGCTCCGCCAGGAGGAGCTCGATCGCACCGACCGCGAGTTGACCGAGCTGCGCGAGCGCATCGAGCGCCGCGAGCAGGAGCTGAACGACTACGTCGCCCAGCTCCAGGGCGGCTTCGGGCCCGGTTAGCCAAAACTCAGGCATCCTCCGGGTCAGCGCACTCGCCTCGCCGCCGCGCTCAGCGCGTTGACCCTGGCCGCACCCGCCTCTCCGGCGCCCATCGACGACCGCCGCGACCTTCGCGGTCGTCGCAGCGGTTCTCTTCTACGAGCTCTCGCTCGCCAAGCTTCAGCGCGGCGCCGAAGGTGCTCGCGGCGACGCCGGTCGAGTCCGAGCTCGGTCTCACCTCGTGGACAGGCGCCGCACTCGCTACGCCGCTGTCGGCGTCCTGCACGGCGAGCTGCTCGTCCTCGTCTGGCTCGGGCGGCCGGGGCCGGCCGTGGGCGTCCAGGCGGTCGTCGCCGCCCTCGCGGTCACCGCTTCGTTCCCGCTCACGGCCGCCCTCGGCGTCTGGGCCGGCCCCACGGTCTTCCTCGTCATCTGCCCCGTCGGCATCGCCCTGACGCGCGCGGTCACGTCACGGGCGCTCGGCGGAGGCGCGTACTCGTTCTACCGCGCGGCGTTCTAGCACTAAGCTGGCGCCGTGCCGGCCGCACCGCTGCCGCCCGAGCTCAGACTGTTCATCGAGAAGCCGCGCCGCGCGGTCGTCGGCACGGTCCGGGACGACAGCACGCCGGTCACGACCCCGTGCTGGTACGGGATCGACGACCACGGCCGTCTGATCCTCTCCATGGGCGACGACAGCCACCGGCTCCGCCACCTCCAGGCGAACCCGAACGTCGCGCTCTCGGTCCTCGGAGACGACTGGTACTCCCACGTGTCCATCCTGGGCCGTGCGGTCGAGTTCCGGCCGGATCCCGAGCTGGCCGACATCGACGAGCTGTCGCAGCGCTACGAGGGCGTTCCGTACGACGACCGGAGCTACAGGGGCGTGACCGCGTTCGTCGAGATCGAGCGCTGGCACACGTGGGGCGACCCCGCCGCCGAGGCGTCGTAGCTCACTCGCGGGCCTCGGCAGCGCCGCACGGCGCGAGGCGGACCGACCCGACGCGCTCCTCGCCGCAGATCCACTCCCCGCCGTTCGCCGGGTCCGTGTAGCGGCGCTGGAAGGACGGCCCGCGCGGAGCCTGCGAGAGGTCGCAGTACGCGCCGGCGAGGATGCACTCCTGCGAGCCCCAGTGGCCGGGGAACGCGTTCCAGAGGGCCGGCTCGCCGTCCTCGCCGATGGGCACCCGCTTGAGGCAGCCGTCGCACGTCTCGTTGTGCGACCACGGGAGCCCGCCGTCGTAGCGCGCCTCGGGAAGTCCGCCGACCTCCTGCTTGCAGCTGCTCGAGAAGCACGGGTCCGGATAGGAGGCATGGCTGTTGCGGGCGACGAAGACGACGGGCCGCACGCCGTTCTCCTCGACGGCGGGAAGCACGAGGCTGTCCCAGATCTCGGCGAGCGCGTCCGCGCGCGGGCTGTCGAGGCTCTCCCAGACGCGCTCGAGCGTCCGCTCCCACGAGTACGAGAGCAGGTGCGCGTGCTGGGCGTACCGGACCGCCGTCGGGCCCCAGAGCTCGCCGCCGACGTCGACGCACGAATCCGAGGGCTCCTCGCACGGCGCGATCACGACGGTGATCCCCTCCCAGTCGCCCGCGTGCTCCTGGCACGTGAAGGGCGGCGTGCGGAAGCCGGGGCCGCAGAAGACCTTGTCCGCGACCGGCGACGGGTTCCGGGAGTAGAACCACCAGTAGTCGACGAAGACGCGTCCGTCACCGCGGACGACGTGGTAGTAGACGGCGCTCTCGTCGCCTCCACCCCGCGGCGGCGTCCCGGACTCGTCGATGTCCAGATAGTCGAAGCTCTGGTCGATCTCCTCGGCGTTCGTGAGGTCGGGGCACCTGTCCGCGATCAGGTACTTGCGGCACTGGTCGATCCGGTTGTCGGCGATCGCGTCGTCGATGTCGAGCGGGTAGCGCCGCTCACCGGAGTCGAAGAACAGGAGCGGGCGGAACGCGGCCGCGAGCTGCGCGTCGGAGCCCTCGGCGGCCGCCCGCGGGACCGGGATGGCCTCCGGCACGAGATTCTCGGGCGTGAGCGGCTTCTGGAAGAGCAGGAAGAGGATCAGCAGGCCGACGGACGCCAGCGTGACCTTCCAGAGCGCCGGCGCCTTCTTCGGCCACTGCTTGTAGCGGCTCGTGAAGACGAGGACGATCGCGACGAGCAGCGGGACGAAGAGGAAGATCAGGCCGGCGAGCCAGTTCACGAGCGTGATCGGGACGCCGACGAGCACGAACATCGTCGCGGCCAGCGCGCGCGGGAGCGCCTGGACCTCGTTCTCCTTCGTCCTGAGAAGGAAGTTGACCAGCCGGACGAGGATCCAGAACGCGAGCGTGGTGATGACGAGCGCGAAGGCGAGGTCGCCCCAGAGCCCGCCGCCCCGCAGCATCCAGTTGATGAGGAGCAGGAACGCGATGGCGATCAGGAGCGAGACGACGAAGGCGACCATGCGCAAGGCGCGCCCCTGGTCGGGGAGTTTCTGCATCCACAGGAGAGCAGCGTCCCACTGCGCCTTGACCCGGTCCTTCAGCCGCACGGGGGAAGTCTCGTCCGGCGGGCGGACGGCCTGATCGACGCTCATGCCTACCGGAGCGGGAAGCGGTGCGCTTTCTTCCCTGGGAGACTCACTGTCGTCCGCAGCGGCCACGCGCCGCGCCCACCAGCGACTCGGGAGGCTCGACATGGAACCGTTCATCGGTGAGATCCGACTTGTCCCCTTCAACTTCGCTCCCAAAGGCTGGGCGCTCTGCGCTGGCCAGATGCTGCCGATCAACCAGAACCAGGCGCTCTTCTCCCTGCTCGGGACGACGTACGGTGGGGACGGACGGACGACGTTCGCCCTTCCCGACCTCCGCGGTCGGGTCGCGGTCGGCGCCGGCCAGCCACCCGTCGGCTCGGATTACCCGCTCGGCGCGGCCGGCGGCCAGGAGACGGTCGAGCTGACGACGGGCCAGCTTCCAGCGCACTCCCACCCCGTCAACGCGAGCAGCGCCGCCGCCACGTCGAAGAGCCCGGCGGGGGCCTACCCGGCCGGCGGAGGCGCATACACCGGGGCGCGAAACGCCCGCATGAAGGCCGCGATGATCGCCCTGACCGGCGGCGGCGAAGAACACGAGAACCGACAGCCCTATCTGAGCCTGAACTACATCATCGCGCTGCAGGGGATCTACCCCTCGCAGAGCTGAGCACTTCGTCTCGACAAAGCGGCGAAGCCGCTCAGGTCGAGACATTCGTTCACAGATCTTTCGATCGACGAAGCGTTCAGTCGCCCGGTCTTGGCCAAACCCAGGATCTGTAAACGATTCAGCTTCGGCACCTTCCCGCAGTACGAGGGAGCGACGGCCCGCGTAGAGGGGCGAAGTGATGTTCCGCCTGAAACGAAACCGGAGCGCGAACGGGCAGCTGGTTGGGCGCCAACCGACGGCCAGCCAGGACCGACGGCCCCGGACCTCTAGCGAACGGTCTGCACAGGGACCTCGAAGAATTCGACGGATGTTCGCCGCTCAGTTCCTCCAGGATTCATCGCGTTCAGTGCCTCGTCACCGCGCCGCATCGCGTCCTCGCTCTCAAAGAGAGTGACACCGACACCCTTGCCAGTCTCACGATTCACGAGCATCAGCATCTTCGCGCCCTCGAGCCCAGCCGGAGTCTCGCCCGATTCGACCTGGGCGCGAACCATTTCGATCGCGTCGTCGACACGGGAAGGATCGCCCTCGAATGTCGCCACCCGCGCATACATGTCTCCTCCTTCGTCGGAAGGCTGGTCATGACGAGTTCTACGCTGAACTCGCCCAGCGGACAAGCATCTCGCAGAAGACGGTCGACTACACATTCGCCCGCCACCTGGGGGGCACGGGTCGCCTCGAGGAAAAGGCGCTGGCCGTGACCCGCCCACCAATCGGATTTCTCCGTTTGTGACGCGTAACGCGGGGGCCGGATGGGTTGTACGTCCGGCCGTCGCGGGTTCGAAGATGATGGGTAGGCGCGGGCGCGGGGTGAACTTCCCGTTGGCGCGCAGGGTTCGACTGTAAGCCGCGGGTATGGGCAGGTGCACCGTGCGGAGCGGAAGCGTTGGGAGCCGCTTGTGGCGTCGGGCCGGGTTGCCTGTGTCCGCTGCGGCTTCATGATCCAGGGCGGCACGAGCTGGCACCTGGATCACGCCGACGATCGGCTTCACTACCTGGGGCCTGCCCACGCGGAATGCAACGTGGGGCTGCGGCGAAGCTAGGGAACGAGCGGATGCGCGAGAAGCGGGCGGTCGAGGTGCCGCGGAGCTCGCGGCGAGCGTCGAGGGAATGGTGAGCTCGTTAGTAACTGCACGGGCCTCGTCTCGCCGCCCGACGGGGAGGGCGCCGCCGACTTGCCGGCGGAATGTCACCCCCGTATCAGGGTGCCCAAGCCAACTCCCCGCTGCCGCCTTGCTTCAGCCGGGTTTCGCCGCTGCCGTCGCTGTTTACGACGTAGATGGCAGAGGGGCCGAGAACGTCGTCTGCCGTGTCGACCGCGATTTGGGAGCCGTCGGGCGACCATGTTGGCGTACCGACGGATGTTTTTCTTAGGAGCATCGTCAAGCGGCCGGTTCGAGGGTCGATCGTGTAGAGCGATTAGCGCGCCGAGTTGTCGTCAGGGCGCGTGAACGCGATGGTCGACCCGTCCGGAAACCAGACCGGCTTGCCGAAGCCGGAGCCGATCTTCCGAATCTCTTTGCCTTCGGCCGTCATGAGGTATATGCCGTACTTGCCGTTGTGCACGTTGCTCCCTGGCGCGATGGGCGGGCCGACTCGGAAGCCGACAAAGAGAATCTCTCGCCCGTCAGGTGACCAGCTCGCCTCGTGTTCGCCGAGCCTGTTCTTGGTCAGCCGGGTTTGGTGACCTCCGTCGGCGTTGATGGTGTACAGCTCGGGAATGGCCATCTCGGCAGTCATCGACTCGAGGTTGCCCGCCCACTCGTCATGCCGAGTCGTCCCGAAGAGGATCTTCGAGCCATCCGGCGACCATGCATGCGGGTAGTTCGAGTTCGGCACTCCCCTGAAATGGGAGCGAGGTGCGTCGGTGAGCCGCCGCTCGCCGCTTCCATCTGCGTTCGCGACGAAGAGACCTCCGGCACGCGCGAACGCTATACGAGTCCCATCGGGAGACCAGACGAAAGACGACAGTCCTGCACCTCCGCGAGTGAGTCGCGTCTGCTCGCTCCCGTCTGCGTTCATTACGTACAACTCGAACACATTGCCGCCTCGCTTATCACGGGTGGAGGCAAACGCGATGCGCGAGCGGTCCGGAGACCAGACTGGACTCACGTTCCATTCCGAGCCTTCCGTCAGCCGGACGACCGCCTCGGTTCCCGTCGGGTCAACGAGATAGATGTCCGAGGCGGCAAGGTCGTCACGGTTGCGGACGGCCGCGAGCCATCCCTTCTTCGGGTTCTGCGGAGCGACTTGCGTTTCCGAGCCAGATGTCGCTGTCTCCCGACGCTCGCCTGATAGATCCTCGTCCTTTTCAAAGGGAGAGCAACCCGCAATCGAAGCCGCCGCCACGGCGGCACTAACCGCGGCAAGCCGAAACGTCATGCGTCGAATGTACGCCCGTCGGTTCTTCACCGGGCTCCACTTGCTGGAAGTCGACTACTGGAAGAAGGCTTCGACGTTGAAACGGTCATCGAGTCCATCGACACGCGCACGGTCGCGGCCGGGCCCTCCATCGACGTAATCTCGCTGGAAGTCACGCGAGAAGAGGACATCACGTCCTCCGTCGCCGAAAAGATCGTCGCGGCCCGCCCGTCCCGCGATCACGTCGTTCCCGCTCCCGCCGGACACCTCGTCCGGCCCGTGGCCTCCGACGATGAGGTCATTGCCGCCCCTGGCGATCATGAATGCCTTTCCCCGCCACGTCCGCGCGTTGAAGACGTTCCTCCCTGGCCCTCCTTCCAACCAAGCGTTTTCGATGCCGATCAGCGTGTCGTTCCCGACGCCGATGAGCGCCGTGGGCGTGAGGCGGAAATTCACGCCTACCGCAAAAATGACGTCGGGACTGCCAATTCCGCCGTTCAGGATGTCATCGCCCGGGCCGCCGTCCAGTGCATCCTCACCGGCCGCACCACCGCGAAGGATGTCGTTGCCAGGGCCGCCGTAAAGGAAATCGTTCGATCCCGCGCCTACGAGCTCGTCCTCACCTTCGTCCCCGTAGAACTGGTCGAAGCCGGCGCCTCCAATCACGTGGTCGTTCCCCGGACCGCCCTTGACCTCGCTCCAGGCATCCAACAGTGGAGGGAAGGGGAAGTCGAGCCCCGAGAGGTCTGCGCTGTCGTTGCCGTCGCCAAGATCGACACGGACGTTGATGGAGTCGAGGGAGCTGAAATCACACAAAGCGTCGGCACCATCCGAGACACAACCCGGCCCCGTCGTGACGGGCGCCGCAGGATCGGTGAAACGCAACACCAGACCTTCCTCAGTAACGACGACGGCGTTCACTTCGCCAGCGGCAGCGCTATAGAGCAGGCCATTCCGGACAAGAGAAACGGTGGCCGCCCAACCGGCGCTCCCTGAGAAAAGGATCATGCCCAGGGCGGACAGGACGGCTAGTCGACCCAAGCGAATCAAGTGCTCGATGCTACAACCGCCGCCCCCACGACTCAAGATCGCGACTCGGCAACTCCGGCCGAGCCATCACGGGCGGTCTTGCCGCTGACTCTAGGATTGCACGGCCGAGGGTTGTAGCATCGAGCACGTGGTGGGGCTGGCCTGTCTGGCCGTTCGCTCGACGCTGGGCGTCATCGTCTTCCCCGCGGGCGACGCGCTCGCCGGGACGGTGACTGGCACCCGTGGCGAGGTGACTTTCTCGGGTGGCGCCGGCGAAGCGAACGCGGTGGTCTTCGCGTTCGAAGGGCCTGATCGCATCCGTATCTCGGACTCGGGTGCCCCCCTCACGACGTTGCACCCCGACTGCGTGGCTGCGGGACCAGACCTGATTTGTGAGTGGCCCGGGGCGGAGAGGATGGAGGTCATCGTCGAGCTAAACGACGGGAACGACAGCGTCAACCTTCCGAGCTGGGTCAACGTCAACGTCGTGGAGGGCGGTCCGGGAAACGACAACATCGTGGCCGACGTGTTCCTCAGGGGTGGCCCTGGTGACGACCGGATGGAGGCGATCCGCGGTGCCTTTATGGAGGGAGGCGGGGGTGACGACGTGATGCTCGGCGGACCCGGATGGGAGATCTTCGAGGGAGGCCCCGGGAACGACACCCTCCGCGGCTTTGGCGGTGTAGACGACCTTCGCGGCGACGGCGGCGACGACATCCTGGTTGGTGGACTTGGGTTCGATATCCCCTGGGCGCGCGGCCGGAACCTCCGACTCACGCCCACCGCTCTCGTTGGAGAAGGGACCGACACGCTGAGTAGCATCCAATTCGTCTACCTGGACGGCGGCGGGGCGAACAATGTCATCAATGCGCGGACGTTCGACGGAGACACACGCATCAATGCCTTCGGCGGGGATGACGTGATCGTCGGCGGCCTCGGCCGTGACTTGATCCTCGCCGGTCCGGGCAACGACCGCGTCGCCGGCGGCCCAGGACGCGACACCCTCTGGGGAAGCGCCGGTGCGGATCTCCTCTTGTCGCGTGACGGGCTACGCGATGGTGTCTTCGCAGGCCGGGGCCAGGATCGCGCACGTCTCGACCGAATCGACCGTTCGGCGAACATCGAAGACTTTCTGTAGAAGACCATCTTGGTGCCGCCGTCCGTCCGCACTAGGCTCGGCAATGAGCCGGAGCGCGGGCGACGGTTCCCGCTGCGCTGAGAACCGCGCTCCGGCCGCCGTGCTAGCTCGCGTCGTGCCGGACGGCCAGCCTCGAGGGGACGGCGTCCAGTTCGCGCTGTTCCGCATCCGGCAGGGCCTGCTCGTCGCGGGGCTCGACCTGCTCGAACGTCACCGGCCGGCGCACCCTGTTCTGAAGCGGGCTTCGAGAACTACCCAAGCCGAGGCACTTCGGACATGCAACGGTGAATTCTGAACCGCCGTCCTCAGCCTGGGACTTCGCCCGCCGGGAGAGCCCGCACTCACTGCCCTTCCCCTTCGCAGCGTTCGCGCTGGGTCGGCAGCTCACGGCTCAAGATCGGGCTGACCTCGGCCGATGGAAGCGTGGTCATGGACTTCTGGAAAGAAGCGAAACAGTCGCAGGTGGCTTGGCATCCCGACAATGATCGTCTCGCCATTCGGAAGCAGCGCCACCGCGCGCGTGACCATCAGCTGGATGCCCCGGCACGCTGAACCCATCAGCTTCAGGAGCTCGGTGCGACCATTCAACATGCGGATTAGGCTGTTCGATGCCTGATGAGCTACTCGCAACGCCAGGGCGGCATGGATAGGGGGCTGAGCTCAAGTGCCGGATGACCACGCGGGAGCGCTCACGCCATCTGAACCCGGCCAGGTGCCAGCGCTCCGGGTGGACCGCGCTCACGCGGTGTGCCTGCGAGACGAGGCCGCCTTGGGCATGAAAGAAGGGCTCGGGCGCGCGACTCGGGAAGGACTTCGCATTGCTCGCGAGGCTCGCCCGGGCGACGTGTTCGAAATCGTTGCGCCCGAGCATCTGGCGGCGGGACTGAAGGACGGCACGCTGCGTATGGCCACGCCTGGAAGTGGAGATGCCTCGGTACTCATCAAGAACGCGAACGACGGCCGCCACTTCGCGGGGCGAGCCGACCTAATTCAGGCGAAGCCGACGCCGCTTGATGTCCTTGGCCCAGCGGCGTGGCAGGCGCTGGCGCTTGCGACTCAGCAGCACTACCTGGCGGAAATCTCCGCGAAGCTAGAGGGCATCCAGGCGAGCGTCGACGAGGTCCTCGCTCGCATGGATGACGAACTGATAGCTGCACTGAAAGACATCAGCGCGTCGGCCGCGCAGGCACGCAGCGCAATCGACCGCGACGGCACTCTTGGCGAGCGGCGACTCGCGGATCTCAGGGCCGACGCGAAAGAGGCGCGGCGGCTGTGGTTCGAGACCGCTGAGACCGCCGGCAGGCACATCGACGACTACAAAGCCGGAAAGAGCAGGGCTGAGCGCGTCGAGCAGTCCCTCGCGATGCTGATGCACGCCGCCCGCGTGCTGGTGCAGTGCAGCGACACCATCGTCACGGCCGGCTACTCCACAGCTAAGGAACTCGACGAGGTTCTGTCCGAGGAACGCGACCGCGTCTACCCGGCCGTCCCGCAGCTCCTCGCACTATGCGAGAGGGCGGCGGGTATCAGCGACGAGTGGCAGCTCAAGCACGAGCGCTACGAAGAGCTTCGGCCCAAGAACAAGGCTGCCCGGACACTCCGGGTCCCGGTCGTCCGCATCAACCAGGACGAACAGGCGACCAGCTTCACCCTGCGCCGCAGACCCAAGCAGCAGCCGCTCACCGACGAGGCGCTTGACCGTGTGCGCGCACTGGTTGGCGCCGGGCCAGATGACGCGTCTCAGCCCCTCGTCGTCGAGATTGCCGAGGACGGCAGTGTCCTCGTCGGCCCTAGCACAGCCTCGTTGTCCGCTGGCAGCTAGCGACCTCCGGCGGGGTCAGAGGCCAAGCAGCTTGCGCTTCTGGGCCGCGAACTCTTCGTCGTCTAAGACGCCCTTGTCGCGCAAAGTGGCAAGCTTCTCAAGTTCATCCGCAACACCCGCTTGCACCGTCGTCGGTGGGGCGATCGGTGGGGCGACAGGTGTTCGAAGAGCGGTTCGATACTCGTCAAGCAACTCCTTGGCTCTGATGAAGTCGGCTTCTTGGCTCTTCTTGAAGATGATGGAGTTTTCATCACTGACTGCGTCCTGAATTCCCTGTTTCGTCTCGCTGCCGCCCGAGAAAGAGAACTGGATGTACCCCGCGGTTGCAAGGCCGTTTTTCTTGAACTGAACGGCCGAGACCTGATGCAGGTCGATGTCCTTCTCACCCTTGTGGCCGTGCAGCATGAAAGCCGAAAAGCCCTTGCGGCTGATGGTGATCCTGGTCGGTGTCACCGTGAGCTGCCCATTGCGCCCTCGTGCGACAAACGCATCCGATGACGTTGGCCCGGGCGCAATAGGCACATCGTCCTGGGCAGCTTCCAAACTGCTGGGATCTGGTTGAACCTGGGCTCGGCTCGCTTCGGAGTCTGGCTCCTTCCCCAAGCCAGCGAGGAATTGGCGATGCTGCTCCACGAGTGCGACTTGCTTATCGGCGGCTTTGAGTAGGCGCCCGTCTGCTCGGGCCTGCAGCGCCTCGGCCGCCGACGCAACTCGACTCATTAGCTCCATGTTCTGAGCCCCAAGCGCCTTGTTCCTTGCCAAGTCGATGCGCTTCAGCGCTCGCTTGAGGTCGCCTCGCTCAATGAACGACGCGGCCTCGTCCAACTCTTTACTCTCCATGCTCCCCGACGACTAGCTTAGCGCGAGTCTTAGCCCGTCGCCGCGGCGGCCGTTGCCCGGCGAGGCGACGCCGGGGAGGCGCGACCCGCCGCCTTGTAGACTCGGCTCTCGGTGGCCCAATGGCGACTCGTTGTCGTGGCGGCTCTTGTCATGCTGGGAGGCTGCGGCGGCTCCGAACCTTCGGAAGCGCAGGTGGTCGCTGAGGCGTTGGAAGAGTTAGGGCTCGCGGTCGAAGAGTGCGAGCTGTACCACGATGTTCAACAGCTCTATCGCTGCCAACTCGCAGAACCGGTTGACGGTGACACCGACTGGTGTGCGGTGTTCGACACGGATGACGGCGAAGCGGAACTCGTCGCGCCGTACCGCGTTGCACACGAGGACTGTCAGTAGCCTGGCGGCCAGGCCGCCGAACGCGGCGGTGTTTAGACCCCGCCGGACGGCCGGCACTTGGAGGGGCATCCGTTTGAGAGTCGCCTTCTAACGTTGTAACGTCGGGCACATGCTCGGGCGCGCCTTGATCGGCTTCGCGACGGTCGCAGGGATGCTCCTGGCGTCGGCGCCTGCGTTTGCCTCGCAAGCCTTCATCTCCTCTCCTGGACGAGTGCACTACGTTGCGGCGCCGGGCGAGGCGAACTCCCCGACGTTCGTGGAGGAGGCGATGGGTCTTCGTGTATCCGACGCGGGCACGACGGTCGTCGCCGGCGTGGGCTGCGTTCAGGACGGGGCGGATGCCGTCTGTGACGCAATCGGATGGGAGAGGTTCGTTATCGCGCTGGGGGACGGTAACGACCATCTCGACGTGAGCCACGCCTTGTTCACCAGCATCGTCTCGGGTGGCGCGGGCGACGATCAGATCGTCGGGTCGCTGAACGAGAATCGTCTGGACGGGGGGCCCGGCAACGACGTCCTGCGTGGCGGGGAGTTGCCCGACACGATCATCGGCGGCGAAGGGAATGATCAGATCGTCGGTGGGCCAGACGGTGACATCCTCGTGGGAGGGCCGGGTGACGACGACGTCCGAGGCGGCCTAGGCTGGGACACGCTGAGCGGTGGCCCCGGAGACGACGTGCTGAACGGCAATTCGGGCTTCGATGACATTCAAGCGACGGGCAACGTGAACTTCCTCCTCAAGCCTGGGCTGCTGATCGGACTCGGACGTGACCGCACGAGCCAGATCGAGGCCGCTTCACTCACCGGGGGGGCCGGCGCCAACATGATCAACGCTCGGGCCTGGCGTGGCCCTGTGATGTTGTTTGGACTTCGCGGCGACGATGTGCTCATCGGGGGACGCGGGAGCGACTACATCGAGGGCGGACGCGGTCGCGACCGGGTCGTGGGCGGGCTGGACTACGACATTCTCAACGGCGGCGGCGGAGACGACACGTTCTTCTCACGAGACGGCGGGTTCGACAACGTCTACGGGGAGTCGGGAACTGACAGCGCACGCATCGATCTCATCGACGTGGCGCTGGAAGTCGAGCGCTACCTGAGATAACCCTGAATCCGCCGGGGCGCGGGCCGCAAGGTGACCTGCCTTAAGTAGGGCGGGTAGAAACTTCGACCCAAGCCCAGTAAACGACTATCTCGACCTTTGCGGCTTCGCCGCCGTCGAGATAAGGAGGAGCGGACGACGGGGCTCGAACCCGCGACCCTTGGCTTGGGAAGCCGAATCAGCGCGTTTCGTCCGTTACCGACCGCTTGCGGCCATCTCTGCCTATCCGTTTGTCCATGCGCGTTCGAGACCCCTAGGGCTCCAAGCTCGCTGGAACGGATCGAAGGGCTCTTACAACCGTTTCCTTAGCAGGGCGTTAGCTGAGACGAGGCTGGCATGCGCGCTGGAGTCGCCGAGCGCCCTATTGCTCCTCGTGGATGATCTGGAAGACGCGGGCGTAGCTGATGCCGGCGGCGCGGGCGATCACTCGAACGCTGGCTCCCTCTGCGTGCGCGGCGAGGATCGCCGAGCGAAGCTCCATGCGGGCCGCGTCCATGACATCTCGAGCGCGCTTGACCTTGGCTCCGGCGGCCGCAACACGCTCGAGCTCGGAAGGTTGCCGCGCCATGCGACACGTATTCGCCCTGCTCTCCTGTGTACCTACTTGACACCGTGCGGCGGCGTGTGTAGTAACTACACGTGTAGGCACTACACAGATCGAGAGGAGATGGTCCAATGCAAAGAGCCGCCGTCACCGCCCTTGCTCTCGTGCTCTGCCTGACACTCGCCGGCTTGGGGACCAGCTCGGCGCACGCGAGAGAGGCCTCCGTCCAGGGTGTTGCCGTGGGCCGGGCCGGCCAGATGAAAGCCGATTACCGCGCACTGCTCGCTCGCTTTCCGGTCAGAAGCGTCGGCCTCGGTTCCGCCATCCGCTGTAAAGGTGCCTTCGTCTGGCGCGGGTTCAAGCACCCGCTCTTCGGCTACTTCTACTTCAAGTATCGCCAGCGCATCGACTGGTGCTTCGACGGGACGCGGATCACGGCGCTTCTGCGCACGAGGACGGTCGACTGCTGCGTTCCGCTCTGGGACTTCAAGGGCCACATCGGGAACAGGACGTTCGGCGGCATCAGTCGCCGGACCTACTACGCCTACACGCAGGGGAAGTTCCAGGTCTGCGCAGCTTGGTGTTTCAGGACGCGCACGCCGTGGGTCTCTCAACGCGTGTACGCGAACGGACGGTGGCGCTATGGCCATGGGGGATAGCCGGGGCTCCTTCGAGCGCTGGGCTTGGCGAGCGGCGGTCTCGCTCCTCGTGCTCGCCGCGCTCGTCACGGTCATCCTTCTCATCGGCCTGGGGACGGGTGGCTCCGGAACCTCGTGAGCCGATGCGTCCGACGAGGGTCGTCAAGTCCGAGCTCGCAGGCCTCCCAGCACACTCGTCCGCGCTCTGGGCGCGGCTGGCCCAAGGCAGCCTGCACTGATTCGCACCGAGGCCTCCACCCAGGAGGCCGTACTGTCGATGGATCTACATCGCGCCTTGGACTCGCGCCGAGCAAGGACACGACCAGATATAGCGCAGATATCTCGCCACGCGTCAGATCGAGCGGCGCGACAACCAGTCGTGGTGGCGGCTCGTCCGCCTGTACGACCGGCTCGTGAAACGCTAGTCCGTCGGTGGCTCTGGAAGCGGCCCGAACGGAATCTCGATCGACGACTCGTCATGTAGCGTAATGACGAGCCCGCCAATCGAATCCGTCCCGAGCTCGGGACTCGCGAGTGAGTAGTAGTACGCGTTTCGGCCGAGCTGAGCTTGGTACGGTGCGCCGTCGACAAGAACCTCGACCTTCGCTACATCATCCGGCGCAAGGCCCCACACAATGACCGCCTCACCGACGGAAGGACGGCCGTACGTGTACGTAACGTGCTCTAGCGGACTCGTGAACTTGCCGATGCAGCCCGCGGTGTAGTTCGTCAAGCCTGCGCAGACCTTGCCTTTGGCGGTGACAAGCGCCCAGATCGACCGTCCCTCGGCCCCCAGATCTGTAAGAAGAGCTCGGAGAGATCCGGTCGTCTCCGCGCCGGGCAGGAGCTCCTCGGCCGCGTCAGGCGCTTGGCCGGTCGTGGCGGCGATCTCGTCCCTCACCTGATTCGATGCCGAAAGGGCCGCGTCCGTTGAGGACTGCGGCTCTGAGAAGACACTCATGCTCTCAGCGGCGGGGATGACTACTTCCTCATCGGAGGCCACGTCTTCATCGCCTCCGCTCGCTGCCACGGCAGGCCGGCCATCTAGCGATTGCGTGATCGCCAAGGTCAGAAGGATCCCGAGAGCCAGCGCCAAGAGCATCCAAGTGGATCTACGACTGATCAGGGAGCCAGCTCTGTTCATGGGTGCGTGGTTTGGCAAGTCACGTTGTTAATGATGGAGTGCGGAGACGACACGTTCTGGCACCCCGCGCGAACAGCGCCAGAGGAATCTCGGTTGTCAACGAACGGATTATCCGTTGAGTTTGTCACCGCGCAGCATTCACGATTGTAGAAGAGGCTCATTCTGTCGCTTTCACCCGACGTCAAAGTGCGGTACACACGATTCCACTCGCGAAAGAACTCGTTGGGCGTCGCACGATAATCGAGATGCCCAAGGCTTATCGGCCCCTCTGTTCCTCCGTACGTGACGATGTAGCTCCACGCGTAAGCCCCGCCCGCTGTAAGGCCTAGAGCGAGGACACAAGCCAAGAGGATCACTCGCCGCCGTATGTGTTGCATGTGACGGAGCACACGCACGCGATCACCCTATGGCAGATCCTGGCAGGGTGTCAACTGTCACGGAGTTGTTACCCGATCGCGTTTGGCTTGACGGCGACCCTACTCGGCCGCCGGCGCCGGCTCCTCGTCCCTGCGCCCAGGCGGTCTCAAGAACGCGGGAGTTCGGTGTCGTGAGTACGTGCTGAACTCTTGACTCTGGCGTCGAGCGCCTCTCTACACTCCGCGCGCCGTTAGTCATACCCGAGTTGGCAGGCGGGGCTTTTTCCGAGGGGGCCTTGATGGAGGGGTTGTATTCGCGCATGCCGCGATTGGTCGCGGCGAGCCTGGGTCTGGGCCTTCCGTGCTCTGCGGGGACGCGAGGCCGCTACCGCGGCGGATGCCGTCCGGTTAGCGCCGAATCCGTTCGGCCGGCTTGGAAGCGCGGCTCATCGTGCTCGCATCGCCGAAGCGGAAGCACGATTCGCGGGACGAGGATGGAACACGGTTGCGGGCGGATCGCTGCCCGAGAGGCGCTTTGGCTCGCGGTTCCCTGACCTTGTTTTGGAGCGGGACGGCCGCTTGATCGCATTCCAGGTGGGACGTGCGACTAACGGTGGTCTTCCGATCGCTCGTGAGAGGAGGGCCCTCGCCGATCTAAGAGCGAGCGGAATGTTCGATCATGTCTTCTTCCTACGGTACGAACCCTGATGATCAGATCTCGTGAGTGGCTCAACCCGGACGAGTGGACGCGTGACGGTCGCGGGCGAAGCTGGACGTTCTCGCTTCCCACGGAAAACCTGATTCGAAGCCTTCAGAAGGTCGCGGCCGCGTATGGCGTGGAGTTTGAATTATTGGAATGCTCGCGGGTTCGGATCGATAAGAAGTCCTTCTCGGTCTACACACCGAAGGCGCTCGATCAATTGTCACTCGAAGGGCCGTGGCAGTACTTCATTCGAAACTCTGCTGCAACTCCGGAGACCCCGTCACGCGAGCCACTCGCAGGGGTCGGCTGGCCTGCCATCTTCGCGGTTAATGGCCTGGTCGTCCTTCATCATCCCGACCCCACCAGATCTCAGGACGTCCCTCTCTCCAGCATTGGTGTGATACATCGCGTAGTCAACGTCGCTACGGGAGAGCGGCGGGAGCACAAGGAGTATGACACGATGTTCCGCGCGCTCAAGAAGAGCCTCCAGTCAGGATCTCAGGGTTGATAGAACGAGCGCGTGGTGAAGGGCGATCCCATACGGGTCTGGGATCCGCGCGGCGATTCGGGCTCAGGTTGAGTCGGCCGCTCGGAGCATCTGCGCTGACTACCCGGGGGTTTGGGGTCGGTATCCCACAGGACGGGCACCAGCCATCCTCAAGCCCACGATCATCGACCCGCATTGAGCGTCGATTTGGAACTTCGCCGAAACCGCGGTTGGCCGTGGCCGGAGGCGGTTTGACGCCTTCTGCCTCGAGCGTTCCCTGGCAGACCGGGCGCTCGCCTCTGGATTCGCCTCGCCGCTGATTCCGATATGTTCGCTAGACCGCTTGACGACTACCCTCGGTGGATGGGTTATGACGATCTCGACGGGCCTCTCAGTCAGGTGCCGGTGGGCGAAGCGCGAGCGGTCTTCGCGCGGTTCCTCGCCGATCGGGCCGAACGGTTGGAGACTCTTCAAGCTTTCCTGTCGGAAACCGCAGGGCTCTCCCCTCCTCCCAGCGAGACCGGAGTCGCCCAGCTGGAAGCCTGGCTTTGGCCTTGGCTTGAAGACTGGATTCGCGAGGGTGACGTCGAGCCCGAGCAGCATTCGGCGCTCCTTCACGACGTTGGAGTCTTCGCCGGGGAAGCGCTGATTGGCGAGCGTCCGGGAATCGAGTGGCAGCTCTTGACTAAGGGACCGCGCTCTCAGCTGGGCTACCAGTTTCCGGTCCTCGCTCCCTTTCCCGAGGGATACGAACCCTACTGGGCAGTAACTCGAGAGACGGTCGCCGACGGCTACGCACTGGGAAACTCGGTGCTCGACCCTGCCCGTCCCCGCCTGCGCCCCAGACTGTTACACCGCTATCGGATCTTCGCAGGCCTCCTCTGATCGAGTCCACCATTCTGATTCCAGGTTCCCCGCACTGGAACGTGGCATGTGCGAGAGACGCACGGAGAACCAAGCGATCTGGCGCACGCGCTCGGCGTGGAGCAGATCGTCGGTGAGCTGAGAACGGTTGGGCGCCCCACCATCTGGTCCTGCGCCACCCGTTGTGGACAGGCTGACGATGGCACAGGGTCAGTCCGCGGATCGGCGAAGCACGGCACGCACCGTTGACGGCCACCAGTGCGCGCCGCCGTGGGCAGTCGGTATCTGGTCGTTGTTGAGTCCGCGGGCGATCTGACCCAGACTTCTGCCGGCGGCCTGTTCGGCGCGGATTCGGGCGACGATGCTGGGCGCGATCGTGGCCCGCCGGCCAGGGCGCGCCCTGGGCTGTTCCCGCGTTCGGGCCGGGTGGCGTTGTTCCGCGAGCAAGCGCTGGAGCTCGTCGACGGGAATTAGCTTCGTTCCCCATGGCATCTCCACGGTCTCAATCAGGGGCAGGATGCGCCGGTCGAAGGTTGAGCGGCTCACGCCGAGCGCTTCCGCCGCCTGTGTGCGCGTGTAGGCCAGCCGTTCGATGCGCGTCGCCTCTCGCGCGGCGGGCGCTGGCGCACTGACGGTTGGAGCGGGCGGCGAGTGCCGTCGCGCCTTCTCAGCCCGGCGTCGACTCCGGCGATGTGACACGCGTACAGCGTACACGAACTCTGACACGTATTTGCATCATGATGCATCTGTGTCTCGCCGGCTATCCAGCTTAGTAGCCGTACAGCACAATCGCTCTTCGCTGCTTGCTCCCAAGCACGAGAAGGCTTGCTCGTCTCCGTCGTGCGGTGAGGCGGTGGCTCTAGGGAGACATCTGGCGTGGCCTACTCGCCGCTCTAGGCTGGTGTCGCCAGGGCGCAGCTCAGGCCCGGGCCTTTCGGTCCTACGACCCGGCCGCGACCGGCGAGGCCGGGAGCGCCGAAGGTTCTCCCCCGACGCTCCGCAGGCCGCACGGCTGATACCCGCCGAGTGCATCCATCGGCCATGAGCGGCCACACTCCTGCCTTGAGTGTCTGGTCTTATCGCTGACGAGGGCGGCAGTTTGCGATCGTGTTGTCCAAGACCTCCTGGGTCATGGCGGGAGGCGTTGCGATCGGGTTGTCAAGCCTCGGTAGCCGGCCGTTCCTGATTGCGGCGCAGATCTGGATCAGCTCGACGAACTGACCGCTCTCCAATGAGAAGGCACTGGCGGCGGTCTCAGTCAATGTCGCAGTGTTGGTCACGGTGACAGTTGCTACGCCCGTATCGTCGCGCGGGCTGCTCTCCTCACGGTCGCGCGAGAGCCCGATCAGCAAGCCGACCGCAAAAATCGCCGCGGCGACGACCAAGCCGACGAGATAGCTCGCCTTTCCTAGGGGCCTGGGCAGTTCGCGTCTTTCCTGGCTCGGAACCGGTGCCACTCGACGCCCTCATACCCACAGTACTCATAAGGGGCGATCTCGCCGGGAGCCGAGCCGTGGGTGGTGTGCTCCCAAAGTTCGTAGGTGTTATTTGAAATCCTCCGAAACATGATCTCGAAGAGCGTCGTGCCGTTGCCGTCGTAGGCGTTTCCGCCGATATCCCAATGGTTGTTGGTATCGGTGTACGGCTCGAGGTAGACCTCCCAGCGGCAGTTCGGATTACCGCCGGCGCTTCGGCACTTTTGGGTCTGGTTCTGCTCAAGCACGTACCACAGCCCGCCGTAATAAAGCAGGCCCTGAACTGGCCCGCATCCTGCACAGCCAACGTGCTCGACCTTCCAGTAGTAGGTGGATCCCACGTTTAGCTCAATACTGCAGAACACATGCCACTGCTGGGTGGGGACGGAGAAACTGTACGGGCATGGCGTAGGACTCTGTGGACGGCTGAGGAAAGAGTGCTCAACCCAGCCCGTCTCGGTTCAAACGCCCGTGTACTTCCCGAGGACTCGCGCCGCCATGAACTCGGTGGTGCTCGGAGTAGTCAACGGCACCGCGGGATTCGGAACCTCGAGCCGGAGCTTCATGGAATCCCCAAACGCTGAGGTCGACTCATGCCCCGTGTGGTGGTAGTCCGCGTGGGGCATCACCAACCCGAAGCCGTAGGTAGTCGCCTCGGGAGCGACTGCGCACTTCGGCGCATCTTCGGCGGCACGTCGCACAGCCGCCGCCTCTTCTTCAGTCTTCATGCCAGGGTCAAAGGCCGGCTTGACGGGACAGGCAGGGAGACCCGTCACCTCAGGAAGATTCACAGGACCCAGACCCGCAGCCCGCGCTTCCTCGTACGTGTAAACCCCTGAGACGCGAGGCTTCACGGCGATCCAGGCTTCCTCGTCACCCTCCTGGACGGGCACATGAACATCCTGCGCCGGCACCGCCTGTGGCGCGAAGGTGATCAGCGCCAACGCCAAGACCAAGCCAGCTCCGAGCAGAAACGGACGTCGCATGGCTTCCTCCGCGGGTGAACCGTGGGGCTAATGCGGAGCGTAACTACTCTTGACACAGGTCACAACCTCGCCGTCGGCGAGACGCTCCAGCGAGGTCGTAACCGGGGGTAAAGGCTCGCGGCGTGTCTAATTAGAGGTTGAGCTCGTGCCCGGCGCTGTGCTCGAGCTCGGTGAGTCGGCGCATGGCCCGTAGCCTGGGGAGGTCGATGTCGCGGCCGAGGGCGGCGAGCATGCGCGCGAGGTCGGCGGTGGAGGCGACCCTGGGGCGGACGCCGCGGCCGAGGTGCTCCCGGGTCGCTGCCCGGCGCAGGTCGTCGTAGCCTCGTCGTGTCCCGGCCGGCTCGGGGACGATGCCCAGCTCTCCGTGAGGGCTTCGGAGCCGGAGAGGCTCAGACATAGTCTCCATATCGAGGACTAGGGTCCGCCCGTCCGCGCGCTCGGCGCCGAGGTCGGCGAGCGCCGCCTCAAGCCGGTGAAGGTTCGGCTCCCGCAGGGAGGGGGCAATGTCGAGCCCGTCCGTGAGCTCCTCGGCGCCGCGGAGGACGCGCGCGAACGCCCCGATGAGGACGTAGGCGACCCGGTTACGCTCGAACGCAGCCAGGAGCGCGTAGGGATCGAAGGACGAAAGCGCATCCCGCCCCGTGGGGCGTGCCTTCTCCCGTTCCCTGAGCGACCGCTGCACGTGTCGCTCGGGCGAGAGGAGCAGGTTCTTGCGCAGGCGCTCGTCCTCCACAGACCCCGCAGGAACGAGCTCGAGCGGGAGCTCGAACCCGCACGCCTCGACCAGGGCAAGGACCGTCTCGACGCTCGGGGAGACGGCTCCCTGTTCCCAGCGGGCGATCACGGAGCGCTCCCGGCCCGTTCGCTCGGCCAGCTCGGCCTGGGTGAGGCCGGCGCGCAGACGCGCCTCGCGGATGATCGCCGCGCTTCGCACGACCAGAGTCTAGGGCAGGCGACCCACTTTGACGGTACGAGGCTTATCTGCTACTTTCCCTTCTTCTGCGTCGGAGAAGGTGAGACAGTGGCGGGACGCCGACCGGGAACGAGAGGGCATGCGAGCCGGAAGCGAAAGCCCGCCGCGCCCACTCAGCTCACCCTCGCCGACTGGGAGCACGAGCGCCGACATGCGGCGTCCGAGCCGGATCCGCCTCCTCCGCACCCTGACGCTCCCGAGACGGCGAGCGTGGACGGTCTCGACCACCTCGCCGACGTTCTCGCGCCCAGGCTCGCCGCCGAGCTGTCCGCCCGGCTCCGACCGCCCGCCGGCGAGCCGGCATCGACCGCCACTCTCCTGACGCTCGACGAGCTGGTCGCCCAGCTCCCGCCCGCCAAGCAACCACAAACATGGAAGCGCTGGCTC
>Ga0114129_10002149_pt1 | contig 27167 bp, 23 predicted proteins | sample RhiMetdeltSRZDD1_FD_80071 | JGI IMG/M metagenome (GOLD analysis project Ga0114129, IMG submission 80071) | Populus rhizosphere microbial communities from Tennessee, USA - Rhizosphere MetaG P. deltoides SRZDD1 (version 2) (version 2) | ecosystem: Host-associated > Plants > Roots > Rhizosphere >...
CGTGCGACCCGACCTCACGACACTCGGCAAGATCATCGGCGGGGGGATGCCGGTCGGGGCGTACGGCGGGCGCGCGGACCTGATGCGGCTGGTCGCGCCCGAGGGCCCGGTCTATCAGGCGGGGACACTCTCGGGGAATCCGGTGGCGATGGCCGCCGGCCTCGCCACGCTGCGCGAGACGGAGCGACCGGGGTTCTACGAGACGCTGGAGCGGCGAACCGGGCGGCTGGTCGCGGGTATAGGGGACGCCGCGCGCCGACACCGGGTCCCGGTCACCACGGGGCATGCGGGCTCGATGTGGGGGATGTACTTCGCGCCCGGTCCGGTCAGGAACTTCGCCGAAGCCAAGGCCGCGGACGCGAGCCTGTTCGCGCGCTGGCACCGGGCCGCGCTGGCGCGCGGCGTGTTCCTCGCGCCTTCGGCGTTCGAGGCAGGATTCGTCTCCAGCGCGCATACCGATGCCGACATCGACTCCACCATCACACAACTCGACGCGGCGCTGGGCGAGGCGCGGGCTCGCTAGCGCCCTCGCCCTCGCCGGCGCATGCGGCCGGCCGCAACCCTCCCCCCTCACGCCCGGCGCCGAGCCGGAGCTGCGGATCGCACTCGTCGCCGGTGCGCCCAGCGTGACGTTAGGGGGCGATGGCGAGCTGTTCATCACCGACGACGCGAACGGGGAGCCGATCGGGTCGATCCCGGCGGGGACGGCCTGGACGGTCGTGAGCGACACGGTGGGCATTAGGCTCGTGAAACCGGACGGCTCCCGCGGCGAGCGACGTGGCGGCATCTCTGCCGTGAACGTCACGGAGAACCGCTTCGCGATGGTGAATGGGCGCCGGTATCGCGGGCGGTTGAACGTGCTGCGCGATTCCGAGGGACTCACCGTGACGAACCGGGTGCCCGTCGAGAGCTACCTGGCGGGGGTGATCGGTGGCGAACTGGGACCCCGACGAGCCGACGAACGCCAGGCGATGCTCGCACAGGCCGTGGTGTCCCGGACGTTCGCGCTCAAGAACCGGGGCCGCTGGGAACCGCAGGGCTTCGATGCCTGGGCCGATGTGCGGGACCAGGTCTACACTGGGATCGCGGGGGAGACGGCCGACGTGTGGGGCGCCCTGCGCGCTACCCGGGGAGAGGTGCTCCGCTATGACGGCGATCTGATCTACGCCTACTTCCACTCCACCTGCGGATTCTCGACCGCCGGTGCGGACGAGGCATTCAAGACCGCCCAGAGCCAGCCCTACCTGCGGCCCGTCTCGGACGCGTCCGGGGGCGGCCACTACTATTGTGAGCTCTCCCCGCGGTTCCGCTGGCGCGAGGAATGGGACGGCGCGAAGCTGCGCGCTATATTGTCGCGGACGCTTCCCGCCATGATGAACGCAGGCGGAGGCGGGCTGCAACGCATCACCGATATCGCCGTCACCCGCACGACGGCCTCGGGCCGGGTGGGCGAGCTGCGCATCGTGTTCGAGCACGGAGACGTGCGGGTGCCCGGCCCCGACGTACGCGCGGTCCTGCGGCCCGCGCCCGATCAGCTGCTCGGCAGTACGTCCTTCCAGCTCTCGGTGACGAAGGACGGCGGCCAGGTCAGCCGGCTCGTCGCGGCGGGCGCGGGGTGGGGTCACGGTGTGGGGTTCTGTCAGTGGGGTGCGGTGGGCCGGGCCCGCGCGGGCCAAGACTACCGCAGGATCGTCACCACCTATTTTCCGGGGACCAATGTTGAGCGCCTTTACTGAGGCGGTCAGGCGGTCAGGCGGACGGGCGGTCTGTCTGGTCGCGATTCTCCTGACCGTCGGGCGGCCGCACCGCCTGTCCGCCCAGGGTTTTCTCTCGCAGTTCTCCTATGACAACCTGAAGCCGAGCGCCCTCCAGATCGATCTCGGCCCGGTCGGTGGGAACAACATCCGGGGCACGCTCACCGGCGGCCTGCGGCTCGATTACGGGTTCATTGCACCACACGTGCGCGTGCTGCTCGGCGTCTCGTATTACAAGGCCGATTTCAGCTCCGCGGCGCGCGCGCGCTTCGAGCAGCGCCTCAAGAGCGTCGTGATCGACCCATCGGCGGACGACACGATCCGCCTGGGCCGCATCACCTGGAGTGACGTCACCGGGGACCTAGACCTACAATACGTCCTGCCCCAGGGACGGGCGGTGATCGCATACCTGGGGATCGGGCTCGGCGCCCACATCCGGCACGGCAGCGGTCCGGCCATCAACGGCACCTTCGTGCAGGACGCGCTGAACTCGATCACCGCGGGCCTGAACGGCACGATCGGCGCCGAGGTCGGGGCCAACCGCTGGCGGTTCACGCTCGAGGCCCGCGGCGTCCTGTCGAGCGGTGTCTCGACCGCGTCGCTGCGCAGCGGTGTGATGTACCGCTGGGCGGGCTCGCGAGACAAGAGACCGGGGACGCCGAAGTGAGCGACCCGGTCCGCGTGGCGGTGATCGGTGCGGGCGCGATCGCTCAGGTCGCCCACCTCCCGGTGCTGCGACGCTTGCCGGGCGTGGAGGTCTGCGCCATCTGCGACTCGGACTTGGGCAAGGCCCAGGCCCTCGCGGGGCGATTCGATGTCAAGGAGACGTTCGACGACATCGAGGAAGTGCTCAAGTACGCTCGTCCCACAGCGGTCGCCATCTGTACGCCGAACCACCTCCACGAGATCCACGTCGTCTCCGCGCTCGCGGCCGGTGCGCACGTGCTGTGCGAGCGGCCGCTGGCGCTGACGATCGCCGGGGTGGAGCGGGTGCTCCAGGCGAGCGAGAAGTACGGGCGGCGGGTGATGGTCGGGATGAACCACCGCTTTCGCTCCGACGTGCAGGCGGTGCGCGGCTTCCTCGCCGGGGGGGACATCGGCGTGCTGCAGGCGATCCGCTGCGGCTGGTACACGTTCCAGCCGAGTCGCAACCTGGTAGCGTGGCGGCTGCGCCGCCAGGAGGCCGGCGGCGGCGCCTTCCTGGACCTCGGTCTGCAGTTGCTCGACCTCGGACTCTGGCTCGCCGCATGGCCGGCGGCCAAACGCATCGCGGCGCACACGATGGGGCATGGAAAAGACAGCGTGGAGGACATGGCGACGGCGCTGGTGGTGTGCGAGAACGGCCTGTCGCTCTCGATCGATGTGAGCTGGCGTCACATGGGTGAGGCCGAGCGCTTCTGGTTCGACTTGGTCGGGACCAAAGGGTCGGCCCGGGTCCAGCCGCTGCGGGTGTTCAAGGAGATGCACGGGTCGGTCACCGACGTGACGCCCACCGGGGCGAGCGGGCGCGAGACGCCGTTCGCGCAGTCTTACCGCGCGGAGTGGACGTATTTCCTCGCCGTCATGAAGGGGGATGTGAACGCCCCGCCGCCGCGCGACCAGCTCGCCTTGCACCGCGTGCTGGATGCCATCTATCGCTCGGCCGACGAAGGGCGCGACGTGCTCCTGTGACGCAGACCCGCCAAGCGGCGGCCCTCGTCGCGTTGGGCGCCGCTCTCCTCGCCGCCAGCTACCCCCCGTTCCGTCTCCCCGTCCTGAGCTTTTTCGCCGTCGCACCGGCTGTCGTCCTGCTGCGTCGGTTCGAACGCGAGGGCGACCCGCGCGGCGCGTTGCGCTGGGGGTTCTGGTACGGCTTCGTGACCCAGGGCGCCGTGCTGTACTGGCTCGTCGTGGCGCTGTGGCACTTCACGCCGCTGTCGGCGCTCGGCTATCTCGCGACGATCGTGCTCTTCGGCGTATGGCATGCGCTGCTCTTTTGGTTGGTCGTCCGCGTGCGTCTCCGCCTGCCCCTCATGCCGCTGGCGATCGTGTTTCCCGTCGTCTGGACCGCGGTGGAATGGGCGGTGGGCCATCAGGGAGACATTCGCTTTCCCTGGCTCGGCCTGGGCAGCTCGCTCACGGATGCCGCTGTGCTCGTACAGTGGGCCGACCTGGCCGGCGCGCGAGGAGTGACCCTGTGGCTCACCTGGTGCAGCGTGATGCTCGTCGAAGCGATGCTTGGGAGCGGGGAGCAGGAAGCCGGGAGCAGGACCCTGCGGTGGCGTCCGGCGGTCGCGGTGCTTATCACGATCCTCGCCGCCTGGGGGTATGGCGCGTGGCGTGCGCGGACGCTCCCGATCCGCGAGCTCGGCACCGTCGGACTGATCCAGCCGAACGAAGGCTTCCGCGAGAAGTGGGACCCGCGGCACGCGGATAGCGTGGTGGCGAAGCTCGTCACGATGTCGCGCGCGCTCGAGGCGCGCGCGCGCGTGGCGCTCATGGTCTGGCCGGAGGTGGCGATCCCCGGCTACTTGCAACCGGCCTGGGACTCGAGCATCGCCGGGCGCGCGCGCGAGAGCCGCACGCCGATCCTCGCGGGCGGGATCTACGGCGAGAATCAACCCGACGGGTCGTACAACTATTTCAACGCCGCCTTCTACTTCGATTCGTCGGGCAACTGGCGCCGGTATCCGGTCTACGAGAAGCACTATCTCGTGCCGGTCGTCGAGCGCGTGCCGTTTGTTCCCGCGCGGCTCATGCAGAGCGTGCCCGGCGTCGGTCGCTGGTCCGGCGGATTCGGGCGCGGCCGGAGCCTTCCCGTGTACTCGAACACCCTGGGGCGCTTCGGCGTGATGATTTGCTACGAGTCGGCCTTCGAAGATCTGACGCGCGGGTACCGGCGCCGGGGCGCGGAGTTCCTCGTGAATATCACCAACGATGCGTGGTACGGTCGCACGGCCGGTCCGTACCAGCACGCGGCGCATCTGGTCATGCGCGCCATCGAAACCCGTATGGGCATCGCCCGCGCCGCGAATGACGGCATCTCCGAGTTCCTCGATCCCCTGGGGCATACGTACGCGGAGACAGGCCTGGAGCAGGAAGCGACGGTGGCGGACCGGCTTCGCACCAGCGACGTGATTCCACTGTACGTGCGCCTGGGCGACTGGGTGGGGACGCTGGCGGTGATTACGACGCTCGGGTTCGCCGGCCTGCTTTTTGGGGATCGATTGAGATCGCGGCGCCTGGGATGAAAACGCGGAGTGTGGAATGCGGAATGCGGAATTGATCGAGCGAAGTTCGATGCTGGACACAAGCGCTCGCGATCGAACCGACTACGCTCAATTCCGCACTCCGCATTCCGCATTCCGCACTGGGGTGGGGGGGGCGGAGTGGTGAGGGTGGGGGTGGACGTCGGCGGGACCTTCACCGATCTCGTCGCGCTCGCGCAAGACGGGACGATCGAAGTCCGAAAGGTGGTGACGACGCCGGACGATCCCACCGTCGGCCTGTTTCGCGCGCTGGACCCGCTGAAGCCGCCTCCCCCGATCGATCTGCTCGTTCACGGTACGACGATTGCGACCAATGCCCTGCTCGAGCGCCGCGGTGCCCGGGTCGCCCTCGTGACGACCAAGGGCTTCGAAGACCTCCTGTGGCTGCGGCGCCAGGACCGCGCAGGGCTGTACGACCTTGCCCGCGACCACCCGCCCCCGCTGGTCGCTCGGTCCGACGTCGTGGCGGTCGCCGAGCGGACCGGCCCCGAGGGCGTACTCGAGCCGCTGGGTGAGGACGAGGTCGCGCGGGTGGTTGCCGCGGTGCGGGCGCTCACGCCCCCTCCCGAAGCGTTGGCGGTGGCCCTCTTGTTTGCCTTCCGCCACGCCGAGCACGAGCGCCGCGTCGTCGCGGCGCTGCGCGACGCGCTACCCGACATCCCCGTCGCGGCGAGCCACGAGGTGCTGCCCGTGTTCCGGGAGTTCGAGCGGGCCAGCACTACGACCGTCGAAGCGTATCTCCGTCCCAAAGTCTCCGCCTATCTGAGAACCCTCGAGCGCGAGGTGCGAGCCCGGGGCATCGCCATGCTGCGCGTGATGACGTCGAGCGGCGGCACGCTGGCCCCGGAGGCGGCGGCCACGCGGGCGGCGTCGCTCGCGCTCTCCGGCCCGGCAGGGGGTGTGGTCGGCGCCCGCCTGGTCGGGGCGGCCGTGGGTCTGCAAGACCTCCTGACGCTCGACATGGGGGGTACCAGCGCCGACGCGAGCCTCGTCACCGGTGGGGCAGCGCTCGGTGACGGCGGCGGCACGGTGGCGGGGCTTGCCCTCGCCCTGCCGGCCGTCCTGATCGAGACGGTGAGCGCCGGCGGGGGGAGCATCGCGCGCGTGGACGAAGGGGGCGCGCTCAAGGTCGGTCCCGAGAGCGCGGGGGCGATTCCGGGCCCCGCGTGTTACGGCCGGGGGGGCGAACGACCCACCGTCACGGACGCGTGCCTGGCGCTGCGATGGCTCGACGCCCAGCATCCGCTCGCGGACGCGGTGCGGCTCGATCGCGACGCCGCGGAGCGTGCGCTCCGCTCGCTCGAGTCGGTGGGGAGCGACCCGCCCGCGATCGCGGCGGGCATCGTGGCGGTAGCGACTGCGGTGATGGCGCGGGCGCTCAAACGCGTGAGCGTCGCGCGCGGGCTCGATCCTCGCCGGATGGCCCTGCTCCCGTTCGGAGGCGCCGGGCCTCTGTTCGGGTGTCAGTTGGCCGAGGCGTTGGGGATGCGCACCATCGTGATCCCGCCCCACCCAGGAGCCCTCTCGGCGCTGGGACTCGCCTCCGCCGCGGAGCGGGTGGATCTGCTCGCGTCATTTCACCGCCCGCTCGAGGGCTTGCCGTCCGCGGACCTCGGAACGGCGTTCGCGCCTTTGCTGGCGGAAGGGCGCAGCCAGGTGCCCGACGGCGCGCTGCTCCGCTATGCGGATTGCCGGTTCGCCGGGCAGGGTTACGAAGTAACGGTGCCGGTGACGGGCGACGACCCGCAGCGGATCCGGGACGCGTTTCTCGTCGAGCACCGCGCGCGGTTCGGTCACGCGGGAAGGGGCCAGTCCGTCGAGCTCGTGAACCTGCGGGTGGTGGCCCTGCGCGAGGGACCGCTGCCGCAGTTTGCGGACGAGCGGCGGGTGGTGCAGCGGCCCGGCGCCAGTCGTCCGATCACGTGGCGGGGGTCCCGTGCGAGCGCGGCGGTCTGGGCGCTCGACGATCTCGCCCCGGGGGTCATCATTGCCGGCCCGGCGATCTTGGCGGGGCGGAACGCGACGGCCCTGATCGAGCCCGGGTGGCGCGGGACGGTGCATCCGTGCGGCGCCGTGTTGGTGGAGCGAACATGACCCTCGACGCCGTCGGGCTCGAGGTGATGGGACACGCGTTCGCGTCGGTCGCGGAGGAGATGGGCCTCGTGCTCATTCACTCGGCGGTGTCCCCGAACATTCGCGAGCGTCGCGACTGCTCGGCGGCGCTGTTCGACGCCGCCGGTGAAATGATCGCTCAAGCCGCCCACATTCCGGTGCATCTCGGTGCCATGCACGAGTCGGTCGGGGCGGTGCGCGCACTTGTCCCAGGTCCTCGCCCGGGCGACGTGTTCATCCTCAACGACCCCTATACCGGCGGCTCGCACCTCCCCGACATCACACTCATCGGGGCGATCGAGGTGGGCGGGGCGATAGGCGGCTACAGCGTGGTGCGGGCGCACCACTCGGACGTCGGCGGCGTGCAGGCCGGGAGCATGCCTGCCGGGGCGCGCGAGATCTTTGCCGAGGGCGTGATCGTGCCACCGCTGCGCCTCACGCCCGATGTGGAGCACTTCCTGCTCGCCAACGTCCGTACGCCCGAGACGCGACGCGCCGATCTCGCGGCCCAGCGAGCGGCGGTCACGCGGGGGGCGGAGGGTCTGCGCGCCCTCGCGGCGCGCTACGGTTGGGCGGGAGTGCGCGGCGCGGCCACCGACCTCCTGGACTACGCCGAGCGCCGCGCCCGGGATGCCCTCGGGCGGTTCACCGCGACGGCCCTCACCGCCACGGATTGGCTCGAGGGAGATGGTGTGGACGACGCCGACTTGGCGATCACGGTGCGCGTCGACATCACGGACGGCGTCTTCCACGTCGACTTCACGGGCACCGCTCAAGCCGCGCGTGGCAATGTGAACTGCCCGCTCGCGGTGGCGCGCTCCGCCGTCCTATTCGTGGTGCGGACGCTGCTGCCTGAGGACGTTCCCACGAACGGCGGTGTGCAGCGCGCCGTGCGCGTGACCGCGCCCCCTGGCTGCCTCGTCAACGCGCGCTACCCGAGCGCTGTGGCCGCCGGCAACGTCGAGACTTCGCAGCGCATCGCCGACACCGTGTTTCTGGCGCTCGCAGCCGGCGGCATCTCGGTGCCGGCGCAGGGACAGGGGACGATGAACAACATCACGTTCGGCGGGATGCGGGATGCGGGAAACGGGATGCGCGATGGCTGGACATACTACGAGACCATCGGCGGCGGTCAGGGCGCCTCGCCTACCGCGCCCGGTCCGTCGGGGGTGCACGTGGGGATGTCGAACACCCGGAACACGCCGGTCGAGGTCCTGGAGATGGAGTACCCGGTGCGCCTTAAGTCTTACGCCTTACGACGGAGCAGCGGCGGGGCGGGGCGGTGGACGGGGGGGGAGGGCGTGATCCGCGAGTTCGTCGCGCTCGCCCCGATGGAGGCGAGTATCCTCGCCGAGCGACGCCGTCACGCCCCGCGCGGCGCCGCCGGTGGACGCGACGGGGCGCGCGGGTCCACCTGCTTGAACGGCGCGCCGCTCGGCCCTAAAGTGAGCGTGACGCTCGCCCCCGGCGACGTGTTACGCCTGGAGACGCCGGGCGGCGGTGGCTGGGGCGGGGGGGCGGGGGGGGGCGGGGGGGGCGGGGGCAAACCCGAACGCGGAGATAAAGGATGACGTGGGTGCTCGTGGCTTTCATTGGCCTGGTGGGAGGTGTGGTGTCGGGCCTGTTCGGTGTCGGGGGAGCGATCGTGATTGTGCCCGCCCTGGTGCTCCTCGTAAGGTTGCCGACGCACACGGCGAGCGGCACGTCGCTGGCGGCGCTGCTGCTCCCGGTCGGCTTGTTGGGGGCGATGGAGTACTATCGGCGCGGGCAGGTCAACGTCCCCTATGCCATCATCCTCGCCGCGGGGCTCTTCGCGGGGGCGTTCATCGGGGCGCATCTCGCGGGCGGCGTCTCGGACGTCGCGCTGAAGCGCGCGTTCGGCGGGCTTCTGCTGCTGGTTGCCGGCAAGCTCCTGCTCGGCTAGACCGTCGCCTCGAACACCCTCCCCTCGACGAACAGCCGGAACAGCTCCTGGTCGAGCTGCCCGGCACGCACCTCGTCCGCCATGATGTCGAGTGCGCGCGCGGGCGCGACCGCTGCCTTGTACGGACGGTCGGCCGCGCTCAGCGCGTCGTAGATGTCGCTGATCGTCATCATTCGCGTCTGAATCGGGATCGCTTCGCCCGTCACCCGCCGCGGGTATCCCTTGCCGTCGAGCTTCTCGTGGTGTCCGTAGGCGATCATGGGGATGTCCTGGAGCTCACGAGTCCAGGGGATCTGCTGCAGGAACCGGTAGGTGTGGGTGACGTGGCTCTCGATCTCCAGGCGCTCCGTCTCGTCGAGTGAGCCCTTGGGGATCGTGAGATACCGCGTCTCCTCTTCGGTGAGATAGGGGTGCGGGCGACCGGTGGGATCTTCGTAAGTGCGACTCGCCAGCTGGAGCAACGCGTCGAAGCGGCCGGCCGGTAGCACCGTCGGCTCGTTCGCACTGAGCACGGCGTCGAGGAAGCCGTCCAGCGCCGCCATTTCCCGGGCGTGCTCTTGTTCGAGCGCTCGGAGGAACGGCGCGTAGTTTTTCCGGTCCTGTGACTCCAGGAACTCGGCCCTCTTCCTCCAGAATTCCCGCTCGGCGGTGCGCTTCACGAAATGGTGGCGTTGTCGGATGAGGTCGAGCTGCAGCGGATAGAGCTTCTTGGCCTTGATCAGCACCTCCTCCCGCACGCCGACCTTTCCGAAATCGTGGAGCAGCCCCGCGTAGCGGATCTCTTTGATCTGTTCGCGGGTGAAGGTGACGGCGCGATAGGCCCCATCGTCGGCGCGATCGACCACGCTGGCCAGTCCCACCGTCATGTTCGCGACTCGTCCCGAGTGGCCGAACGTGGTCGGGTCCCGCTGCTCGATCGCGTGCACCGCGGCCTTCACGAACCCCTCGAACAGCCGCTCGATTTCTTCGTACAGCCGGCTGTTCTCGATCGCGACCGCCGCCTGTCCCGCGAGCGCGGTCACGAGCTCCACGGTGCGCCGCGAGTACGGCACTACCTGGTGCTCCACGTCCGCCGGCGCGGCGAGCACGGCCTCGGGGTGGCGCTTGCGGTTGATGAGCTGGAGGACGCCGATCACTTCTTCCTTGTGATCCTTCATGGGGAGGACGAGCATCGACTTCGTGCGGTAGCCATGCCGCTCGTCGAACGAGCGGTTGATACTGTATTCCACGTCGGGCGGCAGGAAGTAGGCATCGTCGATCACGAGCGGCTCGCCCGTCACCGCCGTGTAACCCGCGAGACTCGAGCGGTCCACCGGGATAGTGAACTCGACGAACGGCGCGTCGGGCTTGGAGTACGTTTGCGTGATCCGGAAGCGCAGCCGTTTCTGGCCCTGGTCGCCCGTCTCGACGAGGTAGAGACTGCCCGCGTCCGAGGTGGTGATCCGGCGCGCCTGTGTGAGGATGAGCTCGAGCAGCGTTTTCAGGTCCCGCTCGGTGCCGAGGGCGACGCCGATCCGCGTCAACTCGCCGATCTCGCGGCTGCGGTTCGCGGCCTCGGATCGGGCGCGGGCGGTCTCCATGCGGGCGGCGGCTTCCCGATACCCCGCCCGCACCGCGACCAGCAGCTGCCGCGGCCCGACCGGTTGCCGCACGAAGCCGGAGAGCAGCTCGGACGGCATCTCCGCGGGCAGATCGGGCTCGCCGTCGCGTCCCAGCGCTACGATCGCGCCCCCGGCGTCCACGAACGCCCGCAGGACGTCGACCGGGAAGATCGCGCGGCTCTCCGAGTCGAGCACGAAGACCGTCGGGCGCTCGTCCACGACCAGCTCCCGCGGCACGCGCGCCTCGCGCGCTTCGATCTGCGCGCTCTCGAGCGCGGGTCGAACGCCTGTGGGACTCCAGGCGGGCGTGTACAGCAGGAGATATCTCACGGCGAGGGGCTCCGCTGCCGGGTCGCCCCGGACGTCACCTCACGAGTTCTTCACGCGCAGGAGGCCTTGCTGCGCCTCGGTGTACTCCGGGAAGACGGCCAGAGCCCGCTGGTACATCTCCGCGGCCTTGTCCTTCTGCCCGCGATCCTGGAACAGGAGGGCCTTCTAATAGAACGTCAGCGCCTCCGTCGGGATCTGACGGTTGGTCCGCTGGTCCGAGGCTTGTCGCGGAAGCGGCGGCAGGTTGGTGTCCTTCATCAGCCGAGCGGCCACCGTCCGAATGATGTCGAACAGGTGGTCCCGCTGCATGCGGTCCGATTCCACTTTGATGATCTCGCTCGTCTCCACGTTCACCAGCCGCGCGTCCAGGCGGAAGTCACCGTAGAAATCGATGAACGTTCCCGCGATGACGTAGCGCGCGCCGACGAGCTTCCCGATCTTCGCCGCGGTTTCGGGCGTCACCTTGCCCGACGCACCGAGGCTCTGCTCGGCGAGCAGTTTCTCGATCTCCTCGCGCTCGACCACGCGGGCCGCCGGATTGGCGGCGAGCTCCGAGATGAGCATACCGGCGATGCCCTTCTGCAGCGCGTCGAAGTTCTCCTTGTCCTGCCCGTACGAGCCGCTGTTGTCGAACGGCAGCACGGCAATGCCCGGTCGGGTATCCTGGCCGCGGCCCTGCGCGCCCAGGTGGCGGCCGATGGAGCCGAGCAGCGCGAGTGAAGCCATTGCGAGGAGACGAGCACGCATAGAATCAGTCCCTCGATCAGAGAGTCAGTGTCATACCTTCCTGCGCCGCCACGACCTCGGCGGGCAGGCCCTTCGCTCGAGCCTGGCGGCGGGCGGCCGCGACCAGCGCGTCGATCGCCTCGTCGCCGTGTTCGGGCTCATGATGGAACAGCACCAGGCGCTTCACGCCCGCCTCCCCCGCCAACGCCACCGCTTCCTCGAACGTCGAGTGGCCCCATCCCCGGTGCTCTTCCAGCTCCTCGGGCGTGTACATCGCGTCGTGGATGAGCAGCTCCACCCCTCCCAGGAACGCCACGAAGTCCTTGCGCCACGACGCGGCGGTCTCATAATGCCCGCCCGGCCCGAGCTCGTTGTCGGTCACGTAGGCCATGCTCGGGCCGCCCGCGGCGGGCGTGAGCCGGTAGCCGAGGGTGGTGCCGGGGTGGCGCAGGCGCATCGCCCGCACTCGGAATGTCCCCACGACGAATTCGCCCGGCTCCACCTGCTGGACGGTGAGCTTCGCCGACAACGCGTCCAGCGGGACCGGAAACACGGCCGGGTCCATTTGCTGGCGCAGGATCGCCTCGAGCGACGTCGTCCCCTGGCGTGAGCCCCAGATGCGCACGGCGTTGCCGGGGGCGAAGAACGGCTTGAAGTGTGGCAGCCCCTGGATATGGTCCCAGTGCGCGTGCGACAGCAGGATCTCCGCCTGGACGGCGCCGTTTTGGCGCTCCACCAGCTCCCGTCCCAGAGCGCGGATGCCCGTGCCCGCGTCGAGGATGACCAGCTGGCCCCCTCTCCCTCCCTTGCCCCCGCCGGTGCCCTCCACGGCGACGCACGGCGTATTGCCGCCGTAGCGCGCGGTGTGGGCTCCGGGGGTGGGGATGGAGCCTCGCGTCCCCCAAAAGGTCACCGTGTAGGCCATCGGTCCCGGCAACGCCGTACCCTTTGGGCTAAGTTATGGAAAATTCGAGAGGTAGGACAAGCCGCCGCCTCACCCGACCTGAGTGACCCACCTCACGACCGTCCGGCGGACGCTTCCAGCGCGGTGCGGTCGCGGATCAGGATTTCGCGGCGGCTGATTTCGATGTAGCCCTTGTCCACCAGCTCCCGCATGGTGCGGCTCACCGTCTCGCGGGACGACCCGATCATCTGGGCGATCGTGTGGTGCGTGAGACGGCGCGTGATCTTGTCCGACCCCGCCTCGTCGGCGAGATCGAGCAGCAGCTGCGCCACGCGGCCGTTCACGTCGAGCAGCACCAGGCTCCCGACCTTCTCGTCCACGCGGCGCAGGCGGCGGGACAGCTCCCGCAGCAGCCCCATGGCGATGCCCGGCGACTGCTGCAGGATGGCCTGGAAGTCCTCCCGCCGGATCACGAGCAGGTTCGAGTCCTCCATCGCGATTACGTGCGCCGAGCGGGGCTCCTCGTCGATGAGCGACATCTCACCGAAGAAATCCCCTTCGCCGAGCACCGAAAGGATCACCTCGCGCCCGTCCTCGCCGATGAGCACGACCTTCACTTGCCCGGTGGCCACGACGTAGAGGGCGTCGCCCGGGTCGTCCTCGAACAAGATCACCGAGTTGCGGGGATAGCTCCGCTCGCGGGTGATTTCGGCCACCCGTTCGAGCTCGACGGGTGCTAGCTGGCTGAACAGCGGGACCTTTTGGAGGATCGCCGTGACCGACACGATAGGCTTCCCCTGGGGCGTTGGTGGGGTCGATGGTCGCGCAAGCTTACGTCCAAGGGGCGCTTGTGTCAATTCGGCGGAGGCTTCGCTGCTTGCCGCCAACTTGTGGCGCCAGTTATATTTCCACACTTCGTGCTGTTCGACTTCTAGTCAAGGATCGAGTGCAGTGAAACCCGGGATTCACCCTACCTATCGGCGGGCCACGGTACAGTGTGCGTGCGGCAACAGCTTCGTCACGCGCTCCACCATGCCCGTGATTCATGTCGAGGTCTGCGCCAAGTGCCACCCGTACTACACCGGCAAGCAAAAGCTTATGGACACGGCCGGGCGGGTGGAGCGTTTCCGCCAGAAATACGGGACCGAGAAGGCCGCAGGCTGACCCGTGGAGGCCCGACTCCGCCAGGCGCTCGCGCGGGCGGAGGAGGTCGCCCAAGAGCTGGCCGACGCCGAGACCGCGCGGAATCCGGCCAAGCTGAAGCAGCTGGGCCGCGAGCACGCACGGCTCGACCAGATCCGCCAGACGCACGAGCGGCTGGACCGGCTCGAGCGGGAGCTCGCCCAGGCGCGTGAAGTGCTCCAGGACCGGGATCCCGAGCTGTCGCAGCTGGCGCGGGCGGACGTCGAGCGACTGCGCCCTGAGATCGCGCAGCTCCAGAACCGGCTGAACGAGCTCCTCACACCGGTCGATCCCCTCGCCGACCGCGACGCGATCGTAGAGATCCGTGCCGGCACGGGTGGCGACGAGGCGGCCCTCTTCGCCGCCGAGCTGTTTCGGATGTACACGCGGTTCGCGGAGCGCCGGGGCTGGAAGGTCGAGGTCCTGTCGCACTCTGAAGGGAGTCTCGGTGGCCTCAAGGAGGCGATCTTTGCCGCCCGGGGCCCCGGCGTCTACGGGACGCTACGGTACGAGTCGGGCGTCCACCGTGTGCAGCGCGTACCCGTTACCGAAGCGCAGGGTCGCATTCACACGTCCGCCGCCACCGTGGCGGTGCTCCCCGAGGCGGAGGAGGTCGACGTGAAGATCGAAGACAAGGATCTCCGGATCGACGTGTTCCGCTCCCAGGGGCCGGGCGGCCAGAGCGTCAACACGACCGACAGCGCCGTGCGGATCACCCACCTGCCTACGAATCTCGTGGTCCAATGCCAGGACCAGAAGAGCCAGCTACAGAACAAGATCAAGGCGCTCGAGGTGCTGCGCTCGCGCCTGCTCGACAGGATGATCGCCGAGCAGGAAGCGGCCCGCGCTCGCGAGCGGCGGTCCCAGGTGGGCACCGGCGACCGATCCCAGAAGATCCGCACCTACAACTTCCCCCAGAATCGCGTCACCGATCACCGCATTCACTACACCGTTCACAATCTTCAAGAGGTGATGGACGGCAGTCTCGACGACCTGGTCAACGCCTTGCGGGCGGCGGGCGAGAACGAGCGGCTCAGTGCCTGAGCCTGCCGCGCACCCGGCCTCGATCGGCGCGGCCCTGAATGACGCTGCCGACCGCCTCGCGGCGTCAGGCCTGCCCCGCTCGCGTCGCGAGGCGACGATGCTGTGGGCGGCCCTGGCCGGTGCGGGCACGAAGCCGGGCGACGTGTGGCTGCAACGCGACCGGGAGCCCGGGGCGGAGCTCTTGGAGCAGTTCTGGCACGCGGTGGAGCAGCGCTCGAGCGGCGTCCCCTTCGCGTATGCCGTCGGGCGCGTGGGTTTCCGCACGCTGGAGCTGAAGCTGGACGCGCGGGCTCTGATTCCCCGACCGGAGACCGAAGGGCTAGTCGACCTCATTCTTGGGCACCTTCGTGCAACGTGTAACGTGCAACGTGGAACCTGGGGGACCGTGGCCGACATTGGGACAGGGTGTGGCTGCATCGCCTTGGCGCTGGCCGTCGAAGGTGACTTCGAGCGCGTGGTCGCGGTCGAGCGCTCTCCGGGCGCGGCGGCGCTCGCGCGCGAGAACGTGGCGCTGCTGCAGCCGCCGCTGCCGGTCGAGGTGCGCGAGGGCGATTTGCTCGGCCCGCTCGCGGGTGAGCGCTATCGTGTGATCGTTTCGAATCCGCCCTATCTGACCGAGGCGGAGTATGCCGCCCTCGATCCGGCGGTGCGGCTGTTCGAGCCACGCGAGGCGCTGGTGAGCGGCGCGGACGGGCTCACGGCGACACGCGCGCTGCTCGAGGGCGCCGCCGCGTTGCTCGAGCCGGACGGGTGCGTGGTGCTCGAGATCGATGAGCGGCGCGCCGATGCGGCACGCGTGCTCGCCCTGCGGCATGGCTGGTCGCGCGCCGTGGTGTACGATGATCTGTTCGGCCGGCCGCGGTTCCTGCTGGCCAGCCTCGACGAGGAGGGGGGCACGTGATCGACCAGAAGGCGAGCGAGCTGGGGCGGCTCTTGGGACAGAGCGAGGAGTATAAGGTGCTGCTCCGGGCCAGTGAGCGGATGAAGGAGGACGCAACCTGCCGGCAGCAGCTCGCCGAGGTCGAGCGCATCGCCCAGGACATCGAGCGTGCGGCGCAAGAGGGGCGCGAGCCCGCGAAGGATCAGGTGGAGAAATACGACCGCGCCCTCCAGAGCGTCCAGGCGAATCCGGTGTATCAGCAGGTCGTGGCGGCGCAGGCGAATTTCGAGAAGCTCATGGCCAAGGTGAACGCGCGGATCTACGAGGGGATGAAGCAGGGGGCGGCGAGCCCCATCATCACCCTGGGCTGATGGGCGTCTTCATCGTCGTGGAGGGCCCGGAAGGGGCGGGGAAGTCCACGCTGGTGCGCTGGCTCGCGGCGCGGCTCGTCGCCGAGGGACTCCAGGTGACTGCCGTGCGACAGCCGGGTGGCACGCCTGTGGCGGAGGCGGCGCGCAAGGTGGCGCTCAAGTTTCCGCACGAGATGTCGCCGGTCGCGGAGCTGTTCCTGTTTCTCGCGGCCCGGGCCGACCTGGTCCAGCGGGTGATCCGGCCGGCGCTCGAGGCCGGGCAGGTGGTCGTGGCCGACCGATTCGACCTCTCGACCATCGCGTACCAGGTGGCGGGAGGCGGATTGCCGGCCGAGGACGTGGCACATGCCATCCGGCTCGCCACCGGTGGTCTCGTTCCGGACGCCACGCTCGTGCTCGACGTGCCGGTCGAGGTGGGGCGGGCCCGGCAACGGGCCGCGCGCAAGGTGCAGGATCGGTTCGAGCGCCAGGACGATGCGTTTCACCGCCGCGTGCTCGAAGCGTACCGCCGCGCCGCGGGGCCGGGCGTGGTGCACGTCGATGCGACGCAGTCCAAGAAGGCCGTGCAGGATGCCGCCTGGCGCGAGGTCATGGCGGTGACCGCACTCTCAACGCGAGGCGCCTCATGAAGCTCCGCAACGTCGTGATCGTCACCGCAGCGGCCGGGTTGGCGCTGGCCACCGGGGGCTGGCTCTTGCAGCGCGAGACCGCGCCCACCGGGTCCGTTTACCAGCAGGCGCGTCTGTTCGAGGACGTGCTCGCGCACGTCGCCGACTTCTACGTCGATTCGATCGAGGAGCGCCGGCTGTACCAGATGGCGATCGACGGCATGCTCGACCAGCTGCACGATCCGTATTCGGTCTTCCTGAAGCGGGACGACTTCCGGGCGCTCAACGAGGCGACGACCGGCAACTACGGCGGTCTGGGCATCCAGATCGACGTTCGAGACGGATGGATCACCGTCGTGGCGCCGCTCCCCGACACGCCCGCGGAGCGGGCGGGGATCCAGTCGGGCGATCAGATTGTCGCCTTGGACGGTCGCTCGACCGAGGGCTGGAAGAACGATCAGGCGGTGAAGCAGCTGCGCGGCGAGCCCGGCAGCGCGGTGGAGCTCAAGGTGCGCCGGGTCGGGGTCGAGGGACCGCTCGCCTTCAAGCTCACCCGCGCCACGATCCACATCCGCTCGGTCCAGGTCTCGATGATGCTCGACGACAAGGTGGGGTACGTCCTGCTCACGCCGGTGAGCGAGACGTCCGCCCAGGAGCTCACGGACGCCGTGAACGGCCTGGTCCAGAAGGGGATGAAGTCGTTGCTGCTCGATCTGCGGGGCAACCCCGGCGGCTTGCTCGACCAGGGCGTTGCCGTGAGCGAGCTGTTCCTCGACCCGGGACAGGAGGTCGTGGAGACCCGGGGCCGTGCGCCCACCACGTCCAGAACGTACCGCGACGCGAAGCCACAGCCGTGGCCGAACCTTCCGGTGGTGGTGCTCACCAACGGGGGCACGGCGAGCGCAGCCGAGATCATCACCGGCGCACTGCAGGATCACGACCGCGCCGTGGTCGTCGGAACGCCGACCTTCGGCAAGGGGCTGGTCCAGTCCTTGTGGCAGCTCACGCCCGAGACGGCGCTGAAGCTCACGACGGCGCGCTGGTTCACGCCGAGCGGCCGGACCATCCAGCGGAAGAGCAAGAACGAGGAGGACCAGCTCGCGCAGGCCGAGGCCGCGGAGCTGGGGCACGACAGCACGAAGGTCGATTCCTCGCTGGTGTTCCACACCGACCATGGCCGGGTCGTCATGGGCGGCGGTGGTATCCGGCCGGACCTGTTCGTCGTGCCCGACACGTTCACGACGGCGGAGCGCGGCTTCATCAAGAGCTTGGGTAACAAGATCCCGACCTATTGGGACGTGCGCACCGCCTACGCGCTCGAAGTGAAGACGTCCGGTCGGGTGAAGACTCCGGACTTCACCGTCACACCGGACATCGCGGACGAGATCCTCCGGCGGCTGCGGGCGCGCGGAGTCGCCGTGCCGGACAGCGTGGTCGCGGGTGCCCGCAACGTGATCAGCCAGGATCTGGGCTACGAGATCGCCCGCTACGTCTTCGGCCGTCCGGCGGAGGTGCGCCGCCAGCGGGAGGAAGACCGCCAGGTGCGGGCCGCGCTGGCGTTGGCGCGCCGCGCCAAGTCTCCCCAGGATCTCATGGCCCTGGCCGCGGCACAGACGCCGGCGCTGTTGCGGAACTAAGTTGCCGCCCCACGTCGTGGGGATCATCGGGCCCGGCCGCGCGGGGGTCGGATTGGCGCTCGCGCTGGCGCGCGCGGGGGACGGGAGGCGGTACGACGTCCGCCTCCACGGCCGCAGGAAGAAACCGGTCCCGAAGCCCCTCAAGCTCACCGTTGGTCCTGAAAACGAGCCGCCCGCCTGGATCGCCCAGGCGGGCGTCGTCATTCTCGCCGTGCGGGACGACGCCATCCGGCCCCTGGCGGAGGCGCTGGCCCGCGCCGGAGCGATTCGCGGCGATCAGGTAGTGTTGCATCTGTCCGGCGCGCAGGGCCAGGAGGCGCTCGGTCCTCTAGTGGCATCCCGCGCGGCCCTCGGATCGCTCCACCCGCTTCAGACCATCTCCAGTCCCGAGCACGCGGCGGAGCGCCTGAAGGGCGCCTGGGCAGCGGTCGAAGGCATGCCCCGCGCGGTGCAGGCGGCCGAAGCGCTGGCGCAGGAGCTCGGCTTGCGGCCGTTCCACATCCCGTCCAAGGCCAAGCCGATCTATCACGCGAGCGCCGTATTCGCCTCCAATTACTTCGTGGTGGTCGAGGCTGTAGCCCAACGCCTGCTACGGCATGCTGGGTTGTCAGACGCGGAGGCGTGGCAGGCGCTGCGCCCGCTGGTCGAGGGGACGTTCGAGAACCTGAGCCGCCAGGAGCCCATCGCGGCGCTCACCGGTCCGGTGGAACGAGGTGACGTCGCGACGATCCGCCGCCATCTCGAAGCCCTGACACATGACGACGCGGTGCTGTATCGCGCGCTGGGGCGGGCGGCGCTCGAGCTCGCGCAGAAACGGGGAATGGATGAAGCGACCGCGGCCCAGGTGGCGGCGGCGCTCGCTACTGATCTACCACCTGTACTCCGGCCGGGGGCGAAAATGTGAGCTCGCGACCGGGCACGCCCCGGTTCACCCTGATGTTCCGCAGGATCACCGTTCGCTCCTGGCCTGAGCTCTCCACGATGTCCACCCGGTGCACCAACTCGTCCTCTCGACCAACCCAGATCGTCGCTTCGCTGTAGGGCTGCTCGTGCTCCTTGGGCACCAGCCTGATCACGTCGACCGGGCCCGCGTCCGGGAGCGAGTCGGCCCGGACATACTGCGCCGTGTAGCGCTCGCGCGGCTGCTCCACGAACTGCCCGATCAGATTCGGACCGGTGGTCCCGTACTCGGGGATGCGGGACCGGATCACCTGGCCGGGCGTGGTGCTCGGCGTGTAGAGCCAGAGGAAGCGGCCGTCCGCGACGATGCGATCGCCCTTGGGTGCGGTGAAACGCATGGCAAAACGACTGGGGCGCATCTGGTACAGCCGGCCACGCGTCGTGTCGGGGGTGCCGATCATCGGGTTGGCGATGATCTGCACGAAGTCGGCGGAGAGGCTGGTGATCGTCTGGTAGGTTGCGCTGGCGCGGTCGAGGATCGGCCAGGGGTCGGGCGCCTGCGGCAGGCACAAGATCCCGATCGCGAAGAATGCGGAATGCGGAATGCGGAGTGCGGAATGGCAGGACCAGCCTCCAGAACGGGTGCTTGCGTCCGGGGCTCGACGCTGGCTCCTCAATTCCGCATTCCGCATTTTACATTCCGCATTGTCTCAGGCTCCCACCGGCGCCGGCTCCGCTACGTGGCGCCCGATCACCTCGGCGATCACGCGGATCTCCCGCATCAGCTGAGCGAACTGGTCGGGGAACAGGGTCTGCGCTCCGTCCGACAGGGCCTGCTCGGGGTTGGGGTGGACCTCGACAATGATGCCGTCGGCCCCCGCAGCGACCGCCGCGCGAGCCATGGGGATCACCTTGTCGCGCAGCCCTGTGCCGTGCGACGGGTCCGCGATGATGGGCAAGTGTGACAGCTTGTGCACCACCGGAATCGCGGTGAGGTCGAACACGTTGCGCGTGGCGGTGTCGAACCCGCGAATGCCGCGCTCGCACAGGATGACGTCGTGGTTCCCCTCGGCGAGCACGTATTCCGCGGAGAGGAGCAGCTCTTCGATGGTCGCGGCCATCCCGCGCTTCAGGAGCACGGCCTTCTTCGCCCGCCCTGCGGCCTTGAGCAGCGAGGAGTTCTGCATGTTGCGGGCGCCGATCTGGATGATGTCCGCGACCTCGGCCACATATCCAACGCCTTCGGGATCCATGGCCTCGGTGCAGATGAGGAGCCCGGTCTCCTCGCGTGCCTTGGCAAGCAGCTTGAGCGCCGGGCGGCCCAGGCCCTGGAATGCGTACGGGGACGTGCGGGGCTTCCAGGCGCCGCCCCGCAGAATCACCGCCCCCGCCTCCTTCACCAGCCGTGCCGCATCGATGATCTGCCGTTCACTCTCCACCGAGCACGGGCCCGCGATGGCGACCACGTCGGTGCCGCCCACGGCCACACCGCCGGGAAGGCGGACGACGGTGTTCTCCGCTTTCCACTCCCGGCTCACCTGCTTGTACGGCTTGGTGACGTGGATGACGTCCTGAACGCCGGGAAGCCCTTCCAGCCGCGAGGCGTCGACCCGTCCGTCGTTCCCGACCAGGCCGACCGCGGTGCGCTGCGCCCCCGGCATGGACCGGGCCTTGTACCCCATCTCCTCGATCACCGCGATGACGCGCCGGACCTCCGCCTCCGTCGCGCCGTGACGCATCACGATCAGCACCGCTACTTCCCTCCGATGGTGAATCGGTCGCCGTCGCGGGCCGCCGTCACCCGTCCGGTGAACCGCGTCCCGGCCGCACGCGCCGGGTCCGAAGTTTCAACCGGCGGATAGAAGTGCGTCAAGACGAGCTGCCCGGCCTTGGCATCCCGGGCCAGCTCGCCCGCCTGCTCCGGGGTGAGATGGATGTCCATGGCCATCTCCTTGGGCAGGGAGCACTCCGCGAGCAGCAGGTCGGCCCCGGTGGCCCAGCGAGCCAGCTCGCTCGAGGGCCCCGTATCGCCGGTGTAGACCAGCCGGCCCTCGGGCGCGGTCAGGGACAGGGCCACGCTCTCGGAGGTGTGGGGCACCGGGAAGGTCTCGAGGCTGACCTCGGCGTCGAGCGGGAACGGCTCGCCGTTCTGCACGTCCAGGATGCCGATCGGGAAGCCCGGGTCGAGTAGCCACGACCCGTATCCTTCGGCCAGCTGCTTCACGAGCCGTACCACGCCCCTCGGGCCCAGGATCACGAGGGACTCCTGGCGCGGCGGCACCGTCGTGTACTTGAGGGCGTACACCAGCATCGGTAACTCGCCCCAATGGTCCGGGTGGAAGTGCGACAGGACCACGTGGGTAACCTGATGCCACGGCAGGCCGAATTGCGCGAGGCGATGCAGTGCCCCCGCGCCGCAGTCGAGCAGGATTTTCAGGTTCCCCCGAGCCACCCAGTGGCATGCCGACACCCGGGTAGCCGACGGCGCGACCGTCCCGGTGCCGACGGTGACTAGGTCCACTCAGGCAGGCTCCATCTGGCCGAGTCGCACTCCGACGATGGTCGAAACGCCGGGCTCCTGCATGGTGACCCCGTACACGGCGTCGGCGGCCTGCATGGTGCGCGGGTTGTGCGTGATGACGATGAACTGCGTCAGGTCCTTGAACTCCGCGAGCAGGCGCACATAGCGGCCCACGTTGGCGTCGTCCAGAGGCGCGTCCACCTCGTCTAGCAGACAGAAGGGACTCGGCTTGGTGAGGAAGATCGCGAACAGGAGCGACACGGCGACGAGCGTGCGCTCGCCGGACGAGAGCAGGTGGATCCGTTGGGTGCGCTTCCCGCGCGGCGCCGCGTGGATCTCGATCTCGCTCTCGAGCGGCTCGTCCTCGTTCGCGAGCCGCACGTCGCATTCACCGCCGCCGAACAGCGTCTGGAACACCGTGCGGAAGTTCTCCCGCACCTTCCCGAACGACTCGAGGAACATCGCCTTGGCGGTCTGATCGATCTCCCGCGCCGCCTGCTGGAGCGACTGACGCGCGGCCACGAGGTCATCGCGCTGCGTCATCAGGAACTCCAAGCGTTTGACCTCCTCGCCGTGCTCGTCCACCGCGAGGGCGTTGACGGGTCCGACCGCGTCGATCGCCGCGCGCAACCGCTCGTCCTCCTGGCGCAGCCACTCGAGGTCGCCCGCGACCTCGGGCGCGTCGGCGAGCAGCTGATCGAGGGGCTTCCGCCACTCGGCCTCGACCCGCGCGACGAGCCCGCGCCGGCGGCCCAGAACCTCGGTACGCTCGAGCTCGAGCTTGTGCTCCTCCGCGCCACGGGCGTCCAGCGCCTTGCGAGTGTCCTCGAGCGCCGCTTCCGTCTGGGCGACGCGCGCGTCCGCTGCCTCGACCTGAACCCCGGCCTCGCGGGCGGCGCTCTCCAGAGCCACGAGCGCGAGGCGGCGCTCCTTGAGCTGGTCTTCCCACTGGGTCCGCTGCGCCGTGAGGGTTGCCGTATCGTGCTCCAGCGCGCCCATCTCCTCGGCGAGAGCCGCGGACTGACGGCGCGCTTCCTCGACCTCCGCCGCGGCGCGCCCGGCCCGTTCGCGTGCGGCGCCGAGCCGCGCTTCGACCTGCGCTGCATCCACCTGCCACCGCACTCGCTGTTCCCGCGCCGCCTCCTGCTGCGCCTCGAGGTCGACCAGTTGCGCGCGCTCCCGGCCCAGCCGCTCGTCGAGGCGGACGCGCTCGACCTCATGCCGCTCGAGGTCCGCATGCAGCGCCTCGAGCCTCGCTTCCACCTCGGCCAGGCGGGTCGACAGCCGCTCCACCTGGGCCGTGGCGTCGGCCGCCTCGCGCTGGGCGTGGGCCGCGGCGCGCGCGGCGTCGTCCTTCAACGCGCCCGCTTCGAGCTCCTGTTGGCGGGCCCGCTCCGCCGCGGTGCCCGCCGCGGCGAACGCGGCCTCGGCCGCGGCGAGCTCGGCGAGCGTACGCTCCAGCGTCGTCGCGGCGCCGCCCCGGCGCGCCTCCGCCTCTCGCACCTCCTGCGCGAGCGCCTCCAGCTCAGCGCGGCGCTCGAGCGGCCCCCCGCCCGCCGCCGTGGGTCCCGCCAGGAACACCGCACCGTTGGCCCGTCGTAGCGCGCGCCCCCCTTTCTCCCCGCCCTCGAGGACTTCGTGGCCGGCGAGGAGCGCGCGAACCCACGCGGCCGCGGGGCCGTCCACACGCAGGTCGTCCTTGAGGGGATGGCCGTCCGCGGCGAGCCGCGGTCCGGGCACGCTCGGCAAGAGCACCAGCGGCCCGGGCTGTGCCTGTTCGTGCCAGCGGCGGATCGCGTCAACGGCGGCGGCGTCACGCACCAGTACGGCGTGCAGCCACTCGCCGAGCAGCTGCTCCGCGAGCACCGCGTCGCGCCGGGTGGTGCGGACAAAGTCGGACAAAGGCCCGATCACCGCGTCGCCGAACTGCTCCCGCGCCTTGAGCAGCGCCTGGGCCGCGGGGGCGAGCCCCACGCGCTCGCGCTCCAGCTCGGCGAGGGCGTCGTGCCGCGCCGTCACCTGCGCGAGGGCCCCCTCCGCCTGGCGCCGTGCGGCGCGACCATGGGTCTCTTGCTCCTTGAGGTCTGCCACGCGCCGCCGCGCCTGCTCCAGGCCGGCCGCCGCCTGCGCCGCCGCGCGGGCCAGGGCCGCCGCCTGCTCCGCCCGCGTGCCCACCTGAGCCGTCGCCGCCCATTCGGTCTCCGCGCGCCGGGCACGCTCCTGGGACGCGTCCGCGAGCTGTTGCCCGAGCTCCGCCCGCTCCCGCTCCAGCGCCGCCCGCTCGCCTTCGAGCGCGCGGGAGCCCTCCGCCCGCCGCTGCAGATCCTCCTCGAGCTCGCGCACGGCCGCGCGCTGTGCCAAGAGCCGGTCGCGCCCCTCTTGCTCGAAGGCCGTACGACCCGCCAGCTCCTGCCCGACCGACGCGAGGTCGCGCTCCGCCGCGTCGCACTCGGCCGCGGCCGCAGTGCGCTCTCGCTCCGCCTGCAGGGCGCGTGCTTCTTCCTGCTCCCGCCGCTGCGCCGCAGTGGCGCGCCGCTGGCCGGCATTGCGCAGCCGCTCGGCGGCGAGCGCCAGGTCACCCTCCAGGCGCCCCGACTCGAGCTTCGCATCGGCCAGGCGGCGCTCCACTTCCGTGCGACGCGCCTCGGCCGTATGCCGCGCCTGGACCCCGGCCTCCCGCTCCCGCTCCGCCTGCTCCAGTCGGGTCCGCTCGCCAGGCAGGGTTGCCGCCAGCTGCTCGGCCCGCTGCCCCAGTCCGCCCAGCGTCAGATCGAAGTCTTCGAGCTCGCGCCGCACCAGCGTCAACGCGATACCGAAGCGCTCTTCGATCATCTTGCCGTAGCGCTCTGCCTTGCCGCGCTGCCGCGCCAGGCTCCGCACCTGCGTCTGCACCTCGCTGACCAGGTCTTCGAGCCGGGCGAGATCCGCCGCCGTCTCTTCGAGCCGGCGCTCGGTGCTGGTCTTGCGATCGCGGTACAGCCCGATCCCGGCTGCTTCTTCGAACAGGGCGCGCCGCTCTTCCGCCTTTTCGGAGAGCAGCGCCTCGATCATCCTCGCCTCCATCACCACGGCGGCGTCAGCGCCCAGGCCCGTGCCGCGCAGCAGGTCCTGGATGTCACGCAGCCGCACCGCGGAGCGATTGAGGAGGTACTCGCTCTGTCCCGAGCGGGAGAGCCGGCGCGTGACGACCACTTCCTGATAGGCGATCGGTAGCGTCCCGTCCGAATTGTCGAACACCAGGGAGACCTCGGCCACGTTCACCGGCCGCCGCCCCGTCGAGCCCTGAAAGATGACGTCTTCCATCTTGCCGCCGCGCAGCAAGCGTGGAGACTGCTCGCCCAGGACCCAGCGGACGGCATCGGAGATGTTGGACTTGCCGCAACCGTTCGGACCCACGATCGCCGTCACGCCCGCTTCGAACGGCAGCTCGACCGCGCCCGCGAACGATTTGAAGCCCGACAGCTCGAGCCGGGTCAATCTCATGGAGTGCTGCCCCCTCCCGTCCTGGTGACGAGCGTGGCCCGAACGCCCGCTCGCTTGAGCCGTGCTTCGAGGATGCTGGCCTGCTCCGGCGTCTCGAACGCGCCCGCCAGCAAACGCGCACCCGTGCCCCAAGGCACGGCCGGAATGCCGCGCTCTCGCAGTCTGCTGGCGGCGGGCGCGCGGTCGCTCAACGAAAAGGAATACGGCGCGCGCAGCACATCACCTTGACCACGCGCGGCGAGACCGCGCTTCCACATTCCGGCGCGGGCGCCGACGGCGGAGTCGCGCGTGGGGAACGCGCCGGCGAGCACGCGATACCACACGGCGCTCCCCCGGCGATCGTCCAGCGCGACCGGAGTCACAAAGGGCGTGACGCCGTCCGCCGTGAGGCGATCCGCAAGGGCAAGCGCCTTGTCGAGTCTCGCGTACGCCGCGAGCTGCACCGTCCAGGCGAGCGAATCGACGCGAGCGGGGGCTGGTGCGGCGGCGACCGGTCGTGCACGCACCGGAGCTGCGACCGCGGGAGGCGGCACCCGGCGCTGCTCGGCCCCGCGGGCGAGCAAGGCCCAGCCGCCGGCCGCGCCTGCCGCCAACGTCGCTGCCACCACCACGGGGCGGGCCAGCCGATGCGGCGGGCGCCGCACCGAGGCGGAGATCCGTCCGGGCGGGGGCGCGACCGATCGCGGGTCCGCCGCCGGCGTCCAGCGGTCGCGTACCACGCCCAGCAGCGGCATGCCGCGCTCCATCGCCGCCGTGATGCCCTGACCGATCGACGACTCAGGCTCGTAGCCGTCGGGCGACAAGACGATCAATCCGTCCGGGACGGCCGACAGGCGCGCCAGCGCGCCCGCGGAGAGATACAAGAGCAACAGCGCATCCTCCACCCGGAAGCCGCCGTGCAGCTTCTTCCAGCGGGGGTTCGCGAACAGGTCACCCGCGTGCGCCGTCACCGTGCCCGCGGGGATGAAGAACACGCGGTCGACCTCGTGCGCCGCCTTGGTGAGCGACACGTCGTATTCGAACGCGTCCACGATCCCTTCGGTGGGCGTGAGACCGACCGTCTCGTGCAGCGTCGGGTGCTCGAGCCACAGATCGACGAGTGCGATCCGGCGGTCGGTGAGCGCGGCGGCGCGAGCCACGTCCCACGCCGCTCCCGCCGCCCACTTCAGGTCCCCCGTCGCCGGCACCAGCGCGATGAGCGCCTGTCCGGTGACCAGCGACGGCACCAGCGCGTCGAGACGCGAGCGTGGCAGGGGGCGGACGGTCACGGCGTCGGTTGGTAGATCCAGAAGGGGCGGCCGAGCTTGCGGCCGATACCCTCGGCCTGTGCCCGCGTGGGGTAAGGCCCCAGCACGACGCGGTAGCCGTCGTCTGGATTCTTGGGCTGGAGTACGCGCGCCGCAAGCCCCGCGCGGGTGAGCTGTTGCGCCATCTCCGACGACCAGGCCTCGTTTTGCGACGTCGACACCTGCACGTACATCGGCCCCTCCGGCCCCGCCGTATCTGACGCCGCGCCCTGATCGGCCTGTCCGCCCGCATCTCCGAACGCGCCGCGATACGCGCCGCGGGGCCGCCACTCTGTGAGCATCCACAGGTCCGCGCCGCCTCCCTTCACGCGTCCCGTCGCCGCGAGCGAGTCGGGTCGGTAGGCTACCACGTCGTCTCCCTGGCGCACCAACAGGGCGCCGTCCGGGGCGACGGCCGGCAGGTCGGTCCGCCACGCACTCGCGAGCGTCCCGACGAGCCGCTTCACTGGAAGGTCCACGACGAATACGGAGTCTCCCGCGGCCGGCTTGGCCAACAACCAGCGGCCCAGCGGGTCCAGTCGGATGGTTGCCGCGGGCAATGGGAGAGCGATGCCGTCGATCTCCTCGCGGTCGTAGCGGTCGATCGCCGCCAGGCCCGGCTCGGTGCGTCGCGCGACGTAGATGCGATGGCCCGA
>Ga0114129_10002150_pt1 | contig 27162 bp, 22 predicted proteins | sample RhiMetdeltSRZDD1_FD_80071 | JGI IMG/M metagenome (GOLD analysis project Ga0114129, IMG submission 80071) | Populus rhizosphere microbial communities from Tennessee, USA - Rhizosphere MetaG P. deltoides SRZDD1 (version 2) (version 2) | ecosystem: Host-associated > Plants > Roots > Rhizosphere >...
ACGCGTACGGGTCGATGCCGGAGATCGACGATCTCTTCCAGCGTCAGGCCAAGGAGCTGGATCGCAAGCAGCGTGAGGCGCAGCTGCACCAGATCCAGAAGCTCATCGCGGACAACGTGCTCATCGCCCCGATCTTCCAGCAGGCGTTCATCTGGGGTGTGGGCGCGCGTGTCGCCGAGCCGGCGGCCGGGCTCATCGAGGGCTATCCGTACGTCGGTCCGGCCGAAGACCTGAAGCTCAAGTAGTGGGCGAGCCGGTCACGGTCGAAAAGTTCGCCGTCGGGCAGGCCGTGCGTCGCGTCGAGGACGCGCGGCTGCTCCACGGGCTCGGCCGCTACTCCGACGACGTGGACGTGCCGCGCCAGGTCCACGCCGCCCTCGTCCGTTCGCCGCATGCTCACGCGCGGATCACCGGGCTCGACACGCGCGCGGCGCTCGAGGCGCCGGGTGTGCTGGCCGTGCTGACCGGCGCCGATCTCGCCGCCGACGGTGTGGGCAACATGCCGACCGATCGCACGCGCAAGCGCCGGGACGGCGCCGCCGCCTTCGCCACCCCGCGTCCGCTGCTCGCCCGCGAGCGCGTGCGTCACGTCGGCGATCCCGTCGCGCTCGTGATCGCCGACACGCGTGAGCGCGCGGCCGACGCCGCCGAGCAGGTGGCCGTGGAGTACGAGCCGCTGCCCGCGATCGCCGTCACCGCCGACGCCCGCAAGCCGGGCGCGCCGCCCGTCTGGGACGAGGCACCCGACAACGTCGCGTTCGTCTGGTCGGCCGGCCTGAAAGACGCGGTGACGCGCGCGTTCGAGAGCGCGTCGCACGTCACGCGCCTGGACTTCGTCGTGAGCCGCGTGGCCGTGGCCCCGATGGAACCGCGCGCGGCGGTGGGCGAGTACGACCGGCGCACCGAGCGCTACACGCTGCACACCGGGATCCAGGGACCTCACGGCACCCGCACGCTGCTCGCCGCGACGCTCGGCGTGGAGCACAACCGCGTGCGCGTGATGAGCGCGGACGTCGGCGGCTCCTTCGGGATGCGCAGCGGGCTCTATCCCGAGATGGCGCTGGTCTTATGGGCGGCGAAGCGGCTCGGGCGGCCGGTGAAGTGGACGTCCAACCGCCGCGAGGCGATGGTCACGGACGAGGCGGGTCGCGACAACGTCTCCACCGTGGAGCTCGCGCTCGATCGCGACGGCACGTTCCTCGCTCTCCGCATCGCCGTGACCCTGAACGTCGGCGCCTATCTCACGCCGCGGAGCGCGGGACCAGGCACCAACAACGTCGGCGGCGTGGCCGGCGTGTACCGAACGCCGGCCATCCATCACGAGACGACCGGCGTGTACACGCACACGACGCCGACCGGTCCGTACCGCGGCGCCGGCCGGCCCGAGGCCACGTACGCGATCGAGCGGGTGATCGACGTGGCCGCGCGCGAGCTCGGCATGGATCCGGTCGAGCTGCGGCGGCGGAATCTCATCCCGTCGTCCGCGATGCCGTTCAAGACGGGGCTCGTCTTCACGTACGACTGCGGCGATTTCGCGCGCGGCATGGACATGGCGCTCTCGCTGGCGGACCACGCGGGCTTCGCCAAACGGCGCGCTCAGGCGCGGGAGCGGGGGAAGTTGCGCGGCCTCGGTATCGCCAACGCCATCGAAGTCGCGGGCGGCCCCTATACCGCAGTCAATCCTGACATCGCGCAGATCCGTGTGAATCCCGACGGCTCGGTGACGCTCTTCGCGGGCTCGACGACGATGGGGCAGGGCAACGACACGGCCTTCACGCAGATCATCGCCGACCGCCTGGGTGTGCCGCCGACACGCGTGCAGGTGCTGTCCGGCGACACCGATGCGCTCGGATCCGGGCGCGGCAATGGTGGCTCCGGGGCGCTCACCGTCGGCGGCTCAGCCGTGCTGCGCGCGACGGAGAAAATCATCGAGCGCGGCCGCCGCATCGCCGCGCAGCTGCTCGAGGCGGCGCCCGAGGACGTCGCGTTGCGCGACGGCCGCTTCGCCGTCGCCGGCACCGACCTCGGCGTGACGTTCGCCGACGTCGCGCGCGCGGCGTACGTGCCGAAGTCGTTGCCACCGGGCTTCGAACCGGGCTTCAGCGAGACGGCTGCGTTCACGCCGCCGGCCGTGACGTTTCCCAACGGCTGCCACGTCTGCGAGGTCGAGATCGACGAGGCGACGGGTGTCGTGCGGATCGTGCGCCACACCGTCGTGGACGACGTCGGTCGCATCGTCAATCCCCTGCTGGTGAAGGGCCAGATCCACGGCGGCGTCGTACAGGGCCTGGGGCAGGGATTGTTCGAGACGCTGGTCTACGACGACACGGGGCAGCTTCTCGCGGGCTCATTCATGGACTACGCGATGCCACGCGCCGACGACGTACCGTCGTTCGAGGTGGACTCCTACGAGGTGCCGACAAAGGTGAACCCGCTCGGCGCCAAGGGCGTGGGCGAAGCGGGCACGGTCGGCGCTCTGCCGGCGCTGATGAACGCCGTCAACGACGCGCTGGCGCCCCTGGGCGTGCGGCACGTCGACATGCCGGTCACGCCCGAGCGCATCTGGAAAGCGATTCAGACCGCCAGGCGCTGACGGAGATCGAGCAGCGCCCCGGGTTCCCCGGGGCGCTACGAGCGCTGGGGGGTTTGGGGGGCCGTTTCGTGGCCCCCCATCCGGTAATGCGCGCGGAGAACGTCGGCGCCGAAGTCGCGCCGTGGATCGTGCCACACGGAGTGGATGTGGTTCGCGGCGTTCTGCGTGTTGTCGAACTCGATCAGAAGCGTGGGCCCGTGGATCCGGTAGTAGTGCGCGCGACCGGCCTCGAGCGAGCCCGCCCACGCGAAGTGCAGCCGCTCCAGCCCGGCCTCGCGGACTCGACGTAGCTCCTCCTCAGCAACGTCCGTCCGCATATTGCGCGCGTACTCCTCGACGAGCTTCACGAGAACGTCGCGCTGAGCGCCGGTGAGGTCGGCGGCGGGCACGCCGGCGGGAGTCGCCAGGCTCTCGCTGCGGCCGGGGCCCCAGACGATGTCGCCGAGCGAGTCCGCACCGATCAGCATCCGGCGGCGTTGCGCCTCGTCCGTCGCCTGGGCGAGCGCGCGGCCGAGGTCCTGCTCGCGCGCCAGCGTTCGGAGCCCCTTGAGCGGGCCTTTCGGCACCTCGGCGGGGTTGGCGCCGAAGAACGCCGGGGTGACGGCGATCGGCTTGCCCGGCACGAGCGTGAAGTTGAGCGAGAGGTGATGGCCCTCGAGGCGCCAGCCCCAGCGCGCATCGGCGCTGGGCGTGCCGAACACGGTGACCGCGTAGTTATCGGGATCGCGCATGAGGCCACCGAAGGTCTCGAGATCGCGCAGCACGCCCTCGATGCGAAAGACGTTGACGGCCTTGCCGTAGCCCACGCCGCTGAGGCTCGCCTTCATCAGCTCGTGCGCGGCGGTGCGCGCGGCCGCCGGCATGTCGCGCAACGCCACGCCCTGGCGCTGCCGCGGCACGTAGTGCCAGTTCTGGCGCTCCTTGTCATCGAACGCGATGACGGCGGCGCGCCGGCCATCCGCCGGGAGCGCCGCGAGAAACGCCGTGGCCGCGGCCGCCATCGCTGTCCGCGCGGCGTCGGCGACCTGTGCGAGCGCCGAAGCGCCAAGCGTCCATAAATCTGCGCCGCCCAGCACGCCGGCCGCACCGGCCGCCGCCGCGCCGTGCAGCAGCCGGCGGCGACCGATCGCGTCGGCCATCAGCTGAACTTCACCGTGCAGCCATACGCGCGGGTGACCGGCGTCTTTACCGGCTGCCCGGCGGCGACGTCAGCGAGTGCGGCCCGGACGTAGTTGTGCGCGCCGTCGACGTCGCTCTTGCGCGATGTCGGCCGGTCGTCGATAGCGCCGGCGTAGACGAGCGTGCCGGCGTTGTCGATAACGTACATGTGTGGCGTGTTCGTGGCGCCGTACATGCGTCCGACGTCGCCCTTCGGATCGAGCAGCACGAGGCTCGGGTTGGCCTTGCGCTTTGCGGTCAATGCGTCGGCCTCGGCGGCGGTCGCGTAGCCCTGGGTACCCGGGGGCGACGAGATGATCGTCAGCCACACCACGCCCGTGCCGGTCGCTTCCTTTTGAAGCGCCTGCATGTTGCCCGTCTCGTAGTGCTTGCGTACGTACGGGCAGTCGTGGTTCGTCCACTCGAGCACGACGATCTTGCCGCGGTAGTCGCCGAGGCTCACCGGCTTCCCGGTCGTCGCCGTAGAGGTGAATGCGGGTGCGGACGTGCCCACCCTGGCGACGGCGGCGGCCCACGCGGGTGTCGGGACACTCTTGACGATCGCGGCGAGACCGGTGGCGGCCAGGAACGTGCGACGCGTCAGGCTGTCGTTGGTCATTTCGCCTCCTCGATGGCGCGGAGCACGATGCTCTCACTCAGGATTTGCGGAAGCACGGCCGGCCGGCCGCCGCTGCCCGCGGGGTACACGAGATAGAGAGGAACTCCGTTCCGCCCGAACGCGCCGAGCACCTGCGTGATGCCGGGGTCGCGGCGGGTCCAGTCGGCTTTCAGCCGCGTGACGCCGTTGCGCGCGAACGCGTCATCGGCGGCGTGCGAGCCGAGCGCGACACGCTCGTTGACGAGACACGTGATGCACCAGGCCGCGGTGACGTTCACGAAGACGGGCTTGCCGGCTGCGCGCAGCTCGGCGAGCCGGGCAGGACTATACGGCTCCCACCCCGTCTCGGCGGCCGTGGGCCCGGGTCGCGCGGCGACGGCACCGGAGAGCATGCCGACGGCGACACCGGCGAGCGCGAGGGTGGCGGCGCCGAGTGTCCCGGCGCGGCGCCACGACGCGTGGACACCGCGCGAGGCCTGGTGCAACCACGCCGCGAGGGCGATCAGCACGAGGCCCGCGAGGGCGGCCGCGACGCCGGGCGGCCCGGCCTGCTGGCTCACAACCCACACCAGCCACGCCACCGACGCGTAGAGCGGGAAGGCGAGCGCTTGCTGCAGCCGCGTCATCCACGCGCCGGGCCTGGGCAGCACGCGCCGCCAGCCGGGCGCCAGCGTGAGTATGAGGAATGGCAGCGCGAGCCCCAGCCCCAGCGCCTCGAAGACGAGCAGCGCCGTCGTCCACGGCTGCGTGACGGCGTAGCCGAGCGCCGTACCCATGAACGGCGCGGTGCACGGCGTGGCGGCCACCGTCGCGAGCGCGCCGGTGAAGAACGAGCCCGCGTAACCGGCCCGGCCCGCCAGCGACTGGCCAACGCCGGCGAGGCGTGCGCTCAGCACGAGCACGCCCGACAGACTCAGCGCGAAGGTGAACAGCACGAAGGCGAGCAGCGTGACGAAGACCGGCGACTGCAGCTGGAAGCCCCAGCCCAGCTGCTCGCCGCCGGCGCGCAGGGCCAGCAGCGCGCCGGCCACGAGCGCGAACGAGACGAGCACGCCCGCCGTGTACGCCAGGCCATGTCGTCGGCGCGACGCCGCGAGCTCGTCCGCGTGCCGGACGAGACCGAGCGCCTTGATCGAGAGCACGGGCAACACGCACGGCATGAGGTTCAACACGAGGCCCCCGACGAGCGCCAGCAGCAGCGCGTACACCAGCGGTAACTGTGCGCCGCTGCCGACGGGCGCGGCGCTCAGCGTGAACGCATGCTTCACGACGGAACCGTCGAGCTTCTCGGCGACGACGAGCACGCCGTCGAGCGGGCGACGCACCGCCTCCGCCACCGGCCCTCGCGCGATGTCGAGCGTGAGGCCCGCCGCGCTCGCGCGCACGTGCTGCGGCGCCGTATTGTCGATGGCGCCCCAGCCCGCGGGGAAGAACGCGACGTCCGCGAGACGCTCCGGTGAGAGATCGCGCGCGGCGATGGTGAGCGTGACGGTGTCCGGCGTGGCGCTGAAGGATGCCGGCCACGGGCTCGGCGTCGGCGCCGCGCGGCGGGCGGCGGCGATGGCGGCGGCGCCACGCGTGTCCGGCGGCGGCGTGCCCGTCGTCACCGTCAGCGTGAGCGCGACGGGCGCCTCCTCGGGAATGCAGATCTTCTCGCACACGAGCCAGCTCGCCTGCCCCTGCAGCGTGACGCGCGCGCCCGGCACGAGATCGCGCGGGGCCGTAACCGGCAGCGGCAGCACCACCTCGTCGATGTAGCCGAAGCTCATGGCAGGACCGACGCGGATCCGCTCAGGTGGAGGCCACGCGAACTCGCCGAGCGCCCAGCCGGGCGACGGCATCCATTCGATCCGCAGCGGCTCGCCGGAGTCGCCGGGGTTCATCCAGTAGGTGTGCCAGCCGGGCTCGATCCGCTGCCGGAGCCCGATCCAGAAGGTTGCGCCGGGGGAGATCGCACCAACTTCGCTGAGCAATTCGACGCGGACGCGCGGCGATACCACGGCATCGGCGCCGTACGCCGCCGGCGCCGCGCCAGCCAGAAGCGTGACGGTGGTCAGGAGCCGAACGGCGACGCCTCGCATCGCTATTCGCATTGTCCCACGGCTCGGGGTATTGTGTGCGCCACCGGAGGAGCGGCCCATGCAGGTCGGGATCTTCGTGGAGGAACGGCGCCGGGGCACCAGCGAGGCCACGGCGTTCGCCGAGGCGCTCGAGTTGTGCGAAGCGGCCGAGCTGTGGGGACTGGATGGCGTATGGCTCGGTGAGATCCACTTCAACCCCGCGCGCTCGGTGCAGTCGTCGCCGATGGCGTTGGCTGCCTTCATGGCCGCGCGCACCAGGCGCGTGCGCATCGGCATGGCCGTCATCGTGCTGCCGCTCGCGCACCCGCTGCGCATCGCCGAGGAAGTCGCGACGGTGGATCATTTGAGCGAGGGCCGCTTCGATCTCGGCGTCGGACGCAGCGGAGGCGCGCGCACGTACGACCGGCTCGGCATCCCGTACGGCGAGAGCACCGCGCGCTTCGAGGAGTCGCTCGCCATCATGCGCGAGGCGTGGAAGGGCGAGCGCTTCAGCTACGACGGCAAGTTCTTCACCGTGCAGGACACCGTCGTGTCACCGACGCCCGTGCAGAAGCCGCACCCGCCGCTGCGCATGGCCGCCAACTCGCCGGAGACTTTCCCGTGGGTCGGCCGGAACGGGCTCCGCCTCTTCGTTGGCCTCCGTGACGTCGATCTACCCGAGCTACGCGTGAACCTCGACGCGTACCGGAAGGCGTGGCGCGAGGCGGGCCATCCCGGTGACGGCGACGTGTGCCTGCGCATTCCGGTGTACGCCGCGCCGACGCAGCAGGAAGCGCTGGACGAGCCGCGGGAGAACATCACGTATTTCTTCGAGCGCCACCAGGAGCTGACGCGCACGCGTCTCGGACGCAACGACACCGGGCCACTCGAGCGGCACGAGGCGCGGCTCGAGAAGCTCAAGGCGATGGACTACGACGAGATTCTCGAAAAGCGGGTGGCCTTCGGGTCGGCGTCGAGCCTGGTCGAGCGGCTGGGCATGCTAAAGGCCGAGCTGGGGCTCGACGGCTTCATCGTCGAGCTGAACCCCGGCGGTCTCCTGCCGATGGACCGCATGCTCAGGACGCTGCGCATCCTGACGCACGAGGTGCTCCCCAAGCTCAGGGGTTGATGCGGTAGCCTCGCGCGTCGCTCGACGCGCCGTCCTTGTAGGCCACGATGCGCTTGGGCGACGCGTGCGTGCCGAGCAGACGCAGCGTCTCGTCGCCCACCACGCGAAACGCGTGCGGCGTATCCGGCGGAATCGCCATGGTGTCGCCCCGCCGCAGCGTGACGGCCTCGCTCTCGCGGCCGTCGAGCCACGCCTCCGCGGCACCGTCCAGGATGTGCAGGATCTCGACGTACGGATGCTGGTGCACGGGCGCGACGTAACCCGGCTCAGCGGTCTGGATGCCGGTGCGGACGGGCGTGCTGCCCTCGTCGTCGCCGATGATCAGCTGGTAGTGCGAGAGCGGGCCGAAGCTGACGCGCTCGGTGTCGGCGAGCCGGACGACCACGGGCTCTTTCATGGAATGCTCCTGTCAGCGGTCCTTGAGTCGCATGTCTTCGTACGATGGAAACGGCGTCATGGGGACGATGTTGATGGCGTGCTCGGCGACGCGTGGCCCCACCGCCATCAGCGCGCGGAAGTCCATCACCGGCGCGAACATCACCCGATCGATCGAGAGCTGCTGGATGCGATGCAGCAACGCCTCACGCCGGCGCGCGTCGCGCTCACGTGCCTGCTGCAGGAACAGATCGTCGAGGTCCGGATATCCGCCGTACGCGTAGGTGCCCTTGGAGTACATGAACGCCTCCACGCGGCTGGCGGCGTTGCCGGAGTTCCCGGAGGCGGTGAGGAAGATGCCTCGCAGCTTTTTCTCGCGCCACGACGCGTAAAACGTCGCGCGCTCCACCGGCTTCATCTTCAGCCGGATGCCGACGGCGGCAAGATAGTTCACCACCGCTTCGGCCGTCGTGAAGAACGGCGGGATCGGGACGAGATCGCCGGGGTCGAAACCGTTGGGGTAACCGGCTTCGGCCAGGAGCTTCCGCGCTCTCGCCGGGTCGTATGCGGGCGGCTCGACCTGCAGAGCGAAGTCCATCACGCGCGGCACGATGACGCCCGCGGGCGGGCAGAAGCCGAGGCACGCCGCCTCGTTGATGGCCTTGCGATCGAGCGCGTGGGTGACGGCCAGCCGCAGGTGCTTGTCATGCCACGGCGACTTGGGGTCCCACTGCTCGGCGAACTCGATCCAGAAGATCGAGGCGTGCCGGGACGCCAGCAGCGTCAGGCGCGCGTCGCGCTTGACGTTCTCGGCATCGGGGCCGTCCAGCGCGTAGGCGACGTCCGCCTCGCCCGTCTTCAGCATTGCCACGCGCGTGTTGCCGTCGGCGACGCTCTTCATGACCAGACGCTTCACCGACGGCACCCGACGCCAGTGTCCCGTGTACGCCTCGAGCACCACCTCCACGCCGGGCGTCTGGCTCACGAACCGGTACGGCCCCGCGCCGATCGGCTGCTTGCGGAAGCCGTCCTCGCCGACCTGTGTGAGATATTTCTTCGGAAGGACGATCCCCGCCGCGGTAGCCGTGGTGCCGTAGAACGTCATGAAGTCCGGCCACGTTTCTGATAGGCGGAAGCGCACGGTGAGCGGATCGACGGTCTCCACCTGCTGCACGCGCGCCTTCAACTCCGTCGCGCCCGTGCCCTTGTAGCGCTCGAACGAGAACTTCACATCGTCGGTGGTCACGGCATCGCCGTTGTGGAATTTCAGCCCGCGGCGCAGCTTGAACTCGTAGACGAGGCCGTCGGGGCTCTCCGTCCAAGACTCGGCGAGGCTCGCGCCCATCTTCTGATTGGGCAGCGGCTTCACCAGCGCGTCGTGGATGGCGTACAGGATTCCGAACGGCGTGATCTGCGGCGGCGCGGTGGACGGATCGAACCAGCTCGGAGCGATCGTGACGTGCCAGGCCATGACCGCTTCGCCCGAAGGCGCGGGCTGGGCCGCGGCCGGCAGGACAACGGCGATCGCGAGGATCGCGGCGGCAACGAGCGATCCGACGAAGCGACGGTGTCGTCTCATGGCTCACCTGCCTGTTGCGATCAGGGCCCGAGGGTATCATCCTACGCACCACCATGCTGGGCGCATCCGAGAACGAGATGCTCACGCGCGTGGGCCGCGGCACGCCGATGGGCGAGCTGATGCGCCGCTACTGGCAGCCGATCGCCGCCGTCGCCCAGCTCGACGAGCACCCGACGCTTCCGGTGCGCCTCATGGGCGAGGACCTCGTCCTCTATAAGGATACGCGCGGCGGTTACGGACTACTCGACCGCCACTGTCCGCACCGCCGCGCCGATCTCTGCTATGGCGTGCCGGAGGATCGTGGGCTCCGCTGCCACTACCACGGCTGGCTGTTGGACAGCGCGGGCGCCTGCCTGCAGCAGCCGTTCGAGGAGATCGCGCGCCCCGAGGCGCGCTTTCGCGACAAGATCCGCACGACCGCGTATCCCGTGCAGGCGAAGGCGGGTCTGCTGTGGGCGTATCTCGGACCGGCGCCGGCGCCGCTCGTGCCCGACTGGGATCTGTTCGACGAGCGCGGCTACAAGCAGATCGTGTTCTCCCAGATCCCGTGCAACTGGTTCCAGGGGCAGGAGAACTCCATCGACCCGGTCCACTTCGAGTGGCTGCACAGCAACTGGTCGGCCGCGCTGCGCGGCGAGCCGGGCGCGCGCGCGCCGCGCCACTTGAGGATCGCCTTCGAGGAGTTCGAGTGGGGCTTCGTCTATCGCCGCGTGCGCGACGACACGACGGAAGACGACGAGCTGTGGACGGTGGGCCGCGTGTGCCTCTGGCCGAACTGCCTCTACACGGGCAAGTTCGAGTGGCGCGTGCCGATCGACGACGAGCGGACGCTGCACGTCGCGTGGTTCAACGATCCCGTGCCGGGTGACGCCCCGTTCGAGCAGTCGCGCATCCCGTACTGGCACGGCCCGATCACCGATCCCGCCACGGGGCGCCTCATCACGAGCCACATCATGAACCAGGATTTCGTCGCGTGGGTTGGACAGGGTGCCGTCGCCGATCGCACGAAGGAGCATCTGGGCGAGAGCGATCGCGGCGTGATCCTGCTGCGCAAACGGATGCTGGAAGAGGCCGTCGTCGTCGCCAGGGGCGGCGATCCCAAGGCCGTCATCCGCGATCCGTCGAAGAACGTGGCTTTGGCGCTGCCGCGCGTGCGCAGCGGGCGTGGCGCGCGGGTGGCGCCGCCGGGCCGGCCGCGGCCGATGCTGTTTCATGCCGGGCAGCCGCGCGAGATCGCCGAGGAGATCGAGCGGATCTGGGCAGAGCGGAGCGGCGCCTGATGGCCAGGCTCGTCGGCGTCTTCAATGTCGCTCACAGCCCGACGTGCTATCGCCCCGCCGAGGAATGGAACGCCGTCCGCGCCAGCCGCACGCTACGCGCCGACGTCCCGATGGACTCGCTCGAGGACAATCGGAAGAAGAAGGCGCGCGTGGAGGCGGCGTTCGCGACGCTGCGCGCGCGGCTGGCCGCGGCGCGGCCCGACGCGCTCGTCATCTTCGGCGACGACCAGCTCGAGTGCTTCGACTTCGCCAACTTTCCCGCTTTCGCCGTGTACGTGGGCGACGCGTTCGAGGGCGCGCTGGCGTCGGGGCAGCGCGTGAAGGTGCCGGGGCATCCGGAGCTGGGCGTGGCGCTGCTGACGGGGCTGATGCAGCGCGGCTTCGATCCCGCGTTCTGCATGGACATGCCCAAGCCGGAGCGCGGCGTCGGGCACGCGTTCTTTCGTCCCGCCGAGTCGCTGACCGATCTCGCGACGCCGCTCGTGCCGGTCTTCATCAACTGCTACTACGCGCCGCAGCCGACGGCGCTGCGCTGCTATCAGCTCGGCCGCGCCGTGCGCGAGACGCTCGACGCGCATCCGGGCGATCTGCGCGTGGCCGTCGTCGGGTCGGGCGGGTTGTGGCACACGCCGCGCGCGCCCGACGCGTATCTCGACGAGGCGTTCGACCGCGAGATCTTGAAGGCCATGGCCGCGGGCGACGCACGAGAGATGGCGCGCGTGTTCGACGACTACACGGTGCCGCCCGGCGATCGCAGCCAGGACGTCGCCACGCGCGGCCGCGGCGCCACCGGTCTGCCGGGCCCCGGCGGCCCGCAGGGCGGGACGCGCGAGACGTGCAACTGGATCGCCGCGGCCGCGGTCGCCGACGGCAAACCCGCGACGGTCGTCGACTATATCCCGGTCTACGCCTCGCCGATCGGCGCCGGGTTCGCGTACTGGGCGGAGGTCTGACGACGCTCCTCACGACGCCGATCATGAAGACCGATCTCAGCGGCTCCACGGTGCGCTTCCGGTCGCTGCCGGGAGCGGACCTGACGGCGCTGCTGAGCGAGCATCGCGCCCTCGTCGACCGAATTGCGGCGGCGCACGGCGGCCGCATCGTCAAGCCGGAGGGCGACGGATTCTTTCTCTGCTTTCCGAGCGTGACGGCGGCGGCGCTCGTCGCGATGGCGATGCAGGAGGAGCTGCGGATCGGCGAGGTCGGGAAGGGCGACCGCCGGCTCGTGATGCGCATCGCCCTGACACTGGGCGACGTGCTGCACGAGGACGGCGCGCTCATCGGCGACGCGGTCGTGCTCGCGACCCGCATCGAGGCTTTGACCCCGCCCGGGGAGATCTATCTCTCCGCCGCGGCGGGGCTGGCCGTGAACAAGGCGGAGGTGCGCACGGCGCTCGTCGACGTCTTCACCCTGAAGGGGTTTCCGAATCCGCTGCCGGTCTACCGGGTCGAGCAGACCTTCCGGACCCGCGTGCTCGAGAAGCAGTACATCGTCATCACGGACCTCGGAGGGTTTTCCGACGCGGTCGAGACGGCGCCGATGAGCGGGGTCGAGAAGATCCTCAATCGGCTGAGCAGCCTCGTCGACGCCCTGTGCCGGGACTTCGACGGCGTCCGCCGGATGACCGCCGGAGACTCGTACTGCCTGACGTTCGAGGATCCCAAGCTCAGGGCGCCACGCGACGCGTACGCCGCCGTCACCGGACCGGTCCGGCGCGACCTGACGGGCACCGAGTGGCATGCAAGGTTCCGGCGCATGGACGTCGAGCCGAGCGAGCCGCGGCTCAAGGGCAGCGAGATCCATCTCCTCGCGCGCCGCGGCGCCTCGTGAGCCCCACTCGCATCCCGCGCCGCGCCTTCCTCGCGGCGATCCTGTCGGCGGGCATGTCGCGAACGGCGCTCGCCGCGGAGCAGGCCGACCTGGCGGCGCTCGATGACCTGATGATCACGTTCCTGAAGGACGAGTACCCGCCGGGCGCGGAGCTGGCGGTGACGAGGGACGGGCGCCTCGTGTACGCGCGCGGCTTCGGTGTGACTGCCTATCAAGGCACGGAGGCCGTTCAGCCGAGCGCGCTGTTTCGCATCGCGAGCATCAGCAAACCGATCACCGCCGTGGCGGTCCTCCAGCTCGTCGAGCGCGGCAAGCTCGCGCTGGACACGAGAGTCTGGGAGGTGCTGCGACTGCCCGAGCCGTCCGATCGGCGGTGGAAGCGCATCACGGTCCTGCATCTGCTGCAGCACACGGGCGGCTGGGACCGCGACGAGACCTTCGATCCGATGTTCCGCTCCGCCGACGTCGTCCGGGCGCTGCGGGTGCCTCCGCCCGCCAGACCGGCTGACATCATCCGCTACATGCTCGGACGGCCGCTCGACTTCGACCCCGGCGGCCGCTTTGCCTACTCGAACTTCGGCTATTGCCTGCTCGGTCGGGTCATCGAGGCGGTCTCGGGCACCGCCTACGAGCCGCACGTGCAGCACGACGTGTTAGCGCCACTCGGGATCACGCGCATGCGGCTGGGCAAGACCCTTGTCGCCGAGCGCGCCGCCGGCGAAGTCTCCTACTATGGGCAGAATCACTTCGGCGCTGCGGTGATGGGCGTCGTTGGCGGGCGGGTGCCGGCGCCGTACGGAACGTGGTCGCTGGAGGCCATGGATTCGCACGGCGGCTGGCTGGCATCCGCCGTGGATCTCGTGCGCTTCGCCTGCGCGTTCGACGTGCCGGAGCGCTGCCCGATTCTGCGCCCGCGAACGATCGAGACGATGTTCGCGCGTCCCGACGGCCTGGCCGGATACGACGGAAGCAGCAAGCCAAGGGCGGTCTACTATGCGTGCGGCTGGACCGTGCGCGCGCTCGCCGGTCGGGGCCGCGTCAACACGTGGCATACGGGATCGCTGATGGGCACGTCAACGTTGCTCGTCCGGAGGTTCGACGGCAAGAACTGGGCGGTCCTCTTCAACATGCGCACGGCGCGCAACGGACGGCGGCTGTCCGATACGATCGATCCGCTGATTCACAAGGCCGTCGACCGCGTGAAGCGCTGGCCGGAGACGGACCTCTTTCCGCGGCTGCTCTGATGAGCTCAGGTATGCGGGCGTCGACCCGGCTGCGCGAGCTGCTCCGCAGCGGCGAGGTCATCGTCGCGCCCGGCGTCTGGGACGGGCTGTCGGCGCGGCTCGTCGCGCGCGCGGGATTCGTCGCCGCGTATGCGACGGGCGGCGGCATCGCGCGCAGCATGGGCTACCCGGATCTCGGCCTCCTGTCGCTGAGCGAGATCGTCGATCGTCTGGCCAACATCGTCGAGCACGCGCGCGTGCCGGTCATCGCGGACGCCGACACCGGCTACGGCAATGCGCTCAACGCCCAGCGCGCGGTGCGCGAGTTCGAGCGCGCCGGCGTCGCTGCGCTCCATCTGGAGGACCAGACGTTTCCGAAGCGCTGCGGCCACTACGACGACAAGGCGGTGGTCCCGACGCGCGAGATGACGCAGAAGCTCCGCGCCGCCCGCGACGCGATGACCGATACCGATATCGTGCTGATCGCGCGCACCGACGCGCTCGCCGTCGAGGGACTGGAGGCTGCGATCGATCGAGCGCACGCCTACGCGTCGGCGGGCGCCGACGTGATCTTTGTCGAGGCGCCGGTCAGCGTCGAGCAGATCGAGACGATCGCCCGCCGGGTGCCGCAGCCGAAGCTCATCAACATGTTCCAGGGCGGCAAGACGCCGCTCGTGCCGGTGGCGCGACTCAAGACGCTCGGCTACCAGATCGTCATCGTCCCGTCCGACCTGCAGCGCGCGGCGATCCGCGCCATGGACGACGTGCTCGCCGCGCTCGCGCGCGACGGCTCCAGCGCCGCGCTCGCCGATCGCATGGCGTCGTTCAAGGACCGCGAGAGCGTGGTGGACACGGCCGCATATCTCGCACGCGATGCCGAGTACGGCGCCTGAGTCGCGCCCCGTGAGCATCGCGCGCGATGCCGACGTCGTCGTGGTCGGCGCAGGCATCGTCGGTTGCGCGAGCGCCTACTTCCTCGCCCGGCGCGGCCTCCGCGTGGTCGTCGTCGAGCGTAGCGCGCTGCCCGGCGAGCAGTCGCGCAAGAACTGGGGCTTCGTGCGCCAGCAGGGCCGCGATCCCAGCGAGATGCCGCTGGTGATGGAGGCCAATCGCATGTGGCGTGGCCTCGAGCGCGAGCTCGGCGCGGACCTCGAATGGATCGCCGGCGGCAATCTCGCGCTCGCCGCCGACGAGGCGCGGATGGCGCGCTTCGAAGCCTGGCTGCCCGTCGCCCGCGAGTTCGGTCTCGAGACTCGCCTGCTGCGTGCGCGCCAGCTCTCCGACATCGTGCCCGGGCTCGGCGGAACGTGGGCCGGCGGGATGCATACGCCGGGCGACGGACACGCCGATCCCGAGAAAGCGACCGACGCCTTCGCGCGCGCGGCCCGCGCTCACGGCGCGACGCTGCACCTCGGGTGCGCGGTGCAGGGCGTTACCACGCGCGCGGGCGCCGTCGCCGGCGTCGTCACGGAGCAGGGCGAGATTTGCGCGCCCGCGGTGGTCTGTGCTGCCGGCGCGTGGTCGTCACGGCTGGCACGCACACTCGGCCTCAGCCTGCCGCAGCGCTGGGTGCGCGGCACCGTCGCCCGAACGACACCCGCCCCCGCGGTGACCGCGTGTGCGGTGTGGGGACCCGGCGTCGCGTTCCGCCAGCGGCGCGACGGCGCGTTCAACATTGCCGCCGGCGGCGCCCTCGACCACGACGTCACGCTCGACTCGGTGCGACAGCTCCGCTTCTTCCTGCCGAACTTCTGGAAGAACAAGACGCTGTTCCGCTTCCACGTCGGCCGGCCACTGCTCGCGAGCGTGGCAGCGGCGCTGCCGGGATCGGCGGCACGTCGCCGGCCGCTCGTCTGGGATCGGGGGCTGGAGCCACGGCCCAACCCGGCCAAGGTGCGGCGCAGCCTCGCGGAGCTGCAGCGCGTGCTGCCGGCGCTGCCGCCGCTCGGGATCGCGCGCGCCTGGGCCGGCTACATCGACGCCGCGCCCGATCTGGTGCCGGTGCTCGGCGAGGTGGCGCAGCTCAAGGGCTTCGTGCTGGCCACGGGCTTCAGCGGGCACGGGTTCGCAATGGGCCCGATCGCGGGCCGCCTCGTATCCGAGATCATCGTGGACGGCAAGCCGCCGCTCGACCTCTCGGCGTTCCGGTTTTCGCGCTTCGCAGAAGGCGCCATCGGGCGGCCGCGTAACGTTCTCTGATATCATCCCCGCCACGCCGCTGCCTTCGTCGAACTCGGCAATTTTGGGGAGGCTGCACATGACCCATCGCCAGATCCGGCTCGCCGTCGTCCTGCTCGTCGCGCTCGCCGCGGCGCTGACGACGGCGCCCGCCATCGCGCAGACCCGATTCGTGTTCGCCAACGAGAGCCCGTACGACACGATGGACCCGCACGCGGCGTTCGACGTCGGCCGCGTGGCCATCCGTCTCAATCTCTACGACGGCCTCTATCGCTGGCTCGACAATCCGCCGAAGCTCGAGCCCTGGCTCGCCGAGAGCCACACGGTCTCGCCCGACGGGCTCACGTACACGTTCAAGCTGCGCCACGGCTCCAAATTCCACGACGGCACGGAGATCACCGCCGAGGACGTGCGCTGGAGCATGGAGCGCATCCTCGCGCTGAAGAAGGGCGCGGCCTCGCTGTTCGCGACGATGGTGGCGCCCAACACCACCAAGGCGCTGGATCGCTACACGGTGCAGTTCACGCTCACCAAGCCCGCGTCGATCTTTATCGCGGTGATTCCCGAGGTTCACGTCGTGAACTCCGCGTTGCTGAAGAAGAACGAGAAGGACGGCGACTGGGGCGCGGCGTGGCTGACGAGCAACGACGCGGGGTCGGGCTCGTACATGCTGAGCCGCTACGACCCCGCCGTGGGCTTCATCGCCAAGCGCTTCGCGGGCCACTTCATGCCGTGGGGGCCGAAATACATCGACGAGATCGAGTTCCGGCTCGTGAAGGAAGACAACACCCGCGTGCTCGGCATGATCAAGGGCGACTATCAGGGGACCGGCGGTTATCTGCCGAACGATCAGGTCAAGCGCCTGCGCGAGGCGGCCAACGTCAAGATCATCGAGCAGGAATCGATGCGGATCATGATGTTCCAGATCAACAACCAGCGGGCGCCGCTCAACGACGTCCACGTGCGCCGCGCGGTGAGCTACGCGTTCGACTACGACGGCTTCAACAAGGACATCCTCGGCGGCTCCGTCGAGCGCAATCCGGTGCCGATCCCGAACAACATGTGGGGCGTGCCGCGCGACGTGAAGGGCTACACCTACAGCGTCGACAAGGCGAAGGCTGAGCTGGCGATGGCGAAGGCCAAGGTCGACCGGCCGATCACCGTCGGCTACCTGCAGGGCTTCAGCCAGACCGAGCAGGCGGCCACGGTGATGGCCAACGGTCTGCGCAAGGTCGGCATCGACACCAAGCTCACGAGCGAGCTCTGGCCGACCATGGTCGAGCGCATGAAGAAGCCCGAGACGTCGCCCGATCTCGTCGTCTACTGGATCAGCACGTACTACGCCGACCCGAACAACTGGATCGGCGAGATGTTCCACTCCGGGCAGTGGGGGACGTTCAAGGCCTCGAGCTTTTACAAGAATCCCAAGGTCGACGACCTGCTCGACACTGCGTTGAAGTCGACCGACCGCAAGGTGCGGGAGAAGGCGTATCAGGACGCCGCGCGCATCGTCGTGGACGAGGCCGCCGGCGTCTGGATCTACAACACGAAGTACTTCGGACCGTGGGCGAAGAATCTCGAAGGCGTCCGCTTCAGTCCCATCGGCAACGGGCAGGAAATGCGCTGGGTGTACTACACCAAGTAGCGGCTTGAGGCTGCTCGCGCTTCTCCTGCGGCGGCTCGTCTGGTTCGTGCCGACGCTGCTGGGGTTGTTGGCGGTGACGTTCGTGATCTCGCGCGTCATTCCCGCGGACCCCGTCGCGCTCGTCGCCGGCGAGACGGCAACCCCGGCGCAGGTGGAGGCACTCCGACACCAGCTCGGCTTCGATCGGCCGCTGCCCGTGCAGTTCGCGGACTACGTCGTCCGGCTCGTGCGCGGAGACATGGGCACCAGCATCTTCACCCGGCGGCCGATCGTCGAGGATCTCGCGCACCGCTTGCCGGCGACCATCGAGCTGACGCTCGTGGCGATGGTGGCCTCCGTGCTCGTCGGCATCCCGCTGGGCGTGCTCTCGGCGCTGTGGCGCAACTCCGTCCTGGATCACGCGCTGCGCGTGGTGACGGTATCCGGCCTCGCCATCGCGAGCTTCTGGCTCGGCATCATGCTGCAGCTGCTCTTCGCGATGCGACTGGGGTGGACGCCGCTGAACGGGCGGCTGTCGGGTTTTCCCCCGCAGTCGATCACCGGGTTTTATCTCGTCGATGCCGCGCTCACCGGAGACTGGCCGACGTTCGGCCGAGCGCTCCTGCACCTGGCGCTCCCGGCGGCGACGCTGGCCTTCCCCGCGCTGGCGACGCTGGTGCGCTTCACGCGCGCCGGCGTGCTGGACGTCATGCAGTCGAACTTCGTCCTCTACGAGCGCGCCATGGGGCTGCCGCGCCCGCTGATCGTCTGGAAGTACATCCTGCGTTCCGCGTTGACGTCGACGGTCACCCAGATCGGCCTGCTGTTCGGCATCCTGCTCGCGGGCGCCGTGGTGACGGAGGCCGTGTTCGACTGGCCGGGCATCGGCACCTACGCCGTCAACTCCATCGTGCGCTCGGACTACAACGCGGTGATGGGCTTCACCGTGTGGGCCGGCGCGATCTTCATCGTCGTCAACCTGCTCGTCGACGTCGCGCACACGCTGGTGGATCCGCGGGAGCGCACGACGTGAGCCGCGCAGCGGAGATCACGTGAGCGCGGCGTGGTTTGCTTCGAAGGGGGCCTCGACGGCCCCCTCCGATCCACCCCCAGAACCGGGTTGCGCCGGCAAAGCCGGCGCTCGAACGGAGATCGCGTGAGCGCGGCGTGGTTCGTGCTCGGCAGGCTCGCACGCGACCGCTCTGCGCTGCTGGGCCTGGCCCTCATCGCCTTGCTCGTGCTCTGCGCGCTCGCGGCTCCGTTGCTCGCCACACATCCGGAGGACGTGTTCGAGCTGCATCCCGCCGAGCGCTTGAAGGCGCCGAGCGCCACGCACTGGCTCGGCACCGATCGCATGGGCGCGGACGTGTACAGCCGTCTGCTGTTCGGCGCGCGGATCACGATCGTGATCGGCATCATCGCCGTCGGCGCCTCGCTGGTGCTCGGCGTGCCGATCGGCCTGGTGGCCGGCTATTACCACGGCTGGTTCAGCGATCTGCTGATGCGCGTGTCGGACATTTTCCTCGCCGTGCCGCAGGTCGTGCTGGCGATCGCCATCGCGCAGACGCTCGGACCATCGCTGCCGAATGTCATCCTCGCGCTGTCCGTCACCTACTGGCCGTGGTTCGCCCGTGTCGTCTACGCCGAGACACGCGCGATGCAGAAGGAAGTCTTCGTCGAAAGCACGTCGGCGCTCGGCGCCTCCGCGTGGCGGCTCACCGTGCTGCACGTGTTGCCGAACATCGCCTCGCCGATCATCGTGCGCGCGTCGATCGGCATGGGATTCACGATTCTCACCGCCGCCGCGCTCGGCTTCCTGGGACTCGGCCCGCCGCCGCCGACGCCGGAGTGGGGACGCACGATCGCGGAGTCGCGCGAGTTCTTGCCGGACGCGTGGTGGTACGCGACGGCGCCCGGGTTGGCGATCTTCCTCACGGTGATGGGCTTCAATCTCCTCGGCGACGGTCTGCGCGACGTGCTCGATCCGCGGCTGCGCCGCAGCCGGACGACGCGCGATGGCTGAGCTGCTCGCCGTTCGCGGGCTTTCCGTCGACTTCGTCACCGACCGAGGCCCGGCGCAGGTGCTCGACGGCATCAACCTCGACGTCGCGCCCGGCGAGGTGGTCGGCCTCGTCGGCGAGAGCGGCTGCGGCAAGACGACGCTGGCGCGCGCTATTCTCGGCATCCTGCCGGCGGGAGCGGCGCGCATCCGAGGGGGCGAGGTCCGCTTCAAGGGGACCGATCTGCTGCGCGAGGATCCGCGCGCGGTGAACGACCGTGTCCGCGGCCGCGCGATCACGTTCATTCCTCAAGATCCATTCACCTCGCTCAGCCCCGTGTTCCCGATCGGCACGCAGATCATGGATCTGATGAAGTGGAAATCACCGCGTGCGAACACAGAACCGCGGCCGGCGCCGCTCTTCGGTCGGTATCCACGGGGGAGGTGGCGCGCCGATCGCGACGCCGTGCTCGAAACGCTTCGCGCCGTGCAGCTGCCCGAGCCCGCGCGCACGCTGCGACGTCTGCCGCACGAGTTCTCCGGCGGCCAGCGCCAGCGCCTCATGATTGCGATGGCGCTACTGCCGCGGCCCGAGCTGATCATCGCCGACGAGCCGACGACCGCCCTCGACGTGACGATCCAGGCGCAGATCTTGCGATTGCTGCGCGCGCTGGTGAAGGAGCGCGGCGTGTCGGTGCTCTTCACCACGCACGATCTGGGCACCGCGCACGAGATCTGCGATCGCGTGGTGGTGATGTACGCGGGGCAGGAGATGGAGGCGGCCCCGACCGATGTGTTTTTTGCGCGCCCGGCCCATCCCTACACGCGGCGGCTGCTGGACAGCGTGCTCAGCTCCGGCGGTGAGCTGCGCGACATTCCGGGCGAGGTGCCGAGCCTGGTGGCGCCGCCGTCGGGCTGTCGATTTCACCCGCGCTGCGACTACGCGACCGCCGAGTGCCGCGCCGATCGGCCCGGATTTCGTACGCTGGGCGATGGCCACGGCGTACGCTGCCACCACCCGGTCGACGCCGGAGTCGACAGGTGAGCGCGCCGTTGCTCGAGGTCATGGATCTCGTCCGCCACTTTCCCGTGCGCAACGCGTTCGGCCGCCGCATCGGGTGGCTGCGCGCGGTGGACGGTGTCTCGCTGACGGTCGCGCCGGGCGAAGCACTCGGGCTGGTCGGTGAGAGCGGCTGCGGAAAATCGACGCTCGGCAAGACGGTGATGGGCATCTACACGCCGACGGCGGGCGACATCCGCTTCGGCGGGCGCGAGATCGGCCGGCTGCCACGACGCGAGCGGCGCGCGGTGGCGAAGGATCTCCAGTACGTCTATCAGGATCCGGGCGCGTCGCTCGATCCGCGCTGGAAGGTGTTGCACTCGCTGCACGAGCCGCTCAAGATCCACACGAGGCTGTCACGCGGGGAGCGCGACCACGAGGTGCGCGCGATCCTGGCCGCGGTCGGGCTGCCGGATGCGCACCTCGATCTCTACCCCCACGAGCTGAGCGGCGGCCAGCAGCGCCGGGTGGGGCTCGCGCGTATTCTCACGCTGCGGCCGCGCTTGATCATCCTGGACGAGCCGACCTCCGGGCTCGACGTCTCGGTGCAGGCGAGCGTGCTGAAGCTGTTCCGCAGCCTGCAGCAGACGTTCGCGCTGACGTACGTGTTCATCTCGCACGATCTGTCGGTGGTGCGCGCGATGTGCGCGCGGATCGCGGTGATGTACCTCGGCAAGATCGTGGAGTTGGGCGAGACCGCCGCCATCTTCGAGCGGCCGCGTCATCCATATACACAGTCGCTGCTGGCCGCCGTGCCCCTCATCGGGGCGCGCCGGATCAGCCAGGACTTTCGCTTGGCGGGCGAGCCGCCGAACCCTCGCGACGTGCCGAGCGGCTGTCGATTCCGCACGCGCTGTCCGCTGGCCGAAGACCGGTGCGTCGTCGAGGAGCCGCCGCTGCGCATCGTGGATGGCCGCGCCGTCGCCTGCCACGTCGCATGACGCCGCTGGTGTCGTTCGACGACGTGCAGAAGACCTACCGCTCGCTGCAGGGGGTCGACTACCCGGCGGTGGAGCACTTCAGCGCGGAGATCGAGGCGGGCGAATTCTTCTGCCTCCTCGGCCCCAGCGGCTGCGGCAAGACCACCGTGCTCAAGCTGCTGGCGGGATTCGAGGCGCCAACGTCGGGGCAGATCCTCATGCAGGGCCGTCCGGTCACGGGCGCCAGTCGCGATCGCGGGGTAGTCTTCCAGGGAGACGACTCGCTCTACGGCTGGCTCACCGCCGTCGAGAACGTGGAGTTCGGTCTCCGCATGCGCGGCATGGCCAGATCCGAGCGGCGTGAGCGCGCGATGCGCTATCTACAGCTCGTGGGACTCAGCGGCCAGGAGCGAAAATATCCCGCCGAGCTGTCGGGCGGGATGAAGCAGCGGATCCAGATCGCGCGCGCGCTGGTGAACGAGCCGGCGATGCTGCTCATGGACGAGCCCTTCGCCGCGCTCGACGCGCAGACGCGCGCGCTGATGCAGGCGGAGCTGGCCGGCATCTGGAAGACCACGCGCACGACGGTGCTGTTCATCACCCACGACATCGACGAGGCGGTCACGCTCGGCACGCGCATCGGCGTGATGCGCGCCGGCCCCCGCTCGCAGGTGAAGGGCGTGATCGACGTTGCCCTCGACGGCGCGCGCACCCGCACCGACGACGTGTTCCTCCGCTACTACAAGCAGGTCTATGAGATGATCCGCGACGAAGTCGCCAAATCGATCGCGCGCACGGACTGATCGATGCCCCCACGCACATTGCAGCAGCTGTGGAGCTGGTACGGCGGCTACGCGCTCGGCTTCGTCAGCCTGTTCCTGCTCTGGCATCTCGCGTCCGTCTATCTGGTCAGCTCCGTGCTGTTCCCGCCGCCGGCCGTCGTCTTCCGCAAAGCGGTGACCCTCGTCCGTACCGGCGTGCTGCTCGAGCACCTCTGGGCCAGCATCCAGCGCATCCTCGCGGGCTTCATCGCCGGCTCGCTGCTCGGCGTGCCGATCGGCCTGGCGATGGGCTCCTTCCGGCCGGTGCGAAAGCTGCTGGAGCCGTACACCGAGTTTCTGAGATTCATCCCGTCGGTCGCCATGATCACGGTGGCCGTGATCTGGTTCGGCATCGGGGAGGCCTCGAAGATCTTTCTGATCATTTACACCACCATTTTCATCGTCATCCTGAACACGGCGGCCGGCGTCTCCGCCATCGCGCCCAACAAAATCCGCGCCGCGCAGGCGCTCGGCGCCACGCGGAGGCAGATCTTCTTTCACGTCGCGCTGCCCGCGACGGTGCCGTACATTCTCACGGGCATGCGCCTGGCCATGGCGAATTCGTTCACCACGATCGTGGCCGCGGAGCTCATCGCCGCCAACGAAGGGCTCGGCAAGATGCTGTGGGACGGTCGTATGTTCATGCTCGTGGACGACATCTTCGTGTCGCTGGTCACGCTGGGACTGCTCGGCTTCGTGGTGGACCGCATGTTCCGCTGGGGCATCTACACGTTCGCGGGGAAATATTCGCCGGCGACCTGAGCGGTCGTCAGGAGGGCAACGATCATGCTGCGATGTCTGCTCGTCGTGAGCGCGCTGGCGGTGATGACTGGCGCCGCCCACGCGCAAACCAAGATGACCATCGCCGCCGGTGTGGATCCCGTGTTCTCCGCGTACTACGTGGCCCAGCAGGAAGGCCTCTTCAAGAAGCACGGGCTCGACGTGCGCATCAACACGGGCCCGTCCGGGTCGGCCATGGTCGCGTTCCTCGTCAACGGCCAGATCGAATCCGCGTTCGGCTCCGAGATCGCCGGTGTGAGCAACCACAATCTCGATCCCAACGTCGTCGTCGTCGCCCAGGCCACGCGTCTGGTGCGCTGGATCGGGCTCGTCGGCCGCAACATCGACAACCTCGATCAGCTCAAGGGCAAGAAGGTGGGCGTGGCGCGCGGCTCCGGCGGCGAGGTGTTCTGGCTCGCCATGCTCGACCGACTCAAGCTCAACGCCGCCGACTACACCGTCGTCAACGTCGAGGCGCCCGAGATGGTCGCCGCCCTCGAGCGCGGCAACATCGACGCCTATGCGGTGTGGGAGCCGTGGATCACGCGCGGGCTCGCCGCCGTCAAGAACACCAAGGTGCTGAAGGACCAGGAGGGCATTCTCGAGCAGGGCGTCTACATCTATATGAACAAGGGCTGGATCCAGAAGAACCCGGCGCCCGCCGACGCGTTTCTACGCTCGCTCGTCGACGCGACCGAGATCATCAACGGCGACCGCAAGCGCGCCGCCAAGGACGTCTCCGACTTCCTCAAGAACCTCGATCCGCCGCTGGTCGAGCAGCTCATGACCAAGCTGCGCTTCGAGATGGTGTTCGACGACTTCACCGTCGGCATGTTCCGGTTGGCGGAGTCACAGCTCAAGCAGCAGGGCAAGCTGACGAAGCCGCTCGATTACAATGCGTTTCTGTACCCGGATCTGATGCGCAAGGTGTTGCCGGCGAAGGTAAACTACAGGCCCTAGCTATGCGCGCGTGGACCGTGGACGCCGATGAAATTCGCGTCGCCGAGGATCTTGACGAGACCCTGCTGCACCGGACCCCCGAGATCGACAGCTTTCTGAGCCTCAAGCGCGATGACAAGTTCATCGTCATCGGAACGAAGGGCTTCGGCAAGACGCTCCTGCTCAAGACCAAGCGCATCCTCTACCAGCGCAAGACGCAAGCCGTCTGTCTGCCCACCAGCAATCTGCTCGACAAGCCCATCGGCGACAAGATCTTCGGCAAGGAGATGGTGGCGTTCCTCGCGGCGTCGTCGCTGCCCTGGTCGAGGATCTGGCTGACGGCGATCGCCACGGCAGTGCTGAAGCAGTTGCAGCAGATCGGCGGTCTCAGGGTGAACCCGCAGCTCGCCGGCCTGATCGCCGACCAGCCACTGCACAGCGTCATCGATCACTTCGTGCGGTTGTTGGATTTCTCGCCGAGCGAGCTGCAGCGCACGGCCAACGACACGGACGCTCATCTGGTGCCGCGGCTGCGCGCGGTCAACACCTCGGTCGCGGTCTTCATCGACGGCGTTGACGAATACTTCCACAAGCACATCGAGACGGTCCGCGGCCGCTCGAGCGTCGTCGGCGAGCTCTCGCCCGAGATCTGGCACCTGGCGCAGCTAGGCCTCGTCGAGGTCGCCTATCAGCTGCGGCGTATCAATCACCACCTCAAGGTCTTCGCCGCCGTGCGGAAGGAAGCGTACGCGCGCCTGCAGACGACGGTGATGGGGCAGCAATACCGCGGCAGCGCCGTCGACATCGTGTATCCGGTGGAGAGCCTGCGCGAGATCTTCTTCAACAACATCCGCCTCGAGAAAACCGGTCGGATGGTGCATCCCGAGCGGCTGCGCGACGACCCAATCGAGGCATTCCTCGGCCGCGCGACGATCAGCCACGTCTACACCGGCGTGCAGGAGGATGTCTTCGACTACGTGTGCCGGCACACCCTCCTACGCCCGCGCGATTTGATGACGCTGGGCGAACGATTGGCCGCGCTGCGGCCCGACGACCGCCAGAAAGAGGATCGAGTCAAGGAGGCGGTCAATCAGGCCGCCACAGAGATCGCGCAGGAATATCTCGTCGAGATTGCTCCGTACATGGCGGGTCTCGATCTCCCTCAGCTCCTGCGCCGACTCCCCGGACACATCCTGACCCGGCAGGAGATCGAGCAGATCTTTCAGGAGCACGCCACCGCCACCGGCGCCTTCGAGCCCGAGCATGTCTTTTGCGCGCTCTATCGCGTGGGGCTGCTCGGGCATTTGCATCACGACTGGGTTCGTGGAGAGGCGCGACAGCGCTTCCTGAGACCCGGCGAGGCGACGCTGCAGCCCGACGGCGTCCTTCCCGAGGCCACCCACTACCTCGTGCATCCCGTGCTCTCCGACGTGATCGGCCGCGTCAATCCCGCCTACCTGCGTCGGATCGATGACGTCAACGTCGTCGGCTACGGGCGCCCATGGCTGGGTGCTCCGAGCGTCGACTACGGCGCAACCGCGCAGATGCGGTGCGTGCTCGCCGCGGACGTTCACGCGTTCGGGGAGCTGATGCGAGCGGGCGCAGACGCGCCGATCCGTCAGACGCTCGAGGAGGTCGTGAGAGCCTCGGCGAAGGATGCCGTGTGCGCCGAGACCGGCGCCGGCGACGCCGTGTTGATCATCCACGACGATCCGATTGCGCTGGGACGCATCGCCCGCGACATGGTGGACGAGGTCTATCGTGCGCCCGGCCACGCGCTTCTGCGCGTGGCGCTCCACCACGGCGAGGTGCGGACGCGGCGCCGTCCGAGTGACGGCGCGGTCGTGGTGGCGGGCGGTGCGGCTGTGCTGTCCGCGGTGCGTGCCGAGCCGCTCGTCGAGCCAGGACAGATCTGGGTCACGGAAGAGTTCCGCGCCGAGCTCGCCCGGTCTCCGTCCTTGTGGCGGACGACGGCCGTGCGGGGACACGGCGCCGACGAGCGCTTCAATATCAAGAAGAGAGCCGAGCCCGACCTCTGGGTCCGGTTATACCGACTGGAGTTCTAAACGGCATGGACGAACATCGCGCTGAACGCCGTGACTTTCTCAAGCGGGTGACCGCACTGCTCGCCGCCGGTGCGTTGGGCGCGCCGCCGGTGCGCGCGCGGGCGGGCGAGACGCCAGGGAGGCCAGGGATGAAGACGTCCTACGATCCCGCGGCGAAGTTCGAGCTCAAGGTCAGCGACGTGGAGTTCCGGCGCACCGCAGGCGGGCGGCAGCTGATGGCCCGCGTTTACCAACCGCAGGCCGCCGGGCCGTTCCCGACGGTGCTCGATCTGCACGGCGGCGCCTGGCGCCGCAAGGACCGTCTCGCCGAGGAGCCGATGGACCGCGCCATCGCCGCGAGCGGTGTCCTGGTCGTGGCGGTCGATCTGACGCTCTCGGATGAAGCGCCGTACCCGGCGTCCGTGCAGGACGCCAACTACGGCGTACGTTGGCTCAAATCCCGGGCCGGCGAATGGAACGGCGATGTGTCGAAGCTCGGCGTGTACGGCAGCTCCAGCGGCGGCCACGTCGCCCAGCTCCTGGCCATGCGCCCGCGCGACGCGCGCTACAACGCGATTGCGCTGCCCGCGGCCGGGCACCTCGATGCGACGGTCGCCTACGTGGCGACCCGCTCGCCGATCAGCGACACGTGGGCGCGCTTCCAGCAGGCAGAGCGGATGAAGCGCGAGGGGATGATCGAGAACAACAAGATCTACTTCAACCCGTGGAACTCGATCCACGAAGGCAACCCCCAGGAGATTCTCGAGCGTCGCGAGCCGGTGACCCTGGTGCCGATGCTGATCATGCAGGGAGCGCTCGATGACAACGTGCTGCCGGCCGTGCAGGAGAAATTCGCGGCGACCTACAGAGCGGCGGGTGGCGTGTGCGAGCTGACCGTCTTCGAGAACAGCGAGCACGAGTGGGTCGCCAAGCCGGGACCGCAGACCGA
>Ga0114129_10002151_pt1 | contig 27158 bp, 21 predicted proteins | sample RhiMetdeltSRZDD1_FD_80071 | JGI IMG/M metagenome (GOLD analysis project Ga0114129, IMG submission 80071) | Populus rhizosphere microbial communities from Tennessee, USA - Rhizosphere MetaG P. deltoides SRZDD1 (version 2) (version 2) | ecosystem: Host-associated > Plants > Roots > Rhizosphere >...
GCGCCAGTACGACCCGACCTTCGCCTACGAGCTCGCAGCGGTCATCCGCGATGGCATCGAGCGGATGTACGTCAACGGCGAGGACGTCCTCTACTACGTGACGCTCTACAACGAGAACTACGCCCAGGCGCCGAAAGCCGCGGGCATCGATGAGGGCATCCTGCGCGGCATCTACCGCTTCGCCGATGCGCCCGCCGTGGGCAAGAAGGCGGCCCGCGTTCGTCTCGCCGGTTCGGGCTCGATCCTCCAGCAGGTCATCGCCGCCCAGGGCCTCCTTGCCGAGAAGCTCGGTGTCGCCGCGGAGGTCTACTCGGCGCCGTCGTTCCCGCTCCTTCGTCGCGACGCGCTGGCAGTTGAACGCTGGAACCGCCTCCACCCCGCCGAGGCGCCGCGCACGCCGTACGTGGCCGACGTCCTTGGCGCGGACGGCGGCCCGATCGTCGCGGCGTCGGATTGGCTCCATGCGATCCCGGACGGGGTGGCGCCGTGGATCGATGCGCCGTTCACCTCGCTCGGCACGGACGGCTTCGGGCGCAGCGACACGCGCGAGTCCCTCCGGACGTTCTTCGAGATCGACCCGCCGTCGATCGCCGCCGCGGCGATGAGCGCGCTGGCCCGGGCCGGCGCGATCACGGGCCCGAAAGCGGCAGCCGCGATCAAGGAGCTCGGCGTTGACCCGGAGAAGGCGAGCCCGCTCGCGATCTGAGCTCGGGACTCAGCGGGCGGTGCCGACCACCCGATAGACGTTGCCGTCGAGGTCGGCGGCATACAGCTCGCCCTCCTCGGTCTCACCGTAGCCGGCGACGCCGACCGCGCCCTGGCCGACCTGGACGAGCGGCTTGGCGCCGTTGCCTGCCGCCGCGAACGCCCAGATCCGGCCCGAGTAGTTGTCGCTGAACAGATAGCCGCCGCGGAGGATTGCCTGCGGACCGCGGTAGACGTAGCCGCCGATGACCGCGACCCCGAAGTCGTGGCTGTACTCGGTCACCGGCAGCGTGAGCCCGGCCTTCGGGCAGTCGCTGCTCGGGCTGAAGCAGTGGTTGCCCTCCATCAGGTTCCAGCCGTAGTTCAGGCCGCCGCCGCAGCAGCGGGCCACGTCGATCTCCTCCCAGGCGCCCTGGCCAACGTCGCCGATCCAGAGATCGCCGCTCGACCGGTCGAACGAGAAGCGGAACGGGTTCCGGAGGCCGGTCAGCCAGGCCTCGGGGGCGCCGCCGCCGCCGGCGAACGGGTTGCCGGGCGGGATCGCGTACGGATCGCCGCCATCGATGTCGATCCTCAGGATCTTGCCGAGCAACGTGTTCTTGTCCTGGCCGCTGCCGAACGGATCGCCGCCGCCGCCACCGTCGCCGGTCGCCAGGTACAGGTAGCCGTCCGGCCCGAACAGGAGGCCGCCACCGTTGTGGTTCCCGAACTGGCTGTGCTCGATCGTGATGACGATCTTCTCGCTGCCGCCGACGACGACGTTCGGGGCTCCGGGATTGACCGTGAACGACGACACGACGATGTCGCCGCCGTTGTTCGTGTAGTAGACGAAGACTCGCGGGTCGGTTGGGAAGTCGGGGTGGAACGCGAGCCCGAGGAGGCCCTGTTCGCCGCCGCCGGACACCTGGCCGGTGATGTCGAGGAACGGCGTCCCGAGGACCTGGCCATTCGCATCGAAGACGGAGACGAGTCCGTCCTGGCCCGCGATGAAGAGCCGATGGCTGCCGTCACCGGCGTTTGCGATCGCGAGCGGTCGGCCGGGAGCGGTCGCGACCTTCTTCAGCGTGACCGAGACGTTGTTCGGATTGAATCCGGCGGGCGGGGCGGGCGTAGGTGCTGGCGTCGGTGCCGGCGTGGGCCTGGGCGTCGGCTTGGGGGACGGCTTGAGTGTGGCGGCGGGCGCCGCTGACGGAGCCGGCGACGGTGACTCGCTCGCCGAGGGCTCGGCCGCTGGCGTCCCCGTTTCGCAGTCGCAGTCCGTCGTCTGCGGGCTCGCCGAGGGCTCCTGGCTCGGGGCGCCGGAGACAGCGGCGAACGTCGGCTCGTCGCTGGCGGTCTGGTCCGTCGAGCAGGCCGACGCGATCAGGACGAGCGACGCCAGGATGGCCAGCACGCGACCCGGCCCCCGAGTGGTCATCATGCCCACTCTACGCGCGATGTCGGATCGCGGTTCCAGGCGGTGTTAGCCTGCCGCGATGGAGCTCCACGAGGTCAGCGACGTCCTCGCGCGGCTGACGACGTCGGGGCGCCTGTTCGAGGAGTTCGTCCGGAGCCACGACCTGTCGGTCGGCCTGTACCGGCTCGAAGCCGGTGCGACGGATCCCCAGGCGCCGCACACCGAGGACGAGGTCTATTACGTGGTCAGCGGCCAGGCCCGGATCCACGTCGGCGAGGAGACACGTACGGTCGGTCCCGGCTCGATCATCTTCGTTGCTGCGGACGTCGAGCACCGCTTTTTCGACATCACCGAGGACCTCGTCGTCCTCGTGGTCTTCGGCCCGGCCGAGTACACGCATCGCGTCGACCACGAACGTGGTCATCCGCACGGAGCCGCTGGCTAGCCCGACTCGACCCGCGCCTGGAGCTCCTTCGCCAGCTCTGTCGCCCTGCCGGTGTCGTCGTGCCGGAAGAACACGTAGGCATCACGGCCGGCGTCGAGGAACGGCCCGAGTCGCCCGGCCCAGGCCAGGAGCTCGCCGGCGTCGTAGTCGAGACGCCGCAGGCGGAGGTACAGGAACGGGCCGGTCACGCGGATGTCGGGCGGCTGCTCGCTCTCCGGAAGCTCCGTGGTGACGAGCGGGGCGCCGGCCCGCTCCAGCGCGTCGAACGTCTCGTCGACGTGCCAGGACTCGTGCTGGAACTCCATTGCGAGCGGGATCGCGGCCGGCCAGGCGGCGAGGAACGCGGCGAGTCTCGCGTCCGCGGCGCCGTCCGCGAGGCGTCGGACGTTGTTCGGGACCCGGAAGAGGACCGCGCCCAGCCGCTCCCCGAACGTCGGGAGTGACTCGGTGAGCCAGGGCACGCTCTCGGCCGGGGACATGAGGAGCGCGCGCATCGAGCCGCCGCGCTGGGCCTTGACCACGAACCGGAAGTCGTCCGGGGTTGCCGCGAGCCAGCCGCGGATCTTCGCCTCGGTCGGTCGTGCGTAGAACGTGTTGTTCAGCTCGACGGCTCGAAACGACTTCGCGTAGTGCGGCAGGAGCGCGTCAGCGCGGAGGTCGTCGGGATAGAAGCGCGGTGCCCAGTCCGGGTAGGCGAACCCGCTCGTGCCGGCGTAGAGGCGACCGGTCAGCTGCTGACCTCGTGATCGGCGCCATGCCGGCCATGCGTGGCTGGACCGCAGGCGACGTCATCCATCGTCCGTTCGAGGAGCTTCAGCTCATCGCTCCCGAATGCGGCCAGGAAGTACGCCTGGATGCCGCGGAGATGCGTCGGCGCGGCGGCACGGAGGCGTTTCAGGCCGGTCTCGGTGAGGATCGCTTCGGCGCCGCGGGCGTCGCTCGGGCAGGCGAGGCGGTCCACGAGCCCGTCCTCGACGAGGCGGTCGACGAGCCGCGTCACGCCGCTTCGCGACAGCAGCACACCATCGGCGAGGCGGCCCATCCGGAGGCGCCGTTCCGGCGATTCGGCGAGCTGTAGCAGCGCCGCGTACTCCTGGAGTGACAGGTCATGCTCTGCGCGGAGGTCCTCGTCGAGCCGCCGCGCAACCTGGTGGTAGGCGCGCAGGAATGCTCGCCACGACGTCAGTCGCGGGTCCGAGGCCGTCAGGGGCGGGGCGGTCGCACGGCTCGTCGGCATCGGGGCGATGGTACCTCGGGCTCGCGATCCCTTGACGCGGCAACGACCTGCGCGGCAATCGAAGAGATCGAGAACCCGTACGATCCGCTCGATGACCGGCTTCGACGTCGAGCGCCAGCGGGCCCTCTTTCCGGCCCTCTCCCTGACCCACGGCGACGCGCCGATCGCCTTCTTCGACGGCCCCGGCGGAACCCAGGTCCCGGCCTCGGTCATCGATGCGGTGGCGGGCTACTACCGGACCTCGAACGCGAACCATGGCGGCTTCTTTGAGACGTCGCGCCGCTCGGACGAGATCGTTGCGGCGACCCACGAAGCGGTTGCGGATCTGCTCGGCGCCGCCGGACCGGACGAGATCGCGTTCGGCCAGAACATGACGAGCCTGACGTTCCATGCCAGCCGCACGATCGGCGCCGTTCTGCAGCCCGGCGACGAGATCATCGTCACGGGCCTCGATCACGAGGCGAACATCGGGCCGTGGTTGACGCTCGCCGCGGAGCGAGGCCTGACCGTTCGAACCTGGGAGCCCCGCCTCGACGATTGCACCCTGGACCTTCACGACCTCGACAAGCTCCTCGTTCCGAAGACCCGGCTTGTCGCCTTCGGCTGGGCTTCGAACGCGGTCGGGACGATCAACCCCGTCGCCGAGATCGTGCGCCGCGTTCACGCCGCCGGGGCGTGGACGTATGTCGACGCGGTGCACGCCGCCCCGCACCTCGCGATCGACGTCGCGGCCGTGGGTACGGACTTCCTCGCCTGCTCCGTCTACAAGTTCTTTGGGCCACACGTCGGCGCGCTGTACGCGAGTCGCAGCGCTCGGGAGCGACTGCCGAGCCTGAAGATCCGACCGGCGGAAGACCGGTTCGAGACGGGCACCGGCAACCACGAAGGCTATGCGGGCACGCTTGCCGCGGTCGACTACATCGCGGACATCGGCGCCGCGGCGGGCGGCTCCGGCGCGACCCGGCGGGCGCGCACCGTGCGCGGCATGACCGCGATCCGGGCCTACGAGATGGAGCTCTACCGGCATCTGGCCGACGGGCTGGAGTCGATCCCCGGGTTGCGCCTCTACGGCATCACGGAGCGCTCGGCGTTCGATCGGCGGACGCCGACGGCGGCACTCACGCTCGCCGGCCGCGACCCCGCGAGCGTCGCCCGGGCGCTCGGCGACGAAGGCATCGCCGTCTGGAACGGCGACTTTTACGCGACCGGGCTGATCGAACGGCTCGGTCTTCTCGGCTCCGGGGGCGTCGTCCGGATCGGGCTGACCCACTACAACACGGCCGCCGAGGTCGACCGCGTCGTCGCCGCGCTGGCGCGGATCGCCGCCGGCGCCAGCCGACCAGCCCTCACGTCCGCTACCGCCTGATCCGTGGCGGCGCCTGACGTCGTCGTCATCGGCGGCGGCATCTGCGGCGTCGCGACGGCCACGTTCCTGGCAGAGGCCGGCGCGCGCGTCACGCTCGTCGAGCGCGAGGCGCTTGCCGCCGGCGCCTCCGGCCGCAACTCAGGCGTCATCCAGCATCCCTTCGACCTGCCGCTCGTCCCGCTCTACACGGAGTCGCTGGCGCACTACCGGGCGCTCGCCGATGCCGTGCCAGAGGCGGGCTTCCGCCTGCCAGCGGGGCCCGCCGGTCTGCTGCTGGTCTCCCATCACGAGGCGGTCGTGCGGGGCCGGGCACGCCAGCTCGCCAACCTGCTGCCCGACCTGCCAACGCAGGTCCTCGGCGGCGCGGACCTGCTCGCGCGTGAGCCGGCGATGGCACCGGAGGCGTGGGCTCTCCATGTGCCGATCGGCTTCCCGGTCGTCCCATCGGCGCCGACCTATGCCTGGGCGGCCCGGGCCGACCGTGCCGGGGTCGCGATCCGGCTCGGTCGCGAGGCGACCCCGATCTTCGATGGTCGGGTGGCCGTGGGTGTGGACGTCGCGGGTGATCGAATCGCGGCCGGTGCCGTCGTCGTCGCGGCCGGGCCGTGGACGTGCGCGATCGTCGATCCGTCGGGTCGCTGGCGACCAATCCGGCCGTCATGGGGCGTCGTTGTCGAGACCGTGCTCAACCAGCCGCCGATCCACGTCCTCGAGGAGGCAGCGATGGACGAGGCGCTCGGCGTGGAGGCGATGGACGATCCGGCGGCGCACCCGTCAACCGAGCCTCAGGTCACGTCGGACGAGCTGCGGCCGGAGACGAGTGTCGTGACCGCCGCCGGAGTCTCCGCGATCGGCTCGACATTCCTGCCTGACGAGCCCGACCTCCGCGACTGGACCGAGCCGATCCTGCGGCGTGCGACGACCTTCGTGCCCGCGCTGTTCGACGCGCCGATCCGGGAGACGCGAGCCTGTGCCCGACCGCAATCGCGCGACGGACGAGCGCTCATCGGCCGGATACCGTGGGTCGAGGGCCTGTTCGTTTGCGCCGGGCACGGACCGTGGGGCATCACGACGGGTCCGGCCTCGGCGCGCCAGGTCGCCGACCTCGTCCTCGGCCGACCGGTCGAGATCGATCCGGCCTTCGATCCGGCCCGCTTCGGCGAGCCCTGACGGTCGCCGATCGCAACACTCGGACGCCCCGGGCGTCTACGTGATCATCAGGTGCGAGCCCAATTCGCAGCGTAGGGTGAGTCAGTGTCGAACGGTCGCTCGATCGGTCTGATTGCAGGGAGCCTCGTCGCGCTCGTTGCCGTCGCCATCGTCATCGTCATGCTGGCCGATCGCCGGCAGCCACAGGAGTTCGCCGTCGGCTCGCCGGAGGCGACGGTCCAGACGTATCTCAAGGCCTGGGATGCAGGCGATCTCGAGACCGCTTATTCGAGCTTCTCAGAGGCCGCCCGGCAGCGGATCACCTTCGATGACTACGTCGCGACGTCGAAGCTTTGGCGCGAGTCCCGGGGCGGCGACGTGAGGGAGACCGTGTACATCGATCGCTCGACCATCGACGGCTCACGGGCGACGATCTACCTGGTCGTCGAGACGACCTACGGCAGCGGTCTCGAGGTCAACACCTACCGCGATCAGCGCGAGATCAGTCTCGAGCTCGAGGACGGGGCGTGGCGGATCGCCGACGCCCTCGTCTTCCTCGACCTTGCCCGCGACTACATGGTCTATGAGGAGGGGTGATGGACACGGTCCGGCGGCTCTATCTCTACGCGATGTCAGCGGTCTCACTGGCCGTCCTCGCGGTCGGCGCCCAGGCCCTGCTCACGGTTGCCCTCCATGGGCTCGGGCTGCGCGGCGTGCCCGTCTTCGGCGGCGATCCGGGGGATCGCCAGGCGCTGAGCCTCGCGATCGCTCTCGTCGGCGTCGGGCTGCCGGTCTGGGCCATCCACTGGTGGCTCGTCGAACGGAGCGTCCGCCGCGGCGCCGATGCCGAAGCGGAACGCCGCGCGGGCATCCGGGCGTTCTACCTCAGCGCAGTCCTTGCGGTGTTCATCCTCGTGGCCGCCATCGCCGCAATGAGCCTTGTTCGGATCGTCGTCAGCAGGCTGATGCCGCTGAGCGACGACTACTACGGCTACGAGGATCTCGCCGGGACGATCTCAACTCTGTTCGTTGTCGCTGCCGGATGGGCGCTCCACGCGCAGACGCGCCGCGTCGACGTCGCCGGCGGGGAGCTCCACGGTGGAGCCGCCTGGCTTCCGCGGCTGTACCGCTACGTCGTGACGTTCTTCGGCCTCGTGATCTTTGCGCAGGGCCTGGGCGAGATCGCGAAGGTCGCGATCGTCTACGTCTCCGGCACCTCATCCCCCGATGCGATCTACGGAGGCGGCTACGCGTACCAGCTCCGGCAGGCGTTGCCGGCCGCAATCGTCGGTCTGGCCGCCTGGGTATCCCATGCCTGGGCCTCGGATCGCGTCGCGGCGTCTGACGGCTGGCACGGCGCGAGCGAGCAGACCTCGCGCATCCGGCTCGGCTACTGGCCGCTCGTCATCGCGGTCGCCGCGTTCGCGAGCATCATGTCGCTGGCGGGCGGACTCGCGGTGCTGCTCGGTCAGGTCCTTGGCACGATCACAGAGTTGTCCGCGAGCCTGGCCGTCCAGATCGCGGCGGCCGCCGCTGCCGCGGTGCCGTGGCTCGCGATCTGGTGGCTCCACGGGCGCTGGGGGCGCGATGCCGCGAGCGCGACCGGCGATCCGGGCCGGCGCACATTCGCCGCTCGCCTCGATCGACACGTTGGCGCCGCCGTGGGGCTCGCGTTCGGCGCCATCGCGACTGGCTGGCTGGTCGGCGTGCTCATCGACGTCGTCCTCGGCGGCAGCCGGACCGTCGGCGACGGCTGGCGCCACGAGCTCTCGCAATTCCTGGCCTGGGCCGTCCTCGGGCTGCCGCTCTGGATCTGGAACTGGTCGCGCCTCCTCGCCCTGCGTCAGGCGGACCCGGCCGGCGAGGCCTCGTCGGCGGTGCGACGTGCGTATCTCCTCCTGGCCATCGGCGTCGCGATCGTCTCGACGCTCGGCAGCCTCGCGATCGTCCTCTACCGGCTTGTCGGCTACCTCCTGGGTGCCGGTCTCGGCGGCAACGCGGTCTCGGAGCTGTCGACGCCGCTCGGGGCGCTGATTGCCGCCGCGGCGATCGTCGTCTACCACGGGCTTCAGCTTCGATCCGATGGCGAACTGCGGCCGGCGGCCGCAGAAGCCGCTGCTCCGGTGGCCGCGCCATTGACAGCGGCTGTGCCACCGGCGGCCATGGCGGCCGAGGACACGGCTGCCCGGATCAGCCTCGAGCTGCGCGGCCCGACCGGCGCGGATCTCGAGGCAACGCTCGCGATGCTGCGGGGCGTCCTGCCGGAGGGCCAGACGCTCGCGGAGGGCTAGAACCCGAGTCCGGGATGGCGGCCGCGTATCCTGCCGCCCATGACGAGCCCGCCTGCGATCCCGCGAGCGAACGCGCACGCGACGCCGAGTGCTCGGGCCTTCGGCGCCCAGAGCATGACCGCGCCGCTGCGTGAGGTCCTCGTCAAGCGGCCGGGTCCGGCGTTCGGGGCGGCGTTCGATGATGACGCGCACGGTTTCCTCCACGCGGTCGACCTCGAGCTCGCTCAGCGCGAGCACGATCGCTTCGTCGAGGTCCTGAGCAGCCTCGGGCCAGTCGTCCACGCCCTCGAGACCGAGACGAGTTCGCCGGACCTCGTCTACACGTACGACCCGCTGCTCGTCAGCGACCTGGGCTCGATCGTGCTGCGCCCGGGCAAGCCGAACCGCCAGGGCGAGTGCGCCGTCCTCGAGGCCTGGACGTCAGCCGCGGGGATCCCGGTCGCCGGGTGGATCGAGGCGCCGGGAACCGCCGAAGGCGGCGACACGTTCTGGCTGCGCCCGGACCTGTTCTGCATCGGGCGGACGCTTCGAACGAACGACGCCGGCGCCCGCCAGCTCGCCGCGATCGTCGGCGGTGACGTTCGCATCTTCGATGTCCCGTACTGGCGCGGACCAGCGGAGCTGATCCACCTGCTGTCGGTCATCTCGCCCGTGGCCGATGACCTGGCCGTCGTCTATCCGCCGCTCCTGCCCGTCGGCCTCTGGGAGCTCCTCAACGAGCTCGGCGTGCGCCAGCTGGCGGTGCCCGAGGAGGAGTTCCCAACCCTGGGCTGCAACGTTCTCGCCGTCCGACCGGGTGTCGTCATCGTGGCCGAAGGCAATCCGCGGACGGCATCCCTGCTGGCCGCCGCCGGGTGCGAGGTCCACGCGTATCCGGCGTCCGAGATCGGGATCAACGGCTCCGGCGGGCCAACCTGCATGACCCGGCCGATCCTGCGGGGGTGAACGAAGCGGAAGCGCGCGCGGTCGCGGCTGTCGACGCCGGCCGAGCCGTGGAGACGCTCGCCGCGCTCGTGAGGATCCCATCGGTCACCGGCTCGGAAGAAGCCATCCAGGGCGAGCTGGCAGCTCGGCTCGTCGCGCTGGGTGCTGCTGTCGAGCGGCTGAATCCGGACCCCGTCGCCTTCGAGCGGGACGATCCTGACTGGCCGGGCGCGGAGATGCCGCGCACATCGCTTCCGATCGTCGTTGGCCGATACGGCCGCGCGGGCGGACGACGGATCCTGCTTGTCGGCCACGTGGACATCGTGCCGCCGGGCGAGCGTTCGACATGGAGCCACGACCCGTGGGCCGCCGAAATCGTCGGCGATCGGCTGTTCGGCCGCGGCGCGTGCGACATGAAGGGCGGCGTGACGTCGATCCTCGAGGCGCTGGCGGCGCTGGGTGCCGGAGGGGCGCTCGAGAGTCTCGAAGGCGAGCTCGTCGTCGCGTTCGTGCCGTCCGAGGAGGACGGCGGCCAGGGCATGCTCGCCGCGATCCGCGCCGGCGTCACCGGTGACATGGCGATCATCACCGAGCCAACGAGCCTTGATGTCGTCGTCGCCCATGCCGGCGCGCTGACCTTTCGCCTGACCGTTCCCGGTCGCGCCGCGCACGCCTCGGTTCGACGCCTTGGCGTCTCTGCCCTCGACAAGCTGGCCTACCTCGCCCGCGCCCTCGAAGCGGACGAACGGCGCCGCAACGCCGCCGAGAAGGACCCGCTCATGACTGTTCTTGGGCTGCCGTACCCGACGATCATCGGGATCGTCCGGGGCGGTGACTGGGCGTCGACTGTGATGGACCGGGTCGTCGCGGATGGGCGCTACGGGGTGAAGCTGGGCCAGTCATGGCGCGACGCCGAGACCGACCTTCGCGACGCGATCGAGGAAGCCTGTGACGGCGATGAGTTCCTGCGCGAGCACCGCCCGACGATCGAGCTGGTCGGCGGGAAGTTCTCCTCGGCGCGGGTGCCGTCGGACCATCCGCTGCCCATCGGTCTGGCGGCGGCGGTCGAGGCCGTCACCGGACGCCGGCCGGCGCTCCTCGGCAAGCCGTATGGCGCCGACATGCGGCTCCTCGTCAACGAGGGCGCCACGCCAACGGTGATCTTCGGCCCCGGCGATGTGTCCGCCGCGCACAGCGCGGACGAGTTCGTGCCGCTCGGCGAGGCCGTCGATTGTGCGCGCGTGCTGGCGGCCTGGGTGCTCCGGGAGCTGGCCGCGCCATAGCACGGCGGTCCCGGCTGCCCGCCGTACCTTCCGGGGCCCGATCGGGGCCCTCGCCTGTGGGACGATCAACTCGTGGCGTTGTTCGGGGGCGCGATCGCACTTTCGGCGTTCCTGCTCTTCTGGATCCAGCCGCTCATCGGCCAGGTCGTCCTGCCGGTCTTCGGCGGCACGCCAGCTGTCTGGGCGACCGTGCTCGTGTTCTTCCAGGGCGTGGTGCTGTTCGGCTATGGCTACAGCCACCTGAGCGTCACGCGTCTCGGCCCGCGGCGAGGCGCGATCCTCCATGTCGTCCTCGCCGTCTTCGCGCTCGTCTGGCTCACAGTGATGCCGATTCGCGTGGGCGGTCACGCGCCGAGTGGCCTGCCGGAGGCGCTCGAGGTTCTTCGGATCCTCGTCCTCGGCATCGGGCCGCCCGTCGCCGTCCTCACCGCGACGACGCCGCTGCTATCGGCCTGGTTCGTCGCCACTCGGCGGCGCGACGCAGGCGACGGGCGTCGCCCTGCGGCAGGCGCGCGCGAAGCAGGCGACCCGTACTGGCTCTACGCGCTGAGCAATGCCGCGTCGCTTGGTGCGCTCCTGGCGTACCCGCTGGTCCTCGGGCCGATCTTCGGTGTGTCGCGCCAGGGGACGCTCTGGACGGCTGCGTTCCTCGTGCTTGTCGGGTTCCTGACCGCGGCTGCGTTCGTGGTTGTCCGGCGGGTGCCGACCACGACCCCGGTCGAGCCGACGCCGGGCGCTGACGCATCGCTGACCGCGCCCCCGACGGGGCTCACGATCGGCTGGCGCCGTCGCGCGACGTGGATCCTCCTCGCTGCCGTCCCGTCCGGGCTCCTTGCCGCCGTGACGAACTTCATCGCCGCCGACCTGATCACAGCTCCTCTGCTGTGGATCGGGCCGCTCGCGCTCTACCTCTGCTCGTTCATCGTCGCGTTCTCGGCGCGCGGGCGGCGAATCGTTCCGCTTGCGGTCGCCCTGGCGCCGGTCGCAATCACCCTGCTCTGGACGCCGATCGGATCAGCCGGCGGCTGGCCGATCCTGCCGTTGATCGTCCTCGAGTGGGCCGGTCTCGCGATCGTCGCCACGGCACTGCATGGCCGGCTCGCCGCCGACCGACCGCCGGCCTCCGGTCTCACCGGGTTCTACCTCGTCCAGTCGATCGGCGGCGTCCTCGGCGGGGCCCTGGTGGCGCTCGTCGCTCCTGTCGCCTTCGAAGGCATCTGGGAGTTCCCGATCCTCCTGATCGCGGCGCTCGTAGCCCTCGCACTGACGGCACCCGACTCGGTCCCGGACGACGGCGCCGCTGTCGAGGGCGCTGGCCAGTCGCGGCGTCGCCTCAACCTCCGACCATTCATCGCGGGCGCGCACTGGCGACTGCTGCCGTACGCGATCGTGGCCGGCGGGCTCGCGCTCACGATGAGCGTCGACGGTTCGATTGCCTTGCCGGTCGCGATCCGCTGGTTCTCGGTCGGTGCGCTGCTCCTGCTCGTTGGCGGCCCACCGCGCTTCCTCGCGCTTGCGACGGCGCTCGTCCTCGCGCTCGCGACGTTCGTCCTCCCGAAGGCCGCGCTCATCCGCGATCGGAGCTTCTTCGGCGTGACCGAGGTCGTGGCATCGGCCGACGGCCGCTGGATCGAGCTGTTCAACGGGACTACGGTCCATGGAACGCAGTCGACCGATCCACTGCTGCGGCGGACGCCGACCTTCTACTACGCGCCAAGCGGTCCGCTCGGCGACATCTTCGACCGCCTCGACGCCGTTCAACCGAACGCCGCGATCGGGGTCCTCGGCCTGGGCGCCGGTGCGATCGCGGCGTACAGCCAGCCGGGCCAGTCGATGACGTTCTTCGAGATCGACCCGGTCGTCGTCGAGGTCGCCAGCAACCCGCGCTATTTCACCTACCTCTCGGACGCTCGGGTGCCGCCGCGGATCGTGCTCGGCGATGGCCGGCTGTCGCTCCGCGAGGAGGCGGCCGCTTCGCTGGATCTGCTCATCCTAGACGCCTTCTCGTCCGATGCGATCCCGGCGCACCTCATCACCGCCGAGGCCCTTGCGGAGGACACGCGCGTCATTCGGCCCGGTGGCGTCCTCGCATTCCACGTCTCCAACCGCTACTACGACATCGGGCCGGCGATTGGCGCGGCGGGCGCCGAGCTCGGCTTGACCGTTCTGGAGCGCCGCTACAGCCCGACACCCGCAGATGCCGCCGCCGGCGCAGCACCGTCGATCTGGCTCGTGGCATCGGCAGCGCCCGCGGCGGTCGAATGGTTCGAGGCACTCGCGTGGCAGCCCGTGGCCGCTGAGGATTTGGAACCGCTGACCGACGACCACCCCGACGTCCTGCGATTTCTCGATCTGGGCTCGTAAGGGCCGGCGATCAGGCCTCCCCCACGACGTCGATCCCATCGGGGATCAGGGTCCGGCTCGTGGGTTGCGCGGCCACCAGGAGCGCGGCGCGGCGGGCCGTGAACACGACGATCGGCACGGCCACGATCGCGAGGCCAAGGAGACCAAGGGTCGCGTACCCGGCGGCCGCGACGATCACGCCCGAGCCCGCGCTCGCAACGGCGGCCGAGCTCCAGATCAGGGCGTCGGCGAAGCCCTGGGTCCGAGCCCGCTCCGCGATGCCCAGGCCGGATGTCAGGAGCGCGCTGCCGGCCACGAATCCGAGGTTCCAGCCCCAGCCCAGGAGGAACATCGCGAGGAAGATGATGTCGCGGCCATCGGCCGGAGCGACGAACGTCAGGATCGAGGACATCGCGATGATGCCCGCCCCGGCGAAGATCACCGTCACGCTCCCGAGACGATCGGTGAGGCGCCCCGAGATCGGCGACAGCGCGAACATCCCGAACGTGTGGGAGCTGATCACGAGGCCGACGTCGGCAAGGCCGTGGCCGGTCGCGTTCAGGTGCAGCGGCGTCATCGTCATGATCAACGTCATGACGACCTGACCCGCGACGAGCGCGACGAGCGCGGCTGCGACCGCCGGTCGCCGCACGATCTCGGAGATGCCGCCCGCCGCCGATACGTCCGCCTCGGAGGCACGGCTCGCGGGGTCGGCGAGCTCGCTCGGGTCCGGTCGGAGGAGGATGAACGACAGGATCGCCGCAGTGGTGGTGACCACCCCTGGGACGAGGTAGGGCCCGACGACCTCCGGCAACCCGAGCGCGACGGCCGCGGCTCCCGATACGCCGACGAGGTTTGGCCCGATGACGGCACCGACGGTTGCGGCCCAGACGACGAGGCCGATCGCCGAGGCGCGGTTCTCGGGCTTCTGCATGTCGGCGTTCGCATACCGCGCGGCGAGGCTGGAGCTGTTGCCGAAGCCGATGAAGAACGTGGCGACGAGAAAGCCCGGGAACGACGCCGCGATCAGGGCAAGCGTCGCGATCGCCGCGCCCGTGACCGCGAGCAGGTAGCCGACCGTCAGCGCGATCCGGCGCCCGCGACGGCCGGCGATCCAGCCCAGGACGGCCGAACCGACCGCCGCGCCGAAGACCGTCGTCGCACTCGGCGTTCCGGCGAGGCTCGGCGTGCCTGCCAGCTGCGCGGCGGCGATCGTCGAGATCGTCACCGCCGCGATGTGGCCCGTGCTCGCGAGGGCCACGCCGGCGATGAGCGTCAGCGTCGTCCGTCGTCGCCGGTCCATCCCGCGAATCATCCCATGCGCGCGGGCACCGTCACAGGCCGAGCGTCAGCACCTCCACTCTCTCGTCCCCGGGTCGCGTCAGCTCAGGCGCAGGGCCCGTGCTGGGTGCCCCGGTGCCCGGACCACGCCGAGCGGTAGTCATCTCGACGTAGCGGCAAAGGGCGTTCGCGAGCCGCATCTGGGCCGGCGTCCGGGCGCGGACCCTGAGGAGATCGGGCGAGGCGGCCACGATCGTGATGCAGCGAGCCCTGGACGTTGCGACGTTGAGGCGGTTGCGGGAGTAGAGGAAGTCCATGCCTCGAGGCGCCAGCTCGGGGCTCGATGTGGTCAGGGAGTAGATGCTGACGGGCGCCTCCTGGCCCTGGAACTTATCGACGGTCCCGACCCGAGCCTCGGCCGGCAGGCGGCGCTTGATCGCCCCCACCTGGGCGTTGTACGGCGCGACGATGAGGACCTCGTCCCAGGTCACGGGCAGGCGCTTGCCTTTCTCGTTGACCCAGCTCGACCCCGCCTCGACGATCGATCGAGCGACCCGGGCGACTGCGTCGGCTTCCTCCGGTGACTCGTTGTCTGCCCCGACGGTCGGAACCTCCAGGAGCCGCGGCCCGACGCCTTCGGGGTGGCTCAAGCCGCGAGCGTCAAGGCGTTGCACGATCAGGTGCGGTTCGGGCTCGAGACGGTCCTCGTAGAAGACTTCCGACGTGAAGTCGCACAGCGCCGGGTGCAGGCGCCACGTCGTCTCAAGGAACAGGCCCCGATCGGATGGCATGGTCGCCCGGCCCGCGAGGACGTGGGCCAGGGCCGAGCGGTCGGCGCCGGGCGGATGGGTGCCGCGCATCGGCTGGTCGAGCTGCTGGGGATCGCCGAGGAGGACAAGGCTCTCGGTCGATCTCGAGATCGCGACGACATTGGCCAGTGAGATCTGGCCGGCCTCGTCGACGAACAGGACGTCGACCGCGTCGATCATCTTGGCCGAACCCCAGAGCCAGGGCGTCCCGGCCGCGAGGTTGGCACGGCCGTCCTCGAGGCGAGCCCGGACGTCGTCATTGCTCCCGCCGCGGGCGACCAATGCGTCGTCGAGGACCTGCTCCTTGTCCCCCCGCTGGACGGGCCGAACGTCGACCGGTGGCTCGGCCGGGTCGGCGGCGGCCTTGAGAACTGCCTTGAGCAGGTTCGAGATGACCTTGTGGCTCGTGCCGGTGATGCCAACGCGCTTGCCCGCTCGGACGAGGGTCAGGATCATCCGGGCCCCGCTGTAGGTCTTGCCGGAGCCGGGCGGGCCCTGGATCGGCAGAACCGTTCGATCGAGCTCGGTCGCGAGACGCCGGGCCGCGTCCAGGTCCGTTTCATCGGCCCGGCGCAGGCTCGTCCCGGCCGCCTGGCCGGCGCGTGGGGGACGGCCCAGGAGCAGCTCCCGGGCTGCTCGGTACGACCCCTCGCCGTCGACGCCGTTCGCGGCGACCCACTCGCCAATCTCGATCAGCGATGCCTGGAGCTCCGGCGTCGGCACCCAGGGCAACGGGACGATGGCCCTCGGATGAGCCTCGTCGAGCGAGCGCCGGAAGTCGACACTGCCGGCTGCGGCGTCGACCGCGGCGTCCTCGCCGACCTGCCAGCTGAAGGGATTGGCGTCGGGGTCCGCCTGCTTCTTGGCCGGATCGAAGACCCTGCCCCGGGCGAGGTCGAAGTCCTGCGCCGGGAAGGCGTAGCGCCAGATTTGCTTGCCGTTCTTCGGTTCGTCGACGGGACCGATGGGCTCGAGCATACCGATCGGGGCGCTCTCGTCGACGAGCTGCTCCGGCGTGAGGTCCATCAGGCGGTGGAAGTCCCACCACATTGACTTGTCCTCCCGGCGGTGCCAGCCCAGGAGCTGGGCGAGGAGCCACCGAGCGTGCTGATCAGGGCTCCGATCAAGAGGGTCCGCGGGAATGTCGGGGCCTGCGAGGCGGTCCGCGAGGTCCTGCACGCGCGCCTGGGCCTCGGTGAGGTCTGCCGGCAGCTCCTCCAAACGCGGCGTGGGTCGAGGAACCGGCTGGTCCGTGAGCTCGCTCAGCTCGACACGGAGCCCCTCGAGCCAGTCGCGGAGGCGCTGGTTGCTGACGACGTCGTCGCGGTTGTAGCGCTCGATTCGATCGAGGTGCGTGGCTTCGGGTCGCTCGCCCTCCCCCAGCTCCAGCCACTGCTCGAAGGCCACGATGCTCGAGCCAGCGTCGCGCAGATCGATCTCCCGTACGAAGTCGTAGAAGGGCTCCATCTTCTTGATCGAGTAGCTCTCGACGGAGGCGCGCAGCGATTGACGGACTGCCCGTAGCAGGTCAACGAGGACACCTCCCCGAAGAAGGTTGTCGACCTCGTCCTCGCGCGTTCCGTAGCGGCCCATGAGGCGCTTGAGCGATGTGGGCTCGTAGGCCGCGTAGTGGTAGATGTGGAGCGTTGGGTCGGCAGCCAGACGCTCGACGAAGAAGTCCATGACTTGCTCGAAGGCCGCCTGCTCGGCCGCTAGGGTGAACTCGCCGTCGGGATCCTGGGACCAGAACGCGTGGAACGTGCCGTTGGTTTCGAGGATGCCAAACAGGTAGTCGAGACCGTCTTCGAGGGCATACGGATCGCCCTCGATGTCGAAGAAGAGGTCGTTCGGCGACGGCTCCGGGAGGCTCGCGAGGCCACGCTCCGCGTCCACGGCTGCGCCGGGGCCGGGGAGCAGCAGCTCGTACTTCATCCGGTGCTCAAGGCGTCCCTCAAGCTGGATCCGGGCCTGCTCCCGGACGCGGGCCAGCGCGCCGGCGCTGGTGCCGTCGATGGGTGGCACCACCGGCAGCTCCAGGCGGCCCAGCCCGGCAAGCGTGTTCGTGCCGCGTTCGCCGAGCGCCTTGCGCTGGCGGCCCGAGATCCCGGCCACCAGGCTGAGGTGATCATCCTCGCGCCGTCGCGTGGCGCACTCCGCGGCCCAGCGGCAGACGTCGCAATGCTCGACCGGGTCGGGGTAGGTGTCGGGCGGCGGAAAGACGGTCGGCGGCGCGGCGCTCGTGGCCTCGAGGAAGCGATCGCGTGCCGCGCGGTAGTAGGCCATGTAGTCGTCGACGCGCAGTCGCTCCACGGCTCGCGCGCTGCCACCGAGTGCGACGTGCATCCAGGCCGGGCGCACGCCCTGGACCGCTTCGAGGAGGTCGACGTAGGTGCACATCTGGAGAACGGCGCTGGCCTTGACGTGACGGGCCAGCTTCGTGTCCGCGACCTCGTAGTGATACGCCCCGAACCGCGACGGCCGGTCGGCATCGTCCACACGGAGCAGGAAGTCGGCATGGCCCCGCCACGTTCCGTCGAAGAACGTCGCCTGGTAGACGACGTCGGCCCCGGCCGACATCGCTGCCGCCGTCTCGGCCGCCGCGGCGCGGAGCTGCTCGCCGCGATCCTCGATGGAACCGTCCAGCTGGACGGTCACGGCCTGCCGGCCGCCGGCAAGCAAGTCGGCGAGGAAGCGCTTCTCGTGCTCGAAGCCGCGTTTTCGGATGACGTCGAGCTCCGGGTCGTCGCGCATCGGCCGCTGCACGAGGCCGGCCATCGCCGCGCGCTCGAGCTGCGTCAGGTGTTCGCAGGCGAGGTAGGCGACGAGGTCCGTGGCCGCGTAGACGTTGCGGCCATCGATCCGCTGCACGCACAAACCTTACTGGCCGGCCCTGTCAGCTCGCCTGTCAGCGGCTGTTACGATCCGGGCTGATGACCCGCAGCCGCGCGATGCTTCTGCTGAGTCTCGTTCCCATTTGGCTTCTGCTGCTGTCCGTGCTCACGGCGGGTTTCGCCAGCGAGTGGTTCACCAATCAGGTGAACATGGTCGGCATCCCGTTCGGGATCTTCCTGATCATCGTGGCCGGAGCCCTGACGCTGCTCGGGCTCATCGGGGTCCGGTCGTGGCGCCGTCCGGAGGTGGCCCTGGTCGTGTTCACAATTCCCGCGGCGCTCCTCGTGATCGTCGGCCCGGCCCTGATCAACGTCGTCATCAATCTGGGCAACGGCACCTAGCCGAACAGCGCTTCGACCGCCTCGTCGAAGACTGCCGTGTGGCGATCGACGTCGGCCGTGGTCGTGGCCGGGGACATGAGCGCCATGTTGTGGAACGGCGTCATGAGGATGCCCCGGTTCAATGCCCAGAGGTGGAGGAGCTGCTCCAGCTCGAAGTCACCGTTCGCCCATTGCTCCGCGCCCGTCCGGGGCGGCGTGGCCATGAAGTGGTACTCGGCGCGCGCGCCCAACCGCGTGACGTGCCACGGCACCTGGTGCTGCGCAAGGATGTCGTTCACGCCCTGCTCCCAGCGCTCGGCGAGCGGGATCATCCGTTCGAACGCCGAGGGCGTCAGCACCTCGCCGAGCGTCGCGCGCACCGCCGCGAGCGACAGCGCGTACCCCGCGAGGGTGCCGCCGATGCCGCCGACGTCGGCATCCTCGTACGACACGTGGGCGTCGATGCGGGCGCCGACCTCGGCCGTGAAGCCGTACGTCGCGGCCGGGATGCCGCCGCCGATCGTCTTGCCGATGACGAGGAAGTCAGGCTCGTAACCGCCTGCGCCTGTCACGCCTCCCGGCCCGGCGCAGATCGTGTGGGTCTCGTCGTGGATGAGGAGCGTGCCCGTGCGCCGGGTGATCTCCCGGACGCCGTCGAGGTAGCCGGGCTCGGGCAGGACGATGCCGACATTCGTCAGCGCCGGCTCCATCAGCAGCACGGCCACCTGCCGGTCTTGGAGGGCTCGTTCGAGCGCCGGCAGGTCGTTGAACGGCACGACTCGTGTCGTGATCGCTGGATCCACGGGCGGGCCGAGATTGCCGCGCCGCGCTTCAACGCGCCCGTCCGGCGCCAGCCAGGCAAACGTCTCGTCGACTGAGCCGTGGTAGTTGTGGTCATGAACGGCGACGAGTGGGCGACCGCTGATCTCGCGAGCGAGCCGCAGGACAAAGCGGTTCGCGTCGGTCGCCGTGATCGTGAACTGCCAGAACGGCAGGCCGAAGCGACGCGAGAGCTCCTCGGCCGCCCAGATCGCGTCCTCGGTCGGGAGCATGTGGGTGATGCCGCGGTGGAGCTGGCGTTCGACTGCAGCGATCGTCGCGCCCGGCCCGTGGCCGGCCATCGCGCCCGTGTCGCCGAGGCAGAAGTCGATGTAGTCGTGGCCGTCGACGTCGGTCAGGTGGGCGCCCTCGGCCGCCTCCACGTAGATCGGGAAGTCGCCGGCCCACTTGACCATCCAGTTCATCGGCACGCCGCCGAGCAGTGATTTCCGGGCGCGCCGATGCAGCTCGGCAGCCCTGGGATGGCGATCCGCGAATGTGGCCCGCTCGGCGACCATCAGGGCCGCGAGGCGGGACCGGTCGAGCGACCTCACATGGCGATGATGCCCGCTCGGGGCATCAGCCGGCGGTCGGTCGCGTCAGTCGAGGCAGCGCCAGTCGAGGCAGCGCCTCAGTCAAGGCGGCGGCGGTACCCGCAGATCGGGCAGGATGCGTAGCCCCCGAGGACGTCGAGCTCGAGGAAGCTCGCGCAGCCGTTGGTTGAACAGAACAGACGGTGGGGCGCGGTTCGCCGGCGAAGCCGGCGCATCGACGAGGCGCGTGCCACGACCGATGCGTTGTGTGTACGAGAAAGCATGCTGTGTGTGGATATTCCTTCTGGCCGTGCGTTGGGCGAGATGAGCCTCGCGCGGCCTCGTTATCGCTCGGTGACCGCGTTGTGAGCGGGACGAGCACAAATGGACCCGGGCGGCGCTCGCATCATGCGAGTCGGTGTCGACCTGTTGCGTTTCGGTCGATTCTCTGCCTTGCGGCCGGTCCTCGGCGGGTTCCTGATCTCTTAGACGCATACAGCATGGCCGCAGTTGCATCACCATGTCAAACAACCAGTCGTAACCCCTCCGCGTGCGAACTCTTGCAAGTCGTGGCAGATTCGGGCCGCACGCACCACGCGAGGGGTTCGGTCCGGTGCGAGCGACCCTCGCTGCCGCCCACGGCGGGACCAACCGAAGATGGCCGTGCATTTCCTGAAGAGGTGACCTCGTCGTGACCCCCACACGATCCCGCGTCCTGCGCCGTGTCATGGCATCTGCCATCGCTGCCGCGATCATCCTGGTTCCGCTCGCCGCGCCGGTGAGCGCGGTCGGAATCGTCAGCGTGTCGACGCCGTACCCGGCCGTCGTCGCGGCGCCCGGCTCGAAGGTGTCCTTCGACATCGATGTCAAGACGGCCGACCCCGGTCGCGTCAACCTCGCGGTCGCTGGCACGCCCGCCGGCTGGACGGCAACGCTTCGCGGCGGCGGCTTCGTCGTCGATGCCGTCGAAACGACCTCGTCAGACGCGGCCAAGGTTCGGCTCGACGTCCAGGTCCCCGCCGATGCGACGGATGGCTCGAAGACGATCACGATCCACGCGACGAGCGGCAGCTCCTCGGCCGATCTGGCGGTAACGATCCGCGTCGACGCGAAGTCGGCCGGCGAGGTCACCCTCACAACGGACTTCCCGATCCTCCAGGGCGCCTCGACGACCGTGTTCACGTTCAACCTGACGCTGTCGAACGGCTCGGCGGAAGACCTGACGTACGCGGTCAACGCGGTCGGCCCCGAGGGCTGGCAGGCCGAGGCGACGCTGACTGGCCAGGCCCAGGCCGCGAATGCGATCGTCAACGCCGGTGGCACGTCCAACATCTCGGTCAAGGTCACCCCGCCCCAAGACGCCGCGGCCGGCGACTACCAGGTCGCCGTCCAGGCAACCGCGGGCAGTCAGACAATCCCGCTGGCGCTCACCGTCAAGGTCACGGGCAGCTACGAGCTGACCCTGACGACGGAAGGCGGCCTCCTGAGCGGCCATGGCTCGGCGGGCTCGGCCACCCAGCAGAAGTTCACGATCGAGAACACCGGAACGGTCGACCTGACGGCCGTGACGGTCACCGCCACGGCACCGACCGGCTGGACGGTCACCTTCGACAAGCCGACGATCGACACGGTCGCCGCCGGTGGCTCGGAGGACGTCATCGCGACGATCACACCGTCCGGCGACGCGATCGCGGGCGACTACCAGCTGACGTTCCGCGCCTCGAACCAGCAGGCGAACGACAGCGCCGACTTCCGCTGGACCGTTGAGACCTCGCCGTTGTGGTTCGTGGTCGGGATCGGCCTGATCCTCGCCGTCGGCGTCGGCCTGTGGTGGGTCTTCCAGCGCTACGGCCGGCGATGAGCCCCGTCGCGAAGAAGGGCGCGCGCCGTCCGCCTCGGGCCACGGTTGCGCCGGGGGCCGGTCCTGCAGACGGTGCGTCCGTGGCATCGGCCGCGCCGGCGGCTCCGCGCCGCAGCGACGGCGACCACGCGAGCGCGCCGATCCGGACGCTCGGCCTGACGAAGCTCTACGGCGACCTCGTCGCCGTCGACAGCCTCGATCTCGAAGTCAAGGCCGGCGAGATCTTCGGACTTCTCGGCCAGAACGGTGCCGGCAAGACGACGACGATCCTCATGCTCCTCGGGCTGACCGAGCCTACGTCGGGCGAAGCCCGCGTCGTCGGCTATGACCCGACCCGAAACCCGCTCGGCGTGAAGCGCCGCGTGGGCTACCTCCCGGATGCCGTCGGCTTCTACGGCGGCCTCACCGGCCGCGAGAACCTCCGCTACACGGCCCGTCTCAACGGCCTCAGCGGCGATGACGCGGAAGAGCGAATCGACATCGTCCTCGACCAGGTCCGGCTCGCCGACCGAGCTGACGACAAGGTCGAGACCTACTCCCGCGGCATGAAGCAGCGCCTCGGCATCGCCGACGCGCTCGTCAAGGAGCCACAGGTCCTCATCCTCGACGAGCCGACGACCGCGATCGACCCGATCGGCGTCGTCGAGATCCTCGAGCTGCTGCGCGAGCTCGTCCGCGACCAGGGCCTCGCCGTCCTGCTCTCGAGCCACCTGCTCAACCAGGTCCAGAGCGTCTGCGACCGGGTCGGGATCTTCGCGGCCGGCCGGCTCATCGGCATCGGCACGGTGCCGCAGCTGGCCCGCCGCTTCGGCGACGCCGGACCGCAGATCGAGCTCGGGCTCGCTGATGCGCCGTCCGACGAGGCCCGCATGGCGCTCGCGACCGCAATCGCCGGCATCGCCGGCGTCGTTGCCGTACATGAAGCCGCCGATAGGCATGGGCTCTGGCGGATCGATCTCGCATCCCACGAGGTCGCCGATGCCGCGCTCGCGGCGACCATCAGCGCGGTGGCCGTCGTCGGGCAGCGCCTGCGCTCGATCCGGGAGCTCGAGCCGACCCTCGACGACATCTACCGACGTGCGGTCTCCCAGGCAGGGCTCGCTGTGACCCGGAGGGCTGTGGCATGACCGCGGCCACCGCAGCGCGGCGAACCAGCCGCCACGACGATCTCAGCGGCCGGCGCCCCGGCTGGCGCATCGTCGCCGCGAAAGAGCTCGCCGACCATCTCCTGAGCGTTCGCTTCTTCGTCCTCCTCCTCGTCCTCGGGGCGGCGGCAGTCATCCCGCTGTACTTCGCGGCCGAGCGCCTGCGCAGCCTCGCGTCGGACATCAGCGGCCTCCAGGCGGTCTTCCTCGCGCTCTTCACCGTCTCACCGCAGGGCGCGCCGGACTTCCGCGCCGAGGTCTTCCTCGGCATCGCCGCGCCGCTGCTCGGCCTCGGGTTTTCGTTCGATGCCGTCAACGGCGAACGCAGCGAGGGGACGTTGCCCCGGCTGCTGTCCCAACCGATCCACCGCGATGACGTGATCAACGGCAAGTTCATCGCCGGCCTCGCGGTCATCGCCGTGGTCCTGTTCGCCGTCATGGTCTCGATCTCGGGCTTCGGCCTGGCGCGCCTCGGGCTCGTCCCGGCGGCTTCGGAGATCGTCCGGCTGGTCGCGTGGTATCTCGTGACGGTGCTCTACGTCGCGTTGTGGCTCGCGTTCGGGCTGTTGCTCTCGGTCGTCATCCGACGCGGTGCGACGGCTGCGCTCGCCGGCTTCGGCGTGTGGCTCTTCGTGGCGATCCCGTACTTCGGGCCGCGGTTCGTGTCGGCCATCCTCGGGATCTTCCTCCGGCCCACCTCCGGCGAGGAGCAGCTTGGCGCGTACGGCCTCCAGGAGCTCGTCCTGCGGTTCCTGCCGAGCCAGCTCTATTCGGAGGCGAGCGTCGTCCTCCTGAACCCGTCGATCACGACGGTCTCGACACCGGCGACGATCGGGCAGCTGGTGCAGTACCAGCAGCAGATCCCGTCACTGGTCTCGCTCGACCAGAGCCTCCTCATCATCTGGCCGCATGTCGTGGTCCTCGTTGCGCTGACGGTCGGGTGCTTCGCGCTCGCCTACGCGCAGTTCATGCGCCAGGAGGTCCGCGCCTGACGATGGGCGTCGCGGGTGGCAGCGGTCCGCGTTGCGATTGCTGCTACGACGAGGCCTTCGACGTTCGGAAGGCCGAGATCGAGCTGAAACGCTATCGACGGAGCGGGGCGCCGGACCACACGCGCGTGCTCGCCGAGGCGCTCGCTGCCGGTGACGCCGGCGGTTTGACGGTGCTCGACATCGGTGCCGGCGTCGGCGCGGTCCACCACCTGCTGCTCGAGGCCGGGGCGAGCAGCGCCGTCGATGTCGACGCTTCGCGGCCGTACCTGGACGCCGCCCGGTCCGAAGCCGCTCGACGCGGGTTCGCGGACCGCGTGACCTTCGAGCACGGCGATTTCACCCAGGTCAGCGCGGACATCGGCCCGGCCGACCTGGTGGCCCTCGATCGGGTCGTTTGCTGCCACCCGGATGGCATCGGGATCGTGCGGGCCGCGGCCGAACGCACCCACCGTCGGCTTGGCATCGTCATGCCGCGTGAGATCCGGCTCGTGCGGTGGGGGATCGCCGCCCTGAACGTTTCCGAGTGGCTGCGCCGGAGCGCCTACCGCGCGTACGTCCACCCCGCCGATAGGGTCGACGAGGCCGCCGTCGACGCCGGCCTCAGGCCGAACCCACGACGACGGCTCAGCCTCTTCTGGCAGCTGCTGACGTACGAACGCGCAGACGCTCAGGCCGGCGGGTAGCCCGTCAGCTTGCGGATCCGTCGGTAGAGCGGCTGGAGGCGGCCGTAGAGCGGCCGGTAGACCTCGCGGTACAGGCCGTCATAGAGCGCCTGGGCCGCGGTATTCGGCTCGATCGTCTCGGCGATGTGCGTCATCTCCGAGACGGCACTGGCCGCATCTTTGTGGATGCCCAAGCCGATCGCGGCGTCGATCGCGGCGCCCAGGCCGGAGACCTCGTGGGTCACCGGCCGGCCCGCCGGCAGCCCGAAGACGTCGGCAAAGATCTGGACGGCGGCGCGTGACTGGGCGCCGCCGCCACCGATCCGAAGCTCGCTGATCGACACGCCCGACGCCTTCATGGTGCGCTCACCACTCTCGCGGAGGGCATAGGCGAGGCCCTCCAGGATCGCGCGGTAAACATGGGCGCGGCCGTGGACGTCGCCGAAGCCAACAATCGCGCCCTTCGCCTCGGGACCGGGGTAGCGGACACCGGGCGTCCAGTGCGGCTGGAGGATCAGGCCGAGCGAGCCCGCCGGCACATCGCGGATGAGCTCGTCGAACAGGCTCTCCGCCGCCACGCCGAGCTCGCCGGCCCGCGCGACCTCGGCGGCCGCCAGCTCGCGCTTGAACCACTCGACGAGCCAGAAGCCGCGGAAGACCTGCAGCTCGACAAGCCAGGCGCCGGGCAGAGCGGCCGGGTAAGGCGGCACGAGTGGGATCGCCTCGAGGTACCGCCGGTGGGTAGTCGCAATCGACGCCGTCGTCCCGAACGACAGGGCGGCGAGGCTCGGAGCGAGCGCGCCCAGGCCGAGCGCCTCGCATTGCTTGTCGCCGGCGGCGGCGATCAACGGTGTGCCAGCCGGCAAGCCGGTAAGCGTGGCGGCCTCGGCGGTCAGGCCGCCAAGTGGCTTAGTCGGTGCCACGAGCTCTGGGAGCCAGGCGGGGTCGAAATGGGCGACCTGCCACTTCCAGTTGCGGCGGCCGGCCCAGCGCGAGGCCTTGAAGTCGAAGGGCAGGTAGCCGACCTGGGACGCGCTCGAATCGACCCATCGTCCGACGAGTCGCGCCGTCAGCCACGACGACAGGAGGCCGTAGCGCCGGATCCGCGACCAGACGGCGGGCTCGTGGGCCTCGATCCAGTTCGCCTCGCAGTCCGCCTGGAAGCGCGCGACGGTCTCGGTCACGCGCGCCGCTCGGAACGCCAGGCCCCACAGCCCGCCGATCGGCTTCAGGCCCTCGGTGCGGCGCTGGTCCAGCCAGACGATCGCCGGCCGCAACGGGGCGCCGTCCGCGTCGGCAACGACCGTCGTCGCGCGTTGCGTCGTCAGCGCGACCCCGGCCACCGCATCGCGCCTGGCCGTCGGCTCCGCCCAGAGCTGCGTGCAGGCCGTGCCGATCGCCTGCCACCAGACCTCTGGATCCTGCTCGGCCCAGCCCGGACGCGGTGAGACGTAGGCCTCGATCGGGACCTTGGCGCCTGCGACGAGCGTCCCGGCGGGATCGAACAGCAGCGCCCGGACGCTCTGTGTCCCGACGTCGATCGCGAGGATGTGATCCGCGGCTCGGGCCCGCTCCATCGCGGCCTATCGTGCCGGATCGGGACCGAAGATTTCGGTGGCGACCGTCAGAACGGCGGCCACGGGACGGCGGGCCAATCGGATCGGGGCCGCGGAAATCGGCCGGTCCGCAGCAGCGAGGCGACTCGTCGTCGCGTGGCCGTGATCTCGGCGGCACTCAGAAGCCCCGCGAGCTCCCTCGCCTGCGATCCCGCCAGCGCCTGCCGGAAGCGTTCGAGCGGCTCGCGTTCCGCCGGTTCGAACGTCTCGCCCTGCCAGGCCCACAACACCGTTCGAAGCTTCGGCTGCTCCGAGAACGTCACCCCGTGGTCGACGCCGAACAGTCCGCCGCCAGCCGTCGGCAGCAGGTGCCCGCCCTTGCGGTCCGTGTTGTTGACCGCGGCATCGAACAGCGCGACGGGCCGCAATCGCACGTCATCGGAGACGACCATTGCGACGACGTCGGCGCCGGGATCGATGTCGATCCACTGCTGGACCATGCCTTCGCCGAACGGCCCATCGCGCAGCACCGTCGGCGGGACGATGCCCCAGCCACCGGCCTCCGATGCGACGAACGCCGCGACCTCGCGGCGGGCGAGGGTTCCGGTCGGGAAGTCGAACAGCGGCCGCTCGCCGGCCGTTGGCTTGTAGACCGCAACGATCGCGTCGGGGCCCGAACCGGCCGCCACGAGGAGCGCGTTGTTCGTCGAGCCCGGCAGGCGACCGAGGATCCGCAGCGGCGCCTCGCGCAGGTGCTCGAGCAGCGCCGCGTCAGTGGACGTAGTGGCCGTTCTTCCGGGGACAGATATGGCCGGTTCGCTCGAGCGGCGCGCCGCACATCGGGCATGGCGGCCGGCCGGCCTGGACGACGCGCAGCGCCCGGTCGACGAAGGCCCGCGCCGCGTCGGCGGTGATCCGGACGCGGAACAGGTCGGGGCCGTCGTCGTCGGTGTCGTCGAGCTCGGCCGCAGCCTCTTCCTCGTCGGGCTCGTCGTCCTCGTCGGTCTGCGCCCGGGCTTCGATCAGGACGCGCTCGGTCGAGCCGTCCCAGCCGAGGGTCAGGGTGCCGGCCCGGAAGGCCTCCTGGAGCGGCTCGTCGAGCGGCGACGAATCGACGCCGTTCTCCTCCTCGGTCGAGCTGATGATGCC
>Ga0114129_10002152_pt1 | contig 27153 bp, 29 predicted proteins | sample RhiMetdeltSRZDD1_FD_80071 | JGI IMG/M metagenome (GOLD analysis project Ga0114129, IMG submission 80071) | Populus rhizosphere microbial communities from Tennessee, USA - Rhizosphere MetaG P. deltoides SRZDD1 (version 2) (version 2) | ecosystem: Host-associated > Plants > Roots > Rhizosphere >...
AGACGGAAGACCCCCGCGTAGTCGAGCTCACGGTCGGGGCCAGTGCGGTTGACCAAGGCGGCGGGAGGATCGCTGAAGTAGATGGAGCCGTCGGGGCCAAGCACGACGTCGTTGGGCGAATTCAACCGCTTTCCCATGTATTTGTCGACCAGCACAGTCTTCTTCTTGGTGGCGAGGTCGATGCGAAGAATGGAGCGTGCGCCCGATCCGGCGGCGATGAGACCGCCGCGTCCCAGGATCAAGCCGTTGGTACCGGGCTCGCGAAGATTGGGGGCCCAGCCTACTCCGTTGGCGTCATAGCCCGAATTCTCCAGCCAGACCGAACGGCCCTCTGTCGGCGACCATTTGACGATGTGGTTGACCTGGGTGTCGGAGGTCAGCAGGTAGCCGTTAGCGCCCCCAACCCAAACCGGCCCTTCTGCATGCAGGAAGCCGTCGCAGATCTTTTCCACCTTGGCGTCGGCATCAATGAGCGCGTCGAGGCGGGGATCAAGCCGGTTAACCTTGCCAGCCTCCGGGTAGGGCGGCTTGAAGTCCGTGGGAGGAGCCCCGAACACTGGGCCGGTCATCGGCTGGGGCGGCGCAGGCGGTGTCGCGGGCGCGGCTGGAGCGCCGGCGACCTGGGCCAGGGCGGCGGAGGGGACGGCGGCAACGAGGGCTGCGAGCAAGCTGCGACGAGAAATCTGGTCCGGCATGGATGTGTCCTCACGCTCTTGTTTGCTATCGGCGCCAACCCTAAGTGGAGATTGCGAAGGAGTCAATGCCATTCGTACTTGAAATTCGGTGGCGGCGAATGTCGCGCGGAAATGGAACTCGCTTGCGAGCGCTGCGACTTGCACCCTGAAATGCTCACGAAAATCGATTTTCGATAGACGTAGGCAGAGAGAAATCGTCTCCGCAATGAACCCGCAATAATCTTAGGAAAACTCAGAAGATTAGATTGGCGGAGAGAGTGGGATTCGAACTTTCCCGGGTCCAATGGAATCTGTAACTTACAAATTCTAGCGTCCCAGGGTTACCGTGAATGCCAGCGATGCCGTCGCGCATTGCCCGGCATTGCCCGCGGGCTCCGACGGAATCCTAGATGCCACCTCACCTCCGTTGCTGCCGAATCACGCAAGGGACAAGAACGGTGTCGTGAAGCGCTATATCAACGTGGAGTTCCGCGCCGGCGCATCTGTCGATGGTGAAAGCCATCTCGCTCCTATCCACAGTCACCAGTGTTGCAGAAATGCCCAGATAGGCATCTCCAAGACGCTGGCTTGGTCCGTGCTCGCCGGTCCGTGCGTAGAATTTGACGATGCGCCCGCCCGACAGCTTCGGCGAATTCGAGGCGACGAGCCTCTTCTGCCCAAGGTGTCGCCGCGCGACCCCGACGCGGCGGAAGCTCCTGCTCGTTCTACCGAGCGGCAACAAGTACGATTACGTTTGTGCCGAATGCGGGACCGCAGTGGGTGGCAAGATGGACAACGACGCCTCCGAGTTCTACCGGACGGCTCCGCCGCCACCTGTGCCCCGCCGCAGGCATCGCTCGTAACCCCAACTTCGCGAACACCACCTCCACGGCAGCCTACGCCGTGTCCGTTATCTAGGAGGACTGATTCACGCGTCGCGTACATGGCTTCGCGTTTCGCGGCACAGGCATTAGGCAATCGCCTGCGCCCATCAGTGGCAGCGTATACGACTGCAGCAAGTCGGTACAGCGCTTCAGGTCACGCGTATGCTCACTCTTGGGGATGCGCAGCCAACGTCACTCGTGAACAGCCGCAGCTGCTTCTCGACTCCGGGTCAAGCGCCAACGTTGGTGATTCCATCGCTGCCTTGTAGTGTCTGTTCGGGGCGGACTTGCACCTGCACCCCGGTCTCCCGAACGGAGTCATCGGACACGCGTGACGGCGGGACCTGCGCCAACAACGTGAGGAGTTCTGCGGGTTGGACCGGCTTGACCAAGTGGCATTCGAAACCGGCCTGAGTGGTTGCCACCCGATCGCCGCTTCGGCCGTAGCCTGTCAGCGCGATCAGATGCACGCCTGCGTGTCGCGGATTCGCGCGAATGCGGCGGGCCACTTCGAGCCCGTCCATCTCGGGGAGACCCACGTCGAGGATGACGACATCCGGGGCGACGGCATCAATTGTCCGAAGGCCAGCCAGGCCATCCGCCGCGTCGTAGCACACGAGTCCTGCCTGTCGGAGCATCGCGCAGAGCATTTCTCGGCTGTCCGCGTTGTCCTCTACGATGACGATCTTCATGCCAGACGGTGGTGTTGGCAATGGCACGCCGTCCTGCGTACGCGCCGGCTCGGACAGCGTGGTCAACGGCAACCGTACCGCGAACTCGCTTCCGGTCCCGTCACCGTCGCTGACCGCCGTTACCGTGCCACCGTGCAGCTCCACGAGCGCGCGCACGAGCGTGAGACCGACGCCGAGCCCGCCGTTGGAATGATCAAGCGTGTGGCGAGCCTGCACGAAGAGATCGAAGACAGAGTCGAGCATCTGCGGCGAGATACCGGCGCCGTTGTCCTTGACGCGGATGACCGCTCCGTTGGGCTCGCGTCGAACCTGCAGGGAAACAGCACCTCCGCGCGGGGTGTACTTCACCGCGTTGCTGAGCAGGTTGATGTGAACCTGTTGAAGGCGGGCGGCATCGCCGTGGACCCACACGGGCTCAGCGTCTAGATCCACGGTAAAGTTCAACCCTTTCTCATCCATCTGTGAGCGAACAGCGTCAGCGGCCTCGGCGCTGATCAGACGCAGATCGACCACGCGTCGACGCAACTCGATCTTGTTCTGCGTAACGCGGCTCGCCTCCAAGAGATCGTCGAGCAGCCGCGCCATCTGCCGCGACTGGCGTTCGAGCACGCTCACCGTCTTCTCCTGCAGCCGGCTCTGGGGTTCAGCGCTCTTCAGCATCGACGTCGCTGTCACGACGGCGCCAAGCGGATTGCGAAGCTCGTGGGAAAGCATCGCCAAGAACTGGTCGCGCCGGCGCACCTCCTCGTCAATCTTGGCGCGTGCCCGTACCTGTTCCGTGACGTCACGGAAGATGGCGATGACACCGACGATCGCATCGTCTCGATCGACCAGCGGGAGGCGTGTCACCATGTCCCACGCTTCGCTCCCATTCGCGGCCTTCCTACGCTCCAGGCGATAGTGCTGTGGCCGGCCAGAGCGGAGCACGGCTTCGTCTTCGTGGTGTAGGGCTATCGCCGTGTCTTTGTCCGCGAGATCGAACGCCGTCTTGCCGATCGCGTCCGCTGGATCGGGGACACCCAGCCGTGCGGCCATGGCATGGTTGAACCGAATGAACCGCCCGCGTGTGTCCTTGAAATAGATGGCATCGGGGACGCTGCGCAGGAGGCTGTTCAGCAGATACCGCTCGTGGAAGAGCGCATCCTCCGCCGCCTTGAGTCCGCTCACGTCGATGAGCGTGAGGACGACGCCGTCGGCGACGCCCTTCGCCCGATACGGAAGCAGCCGCAGGAAGAACGACTTGCCGTGCGGATCGACGATATCGCGCTCGATAGACTGGGACGAAGCCACGACCTGCCTCAGGTCGGCGACGAGATCCGGGTAATGCATCTTGTGGGCAAACGTCTCGATCGGACGGCCGACGTCGTGCGGCAGCAGGCCGAATGTGTCGGCGATCTGGGGTGTGAACTTGCGAATCCGCAGTTGTCCGTCCAGAAAAATGGTCCCAACCTCGGTGCTGGCGAGGAGGTTGTCCATGTCGTTGGTGAGCTCGGTCAACTCCGCGATCTTCCGCTGATACTCCGCGTTGACCGTGTAGAGCTCTTCGTTCACACTCTGCAATTCTTCGTTCGTGCTCTGCAGCTCTTCATTCGACGACTGCAGCTCTTCGTTCGATGCCTGCAGTTCCTCGTTGCTCGCCTCGAGCTGCTCGATGGCTGCTTGCAGGCTTTCCTTGGTTGTGCCTAGTTCCGCTTCCAGCGCTGCGAGCTGCTGTTGCGATACCTGATCGACGTCAATCTGAATCGGAGGGGCGGTCGCAGGCCGACGCTCGGGTTCGTGCGATTCGAACGACACGACGAGGTGTCTCGGTGCCGTCGTGCGCCCGGCGATCGGACGAATCGTCACGCGGTGGATGCGGTCGTCTCCCCGGAAGCGGACGCCGTTGAACACGACCGCCGACCCCTCGACCAAGGCGCGCTTGATTCCACCGGCGAGAATCATCTTCAGCTCGGTGTCGACCAGGTCCTGCACGTCCAGACTCTGGCGGCCGTCGCGCATGCGAAGGAACCGCGCCGCGCCGCCAAGCACGTGCACGAGCTCCCCGCGATCATTCACGATCAAGCTGGGTGGCATCGTTTCTTCGAGCAGCGCGTCGTAGACCGACAACAGCTGCCCGAGGGAATGCCGGACAGGGGGCAACACGGGCGAGATCGCCGCGCTCCGCTCCGTCGTAGACAGGGCTGGCCGTTGCCGGACGTCGACGGGCATCCGCACCTCGCCCGCTTTTCGATACAACTGCCAATGTTTGTCGACGATGTCGAAACCGTCTGCCAGCGACCCGAGGCTCTCCGAAGGGCCCAGGAACAACACGCCGTTTTGCGTCAGCGCGAAATGGAAGAAGGACAGGATGCGCTGCTGGGCGGGCGGCTGCAGGTAAATGAGCAAATTCCGGCAGGTGATGAGGTCGAGACGGGTAAACGGTGCATCGCTGATCACATTGTGCTGCGCGAAGACGATCATTTGCCGCAGCTCGGGCACTACCTGATAGCTGTTGCCGTTCTGAATGAAGTACCGCGCCAACCGGTCGGCTGAGACGTTCGACACGGCTTCCTCGTCGTACGCCGCGACGGCGGCCCGCTCGAGCGATCCGCGGTGCACATCGGTCGCGAAGATCTTGACCGGCCGTTCTCCGTGGATCGCCATCAGGTCCTGCAGGAGGATCGCCAAAGAGTAGGCCTCTTCTCCGGTCGCACAGCCTGCGACCCAGAGGCGCAACGGGGCGTTGCGCGGCTCCCGTGTCAACAAGTCAGGAAGCACTTGTTGCTCGAGCACGTCGAAGGCGTCCGGATCGCGAAAGAACCGCGTGACGCCGATCAGCAGATCGCGATACAGCGCGTCAAGCTCGTCACGCTCCGACCGCAGACGCGCCAGGTATTCGTCGACGTTCGGAGATTGCGCCAGGGCCAACCGCCGCTCGATGCGTCGGGTCACCGTGCTCGGTTTGTAGTGATTGAAATCGATACCGAACTCGGTTTCGAGGACTCGATACAGAGCGTCGATACCACGAGCCTGCGGCGGCTCGCTTTCAGCCGCGTCAGGCATCACGGCGGATCGACGTCGTGCATGATCGAGCAGCGTGCGCGGCATATCCTGCGGCGGGAGGGCATGATGGACGACGCCGGTCTCGATGGCGGCTTTTGGCATGCCGTCAAACTGCGCGGTCTCGAGATCTTGAGCGAGGACCAGGCCGCCCGCTTCGCAGACATGACGAATCCCTCGCGAGCCGTCACTGCCTCCCCCGGACAAGACGATCGCGATGGCTCCAGCCCCGCGATCCTGCGCGAGCGATCGGAAGAACACGTCAATCGGCAGCGTTAGTTCCTGCTGTCGATCGCGCTCGCTGAGCAGCAGACGGCCACCGGAGATAATCATCTCCTTCTTTGCTGGAATGAGATACACGTGGTCGGCCTGCACCGGCATCCCATCTTCCACGAGATGGATGGGCAGCAGCGTATGCCGTGCAAGGAGCTCGTCCATCAGGCTTTTGAAATCCGGTGACAGGTGTTGAACGATGACAAACGCCATCCCGGTGGCTTTAGGCAGGTTGTCGAAAAACCGCACCAGGGGATCGAGCCCGCCGGCGGACGCGCCGATGCCAACCACGAACGTCGGCGAGGCGTTGGTTGTGTCAACTAACGGCGATTCCGGCGCGGGTATCTCCTCACGTCGGCGAACAGGCTCTTGCGACGACATCACAGCACTCCGCGAGCATTCAGTCACGCAACCTGCCTGGCGTGTGACGCAAATGGTGTGCCCACATGAGGTGGCGCCGGGAGACGGAGATGATAAGCCATTGAAGACGAAGAGTTAGCTCCGCGACAGCCATTGCACGAGCGGTGAGAAAGGTGCAAAAAAACGCTTCAACTGCTGGCAAGTGTTACGGCTGTTACCTATGAACTGGCTGGCGGCCGACCGTCGTCGACTCGACGCGGGAGGGCCGCGGGTGAGCGTAACTCTCGGCAAGACCGTCGAGTGCACGCAACGCTCGCAAGGGCCCTACGGCATGGCCGTCAAGCGAGTACGTCATATGAAACTCAGCGCTCCTAATCCATTACTAGCCGCGTCAACGCGGTTCGCGAGACAGCTGATAGTGGTCACACGCAGGATTCATGCAGAACCAACCCGACACGTATCGGAGACGTTCCCTCCCAATTGCTTCCTGCGTAACATCTGATGCGAGCATGGGCCAGCGTTCTCGATAGACGACGGTGCCGCCGCAGCACGCACACCTGCTCTGGGTGACTGCGGGCGTGGGCGACGATACCCCATCATGATCGAGTACATCAGCCGGACTCACCTCCGCAGACTGGGGAAGGCACTGTGACATCTTCCGCACTGACCCCGGCAGAAGTCGTTCAATCGCAGCATTGAGCACGGAGCCTGACACCGGTTTTTCGAGAAACGTATCCGCTCCTGCCTTGAGGGACACGTCCGCGTCGTGAGGCCGCGACACAGTCGTCAGCACGATGATTCCGACCGTCGACGTCCGCGGGTGGCTTCTCAGCCGGCGCGTCAATTCAAGACCGCTGATTGAGCCCGTGATGCGCACATCCGTTACCACGATGTCGGGCGGGCGGGTCGTTGCGATCTGGTAAGCCGCAACGGAATCCTCCGGGATGATCACGCGGTGGCCGGCCGCGCGCAGCGTGCGCGCGTACAGTTCGCGCTCCTCGAAGGTGTCATTCACCAACAGAACAGATGACGTGAGCAAACCCGGGGTCGCCATACATTCCGTCCGAATAATTGGCCGTCACGAAGGCTCAGTAATGCATCGGACCCTTTCTACAAACTCGCGAATTCACGCCGCGTCCCGACGGGCGTCTTCGAGCCGCTAACCGAAGACGCCCTGCGAGTGTTCCTGATCGCCGTTCAACAGGTTTTCGACGTCAATCGCGTCCAGAAGTCGGTCCTCACACACGTCGATCTGGAAGCCGGCCTTCAGTTGGTCGTCGACCCGTAAGGCTTCACCGCCACGACGGCCTCGGCTTCCGTCGACGGGCGGTGGCGCGACGTCACGGTGAGCCATTGACCTGGCTTCACGTCTTTGATGGCCGACAAGCTGCCCTCCGGTACCTTCACGCGCATCGTCAGGTATTGATTGGGTGTCTCGGTGGAGACGAGCTCAGCTGGCATCACGAGGTCTTCGTCGATCTTGTTCCCGGTCGATGCGCGTCGGACCTGTCTCACGGCGTCGCTGTAATCGTGAATCCCGGACCAGACGATCCACACCTTCTCCCCGGGCCTGAACTGCTTCACCTCGGATACGGCTTCCTGGTACGCGATCCGTGACTTCACGGTCAGCGTTGAGGCCGTCGAGTCGACTGCGACGAGCTCACCGCTCCACTGATAGGTGTCTCCCTTCCGATCGCCGGATTGCGCCGCGCCGATCGGCGACGTGGCGAGCCACAACATCGCGACAATGCTGGTTATTGTTCTCCCTTCTCTCAACATGACTACCCTCCCCGTTATTTCACCCCCAGGCCGCGCGGCGGCTGAGGGAACTTATCCATCATCCATGTCTCCCGCGCTCTACGGTCAGCACTTCCACGCTGCGAGCTTCCGCGTCGACACCCCGCCCACTCAGCTGGGCGTGGTGGCGATCAAGCAGCCACAGTTCTGGAATCAGCGTGGCCTCGATTTCCCCGCGATGGAAGACACGGACCACGCCGCTTTCGGATACAACAATCGCGAGAGTGCCCAGCCTCTGCGAGATCGACGCGGCGGCGAGGTGTCGGCTCCCAAGCCCCAGTGGCAGATCGATCTGCTCGACTGATGCGTCCAGATATCGACACGCGGCGACTACCGTTCCCGTGTCGGAGACGACGAATGCCCCATCGAGCTGCGCCAGCTCTTTGATCGTGCCGCGTAGATTTGGATCGGTGATGTGCGTGCGAGCCGGTGCATGAGCCGCTAGAGGATCGAGAATGAGCGGCCGCGAGGCGGCGAGCACGGCTTCAGCCTTGCCCAGCGTGAACAGCGTCCCGATTCGGCGGCCTTCACGGCCTTCACGCGCTATCTCGAGGGCCAGTTCCACGGTCTGCTCAAGGACAGCCGGGTCACACCAGGGAATCGCGGCACACAGTTTCTTGAGAACGGCAATCGTCATCGCACACCGTCCTCTCGTGGACTTTCACTCGGTGATCGCACCTCACTCGTGACCGCGCAAGCCAAGCCGAAGATGCGTGTACTCAGCATGATTGGTCCTCGTTGTCTGTGTGATGGTGCGTCGCTCTGCAAAGCAGCTCTGTGGAATTGCGAAGCTGCCCGGGCGACGGAACGTGACGATCGGCACGCGGCGTCACCGCCGACGCGCCTCGACGGGGCTCAGACGTGTTGAGCCCCATCGAGTGTGCCGTCAATGGGAACGGGCAGCGAAGGAGGTCGGCGTGTGACCTGTCAGCCGGCTACGTTCCTGTCCGCACCCGTGGCAAATCCTCAATCCCTCTGAGCTGTGTTACCTCGCGCCCACCAGTCGCTTCTGATCCTCGACCTCCGTCTCAATCTGGATGCGCCGCGGCTTGACGCTCTCCTTCAGCGGCACGGTCAGTCGCAGCATGCCGTGGCGATGCGACGCGGTGAGTTTCTCCAGATCCAGGAACTCGGGGATCGTGAAGGTCTGTTCGTAGCGCGTGGGGTTGTTGTCCTTCTCGTCGCTCGGGATCTCAGCGCGAATGCTGAGAGTCTTGCCGGCAACTTCCAGGTTGACATCCTTCGGATCGATGCCCGGCAGGGGGATGTCGATGCGCCAGCCGTCTTCGGTCGGATTCACCTGGAACGAGGGTGACGAACCGGCAGCGGTGGCAGCGGTGCGGGTCGGCAGATCGCTCCAGAACTGGTTGAAGAGACGATCTACCTCCCGCTGGAAATTGAACACGTCATCGAACGAGTTCCAACGGGTCAGACCAAACATGGCGGAAACCTCCTTGCTGAAAATCCTCCGACCGGCTTTATACAGATATGCTTGTAATGTTGTCAAGTACCTTTAGTCTAAAAACATCACATATGACGACGTCGACTTGGAACTGGTTTGGACTGCCGGGCTCCTAAGGCAGTTCGGTTCGGTCTGCTAACTATTTGTGTGTGAGTTAGTTATTGGTCAGAAGCGGTCAGGAAAGATGTCGAGCTGGAGGCTAGCGCTAGCGCCTGTACCAGAACCAGTCGTCCCTCATGGAACCGAAGAGCTCGTCAAAGAATTCTTCGAAGAAGACTCGGCTCGTGACTGTTACTCGCCGGTTGGGGAAACCAAAGGAGACTGTGCGCGACGTGAAGATAGGTTCAGCGACGGACCTCGAACCAATCGGCTCCGCGATGGTGGTCGGCCTCAGCCGCGAGCCGCGCAAGTCGCGATCGTAGAGCCGTCGACGGTCAGGGTCGCTCAGTGTTTCGTACGCCTCGAGCGCTCGCCGGAATTCATCGGTCGACGAACCTGTCCCGGCGTCGGGATGGTAGCGCCGAGCCAGCGCTCGAAACGCGCTGCGGATCGTGTCGCTATCTGCGTCCTCTGCGATGCCGAGCACAACGTAGTAGTTCATCGTGCTCATCGGCGATAGGCCTCCTAGCCTTAACTACCTTTAGCACAGAATCCCGCTCTCTGACGAGCGGTGCAGCGCAATGCTGGACCACGGCGAACGCTTGCGAATGTGCACCCGCTCCTGAACGAAACGCTCGCCTACGAATCGAGCCCCGCTCGGTACGGAGTTGTCGATACGCGAGATACGACTCCTGGCCGGCAGCTACATAGTCAATGAAGCCGAGAGCGGTCGCAGCCTCGGAAGCGAGGCGACGCTTGTAGGAAGAGGCCCGTGAAGAACAACGTGAAATCCGCAACGTGTTTGCGGACTTCTCGCTCGCGATCGAAAGGCGATGCCTCGAGGAGCAGGGATTCGACGAGTGTCTCGGCGACTTCCTTGACGCGACGCCTTCGCGCGTCCCGGATGCAGTACGCGTGGTCAACGTGCATGAAGTCCGTCAGGATCACCACCACACCTTATGCTGGCGGAACCCGCACCGATGCCTCCGCGGCGTTCGCCGCAGTTGTCACCTCCTCGCTGAGACGCGCAGTTTCCTCGAGGATCGCGGTCGTATAGAGGATGTCCGTCAAACTACTGAGTCTCATTTCCAGGTTCGATCGTGCCCCGGTGAACCCGGCACGCAGCAGTGTGACACCAAGTTCCACCTCCGCGGCCGCGGCACGAGTGCAGTGCTTGGCGACTGTTCGCGCGTGTTGAAGACCGAGTGCGCACAGTCGTATGACCTCGAGGGGAACGTCTGCTGCAGCGCGCAGCGAAAGTTGTAACGCGGCTTCCTTTTCCGTCCGCTGTGTGGTACTGCCTTGCGGCATGTTCCGCGCAGCGTAGATCTTGACGACGGTTTCTGTTTCGATCGTCTCGAGCAATTGTTCTTGGACGTCAGCCAAGGCTGTGCTCGCGGAGATTAGTGCTGTTCGATCCGTAGCGGAATCTGACCGTGTCTTGGGGTGCGCCGCTACCATCAGCAACAGCGACGTGCCCAGCCCGCCCGCGACTGCCGCAACCGACACCGCTCCGTGCGCTGATTCGGCAGACGACAGTGCAGCCAGGAACTCACGCAGTGAAGCGTCGATCGATTCTCGCGGCCGCGCCATAATTGATACCTCAAGAGTTAGCCGTCAGATGGCACGTTGAGCGGCAAACCAATCAGGAAGCTCCGTTGTCTGGCAAAGCACGAGCCCGCACGCCGCACAACATATCCGAGGGCTTCGAACATCATACGTGTCAGTAGAAATGGCACTCGCACGCTTCCGTCAACGAGCCTTACCTCTGCCGATCATGTCGAGGAATCTGCTACAGTCGATCAATGCTCAGCCCTCTCCTTCCGGAGCCACCCGCCCCATTCGTATTTGCCAGTTCCGTCGACGACCTTGGCAACGTGCGCCAGACCCGTGTTCGCCCGAACGATCCGGTAAGCGCAGATCCCCTCACGATCCTCGTAGTCGATGATGACCTCGCGAATCTTGCGCTTGCCCAGGCGTTGCTCGAGGCGGAGGGCTACAACGTGTGGGGCGCGACGGATGGAAAATCCATGTTTGCGCGACTGCAGGGCGGCACGCCCGCACTGATCCTCATGGATATCCAGCTGCCTGAAGTGGATGGGTGGGAGTTGACCCGGCAGTTGAAAGCGGACCCCGCGACGCGCGATATCCCTGTGATCGCGATTACCGCGTACGGTCAAAGTGGAGATGAGTTGAAAGCACGCGAGGCAGGGTTTGTGGAGTTTCTCGCGAAACCAATCAGCACGCGCCAGCTGCCGAACATCATCCGCCGGCACTTGCCAGGACGCTGATCCCTAACTCGCTTTCTCGATCGCCTTGCGTACCGCCGCGGCGAGCATCTGCGGTGTGACAGGCTTTTCCAGAAACCCATCGCATCCTGCGGCGCGCACTTCCGCTTCCGACCACCGTTCGCTGAAGGCGGTGAAGGCGATTATGGGCAGCTCGCGCGTCGCGATATTCGCTTTCAGCCGCCGTGCGAATTCCAGGCCGTTATCCAGGCCGTGGAGCTGGATGTCCAGCAGGATGACGTCCGGCGTCCATCCCTTGAGGATCTCGAGCGCCTCGATTGGTTCCGTCGCCTTGCGTGTTTCGATACCTGCCGTATCGAACACGGCATGCATTAAGGCGAGGGTCGCGGGATCATCATCGACAATCAGCACGGCCCTCATCGTGCGCTCGCCATAACCGGCTTCGTGATATCCGCCGACGTGGCGGTCACGTGCCGAGGCAGCGTCGCGAAGAACGTGCTGCCGACACCGAACACGCTCGACACGCCGACCGTTCCTCCCTGAGCCTCGACGAGTCGCTTCGTCAACGCGAGTCCGAGCCCCGAGCCCCCGAACTTCTTGGCCGTGCTGGCGTCCAGCTGCTGAAACTCGATGAACAGCCGGTGTGTATCCTCGGGCTTGATGCCTATGCCTGTGTCCTCCACCTCAATGCGAAACCACTCGTCGGTGGTAGGTGTCATGCGCAATTCGACGCGCCCCCCTTCTGGACTGAACTTCACCGCGTTCGACAAGTAGTTGTATAGCAACTGCTTGAGCCGCATGGGATCGAGGTAGACGATGCCGATCGCGGGATCCACGTGGGTGGTCATCTGGATGTCTCGTTTGGAGGCGAGGCCTTTGAGGATCGCGATCGTCTCGCACACCACTTGCGTCAAATCGACGTGCTCGGGCTCGAAATTGATTTTGCCCGACTCAACTTTGGCGAGGTCGAGGATGTCGTTAATCAGCTGCAGGAGATGTTGCGCGCTGCTGTGCATGATGTGCCCGAACTCCTGGTAGCGCGGGGGCAACGGCCCGAACCGCGCGTCCGCGATCAATTCCGCGAAGCCGACCAGTGAATTGAGCGGCGTCCGCAGCTCGTGCGACATGTTCGCGACAAACTCGCTCTTGAGGCGTGCCGCCTCCTGGATGCGGCGGTTCTGGGCTTCGAGCACCTGGCGACGCGCTATCTCCTCATTCGCCGTGGCCATGCGCCGCTCTTCGACGAGCCGCTTCTGCTCGCGAATGTCGCGCGCGATTTTCGACGCACCGACGATGTGACCACGTTCGTCTCGGATCGGCGATACCGTCAGCGAGATGTCGATGATGCTACCGTCCTTCGCCTGTCGCTGCGTCTCGAAGTGGTCGACGATGACGCCGGCGCGAATCTTTGCGAGCACATCATCTTCTTCTGTTTGCCGTGCCGCGGGGATGATCTTTCTGATCGACTGCCCGACCATCTCCTCCGCCGTGAATCCAAACAACCGTTCTGCGGCGGGATTCCACGACTGCACAATGCCGTCGAGGTTCTTGCTGATGATGACGTCGTCGGACGAGGCGACCACCGCGCGAAGATGCAGGGCGGCAGCCTCGAGACGCCGCCGATTGCCATTGTCAGTGTAAATCCGCGAGACGCCGACAATGGCGCCGCCGGCGTCGCGGATCGGCGACATGGCCACGGACACCTCGATCGACTCTTGGCTCTTGGTAAGTACCACCCGCTCGACCAAGGTCACGCCGTCGCCATTCTGGATACGCGCGATTGCGTCGGCTTCGTCGGCGTGGTCGTCGAGCAACAGCATCGAGATGTGACGCCCGAGGGCATCGTCGGCGCGGTAGCCGAACAGGCGTTCCGCCGCCGCATTCCAGACCGTGATGACGCCTTCGCAATCGGTGCCGACAATCGCGGCGCCGGCCGAAGCGATCAGCGACGCTGCGTAATCATCTCTGTCGGACAAGTGCTCAGCCTATCACGCGGCCGGAGAGTGCTAGCTGAGCTTGAGGCCCTCCCTGAGACGAGGACGTCGCTCGTTATACTGCTGTCCCATGACAACACCTGGTGCGGATCCGATCGCGACCCTCGCAACCCTTGAAACGCATCGGCACGTTTGCTGGTTTTACGACTCGGGCAGCGAACGAATGGAGGTCGCGAGTGAGTTTCTGCGTGGCGGTCTCGATTCGGGACAACGAGCCATCTACATTTGCTGCGAAGAGCGTCCGGACGAGGTACAGCAGCAGCTGACGCACCGAGGGATTCCGGTCGCGCAGGCCGAAGCCGCGGGTTCATTAGTGATTGGGACGGCGTCAGAGACGTACCTGAAAGACGGGGTCTTTTTGACTGAACGGATGCTGACCCTCCTGAACGAGACCGTCGAGGGCGCGCTGAATGATGGATTCGTCGGCGTCCGGGTGTGCGCCGACATGTCTTGGGTGCTGGACATGGCGGCCGTGGAAGACGTGTTGGCGTACGAAGCGCTGTGCAATCAGTTCGTCACCTCGTGCCGTGCCACGGGCCTATGTCTATTTGATCGCGCCAGATTTCCGCCTGCCCTGCTCGAAAGCTTTGGCAAGAGACACTCCTGGACGGGCGCGAGAACGGGTATCGGCGCCAATCCTCACTATGAACCGAGCTTCGAGTAGGGCGATCTCTAGGGGGCACTAACCAGCGCGCGTCGAACCCACGCGACATTGAAACCACTCGATGTGGGAACGCTATATGGAGCTGTATGGAGATGGCGGAGAGAGTGGGATTCGACCCCCCCCGCTTCCTTTACCTTCTGTAACTTGCAGATTTCAAAAGACCGACGTTACCGGTAATGCCACGCATGCCGTGGCGCATTGCCCGCTGTTGCCCGCGGGCTCTGCCGTTCAGAATCCTCGATGGGACGCAGCTTCGATCACAGAAAGCCTATTTCCGTCCGAAAATCGCTCGTGAAATCGAGCCGGCCTTTATGCGGCCCCGTAGCTCGGTTGGATAGAGCACCGGTCTTCTAAGCCTCCGGACATGAGCGGAGACAGCCTCGCGAAAGCCAGGCAGCTGTCCGAAAGAACGCGTCCTGACCCAACCCGGACGTGGGGGGTGGTGTCTATACGCAGTGTGACGGACGAGGAGCTGGTCCTGCTGGCGCAGCAGGGTGACACGTCCGCATTCGACCAGCTCGTGATTCGCCATGAGGGATCGGTTTATAGAGCAGCACTGGCTGCCCTGAGGGCGCCAGAGGATGCGAAAGACGTCGCACAGGACGCCTTTGTGATCGCGTGGTCCAAGTTACGACGGTTCCGGGGTGACTCGTCGTTCAAGACTTGGCTCCTGACCATTACCTGGAATCGCGCGATCAACCACCGGCGGATGCAGCTGAAGTGGTGGAGGCGCAGTTCTGTGAGTGATGTTCGCCTCGTCGCCGCTGGCGAAGCGCCCGACACGGACCTGCGGACCCGTCGGTTACGTCGGGATATCGAACAGGCGATCGAGGCGCTAACGCCGAAACTGCGGGATGCATTCCTCTTGGTGCAAAGCGAGGAGTACGAATACAAGAACATCGCTGCGATGCTTGGAATCAGCGAGGGAACTGTGAAGTGGCGCGTGTCCGAGGCACGACGACAGATCAAGGAGCAATTGGCGGAGCTGGGATACCTCGATGCGCGATGAATTTCGATCCGGGATTGATGACGAGATTGATGCCGTAGCGCGGGCATTGACGGCAGTGCCGCCGCGTGGAGAGTTCCGTACCGCCATTCAGTCTCGCCTGAGAGAACGTCGGCGCGGCGGTGTGAACCATCGTTGGTACGCCGCAGCGGCCGCAGGGGCCGCGATCATTGGAGTGATCATCGCGTTGTCTCACAAGGAGCGACCCGACACTTCGATACCGCGGGAGAATGTCGTGACAGAGACGGCGGTGAATGGGCCGCCACCGATTGTGACTCCGCCTTCGGCGAGATCGGTGCCGGTGAAACGTTACCAGCAACCTACCAGCGTCCTGGCACCAGTAGCGCTACTGGACGAGCCGACGCCAATCTCGGATCCGCTGGTGGTGGAGTCACTGGAACTTCCGCCGCTCGACGTGGATGGATTCGATGTTCCAGCCTTGAGCGTCGAGACACTCCAGATCGACCCCGTATCGCTTCAGTGACAGAAGGAGTGGAGATGAAGACTGTCATCGTTGCCCTGGTAATTGCCGTTAGTGTTCTCACACAAGCAAATGCTCAGGGTCGTCAGGCCGGACCGCCTCCACCGGCCACGCCTACGCCGCCGCCACAACAACCGGCGACTCCTCCGCCGCCACCACCAGCCGCTGTCAATGTGCGCATCGACGTGACGTTGATTGACGAAGGAGGTCCTCAGACGCTACGCGAGAGCGTCTCGCTTACAACGACTGATCGTCAAGAAGCCGTGTCCCGTTCAGAGGCGGAAGTCAACGGAAATGTCATGCCTACGATCTTGAACGTGGATGCCACCCCGCAGGTGTCCGGCCTACCGACGGGAAAGATCCGGCTGCGAATGAGTTTGGATTATCTGCCGAAATGGATTGAGAACCAGCCACTCGGCAGTCGTACGCGGACACGGTCGAGCTTCGCCGTTGTCCTTGACGATGCGAAGAGCATGGTAGTGGCGAACATCTCGGACCCCGCAACGGACCGACGGGTTCGCGTCGAAGTCATCGCGACGATTCTCAAATAAACAACAATTGGCGGCCGGGACCGTCGGCGGGTTGGATCAACTGAAATCCGCGCTTTGCCCGCGGACAGCGCTACGTGACGGGCCGTGTGCTCATCGGACTCGGCGCAGCGACGGCATTCGCGGGGGCGGCAAAAAATAGCAGGGAACTCGGCTACGACAACTTCAACGCTGCCATGTCGACGCTTCCTCATTACCGCATCTGTTCTCGGCTTAGTCTTCAATGCGACGCCAGGCCCGGTTTCCGCTGAGACCGTTCGGCGGGGTGTTCGTGGAGGGTTCCGGTCCGCACTGGCCGTGCGACCGGGTCGTGCTTGTGCGATCGCTTTCCTCCAGAGAGTCGGTCGCTGGGCAGGAACGAAACCGTCGAGCCATTCCACTTCACAGCGTAATCGCCGGTGAACGTCATGCCTACGGCCGCCGTCCAGATGCAGAAAGCCGGCCCCGTGTTGCCGATGGTCTCAGAAGTCACGGTCCAACCAGCGGACGATGCTGAAGGCACGGGCGGCGGGTTCGGCGGTGACGTCGTGTTCGGCGTTGGCGAGAGGATTGGGGCCGCGCTGCAGGCGCCTACTTATACGGCGACGGTTGCGAGGAGCAGCACCAACCGTGTCATAGAGGCGCTTCCTCCAGAGCAGAGGCATCCTACGCCGTCAGCACTCGCGGTGGCAAGCCAGTGACGGCGACGTCGCAAGCCAGCGGCTGCTAGCGTGGCACTGTCTCAGTTTGAATGGTAGGAAGCCGGGACCGCTCTAGCCGGTCTTACCCCTGACTAACTTGCAGCCGGTCTTAGACCCCAGACGTAAAACGATCCCGGCGTTTAGGTGCATCGGTCGATGTGACAGCGCTAATTAGCTGAGCGATAGCGAATTAGTGAAACCGGTCTTCGCCCCAGATTATTGACATTGCTTCCGATCACGTAATGCGGCAGGTAATTGCCGAAAAAACAGCGAAACAGCGGCGAAATCCGCGGACGGCGGTTTCCGCTTTCAAATCGCGCCGCATGCGATACTGAAGCATGCCTAAGCGGTCACGCAAGGAAATCTCCGACCCAAACAAGAGCGCGGCACACGTACTGAAGCAAATGTTCAAGCAGGCTGAGTCCGAAGGGAAAGACCCGTTAGCCGTCGCGCTGGGACGGCGTGGCGGCTTGAAAGGCGGCAAGGCGAGAGCTGAGAAGCTTTCTGTTGAGGAACGTTCCGAGAGCGCCAGGAAGGCCGCAAAGGCGCGGTGGGGAACGCGGAAAAAGACCGCATAAAAGGCAAAAGGCCGGAAGCTTTCGCATCCGGCCCCCCCGCCCTAAGTCCCGACGTCGAGATCTAAGGCCATTCGGCCCGTTCACTCAGTCGTCAGAGCTTGTCTCTGCTTCGATCACTGTATCGGATCGATAGCTGCGGCTCAATAAAAAGGGCACTGTCTCAGTTTGACCGCTAATTGTGGGCAAAACATGGTGATTGGTCAACAGGCTGTGGATGAATTGTGGAAATCTGCGGCGGGCAGTCTATCTGGCGCACGACTCCGGAACCGTCGCGGCCGGTCTTATCCCCTGACTCTACGTGCAGCCGGTCTTATTCCCCAAACCTGCGAGGTGTTCCGGGCGAAGTATCGGCAAGGACGCATGGATTCAACTGCGACTAAGGTCTGACAGACGAACACCGACGTTTGTGAAACGCTATCCGCGTGGTCGCTCTGAAGAACACCGGAGTGGTCTGTCCGAAGTGTCACCAGCCTGTCGTTGTGATTGGGACCACGTTGCCGAATGGAGAACTCATCTTCGATTGTCCAGCATGCGGCCATCGCTGGAGCACTGAGACACCACGCCCGCCCAAGAAGTAAGAAGCACGGCAAAGCATGTGATACTGAGGCATGCCTAAGCGGTCACGCAAGGAAATAACCGATCCGAACAAGAGCGCCTTCAACGTGCTTCAGCAGATATTCAAGGTGGCTGAAGGGCGGCAAGGCTAGAGCGCATGCAGAGGCTGCGAATGCACGATTGGGTAAATCACGTGAGTCCTGATTATGGTTGTACAACATCCGGCCTAATCGTGCGATCAGTTGACTGACGAACGGAGTTCTTGATTGGTCTTGCATTACGCGGTGCGGCACTGATTCTGCTACCGAAGTCATAAATTGAGAATGAGATTCATGGCTGACATACAGCATGACGATCGAAGTAAACCTTCAGACAGTCCCGGAGAGGAGCGCGATTCCGAACCGAAATCGCCACCGGAGGTAACGCCGGAAGACATCAAGCGTGATGCCGAGGCAGCGGACCGCTTCGAAGCCAGTGACAACTGAGACTCGGCGTTACATCGAGGTTCCGGGAGGACCCCGACTCCTCGCGACCCGTCGCATTGATGAATGCCGTGTAATCGCGATAGCGCGCGGAGCCGCTCAAGCGTACGTGGCCCAACGGGAACGAAACAAGGCGGTCGGTCTGGCCTTTGTTGGCGTCCCGCCCGCTGGCTCCGGCCGCGAGAGCACTCTGAGGCAAGCACGCAACTGCCTTTCCCACCAACGGTAACAGCTCACACAGATCAAACATCAGAACGTCTGTCGCCGTTGTCACATAACGTCGACGAGAGTGCGTCCCCCGCGAGGTTGAACCGCCCGCGCAAATGCTCCTTGAACATCGGTCGCCGTTAGCCGCTCCGACCAATGCACATCTTTACGAGTGGATTGCGTTGTCTCTGTCTTCGTGATCAACACGTTCAGCATGTCATCATCGACGGGAACGAACCCAATCCACGCCTCCCACATGCCGCTCGCAGGCTGCTCACCCACAACCTGAAACGAGGTTCTCGTTGTCGGTGAGGGTCCCGAGCGTGGCGGGAGCTGTTGCGCCTTTGTCTGGAGAAGAGCCCAAGACGGCGCCCACGCGCGATTCTGAACAGCTTTCAGTGGTACCAAGCTTGCCCCACCGCTACGAGTGGAAATTGATCGGCGCAATAAGCGACACCGCAGAGAAGTGATCCGGTCAGTGGTCGATCAGATTGTCCGTAACGCGACAGCCCGAGTGGCCGTTGAGAGCATGAAAGACTTCCTCAAAATATCTGACTGAAGACGGAGCGCGTCGCATCATCGCCAACCTGGTAAGCGCTGGCATCCTGTGTGAGGTCAGCACCGGCGTCTGCGGTCGCGCGTTGAACATGCGGCCCCCTGCACCTTCTTACGGTACACAGCGGCGGACGAATGACGCCTGACGCCGATAGCTGGGGCGGATTTCAAAGATTCGCCGCATCTGCGCCAATGCGACTAGGCACGCCGGGGGAAACCGCGTTGCACAGGCTGCACACCAAAAAGAGCGAGCCTCTCGCCCGGGATGACGTGATGCTGCAACCGTCGAACGCCCAGAAGGGGCCTACTGCAGAATCTGCGTTGCCGCCATCGTGACGGCGATCGCTGTGCCCGTGAAGTTCTGGTACATCGTGCCGGAGTTGTTGGTCGCAAACGCGCGCGTGCCCGTCTGGCCCACGCTCGCCGGCGTCGCCGTCGCGTGATACGTCGATTGCGAAGCGGTGTTGTTGCACGTATTGGCAGCCGCAAGCACGGCGACCGCGTTGGTGCCCGCTGCGATCGTGATCGTGTAGCCGCTCTTCACTACGCCGTTGGCATTCAGATCGGGACTGATGAACGGGTCGCCACCTGCGGTCGGCGACGTCGCCAGAGCCGTCAGGGTGGTTGCATAGCCGCCGCCGCCGCAACTCGCCGCGTAGGTTACCTGCGAGCTATTGATGGCGCGCATCGATCCGATCGCCGATGCCTCGTTACCCGACATCCGGGCGCGGAGCAGACCAGGGACCGCAATAGCGGCAATGATGCCAATGATCGCGACGACGATGAGCAGCTCGATCAGGGTGAACCCTTCGTTCTTCTGTATTTTCTTCACGTTCAATCTCCTTGGCAGGCCGAGCCATGCCCGCGTCCTGAGGCGCTAACCAGGTCTCCGCGAGCACTTATGTGATTCGCTTCACAACGCCGTCGCAAAAAACTGTCAAGAACCCACTGCCACACATTTGCAGGTGTCGCCCGAACGCCAGTCCATCGAGAGTCTTATCGACCCTTCCAGTAGCGCCCCTGACCCAGTCATTTCTGCGTCCATGAAGCGAGCGGTGAGAGATCGTCTCGAAGATTGACGATTCCCGACGGCGGCGGTGCTTGGATGAGCCCCAGTCGATATTGCGTTGCTCATCGACGTACGGAATCACGTTGGCGACAAGAGGACACATGTCCGCGTCTACCAACAACTCTTGTGCCCGTTCAAAACATTCAGAATGTTTCGGAGTTCGTTAGCTGCGCGTTTTTGCAATGACTCAAAATGGCGCATCGACGTGTCACGCGGCGTATCAAAGCGGCACGCAAGCGCGTCGATGCCGTTCAGGCAAGAGCGAACGCTCGGCGCGTTCGTCTTAAAAATTAGTCCTTTGCGAGAGCGGACGGCGGGGCCTCAATTCAGGCGAGCAATCTTCGCCCGCAGCCGCTCGTACACGCGCGAATGATTGCCTTTTCGGAATCTGGCGGCAGGTTCTTCACGAGCGGGTCGAGACAAGCTGCGATGAGCCGTTCGTATTCTTCGTCGGTTGCGCCGTGCACATCCAGATGCTCGGCGAGGTAGTGAACAGCGCGACGAGTAAATCCTCGCCTGACGCGCAGTCAGAGTGTTCATCGTCCAGCCATCGAAGGAACCACCCAAGAAGGTCATCGTCCGAAGGTAGCGACATCAGATTCTTCTCGCAACTCTAAGGATCGAAGCGTTTCCAGGCCAACGACCAGGCGACTGGCATGGACAGCTAAAACATCCAACCGCGTCTCGCGGAGATTGACACTGCGGACACGTCGGAAGTCGGGCAGACATCGCCAAGCCTTCTGCTTTGATGAGGAAAACCGCAGATCGTTCGGCTTGGCTCAGGAAAGTGCCATGAATCTACCAGGTGTGGCCGCCGCCCTTTGTCAAGTTTTGTCCGCAGCCGCCACCGTTTGTGACCTAGCTCGGCTGTTGGTGTAGGATCGGCCCGGCGCGCGATACCAGACAATCCCACCACCCCGACAGCGCCACCCGCGTGTCCTTCGTGCGGAGCCGTCTCGACGGTGAAGCAGGAGCGAACGATCAAAGGTGCCAGCGTCACGCTGCTGTGGCACTGCACGCGCTGCGATCACCGCTGGCCCATGAAGGGGAGTAGCGCCGCGTAGGTTGTTACTATCGGTCGCTGCCGTCGTCGCGGGGCCGCTTCGTGTCGGGTGTACGGCCCTCTTCAGCTTCTTCCCAATTACGATTGCACGACCCGCAGTAGAACGCCGTGATCGAGCGTGCCGCTTTGATCACATTCTCGCGGCGGACAAAGCCGACCTTTCCACAATATTTGCACGGTGTTCGATCCGGCATAAGGGCTGCGCAATTATGCGGTATGTACCTCCGTCGTCAACAAAGATCACATCGCGCTGCAGCGTTAAGCGGGCGATCCCCGCAACCCACTCGACCGTGACACCTATTATCCGGGAGTCTCGATGAAAGTCGCTGATACCGCACACAGGGCTTCACCGAAATGCTCGATTGTCGTTCTCAGCCCATACTTGCGGTCCCAAGCGGCAATGTCTTGTCGACTGATATACCGCTTGTAAATTTGGAACTCTGTGCCATCGTTCAATCGACGGGTCTGCTGTTCCACTTTGTGGTTGAACCTCGCGCGAACCTCAGTCCAAGCCGATTCCAGTATCAAAAAGCCAGCGCCAGGACGAAGCGTATTGCGGAGCACTTGCATAACGAGAGGTTCCTGAGCCTCAGACGTGTGGCTCAAGAGAAACCCAACCAACGCGCGGTCGTACGCCCGCGGCGCGAAGTCGTAGTCGAATATATCGCCGCGAACAAGCGAGCATCGGTCAGCAGCAGCTCGACGCCGTACTTTTAGCTCGCATTCCGATAACATCCGCTCCGACTGGTCGAACAGCGTGACGCGGGAGCAATTCCCGATGTAGAGCGGGAGCCAATATCCGGTGCCGCACGCCAAATCGAGTAGATGCCCACGACCGAAACCCCGAACGATGCGTTCCAGCACGCCGATTTCGGTCGTGAATACAGTGGGGTCGGTGATCGAGGCTGTCCCGGTGCCTAGCGTATAAGCCTCTTCATATTCGGAGGCTCGCTCGTTGTAGTAGACGAGCATGCGGTCCCGAAGAGACTGGTCCATCGGTCGGACCGTGATGGTAACTGTCGCACCTCCCTGGGACAAACCCCCTGGGAGTCGCCCTCACTTTCGCCCTGATTTCCCGGTCGAACTGCCGCGCCGGGTTCGGGGTGAGACAAACGGATGTTTGTTCACTCAAGCAACTACAATCTGCGCCCGTGCTGACCGTCCGACAGCTCCGAAACGACGAAGTGCGGACCTACCTCGAAATCCACCGCGCCTCGGTTCGCGGACTCGCAGCTGACCACTACCCAGAGAACGTGATTGAGGAATGGGCAGCCCCAATCACGGAGCAGCTGATGGAACGTGTGCGGGCCAACTCCGACCACGAGATCCGGTTGATTGCGGAACTGGATGAAGTGCCGGTTGGGATCGGAGCCATCGTCCTGCAGAAGTCCGAATTGCGAGCGTGTTACGTAGTTCCGTCAGCTGCACGAAAGGGCGTCGGCACCGCGCTGGTGCGGGCCATCGAGCGAATCGCGTTAGAGCATCGGATCAAGCGGCTGCACCTGGTTGCATCCGTCAACTCCGAGCCGTTTTATCTCGCCTTAGGGTTCAACGTCATTGAACGTGGTGATCATACGCTTTCATCCGATCAGCCGATGGCGTCGGTTGGGATGGCGAAGGATCTCACCGTATTGCCGCTCCGTTCAGTGGACGCTGCGGAGGCTCAAATAGTCCGTTGGTGCGAGGACCACGAACTCGTGCGTGCGGCCATCGTGACCAGCACACGCGCCGTTGCGCGCGAGTCGGTAGACAAATTTTCCGACCTGGATGTCGTTCTGGTACTGACGGACATCGCACCGCTTGCTTACGAGCGAGCCTGGCTCTCCGACTTTGGCGAAGTCCTCGCAGCGTGGCGGGATCCCGACGCCCTCAAACGTGACCCGCCGCGCACCTGTTGGGTGACGCAATACGCCGACGGCAGCAAGATTGACTTCACACTGTGGCCTGTTGAACTCCTGCGGGATGCAAGCGCGCGCCTGCCCGAGCAACTCGATGTTGGTTATCGCGTTCTTCTTGACAGGGACGGCCTCACGAGCACACTGCAACCGGCAGCGTACCGTGCGCACATTCCGAAGCGTCCCTCACGCGAGGAGTTCCTAGCGCTAGTTGAAGACTTCTTCCTCGAATCCACCTACGTGGCGAAGCATCTGTGGCGAGGCGATCTGATGCCCGCAAAGTTCTCGCTCGACCATGTGATGAAGCAGGGCGATCTCCGAACGCTGCTCGAGTGGCGGATCGAAATCGATCACAATTGGCGACTCAAACCGGGCGCAGCTGGCAAAGGACTGAAGAAATTTCTGCCGCCGGACCGCTATCGGCTTCTCGAAAAGACCTATGTCGGGGCAGACGTCGCGGCGAACTGGGCAGCGCTGTTCGACACAATCGCGCTCTTCCGCGACGTTGGGATTGAGATCGCGGAGCGTCTAGGGCTTGAGTATCCTCGCGATCTGGACGACCGCGTCACGACCTATCTCCGCGGTGTTCAAGCTGAAGGCGGAAGGACTAACTGACGGCGCTGATTGCAGGGACCAATTAAAGGGACGCAGCTGGCTCGACGCTCTCACACGGCGGATGGGCTAGCAACCCTGTCATATGGCAGCCATCTAAGCCCTGCCGTCGCGGATATGATTTGTCCGCCATGGCTGTTGCCCTTCGACGTGTCGCGTGGTGTTGTCTCGTTATAGGCACCTGCATCGCAAGCCCAGGCCTCAAGTCTCAAGGAAACGGATTCTCCATCACTAACGTCAGCGTCGTTGACGTGACGAGTGGGCAACTTCCACCGCGTCGAACCGTCACAATCAACGCCGACAAAATCACCGCGATCACGGAGACCGCACCAGCACGTGGCGCGATGGTGATCGACGGGACAGGAAAGTTTCTGATTCCTGGCCTGTGGGACATGCATGCCCACATTCAAGGGAACGAAAAGGCGTGGCTGCCCCTCTATATCGCCAACGGTGTCACGGGTATCAGGGACATGGGGGCTGATCTCGACTTCATTCTGAACGTGCGGGAGGCCACCGCATCGGGTCGCACACTTGGGCCTCGAATTGTCGCGGCAGGACCGATCCTCGACGATGCCCCTGCAGACTGGCCATTCCGCATTCGGGTGAGGAATCCAGATGAGGGCAGAGCGGCGGTGCAACTCCTCAAGCGTCGCGGTGTGGATTTGATCAAGGTTCACAACTACACGCCACGAGACGTGTTCTTTGCGATCGTCGATGAGGCGCGGAAGCAGAACCTGCCCGTCGCCGGACATGTGCCGTTGAAAGTGACCATCCAGGAGGGCGTCGACGCCGGCATGGTGAGCATCGAGCACCTGTCTGAGGACGGGCGCGTGTGGAAAGCGTGCTCAGGCGGGCCGCAGTATCGGCCTGAGGCGTGCCGTCCGTTTTTTGAAATGCTGGCGAGCCGTCATGTGTGGCAGACACCAACCCTGCTCGCGTTGGCCGAGCTCGCGGTGATCGGAACGCCCGCGTCAACCATCAGCCGCGACCAGCTCGCGTATGCGAACAGAGCGTTCCTCGCCATGCACGCGGGCAACCAAAGCTTCTTCGTCACCCGGCCTGAAGTCGTCGACATTCTCAAGAACTTGGCGCAGGTCGGTAAAGTCGTGACGCGCGACATGGCCGCGGCAGGTGTTGGCATCCTGGCGGGATGCGACGCGATGATCGCAGGCTTCTGTGTTCATGATGAACTCGCCGAGATGGTCAAGGCGGGAATGACGCCAGCTGCGGCCTTGCAAACGGCGACGGTCAATCCGGCGAAGTTTCTTCATTTGGACGAGACGCTTGGGACCGTGACTGTCGGCAAGCGGGCCGATCTCGTGTTGCTGGATGCCAATCCGTTGGTTGACATTACGAACATCCGACATGTGAATGCCGTTGTGCTCGGCGGCAAGCTTCTGCAACGGTCTGATCTCGACAAGCTACTCGCCCAAGCGAGAGCGGCAGCAGCGCGGTAGTTCACAACTTCTCAAACTCACGAGCTTTGCGCGCTCTGTTGACATGTTTCGCAACGCGTGTTCATAATTTGTGAACTAATGGCTCGCCAACACCTGACCGATTTCGAGCTGATGATCCTTCTCGCCATTCTCCGCATCGGGGAGGACGCCTACGGGGTGCCGATTGCGAAGGAAATCGAGCAGACCGGCAAGCGCTCAGTGCTGCTCGGGGCCATCTACACCGCGTTGGACCGGCTCGAGGAGAACGGCCTCGTCACATCCACCTACGGCGATCCGACACCGGAGCGGGGCGGCAGGGCCAAGCGATTCTTCAAGGTCACGGGCAAAGGGCTAAAGGCCGTCAAGGACACTCAGAAGGCTTTCACCGCGCTTTGGTCGGGCATCCCGCAACTGAAGGGAGGGACGACGTGAGTCCACGGCGTCCTCCGAGACTTGCGACGGCGCTGCTGTGCCGACTGACGAGACCCACCGAGACGGTGCTCGGTGACTTGCTGGAACAGTTTGAGGGGGGCAAATCAAGGCTGTGGTATTGGCGTCAGGTCATCGGCCTGATCGCCCAGACGGCGGTTGGCGAGATTCAACAGAGTCGAGCACTTGTCGTTCGCGTGATGGCAAGTGGACTAATCCTCACCATAATCGCACCACCCACGATCACCGCGATCATCAGGTTTGATCAGTGGTTGTTCGTTCGTGGCTTCGGATGGTTTTACCGGAACGGATATGGCCTTCCTCCGTCAATGGCAAGTCACCCGTGGAGGATCGCCACCGCTTCCTACGTTTTGCTCGGATGGTGTGTTGGGTGGCTCGCGCAGCGCAGGCAGGCTGCGGTTGTCTTGCTGTTCGCCATGTCGATATTCATCAGCGATTCAGCGTTCCTGTCATATCACCTCGCATCTCATTCCGTGGATTTCGATAACGGATACAACCTCGCGCAGATCGTTGTTTTCACGGTTGTGATTCTTCCGCTGGCTGCACTGTTTGGCGGCGTTTCAGCGCGTATCTGGGGCTCGAATCAGAGCGGTGTGATCGCGTGACTGAACGAACTCCGCCGAAACTCGCAGCCGCTCTGCTCAGATGGTTTGGACCACACGGCCCTGCATTCGCAGGCGATCTGATCGAACGCTACCAATCAGGTCAATCTCAGTGGTGGTATTGGCGTGAGGTCATCGGGGCAGTCGTCCTCATTCAGCGATCCGCCCTTCGATACAGACGGGAGGTAGTGATGGAGAAAGCAGCGGCGTATGTGATCGGCGCGTTGGCGCTCGGGGGACTCACGGCAACACTTCAGGGATTCGGCCCCGGTGGCACCCATTGGCTTGCTGCTGCCCTCGGCGGGCCATTCACGGGGTTGGTCGTGAGTGCCGCGGTTCATCGGTTCGCTGCGACCAATCTCCTGCGATGGACGTTTTGGATGTCGGCTGCGGTGTTGGTGATCACCGCGCTCGGTGCGAAGTGCGCGATGTGTTGGTTCGTAGGAGTGTAGCGGAAGCCGGTCCTATGGCAGAGCCGCCGAAGCTCGCAAGCGCCATCCTGAATCATCTCGTCCAGAACGAGGCTCTCGCCGGGGACTTGCGCGAGGCGTATGTCGCGGGAAAGTCAGGGAGCTGGTATTGGGGCCAGGTACTGGCGGTCGTCTGGCGCACTGCCTCCAACGCAGGGCGGGCCTCATTCTGGTGGTCAGCCGTCGCAATCACGTCAGTGATGCTCGTTCTGGAGTTGCCGTTCCTGCTCCGGTCTTCGGCTTACGCTCTTGGTCCTGTGACTCCAGCTCGATAGCT
>Ga0114129_10002153_pt1 | contig 27152 bp, 22 predicted proteins | sample RhiMetdeltSRZDD1_FD_80071 | JGI IMG/M metagenome (GOLD analysis project Ga0114129, IMG submission 80071) | Populus rhizosphere microbial communities from Tennessee, USA - Rhizosphere MetaG P. deltoides SRZDD1 (version 2) (version 2) | ecosystem: Host-associated > Plants > Roots > Rhizosphere >...
ATTGCGACGTCGGACCGCTCGAGCGCCGCGGCTAATGGTACCCCCACTCAGGGCCGGTTCTCCGAGGAAACTCGATGAGATTTTTCTTGACTCAATTGCTCAACAAATGATTAGATATTTTGGGCTCGTCCAGAATGGAGGTAAGCCTCTAGGGGACATGGTATTAGCTTGGGATGGCGGTTTGAGTCCAGGTTACTGGCGCTGGCGCCAGCTGCTCCGCCAACGTTGCCCACCGGGAAGGTGGGAGCGCCAATGTTGGCCATTGAGCGGGTACTCGTTTTGAAACCAGTTAGATGATTGCCAACGTTGGCCACTCGGGGGGACTCGTTTTGACTCAAAGCTTAGGACGTTCCGGATCCAGGCCGTGGAACCGGCAAATCGCCTCCCAGATTTCGTCCGCTGTTTCGGCGAAGGAAAACAAGTTCAAATCTTCGGCGTCGACCGTTCCCTCGTCGACGAAGGCCTGGAAATCGAGAACGCTTTCCCAGTAACCCCGCCCGACCAAAACGATCGGCAGAGGCTTGATCTTGCGCGTTTGCAACAACGTCAGCGCTTCGAAGAGTTCGTCCATGGTCCCGAACCCACCCGGGAACGCGACTAGACCCTTCGCGCGCAGCAAAAAATGCATCTTGCGCAGCGCAAAATAGTGAAACTGGAAACACAGATCGGGCGTGATGTATGAGTTAGGCTCCTGTTCCATTGGCAACGTGATATTGAGCCCAATGCTCTTTTTGTCTGCCTCCGACGCACCACGATTGGCCGCCTCCATGATCCCCGGTCCGCCCCCGGTCACCACAACGAGATCACGACGATCCTCGTCCTGGCACAGCCGTGAAATGAGCGACGCAAGCTTGCGGGATTCTTCGTAGTAACGACTCTTCACCAGAATGCGTTCCGCAATGGCCAGGCGCTTTGCCAGCACTTCGTCTTCCGGCGCGCGCTCCAACAGCTTCTTCAGGTTCTCCACCTGCTCATGAGCCCGCTCCGGAGAAAGAATGCGCGTGCTCCCGAACACCACGATGGTGGTCCGGATGTTGTGCTCCTGGAGCGTGAGCTCGGGTTTGAAGTACTCGAGCTGCAACCGGATCGGCCGCAGCTCGTCGCGCTTCAGTAACGCCTGGTCTTCCTCGGCCAAGATGTAGCTCGGCGACCGAAGAATCGCTTCGAAATTCGCCCGCAGCTTCGGATCTCGAATCCAAGCCGCTTCCGGCGGTCCATGCATGGCCATGATCAGTGTCCCATCATGTTCAGAGGTTCGAGCATTTGTCCTTGGGATTCCCAAGGGAACAAGGGTCGGGTCTTGGGCGACGGCCAAATGCGGTCCATGTTGTCGCCATTAAACACCTCGCCGTTTTTCACCACGTAGCGAACCCTGTTCGAGTTGTGAATGTCCTCCAGGGGATTCGCGTCCAGCACTACGAAATCGGCCAGCTTGCCCGGCTCGATCGAACCGATCCACGTGTCCAACCCAATGTACTGCGCTCCCATTATCGTGGCGGCGCGCAACGCCTCGGCGGTCGTCATCCCTCCCTGCGTCAGTCCCCAAAGCTCCCAGTGCGCTCCTAAACCTTGCAACTGCCCATGCGCGCCGAGCTGCACGTGACCGCCCGCTTCCATCACCTTCTTGGCCCCCGCCGCGACATCCATGTGATGCCAGTCGTCGTCGGTGGCCATGACCGCCCGCCGCCGTGCCCGCGCATCCAGCCAGCCCCGCGGCACGAAGCGCAAGAGCTTTTCGTTCTTCCACACATCGTCATGCTGGTAGAACCAGTGCTCGCCGCTCAGGCCTCCATACGCCACCAGCAAGGTCGGCGTATATCCGGTATGGCTCTTGGCAAACAACGTGACCACATCCTTGTAAATGGGCGTCACCGGCAGTGCGTGCTCGATGCCCGTGTGTCCATCCAGGATCATGGACATGTTCATCTCCAGATTGCCGCCGCCCTCCGGGACCACCATGATGCTTTCCTCGCGTGCCGCGGCCAGTACCCACTGCCGTTGATCGCGCCGCGGCTGCATGTAGCTCTTCACGGTGAAAGCGCCGAGGCGTTTCATGCGGCGAATGTGCTTCTTCGCGTCGTCGAGACTCTGGATCATCGCCATTCCCGGTGATTCCGCGCCGTACAGAATCCATCCCGTCGAGAAAACGCGCGGGCCTTCGGTCACTCCGGTCTCCACCATTTCCGACTGCGAAAACACGGTGTAGTTGGACGCGGAGGGATCGTGCACGGTGGTGACCCCGTAGGCGAGGGCGGCGTAATAAGGAGAAATCGCTTCGGGGATGATGTCGAGCGAGTTGTAGTGCAGGTGGGCGTGCACGTCCACCATTCCAGGCATGATCGTCTTTCCCGCCGCGTCGATCACCCGCGCCCCCGCAGGAACGGTCACCGAGCCTTCGGGGCCCACCGCCAGGATCTTGTCGTTCTCTACGACAATCGTCCCCTGGGAAATCACTTCGTCACCCTTCTCGGTGATGATTCGGGCGCCGCGGAAGGCCACCACTCCCGTGGGATGTGCCCGAGGGAGGAGGAGTCGAACCTCCAAGGTGTCGGGATGCACGGTCGGCGGCTCTTTCTTCTTCTCTTCGGGAGACTTCGCCTTGAAGGCCGGATCCGTTTTTTTCCCCGCTTCGTCCTTTTCCTTGTCCCACGCCTTCTCGATGTCGGCGAGGGTGACCCGGTGCACGATCGGCCCTTCGCTCCACGTGAGCGCCTTGCCGTCCGCCGCCCAGGTGATCCAGTCTGCACCTTCTTGTGCGAAGCGGTACACGGGTAACGGCCCGCTGTCGCCGGAGAGCTCGACCGGATCGCGGCCCAAGGTGGGTAACGCGGTCAAATATCCCTGGAAATCCCGCGTGAACGCCGCCCAACGCGCATCCGGCGACACCATGATCTCCTCGCCGTGCTTGATCTTGAAATGCTCCTGGCGATCGGTGCCGTCGGGACGGATCGACGCGAGCACGGTGCGCTCGTCATCACCCGCGCCCTTGTCCTCGAAATAAAAAATGCGTGTGCCATCCGGCGTCCAGGAGAGTCGCGGCATACGCCGCGCCGCGCCGCGATTTCCGAGGGTCACCACATACTGCGGCTCGCCCCCCGAGGCGGGCGCCCACAAGAGATCCAGCCACAGCTCCTCGTCCATGTCGCGGCCCCGCTCGGTGGCTCCGCTCCCGCGCAAGAACGTCAGCTTCTTTCCGTCGGCCGAAAACGCGGGATTGGCGTATTGCCCGGGAGACGACGTGACCCGGTGCGCGTTGCCGCCGCCCGAGTTCATGACCCACACCTCGCCCGCGCTGGCATCGCCCCAGCTCACATACGCAATTTGGCGCCCATCGGCGGAAAACGTCGGTGAATACGTGCGGGGGCCCTGACTGGCCAACACCACCGGAGAACCCTTGGGAAGGGGTTGTTTGTACAAACGGCCCAAGGTCGAAAAGAGAAGGGTCTTGCCGTCCGGCGACACTTGGGGCCAGGAGAGCATGCGAATGCGCACTTGTTCGCGGCCGATGTTCTGCGGAAACCGCAACGCCTGGGTGACCGATTGCTCGACGTGCACCGAGAACGGAATATCCTTCGCGCTGCCGCTCGCGGTGTCGACCCGATGTATCTTTCCACCGTAGGAAATCACCAGGCTCTTGCCGTCCGGCATCCACGCGTACCCCGAGTACGTTCCCGTCCAGGCGAAGTTCTCCTGCATGTCGTGATCGAGGCCGTCCATGATCACGTGCTCGCGCCCGGTGGCCAGATCGTGACTCATGAGCAAGGTGTGCGAACGATCCCGGCGAATGAACGCGATTTGCTTGCCGTCGGGCGACACGCGGGGGCGCGCCGATCCCCCGTACCCGTCCGTCAACGGCCGAAAATTGCCCGTCCGTCGGTCGTAGCCCCGAATCTGCCAGATGCCCTCGTAGACGTTGCGGTTGTATTGATAGCGCCGGTCGCGGGCCGAGAAATAAATCCATCGTCCATCCGGAGAGAACGTGGGGTCGTTCGCGTCGGGAATCTCGTCCTTCTTGGTCACCCGCACGCCGTTGCCACCCATCCGGTGGTAGAGCCACAACTCCACCGTACCGATGCTGCTCTGATCGGTGAGCCGCTTGCGGGCGATCACGTAATCGCCATCGGGGCTCCAATCCCCGGTGTTGATCACGTGCTCCTTGTCCCCGGTGACCGGCCGCGGATCGTTGCCGTCCAAGAGCAACGTCCACAAGTTGTCGCTTCCACCCCGATCGCTGGTAAACAGGATTCGTTTTCCATCGGGAGAAAAGCGGGGCTGCATGTCGTACGAGGTTCCCGAGGTGAGCCGTCGCGCCTCGCCGCCCTGTACGGGGATCACATAGAGATCGCCGAGCAAGTCGAACACGATCGTCTTCCCGTCGGGCGACACGTCCAATGAAATCCAGGTGCCTTCGTCGGTATCGAATCGAACCGTGTCAGCGGGGCCATGAGACGCGGTGACGAACCAGGACGGTTCAGCGTCTTTTTTCGAACTGCTCGTGTCCGCTTTGACTGAGTCAACCTTGGCCGAGTCCGCGGCGGCCGGTCCATGTCCCTCATCTTCGGGATGGCCGGGTAACGTAGTGATTGCAGACGTCATGGAAAGGGCGAGCCCGCACAGAAAACGAAGCGTGGACTCCATGTGAATGTCCCCTTAAAAGTTGAACACGGCGAGCCTTGGACTCGCGGGGAAGCGGCGCCTGGCTGGCCAAGGGGGTTTCTGAATCGAAGGCGCAGGAAACGGGGGGAGTCTACATCGTGGCGGCCCCTTTTCAAGCCTTCGCATTAATACAGACTTAATCGATTCAGAAATAGACATTTGATTTATCTCATACCTCACTCTTGCTGCTCGGGATACCCTGTGTTAATTTCTACGCGGGGTTGTGGTTGGGGGTGGACCAGGGTGTTCGGTGATCGTTCTTCGGAGTTGACGCAGATTCTTCCGCGCGCCTTCCTAAGCTCTCGCTAAGTTCCCTCTTCCGGGGTAGGGGTCAACATGCAAGCAACGTCTCGCCGGGCTATGACCGTGGACGATCTCTGGGCATTTCGGCGCCCGGGACATCCGGCGGCATCGGCCGACGGTTCCGTGATCGTGTTCCCCGTGACCACGTTCGACATGGAACAAAACGAGGGAAAGACGCGCCTTTATCGGTTGAACGCGAGCGGAGAACCAACGCCGCTCACCTCGGCCGAGGTCAACGCGTCCGAACCGGCCATCTCGCCGGACGGCAAACGGCTGGCCTACGTACGCAAGGCCCCCGGCGGAGAGGGCCAGCTCGCCCTCTTGGCCCTGGATGGCGGAGAGTCCGAGGTCGTGACCGATTTCCCCATGGGGGTGGGCGATCCCCGCTGGTTTCAGGACGGAAAACGGATCGCGTTTCTGGGCGGTGTCTTCACCGAGGCGCTCACTCCGGAAACAGCGCGGGAGTTGCAGAAGACGCGCGAAAAAGATCCCATGAAGGCGCGGGTCACCGAGGATCGCGTCTACCGATTCTGGGATGGATGGCTCACCGACGGGCGCGTGCAACATATTTTCGTCATCGATCTCATGACGCGGGTCATCACCGATCTCATCCCCGATTCGAAGCGGTGGTTCGATCTCATGGATCCCTCGGGTCATTACGACATTGCTCCGGATGGTGAAGAAATCGCCTTCAGCGCCAACCGCATCGAGCCGCCCTACCATCCGACCACGAACTGGGACGTGTTTACGGTGTCCACGCGAGGGGGCGCGGTACAGAACCTGACCCAAGACAATCCCGCCGACGACGTGCGCCCGCGTTACAGCCCCGACGGAAGCACGATTCTCTACGGCATGCAGCGCCGCAACGATTTCTATGCCGATCGCGTGCGTCTCGTTGCCTACGATCGCAAGACGCGCCGTCATCGCGTGCTGACGGAAAACTGGGATCGCTCGGCGAGCGGGTGGGAATTCATCCCCGGCAAAACGGACTTTTGGATCGCGGCGGAGGATGAAGGCCGTATCGGCCTTTTCCGCGCCAAGCTCAACGAGGACACGCCGCAGCTTGGGCGGCGCGGCGGGACCTACGACGGCCTGTGTACCTTGGCCGACGGCAGCGTGCTCGTGGTCAAGAGCTCGATCTCTTCACCGCCCGAGCTTTGCCGCATCGATGCGAAGGAGGACAAGCCGCTCACGAAGCTCAATGCGGAGTTGTTCGCCCAGCTCGCGTTGGGCGAGGTGAAGGACATCCATTTCCGCGGTTCGGAGAACCGCGACATCCAGGCCTATGTCGTCCTCCCCCCCGGATTCGATGCGTCTCGCAAGTGGCCGCTCATTGAAATGCTCCACGGCGGCCCGCACGGAATCACGCCGGATCAATTCCATTTCCGCTGGAACTTGCAGCTTCTCGCTGCGCGCGGCTACGTGGTCGTCGCGCCGAACTTTCACGGCTCGACGAGCTGGGGCCAGAGCTTCGCCGAATGCATCCAGGGGGGCTGGGGAGACCGCCCGTATCGCGATGCGATGGCAGCCGTCGATGCGGTGGTTCGTGAAGGATACATCGACGAGTCGCGCATGGCGGCCACGGGAGCATCCTACGGCGGATATTTGGTGACCTGGATCGCGGGGCAAACCGATCGATTCGCCTGCATCGTGAACCATGCCGGGGTCGGTGACACGCTGGCCGAATATGCGTCCGACGTGACGTACGGATGGGGGAAGGACTTGGGCGGCGAGCCCTGGGATGGGCTGGAGGGTATCGACCGGATGAACCCCATTCGCTTGGCCAAGAACTTCCGAACTCCCATGCTGATTTCCCACGGTGAGCGCGATTACCGCGTACCGGTCGATCAAGGATTGCAGCTTTACAACATCTTGAAAGCCAAGGGCGTGCCGGCCCGCCTCATCGTGTTCCCGGACGAGAATCACTGGATCATGAAGCCTCGGAACTCACGATTCTGGTATGGCGAGGTGGAGCAATGGTTGAGCCGCTGGCTGTCGCCCAAGAAAGAGGCCGCGGAATCAACCCAGGCCGCCCCGGTACTTAACAAGACTCCATGACCCCCCTTCGCCCAACTCCGAGCAACGCTCGAAAGGAGACCCTCATGTTGCGACGCGTAGCCGCGCTTTCATTGGCGACGCTTTTGGTTCTCCCCGCGCTGGCCCAGGCCGCGACGTGGAAGATCGATCCTAATCACTCCTCGACCCGCTTCGAGATTCGTCATTTGTTCTCGAAAGTGCAGGGAGATTTCACCCAGTTCTCCGGAACGCTCGAGTACGATCCCGCCAATCCGACCGCGAGCAAAGTTGAGACGAAGATCGTCGCCTCGAGCATCAACACCAACAACGAACATCGTGACAACGATCTCAAGAGCGAAAACTTCTTCGATGTGACCAAGTATCCCGAGATCAGCTTCACCAGCACCAAAGTGGAGAAGGTGGAGAAGGGTCTCAAGGTGACCGGCGATCTCACCATGCACGGCGTCACCAAGCCGACCGTGCTCGAGGTCGAGATTCTCGGCACCGGACCGCACCCGATGATCAAGGGCGGGCAGGTGGCCGGGTTTTCCGCGCACACCAAGATCAATCGCCAGGATTTCGGGATCACCTGGAACAAGACCCTGGATAGCGGCGGAACACTGCTGGGTGACGACGTGGATATCACCCTCAACATCGAAGCGGTGAACGCGCCGCCCAAGCCGGAAACGCCGGCCGCGCCTCCCGCCAAGAGCGGTAACTAACGCACTGGGGGGGCACGAGCTGAATCAGCGGGTTCGCGATCGCGCGGCGGTGTTTATCGTGCGCGATGGACAGCTCCTGGTGATCCATCGCCACAAGCGTGGCGAATCGTACGACGCTATTCCCGGAGGCAAGCTCGAAACGGGAGAGACACCGGAAGAGGCGGGCGTCCGCGAGGTCGCCGAAGAAACAGGATTGATGATTCGTGTGGGCGCGCCGGTTCTCGTGCTAGACAACGAGGGCCGGCGCGAATTTTATTTCGATGCTGTGGAAGCCGAAGGGGAGCCGGTATTGGGCGGGCCCGAGGCCGAGCGTCATAGCCCCGAAAATGCCTACGTTCTCGGTTGGATTGCGCTAGCTGATCTGAAAGATGCGCCGATTCGGCCGGCGGCCATCAAGAGTTGGCTCTTGACTCGAGATTGGACGACGTAAGACTTTAAGCGTCCGCCGCCGCCAAGCTCTTCAGCGCTTCCTCATTGGTCGGGTACCGCTGCAACAGCTTCAATAACCCCAGCATGGCTTGATCGGCCGGGTAGGATGCGGCGAGCCGCCGGAGCTTGTGCAACCGCGTGACGACCTCGGGCGGATAGAGCTTCTCTTCTTTCCGTGTCCCGCTCTTCCCGATATCCACCGAGGGGAAGATACGTTTCTCGAAGAGATCTCGGGAGAGCACGAGCTCCGTGTTCCCGGTGCCTTTGAACTCCTGGAAGATGACCTCGTCCATGCGGGAGCCGGTATCGACAAGGGCGGTGCCCAGGGTGGTGAGACTCCCGCCGTCCTCGATCTTCCGCGCCGCTCCGAAGATCTGGCGCGGGGCCAGCATCGTGCTCGCGTCGAGACCGCCGGACAGCGTGCGCCCGGAATTCCCCTGTACGTGGTTGTAGGCACGGGCGAGGCGAGTGATCGAATCCAAGAGCAGCACGACGTCCTCGCCCGCCAATACGGGCTCGACGATCGTGTTCATGCACTCTTCCGCGATCTGCACGTGGTCGCGGGCCGACATGTCGCTCGAGGCCGCGTAAATGGTCGCATGAGTGCTCCTGCGGAAGTGCGTGACTTCCTCGGGACGCTCGTCCACCAACAGGGCGAACACCTTGACCTCGGGATGGTTCTGCCGCAACGCCTCGGAGAACTGGATGAGCAGCGTGGTCTTCCCCGCTTTGGGCGGGGAGACGATGAGCGCGCGTTGCCCGCGCCCGATCGGGGCGATCAAATCCATCACGCGCATGGATAGAACATCGGGAGTCGTTTCGAGTTGAAACCGCTGAATGGGATCGATGCTGATTTGTTGCTGTAAGAGCTTCAATATTTCGAGACCGCGACGCCGTTCTTGACGCACCGGCGCTCCGCCGCGACCCGGGCCGCCCGGCCGCTGCATGGGCCGTCCCCCCGGCCGCCGTGATGGCAGCGAGGACTCGGCGGCGGCAATGCGATGAGCGGTTGTGTCCCGAATCCCTTCATTACTGGAACGGCGAGGTTCCGGCCGGCCGCGCCGGCGACGCATGCCGCGAGGTTCGGATCCGTTTTCCCGGGATCCATTGGAATCGGGATGCCGGTTGGAGTCAGGATGCCGATTGGAATCGGGAGGGCGGTGCTGACGCCGTAACCGAGGATGTAGGTCCGGACGGGATCCCTCGGGATTTCGGCGATTTCCTTCCTGTCCCTCGGGACGAGGACGCTGCGCATGTGGCTGGGGATTTGCGTGTGGCTGGGGATCCGTGCCAGGAGTGGTGGATTCGGTGTTTCCGGCTGGAGCTTGCTCCGTGCCGGGGCGGGTTTCGGTTTCGCTGCGCATGCGACGGCGACGTAGCCGGCGTGGGCGGCGTTCCATGAACTCGTCGAACATTCTCGGTTCTATCCTTTTTCCTCGGAGGGGAAGCGGCGCCCTCGTGCGGCGCACCGCTATTCACGGGCGTCGAAATGATCGCCCGAATACGTGAGTCAATATCCCGGTGCCGGGCTCAAAGGCCACGAGCTGCCGGTCGGAGCCATCAGGAAACCTGGTTTGTTGCGCCGACCCCTGGTTCCAAAGGACCAGGGTCCGAAGCGCCAGGACCTGGGGTCTACCGGGCCGGATCCTCGCGAGGACGTGCCTTTCAAAGGCGTAATGCAAGGATCGGTCGTCATCGAGACGGAGCTGCCACCCTCCTTATCGGCAGCCGCCCGGGACCTCATTAGGATGCTCCTTGCGATGCCACTTCGTCCAGCGAATCCTGCGACCGCTTTCCTATCGGGAGCGGCCCCATCAACATGGAGGCTCCAGGCTTTCGGAGTATTTGCCGTCCGGGGTGACGAAATAGAGGCCCTCATCGGGGTCCCGTCGCGTCCAGTGTTCTACCCGGAGAGGAGTCTCGAAACTCCCGTTTTTCGGTCGAGGCACCATTCCGAAAAGGCAATCCTTAACCTCTTCGCTAAGAACCGACGCCTTCGTTCAGAATAGGCCTCTCCGTTTGAGATGGACCTCTCCGTTCAAGATAGAACACCGCCCCGCGTGTTCTTCATTCAGACCATACCGGCCAGAACATCCGCAGCATGCGTCTGGACATTTACCTTTTGGAACGCCTGGAGGATCGTGCCATCCGGGCCGATCACGTAGGTGATACGATCAGCGTAACCCTGTTCCGGATCGGAAGCAGCGTGGTAGTCCAAGCCCATACGGCGCTCAGGATCGGAAAGCAGCTGGAACGGAAAGTCGAACTTCCGGGCAAAGGCCCGGTTTTCTTCAACCGAATCGAAGCTGACCCCCAATACGACCATTCCCTTGGATTCGAAGTCTTGGATTCCGTCCCGGAACCCTTTTCCTTCGATGGTTCACCCCGGGGTATCGGCCTTGGGATAGAACCACAACACCACGGTCTTGCCGGTAAAATCCGAGAGCTTGACCGTCTTACCGTGCTGATCTTTGGCGTGAAAAGGCGGAGCTTTGTCTCCGACCGACAACATACTGGTTATCCTCACCATCCGAACGAACCGAACGGAGAAGCGGGAATGAACCGGGGAGAAGCATAACATGTTCCCGGTTGCGTTTCGCCACCCAGGATTGTTCGGATTGTATGTCATGTTGGCGGCAAATCCAATCCCCCCCGCCCGCGCCAATCCCAGTCTCACCCTGCCCCAGTGGAAAGAAGTGGCGGGTGGGGTTGCCTTCACTCGGGTCGTGGCCACGCGTTATTGCCAGATGGGTAGTCCCGGCATCGCGGCAGTGCGGCTCGATCCGGCGCGCGGCCGGCTCGAGCCCTATCACGAGCTCGAGTTCTCCCAGACCGCCACCATCGTCGAGTGGGAAGAACGTCTGCGCGCTCCCGTCGTTCTGAATGCGGGACTTTACGACATGCATCGACGTCATCTCGGGACGTTGCGGCGACAAGGCCGCGACCTGGGGGGGAACCGCCACGTGGGCTGGAAAGGCGTGCTCGTCTTGGATCCCAAGGAGGCCGGTTTGGCTCCGGCCGCGCTCCTGGATTTGAGCTTGCCCGAGGATGTTGCCCTGGAAGACAAGTACGCGACCGCCATTCAGTCCATGATGCTGTTCGATCGCAAGGGCGATATTCGCGTGCGCCGATCCGACCGCCTCGCCCGAAGATCGGCCATTGCCCTGGATAATCAAGGGCGCGTGATTCTGCTCGTCACCGAGGGCGCCTACACGCTGTGGGACACCGGGGCCTTGCTCCGTGAATCGGGTTGGGACCTCGTTCAAGCACTTGCGCTCGACGGGGGAAACGAAGCGAGCTTGATCGTGGAGGCGAACGGCGTGCGCTATCGATCGTACGAAAACGATCGCTCCGGCTCCGATGCCGCGACCTTGGTCACGCTGCCTTCCATTCTCGCCGTTCGTTCCGGCACGGCCAAGCGTCCCTGATCACGCCTTCCACAAACCCACGCTGGCGTAGCTGACCGTACCCGTGCTGTCGGTTGCTTGTTCGTAACGGAGCAGCTTGCCCTCACTGCGTCCCACCGCACTCAGAAGTCCGAAGATCGGCGCCAGGCCGCAAATGCGTCGCGGGTCGCCGGCCTCGAGCACCGAACGCATGAACCTCGTCGCATCGCCCGTTCGCACGAGCTCCAACGTGTCGCGGTCCTTCTTCTCCAAGAGTTGCAACTGGAGATCGGTCAACGCTTCCGGATCGCCGAATCGGAGGCCCACATGCGCGAGATCCGCGGCCGCAACCACGATGGCGGTATGGCCACGTTCCTGCAAGAACCGGCCGAGCTCGACTAGAAACGGATCATCGAGAGGAGGGGTCTCGGACTCGCGCAAGGATCCGCAAAGCACCGGGATCGCCGTCAGGTCGCGGCCTTGTTCTCGGAGCGCGGCGAGAAAGAACGCCTGAAACTCGATCGAGTGCTCCTTGCGGTGGTAGTACACATCTTCGGGCTCTGTCCCGGCCGCCTCGGCCAAGCGCCGGCACGCCTCGGCATCGACCGGCACGGTTCCCAGCGGCGTTTCGTAGGGTTTGTCGGTCACGATCCAGGCCGGCCGTCCACATCCGTGGGCAGTCCCCAGCACGACCACGGTGGTCACCTGAGGTGCATCCGCGAGAAGTTGATAGGCGAGCGCGGTGGCCGGGCCTCCGACTCTCAAGTCGATGTGCGGGGCGACGAGAGCGGCGAGCCGGCCCGAGGGACGGTCCCCGGGTTCTTCGATCGAGGCCGCATCGCGAAAGAATCCACGCACCGCTTCCCGCGCCGCCACCGGATCCGCCGGATAGCTGCGCCCCGCGTGCGCGGCCGCTCGCTCCGGCGCCTCGAAAAATGCGCGGCGCGCTCGCTCTCGTTCCTTGGCGAACGCAGGCGATTCGATCATGAAGGCGCTTTCGAGTCGATCGAACACCGCTCGCGCGTGCGCTACGTCCAGCGGTTTTCCGTAGCGCCCCGCGAAATTTTGACCGAGCTGCTCGAGCGTATGCTCGCCGTCGCCGTGGGCGGCCACAAAGAGGGCGGCCTCGCTCATCATCAACTCGTCTTCGGCGTACCCCTCCGGGTCGCGCAGGAGGAAGGTCTCGCTGCCATCGGGTTGCGGCAGGCGAAGAATCTCGAGGGGCCGAAGCCGGGGAAGCGTCTCCATCACGTCAATTGTTTCCGGAAGAACTCCAGCATGCGGGCCCAGGACTCCTGGGCCGCCTTCGCATCGTAGACCTCCGGGCGCGTATCGTTGAAGAACGCGTGCTGTGTTCCGGGATAGATGTGCATCTCCGCTTCATTCCCCGCGTCGCGAATCTTTTTTTCAAGCTCGCGGACGGCCGCCGGTGGCACGCTCTTGTCGTTTTCGGCGAAGAAGCCGAGCACGGCCGCCTTCATCGCATTGAAATCGGGCTTCACGTTCGGATGAATGCCGTAAAAATCGACCGCGGCCACGATGTCGGGATTCTTGCTCGCCGCGTAAAGGGCGAGCTGTCCGCCCATGCAGAACCCGACCACCCCCAACCCCTTGGACGTTACCGCGGGCAAGTGCTTGAGGTAAGTCACCGCGCCTTTGAAGTCGCTTTCGGCACCATGGATATCCAAGGCCATCATGAGCTTGCCGGCATCGTCCGGCGATTTCGCGGGGTGGCCGTGATACAGATCGGGGGCGAGCGCCACGAAGCCCTCGTTCGCGAACCGTCGGGAAACGTCTTCGATGTGGGGAACGAGACCCCACCACTCTTGGATCACCATCACGCCCGGTCCGCGTTCACTTTCGGGCAAGGCCAGAAACCCGTCCGTGGTTTCGCCGTCGGATGAAAATGAGACACGCCGCGCATCCATGAACGACTCCTTCCTAACCCTTCCAGGCTGAGTGCCGGTCCCGAATGTGGAGTATAGTCACCCCGCTCAAAGGCTCAAAAGACCCGGAGACATGATTCATGTGCTTTTTTCGCATGGTGGCGGCGGTGTTGGTGGGAATCACGCTCTTTTTTCTCTTGATCGGCGCGGTAGCCTACGTGAAATGGGGGGAACCCCCGCGCATCGACAAGGGATCCATCCTTGTTATGTCCCTGGAGGGAGCGTTTCCTGAGTACCCGCCCGGCGGATACACCACCGGATTACTGGCCGAAGCTTTTCCCACGCTCCACGCCGTGCTCGACGATCTGGCCAAGGCCGCGGTCGATGATCGGGTGAAAGGTGTGTTGTTCGTACTCGATCGGCCCGGGGCCGGTTACGCGGCTCTGGAGGAAGTGCGAGCCGCGATCGGCAAGGTTCGCGCGGCCGGAAAACCGGTGTGGTCGTGGTCCGACAACGTGGATTTAAAGAGCTTGTATGTCGCCGCGGCCTGCGATTCCTTCTTCGTCCATCCGACCGGTTATTCATTTGTCGGAGGCATGTACGTCGAGCGCCTCTACATCGCGGGAACGCTCGAAAAACTCGGGGTTAAGCCTCAGATCGCGCGTGTGGAGAGCTACAAATCCGCGGTCGAGATGTTCACGCGTAAAGACATGTCGCCCCAAGACCGGGAGATGGAAGGATGGCTTTTGGCCGACCTCTATCCGCGCGTCCTCGACGACATTGCCAAGGGGTTTGGGACCAATCCGGCGGTGGTCGAGTCCGCGATGGCGCGTGCGGTCATGCCTTCGTCGGAGCTCGTGAATTTCCGCCTCGCCCAGGGCGCTCGCGAGTGGGACGAGATGAAGGACGCCCTCCCGCGCCCCAAAGGCCAGGATGAACCGGTTCTTCTCGCCGCCTCGGACTACGACCGCGTGCCGGCGGACAAAGTAGGTCTTAAGGGAAAGAAGAAAATCGCGATCGTACACGCGCAGGGAATGATCGCGGGGGACGAGAGCGGCACCGATCCCATGCTGGGCGTGATCATGGGATACAAGAGCGTCAACCAGGATCTAAAGGCCGCGCTCGATGACGACGACGTGGCGGGGGTGATCCTCCGCGTGGACAGCCGCGGCGGCGAATCCATCACCAGCGACCGCATCAGCCGCATGGTCGAAGTGGTGGACAAGAAAAAACCGGTCGTGGTGTCGATGGTGGACGTGGCCGCGTCGGGTGGGTACAACGTGGCCTACCGGGCCCGCAAGATCCTGGCCGACGGCAACACCATCACCGGCTCGATCGGAGAGTTCACCGGCAAGTTCTCGGCCCATGATTTCTACAACAAACTGGGCGTCACCAAGGACGGAGCGGGACTCGGTCCCAACGGCGATTTCTATTCGGATTACCGCGCTTGGACCGCGCCGGAGTTTCAGAAGGTCGCCACCAACAACTGGAATGCCTATCGCACCTGGATCCAAAACATCGCGCGGTTTCGCAAGCTCGACGTCGCGGCGGTCGACTCGGTAGGCCGAGGACGGGTCTGGACGGGACGGCAAGCCCTCGATCGCAAGCTGATCGACGGGCTGGGCGACCTGGACAGTGCGATCGCCGCGGTGAAGCAAGCGGCGGGCATCGACTCCACGGAGAAGGTCACCCTCGATCACTATCCGAAACCGGAGGGACTTCTGGCCACGCTCCTGGGCATGAATCCCACCGGGCTTCCCGGGGTGCTGGCCCAGCGCTGGTGGCAAGAACGCAAGGAGAGCTGGGACGAGCTGAGCCGGGGGAATCTGCGGGTCATGGACCTGCCGGTCCCTTGAGCGCTAGCTTAGGTTCCCTTCTTTCGCATCACCCGCGTGTATTCGATGAGCCGCATCGACTCCCGCGTGCGCGCGCCTTCCGATGGCTCCCCGAGGACGATGGTCATGAAATTCCCGCCCGGATCGGCCACGCACTGAACGAGGCAATATCCGGCTTTGTCCGTGTACCCGGTCTTGGCGGCGAGGACGTCGTCGCGGCAGCGCAGGAGCCGGCACGAGTGCGTGATGGGACGTGAACCCCTCGGTGTCTCGAGCGTGAACTCGCTCGTACCCATGCACTCCCGCAACAACGGATGTTTCATCGCCGCGCGGAAAAGAAGCACGACATCCTGCGCGCTGGCCACATTGTGCTCATCGAGCCCGCTCGGCTCCGCGAATCGAGCGGTCCGGCACCCCAAGCTCCATGCCGTTTGTTCCATGAGATAGCCATAGGCTTGCCAGCCCATCCCGAACGGGTGGGTGAGCGAGCGAATGGCGCAGTTATCCGAAGCGACCAAGGCCAGGCGCAGCAGCGTGCGGGCCGGCAAACGGTCGCCGACACGTAAGCGCGTGCGTCCCGCGTGTACCCAATCATCTTCCGTGATCGTAATGATCTGGTCCATGTCGTGGGTGAGCCGCACGAACGTGAGCGCGGCGGCAAGCTTGGACAAGCTCGCCACGGGCACGGGATCGTTCACGTTCTTCGCATACAGCCAGGCGCCGCGGTTCACATCGTAGATGCCGCATTCGCGGGCGCGAAGCGACGCCAACGCACGGTGGGTTTCCGAGCTGGAGAGCATCGCGGAGTCGAGGGGGGCTTGGAAAAAGGGTTGCGTCCCGGGAATCGGAACGACCACCGACGGGGGAACGAGCGGATACGCGCCCGGGGAAGCGCCCCGCGCGGTCGTTCCCGCGAGCACGAGAAGACAGGCGGCCCAAGCCGCTCGCGTCACATGTCGGTGCATCATGGCTTCTATCCTGCTCCCCGAAGCGGGACGACGGTCCGCTGCCTTAGAGGGTCTCTCGATTATCGGCCTTGGCCCGCCTCTCCCCCAAGCCTCGAATTTGGCGGGAGGGCAAATTTCCCACCTCGCGGAACTCCTTGTTTCCCTTCAAGATTCCGTAGTCTCATGGTGGTCACAAACCCAGCGAGGGATTGCGTCATGCCCGAACAAACTAGAGCGTCTCGCCCTCCGCAACGCGTCGTGGTGATCGGCGCGGGAACGATGGGGCATGGCATCGCACACGTGGCCGCGGTCTCGGGCTTTCAAACGACCTTGGTAGACGTTGAGGCTCTGCCGCTCGAGCGAGGTCTGGCCGCGATTCGTCGCAATCTCGACCAGGGCATACAAAAGGGCAAGGTCACCGAAGTCGATCGCGATGCCGCGCTCGGACGGTTGCAGGGATCGACCGAGCTCGAAGCCGCGCTCGCCGACGCGGACGTGATCATCGAAGCGGTGCCGGAAAATCTAGAGCTCAAACGCACTGTGTTTGCTCGTATCGATCGCGTGGCCCCGCCCGCCGCTCTTCTCGGCACGAACACGTCTTCGCTGCCGGTGAGCGAGATAGCCTCCGCCACGAACCATCCGGAGCGCGTGGTCGGCATGCACTTTTTCAATCCCGTGCACATCATGGAGCTGCTCGAGATCGTGAAGGGCCGGCGCACCTCCGACCTGGCCGTCGAAGAAGCCAAAGCTTTCGGCGAGCATCTCGGCAAAACATGCATCGTGGTCCAGGACATGCCGGGGTTCGCCACGAGTCGCCTGGGCCTCGTTCTCGGTCTCGAGGCCATGCGCATGCTCGAAGATGGGGTGGCCTCTCCGGAAGACATCGACACCGCCATGACCCTCGGCTACCGCCATCCGATCGGTCCCCTGCGGCTCACCGACCTGGTCGGACTGGACGTCCGCCTGGCCATTGCGGAGCACCTGGCTCAAACCCTCGGAGCGGAGCGTTTCGAGCCCCCCCGGATCCTCCGCAAGCTCGTGTCGGAAGGGAAGCTGGGCAAGAAGACCGGAGAGGGTTTTTACCGGTGGCCAAAATCCTGAAGAACCCACTCACGACCGGCTAAGTGAATGCCGATCAAAGACTCAGCCATTTTCTGCGTTCCGACGATCGGTCTTCGAGAGGAAAGGAAACGATCCGGCCGGATCCATTATGTCTTTTCTCGACGCCAAGACATTCCTGCTCGAGCTTCTCGAACACAGCGTGGACGGTGTGCTCGCCGTCGACACGCAAGGGACGATCGTGGTCTGGAATGCGGCTCTGGAACGCATGTTCGGAAAGCCCCGGACCGCCACGATCGGCCAGCCGCTCTTCGATGTGCTTTCGTTCATGGGGGAAACGGGAGATGACTGGTCGATTCGTGAATCGATGTGGGGACAGGATTGCCGGACCGAAGAGCGGCGCTTCTTTCTTCCCGAAACTGGACGCGAGGGCTGGTATGAGGCGCAATACACCCCGCTGCGTAATCCCAATGGCGAAATCGTGGGAGTGCTCGGGATCCTTCGTGATGTAACCGAGGTGCGAAAGAAGCTCGAAGCCGGTCTCGCCGAGGCGCTGGCCCGAGAGGAAGCGCTGAAACACGAGCTCCGCCGGCGTGAAGCGGCGGCCACCCGTCCCCGCACCGCACCGCCCGAGCCGGCGCTTCCACCAGGACTTCAGGGCACTCCGCCTTCCAAGCCCACCTTGCCTCCCGCCCGGCAAACACCGCCATCGGCCCCACCGTCGCCCATATTGCCCGCCTTTCTCGAATCCCCGTCGCCCCAACCCAACCCCGAACCGATTCTGGACATCAAGGCCGGGCCGGCCGAGTTTGGCGGCGATGCGCCGATCTTCGATCAGGATGCCGCCCTGGCCTATGTGGGCGATGCGGAAATCCTCGAGGAGCTGGTGCAAGGCTTCATCGTCTCCTTGCCGGAGTTCGTGCGGGAAATGGATCATGCGGTGGGCCGTCGTGATTTCGCGGCGGTGCTGAGTCACGCGACGGACGTGAGGAAGGCGGTGGTGGCGCTGGGAGCGGTGCGCGCCACGCGCATTGCCACACGCCTGGAAACCCTCACCCAAGATGGCAAGTTCGAGGAAGTGGAACGTACCTGGTGGCGTCTGCGGCGCGAGCTGGCCGTCTTCCGCGAAACGCTCAAGACGTCGCGAAAAGCGGCGTGACCGCTTTCGTGATGTAGCGCCCACTCCGTCCGCGGAGTATCATCGCGGCCGGAGAAAATCTCGTTGCGCAAGGCTTACATACTCGATACCAACGTTCTGCTTCACGATCCCGGCTCCTTACGATCCTTCCAAGACAACACGGTCATCGTCCCGATCTACGTCATCGAGGAAATCGACCACTTCAAGAAGGAAGCCTCGGAGCTGGGGCGCAATGCCCGAGAGGTATCTCGGCTCCTCGACGGATATCGCCAGCAAGGCAATTTGTCCCTGGGCGTGCCTCTGGAGAGCGGAGGAACCCTCTGTGTCGCGCTGGGCGACGACACCGATCCACTGGGAGCACAAAACGGTCGTTCGTCCTTGAGTGTGGATAACTTGCTCTTGTCCCTGGCCCTCAAGATGCGGACCCAGGAGGAGGGCCGTCCCGTCGTCCTGGTCACGAAGGACACCAACCTTCGCATCAAGGCCGATGCGCTTGGCCTTCGCGCGGAGGACTACGAGACCGACCGCGTGAATCCGGGGGATCTCTATCATGGTGCCGCCCAGATTCGGGTCACGGCAAAGGACTTGCGGCGACTTCGGGACGGCGAGCCCAGTCCACTTCCCGAGGGAAGCTTTTATCCCAATCAGTACGCGTGGGTGCGCACCGACGAAGACGCCAACCTGAGCGCCCTGGCCCGGGTTTCACCGGACCTCACGGAGTTACGGCCGCTTCGGGTGCCGTCCCGTTCCATCCACGGCCTTGTGCCGCGCAATAAGGAGCAGCAGTTCGCTCTCGATGCGCTCCTCGATCCCGAAGTGAGCCTCGTCACCTTGATGGGCAAAGCGGGCACGGGAAAGACGCTCCTCGCCATTGCGGCGGGCCTGTATCAAGTCGAAGAGCTGGGTGTTTACGGCCGTTTGCTCATGTCGCGGCCGATTTTTCCGATGGGAAACGATCTCGGCTACTTGCCGGGGGAGATCGAAGAGAAGCTCAACCCCTGGATGCAGCCCATCTTCGACAATCTCGAGTTCCTGCTCGAGCGGCAGAAGGGGCGCAAAGTCAATTCGGTGCCCAAGCTCCTCACCGACGGGATCATCGGGATCGAGCCCTTGACCTACATTCGCGGGCGCAGTATCCCCGGGCAATTTCTCGTGGTGGACGAAGCGCAGAATCTCACCCCGCTGGAAGTCAAAACGATCATCACCCGGGTGGGCGAGGGCACGAAGATCGTGCTTACCGGTGATTTGCAGCAAATCGACAATCCCTACGTGGATGCGTGGTCCAACGGCTTCAACTACTTGGTGCAGAAATTCCGTCCGGAGCCCTTGGCGGCCCACGTGGAGCTCATGAAGGGCGAGCGGAGCGTGCTCGCCGAACGCGCCTCCGACATTTTGTAGTCCCCGACGGGTTTATTTCTTGAAAAACTACCGCGCTTCTTGAAAAAGAAATCACGAACTGCTGCGGGCCCTCGGAAGTATGCGGGCCCTTCTTTTTGCACAGGCGTCTAGGCGCGATCGGGTTTTTCCGGGGCCCTAGTCAAACCCGGTTTCGCAAAGAAGTTCCGTGCTACGAACTCCCCCGACCGAATCATCGGGTGAAACCTTGTCCACGAGTCATCCACAATCTTCACAGGGTTCTCCACGGGAGGCGGCGACTCGTAACGATAGACGATGGCGTGAGTTGAAAGACTCGGTTCTGAAACCCGGCAAAGCGGTAACCGAAACCGCGTCTCACCGCGGCGTCTTACGAAGGGAAAAACGCCCGAGAATGCGTTTTCGAGACCGTTGGGCGTTTTTTTTTGAATTCGCGGGAAACCCGGAGTACTCTGCTCGTGAGGGTCATAGAGACCTGTTCGGCACCGACACCCGGCCTAGCCGGGACGAGGTGCAAAAACCCCAGGAGGGAGAGAGGATCTCTTCGGAGATCTTCGATGCTCCTGGCGATCGAGACTCCGAGGAGCCGGGCTTCGATGCGTGCTTGCACGTGTTGACCCAAGCTCGAGGGAGGATTTCCCGCCTCGCGCGGGATGTCGCCGGGAGAGGGTAACCCTGGAGGGGGCTGAAGTCCAAGGGAGGCTCGGGTCCGACCGCTCCTTCGGGAGGCTGGGGACAACGGACTTCCACGGAGAGAAAAGCCTGGAAGACGGGCGAGGATCTGCTTGGCTCGGGTCGGCAGTTCCGTTCGAGCTAACGTCAGGCAGGCTGGATGCGCCGAGAGGTAGTGTCCTGGCCGTGGAAGGGGAATCCTTCGAAGGGCAAATCCCAGGAGCGTTACCGTCTGAAACATGGCGGGGAGGCTTCGGGGGGAGTTAAAGCGTCAAGAGAGTAGAAACTCTGAAGACGCAGCGTAACTGGGCTGGGTTAAGCCTGGGGTATGTCGCTCCCCGATGCTGGAAGCGCTGTAGGGACCAAAACCCTAGAGAGGCGCGAGAAGCCGAGAGGCTTCACGCAAGAACGAGTCGGTCAAACTTCGAAGAGGAGCAAAAGCTCAGAAGGGTCTGCGGCATCCTTAAAACGAAGCCGCGGCAGCGAGAGTCGAGACGTCCACCTTCGTGTCCTAACGGATTCAGGTAGGGTGGGAGCGCTGAACCCATAACGGCGCAAACGATTTTCGAACACCCTTGAGGAGCTAGCGAACCTCATGGAAGTAGGCGGTAGCCAGGTGACTCGCTACCCGCAACCGGTTCGATCGATGTCTCTGGAGGGGCGACGAACAGGCTTAGTGGCCCTCATTTTTTCTTCCTACACTTGATATCGGTGCGTTCCACGAGGTGCCTGATTATTCCGGCACTCTCTCAAGCGAGCGATCGCAAACCGTGATCGCTCCCGCTTCCCGCCGGGAACGCGCCGGGACACGGGTGCCCAGCTCTCTCCGGGCGCCCGTATGCCCCGTTCGGTCACCGCCAAATGAGCGCGAACACGATCTCCACCGCGATGAGCACGATGATGATGAGCTCCAGCACCTCGGTGCGGCGGGCCTGGGATTCCGCGTTCAACATCGTGTAGGCGTCGCGAATGATGGCCACCTTGCGATCGATCCCTCGCCGCCAGGTGGGACCTCGGAAGATATCCAGCGCAGCGGCATAGATCCGAGCCAGGTACACGTCGTCGGTCACCTTGAGCGAGTTGTCGACGCGTTCCACGGCCTCGGTGGCGTCGGCCACGCGGGTCTGTAGAACGGCCAAGAGCCGGCTGAACCGGCGTCCCAGCAAATGAAATCGCCGTCGCGCGGTGGCGATCTCATGGTAGGTGCGGGGAAGCTCGGCATCGAGAACCGCATCGTGAAAGCGAAGCTCGAGGAGCTGGGCGTTCGCGAACTCGAGCACGTACTGGACGTCGGTGTCGGCGACGACCGGTTCCACGACCAGGGCGGCGCTCCAGGTGAGCACGGCCAGATCGTCCTCGTAATACGAGAACCGGGGCGAGAGAAGATCCGCCCGCGCCCCCGCAGACAGGGGTTTGGATTCGCTCAATAAAAGGCGCGCGATCTCTTCGTCCGACAGAGCGCCGATCGGATAGGGCGCACCATTCGGTTCTTGGAGCTGGTGCACGCGGAAGACGGTGTATTCCTCGGTGACCGGGGCGCGTCCGAGCCGCACCACCGCCGGCTCAATGCGCGTGAGCAGACGATCCAGGCACGCATCGAAGAACGTGACTTCCTCCTGCCCCACCGCCGCACCCAGCGAGCAAACGTCCTCCCACGACATGCGCGGCACGGTCAGCTTAGCCCGAAGGGAAATCACGCCGAAGTCGAAGAGCCGAGCCGAAATCTCCGCCTCGTGCGCACGGCCGGCCATGGACAACGACTCGGCGCCCAAATGCACGGTGACGGGGAGATTGGGGATTTGAATAGCCGACGCTTCACCGCGAATGGGCTTACGACGTTCGGGTGCGCTCGAGAGCAAGTAGTCGAAGGCCTTGTCGAGCAGGATCTCGTACCCGACGTCGAACTGGCGGTAGTGAATGATTTCGCCGGTGACGAAGGGCATGACGCGCGACTCTCGCTAGCGAGAGTCCGCCCGCGCCAGCGACGCCATGAGCGGCGCCCACCAGATCCAGGTCATGGCTCTTTGAATTCCGGTCGCATCTCCGGCTGCAACGACCGCCAGGTGGGATTGTTGCGATCGCGCCCGGAAAGAACCGGGTCCTTGGTTCCCCACGGCATGCCGATCTCCGGATCGTCCCATGCCACCCCGAGCTCGTCCGAGCCGTCGAAGTACTCATCGACGATGTAGGCCAGGACGGATTGGCTCAGGGTCACGTAGCCATGGGCGACGCCGACCGGTATGAACACCCCGGCCGGTGTCTCGGCATCCAAGACCAGAGTTTCCCATGCGCCCTCGGTCGGGGAGCCGCGGCGCAAGTCGAACAGGCCGGCTCGGATCTGTCCGCTCACCGGAAACCAGTAATCCACCTGGTGAAAGTGATAGTGCAAGCCCCGCAACACTCCGGCTTGGGACGAGGAGAGGTTCACCTGCACCGATCCCCAGTCGCGTTCGGGAAACCATTCCTTGCGGAACGTTTCCATGAACCGGCCCCGTGTATCACCATGCGTATCGAGCCGGACGTGCTTCACGCCTCGGATGAGGGACGATTCCTGTATTTCCACGTCATCCTCGTTGGAACGCGGCGTTCGCACAAGCGTTCCAGTGGCTAAACCTCTCGCAAACAATTCGTTATGATACCATGCGTACCGGTTTTGGACGTGGTGGAGAAGCCGTAGATGTCGCGCTGGATTTCCGTGGCCGACGCACAAGAAATTTCCCCCGGCGGATTCAAGCTCGTGCACGTTGACGATCTCGATCTGGCGATTTTCAACGTCGACGGGCAGCTATCCTGCATCGAGGACCTGTGCACGCACGACGGCGGCAACCTGGTCGAAGGAGATCTACAGGGGCGCGTGGTCACGTGTCCGCGTCACGGCGCCAAGTTTGACGTGCTGACCGGCGAGGCGCTTTGCCTGCCCGCGGTGGTGCCCACTCCCAAACACGCGCTCCGGATCCAAGACGGTAAGGTCGAGGTCGAAATCGATGACTGAAGTATTCGGAGCACGGATCCATGGCCACTGATCGTCAAGTCGCGTTGCTGAAGGTGCTGGCCGCGGCGGCGTGGGCGGATGGCCGGCTCGACCGCGAGGAAGTGAATCGAATCAAAGAGCGCATGCTCGCGTTTTCTCCGAGTCCGGAAGCGCTTCGAGAGATAGAGGCCCTTCTGGCCGCCCCGGTCTCCTATGCCCGTTGCGAGGAGCTGACCCGGACTCTTTTGAGCATGCTTCAGTCCAAAAGCGACCGGCTCTCCGTGCTCAAGGAAATCGAGGCCATACTGACCGCGGACGGGGTCGTGTCCAACGAGGAACGCGAGGTTTTGGAAAGCCTGCGCGGCGTCATGGAAGCGATGTCGCAGGTAGATCAGGTTCTCGTCCGCATGAGCGGCGTCTTTCGACGGGTGTTCGGCGGGCGCAAACCTGGAGACCCGCCCGGTGACTTGGCGCTCTATCTCAAGAACGCCGCGCTCCATCGCCTCGATGATATTTCGCGGGGAGAGTGGCGGGACGTCATCGACGCGGAATCCCTCAATCATCACATGCTCTTTGGCGCGGTTCTGGGCGAAGTGGCGGCCGTGGAAGGCGGCATTTCCGACGAGGAGGTTTTGCGTATCCGTTCCATTCTGGAGGATCGCCTCGGCTGGACACCGCCCTTACTCGACTGGGCGGTGCAATCGGTGCGGGACGCATCGGCCGGTCAACTCGATCGCCAGGGGCTCTGCTCCGAGTTCAATCGCGTAGCCGGTGCGGACGAACGACAGGAGCTTCTCGATGCCGCGTTCGCGGTGGCGGCCGCGGATGGGGTGGTGAGCGGTCCGGAGCTCGAAGAGCTCCGGCTCATTTCGAACTATCTCTGGCTCTCCCCGCGCGAATTCAACCAGATCCGCCAGCGGTGGGCGGCGTCAACCGGAGCACACTGATCGTGTTCAAGGATGTGAACTGGGACCACTTCCGTCACCTGATCGAGACCAACGGTCTCCGCATCCTGGTCATCATCGTCGTCTCGCTGATCGGGTACCGACTGATCAAAGTCATCATCCACCGCTTCGAGAAATCCGTAGAGGACGAAGATCCGTCCCTGCGGAGCGAATCCGAGAAGCGGGCGGAAACGCTGGGGCGCGTGATCCGGCAGATTGCGCAAGTGGCGATCGGAGTCGTCGCCGGCCTGGGCATTCTGCGGGAGCTTGGGTTCGACATTGCCCCCCTTCTCGCCGGAGCAGGCATTGCCGGTCTTGCCGTCGGGTTCGGCGCCCAGAACCTCGTGCGGGACATCATTACTGGATTTTTCATCATCTTCGAGAACCAGATCCGGGTGGGAGACGTGGTCGAGATCGCCGGAAAATTGGGCAAAGTGGAGCAGGTGAACCTGCGCACTACGGTGCTCAGAGATAATGAGGGGCGCGTGCACGTGGTCCCCAACGGACAGATCACCACCGTCACCAACATGACCCGCGAATGGTCGCGGGTGCTCCTCGATGTGAACATCACCTACAAGGAGGATCTGAATCGCGTGATCCAGGTCCTCCAACAGGTGGGGGAGGATCTGGCCCAGGATGCCGAATGGCAAACCCGCATTCTGGAGCCGATGACCATTCTCGGGATCAGCGGCCTGGGGCCGAATTCACTGGAAGTACGCATTGCCCTCAAGACGGCGCCGGGAGCGCAGTTCGATTTGGCGCCCGAGCTCCGTCGCCGCATCAAGGACGCCTTCGACGGCGCGGGGATTGTGATTCCCACACCCCAGACCACCCTGGTCATGTCGAGTCCGATGGCGGATCTGCCGGGCGCCGCCCCGATCAACACCCGATGACCACGACGCGCCTCGCCCAGGACATTGAAACGGTTACGTTGGACGGCGAGCGCCGATTGACTCTGGAAGAGCTCGTTGCCGTGGCCCGGTATCGTGCCCGAGTGACCATGGGGAACGCAGCGCGGCAGCGCGTGGCCCGCTGCCGGGCCGTGGTGGATCGCCTCGTCGCCGAAGGGGCGAAGGTCTACGGGCTCACCACTGGATTCGGCTCCAAGCGCGATATCCTCATCGCGCCCGAGGAGCTGGCCGAGCTCCAGCTCAACTTGATTCGCAGTCACGCCTGCGGTGTCGGCGAGCCGTTACCGGAAGATGTCGTGCGCGCGGCCATGTTGCTTCGAGCCAACACGCTCGCCAAAGGGCTTTCCGGCGTGCGCGTGGACGTGATCGAAGCGTTGCTCGAGTTCTTGAATCGCGACGTGTATCCGTGGATTCCCTCGCGTGGATCCTTGGGCGCGAGCGGCGACCTCGCCCCCTTGAGCCATCTCGCTCTGGCGCTCCTCAATGATCCCCAGGCGCGGTTCTACCAGCGGTCTTCGGACGAACCTCCTCCGCCCGGACCCCGCGGAAAAAGCGGCGCATCTCCCAGCTACGTGGCGGAGCCCGTGCGCTGGCGCTTCGGCAAGCCGCCCCAGGGACTTTTCGAGGGCAAGGACGCCGTGACCCCGCTCGTATTGCAGGCCAAGGAAGGACTGGGACTCAATAACGGCACCCAGATCACGGTCGCCTTGGGAGCGCTCAGCGTCTACGACGCCATGTTTCTACTCGAGAGCGCGGAGCTGGTCTGCGCGCTCAGCCTGGAAGCGAACATGGGCGTTCGCGATGCGTTCGATCCGCGTCTGCACGACGCCCGTCCCCTCGATGGCCAGGGCGCGGTCGCGGCCCACATCCGCGCCTTCACCGATCGCAGCCAGGTACTGACCTCGCCCATCAATACCGCCCGCATGCATCGCGCGCAGCGGGCCGTGGCGGGTGCGCTCGAAATCTTGGAGCGCGGTCCGGAAGCCGTGCCGCTCGCCTCCCGCATTCGTGACGTGGCGGAGCGGCTCAACCGCCTGGAATCCGAAATGGCCGCCTTGCTCCACGCGGAAACGGGGCCCAAGGGATCGATCGGCCCCTCCGAGCGCGACCGGCTCTTCACCAAGACGCGCGAGGCCCTCGCCCCCATTCGAGGGGATGTGCTCAAACTCTACGCGGCCACGCTCGAAGCCAGCCTTCCCGGCGAGACGCAAAAGGGTCGCGACTTTCTGGCCGATGCGGTTTCCCAATTACAGCTTGCTTTGCCCGAAACGTTGTCGGTGCAAGACGACTATTCGTTCCGATGCACGCCGCAAGTGCTGGGGGCGGTGCGGAAGGTGGTCGAGGACGTCGGGCGCACGCTCGAGATCGAAGCCAACAGTGCCACCGACAACCCGCTTATTTTCCCGCCCCACGCGGCGGAATTCGCCGGATCCCCGGAAGCCTACGCGCAGAGTTTGTCGGTGGCCGCGTGTCTCGATGCGGTGGTGAGCGGGGGCAACTTTCATGGCGAGCCCATTGCCATGGCGCTGGATCAGCTCGGGATCGCGCTGGCGGAAATGGGAAACATCTCGGAACGCCGCACCGCGCACATGGTGGACGGCAATCTATCCAATGGCCTGCCGTCGCTTTTGGTGTGGCGGAGCGGGCTCATGAACGGGCTCATGATCCCGCAATACGGCGCGGCCGCGTTGGTGAGCGAAAACAAGGTGCTGGCTCACCCCGCCTCGGTCGACTCCATCCCCACCTGCGAGAACACCGAGGATCACGTCAGCATGAGTGCCTTGGCCGCGCTCAAGTGTCGCGCCATCCTCGAAAACGTGGAACACGTGATCGCGATCGAGCTCCTCACCGCCTGGCAAGGCGTGTACTTCCGCCGCCCCCTCGCCTGCGGCCGGGGTACCGA
>Ga0114129_10002154_pt1 | contig 27141 bp, 19 predicted proteins | sample RhiMetdeltSRZDD1_FD_80071 | JGI IMG/M metagenome (GOLD analysis project Ga0114129, IMG submission 80071) | Populus rhizosphere microbial communities from Tennessee, USA - Rhizosphere MetaG P. deltoides SRZDD1 (version 2) (version 2) | ecosystem: Host-associated > Plants > Roots > Rhizosphere >...
AGTGGTGACTGCGCCGCCGCGGGCACTACCCATGCCGCGGCGGGTCCCGGCCGCGAGTAACATCGGACGGCGCGCGGAGCCCCCACACATGCCACGGCGCCACCGATGGCGCTCCCGACAGAGCGCTCGTACTAGCGCATCGGGCCAAAATCGAGGCGCCACGTAAATCTCCACGCCCCGTTCAAGTGCTTCCAGCGCCCGGTGTCAGGGAACTGAAGCTAAAGCTCGGTTTGGCGCTTGGACCGCGTCGTAATTCAGGCATCGTCTACTTGAAAGGCTAGGCGGCACGGGATTTATTGGCGACGGTGCGAAAGCCATGGCGGTCGCTTTGTGCTGATCCTGGAATGAAAAGAAAATTTGCATTTGAAACGGGCAAGTACGGCTGGCGCGAGCCCTATGCTCAAGGGATCATTCTGGCTGTTGCGGCGGCTGTAGTCGTCGTGTGGGTTCTCACAAAGCCCATTGTGTTTACACAGGATACCATCACCTACATTAACGCGGCGCGCGAACTGCGGCTGGGACAATCGGCCGGTGACATATTCTCGCGGCTGCCGGCATTTCCTGCGGTCTTGGCGGCATTCCATATTACGGACCTGAAGCATACGGTGTTCTGGCTCGTTGTCTTTCAGGCCTGTCTCGCGGTCGGATCGTGTTGGTTGTTCTATTTGACGGCCCGGCTCTTGTCGCCACGCGTCGGCGCGTTCGTTGTCTCGCTTATTTTTATCGCTTCGTTGCTTCCGTTCGTGCAGGTGAAGCACATCATGACGGAGCAGACTTTTTTCTTCGAAACTATGCTCACGGCGTTTGGCATGGTCGCGTACCTGCTGGCGCGTACGACGCGAGGGGCATGGTTCTCGCTTGCCGTCTTGGGAGTGGGCACTACCTTGATGACCCTGACGCGACCACAGGGAGCGTATGTTGTCCCCGTCGTCTTTGGCCTTGTTGGTGTGCTTGCTTGGCGCCGGGCCGCGTTGGCGATTGTTGGGGCTATCATGGTGCTCGGTGCGGTGTGGTCCATTCAGATTTTGGATCATCGCGCTCGCTCGATGTCGCAGATGTCCGCAGGCAGCCTCGACAGTTCGCATATGACCGGCAAGATGTTCTTTTTTACATTCTACCTGGATGGAAGCTCGAGAGCGAACATTCGCATCGCGCCGGAGAATGGGCCAAAGACCGCCGAACTCAAGGCATTGCTTTTGGATTTGGGAATACATGATAGCAACGCTCGCGCCCCCGGATGCTCAAGGGTCCGAAACCCTCCGTCCCGGGCGACGGCCGAATGCCGGCGGCGTCGTAAAGCGGTAGATGAATCTCGTGACGCGGCCAGTACTCGGCGAAGTCGATGCCGGATATTTGCTGCTCGGTGATGAATTTCACCGCGGAATCCGGCGCATGTCTAGCCAGGTAGCGCAAGTGGATGAGGTCGAGCATCTCGTGGATTTCATCGAGCTGGTGCTCGTTGTCCGGCCGTTGGATGATCGCAGCGGCCGTGAGTCCGCGATAGCGCAGGTACTCTGCGAACAGGCTCTCCGGGTCCTTAGAGAACCACTCTAGCGGATGCCAGTAGTCGTAGGGTTTCGAAGGGCCCATGCTGCGTCCGTAGCTGAAGTGGGGCAGGCGAATGACATGTCCGTTGACGGCCGTTAACGCGGACCACAGGAGTTCGCGAGCGAGCGTCCTTGTCAGGGGTTGGAGGGCATCGAGAATTCGCCGCAGCGTGGGAGTGCGGAACACGCCATAGCCCAAGGCTTGATATTGCTGGAATAGCTTGTCGAGACGCTGCAGGGGCGAAGCGTCATCGATCGTCGGTCTGAAGTATACGATATTGTTGAGTTCCATGTCGCCGCCGGAACGCGGCAGGAAGGTGAAGGAAAAACCTTGCACGGTCGAAGCCGACAGGTTGGTCCTCAGGGCGTCGAGACAGCGTTGCACGCCTGCCAGGATCACGATGTCGTCGTCCGCGCACAGCGCGCAGAACGACGTTGTGACTTTGTGAATGCCCTGACGCCACTTTTCGGCGGGCTCCAGGTCCGCGAACTCGGCGAATTCGACGTCGAGGCTGGATGAGGCAACCCGTACGCGGTTGGCCGCAAGCGTCTCTGGACGGCTGGAGTCGAGCACCAGGATACGGCAGTCGGCTTTCTCCGTCTCCAGATAGCTCAAGAGTGCGGCCAGGGATTGGGCGCGGTTGTAGGTCGGAATCACGAGCGTGAAATCGCGCATCATGTGCGCCAAGCCCCGCGGATCCATCGGCTGGATCGGGTCAGGGTGGCCAATACCGCCCGAAGAGCCATTCGCGCGCAACGACTCCCGATCCGGGGGATGATGCCGGACCGCCGGCCCCATTCGTGGTTTGCCCACCACAGCCCGTACGTGACCGCAAAAGGCCATCGCCGCGGCTTGCGTAACAGCGCGTCCAGCATCAGGCCGCCGAAGGGGGAGAGAAGCGAAGGACAACGCAGGACAGCGATGCCGACATCCCGCCAGCCCTTGGTGGTCAGCTTGTCCGCCAGTCGGCCCAATGTGGCGCGCTGTTCCGTGCGTTGGGCCATGCCTTCGGAGGAATAGGTCTGGGGACGCTGGCGCATCAGGGCCAAGGTTTCGGGAATGCAAACGGCACCGTAGCGTAACGCAACCGCCAGGAATCCGAAGTAGTCGGCGTGCCAGCGCAACTCCTGGTCAAACCCGCCGACCTCGATGAGGGCGCTGCGGCTGGCCATCGCGGTGTTGGCGGAAATCCAGAGGTGGCTTCGCTGCAAGCGGTCGCGCAGCGACTGCGGCGACAGGAATCGCGGCGTGGTCCCGAAGTCGAACGCGGGCCCATAGTTCCTTTCGGTAAACGAGGTGATCGCATGCGAGCTGTCCGTGAAGACCGCCAGCCGCGAGAATGTCATCCCGGCCGCGGGATGCTCGCTCAGGCATTGGGTATTGCGCTCCAGGAAATTTGGCAGCAGCCGGTCATCCGCCGCGGCCCATACCACGAAGTCGCAGCGGGCCTCGTTGAGAGCGCGGTTGATGGAATATAGCAGCCCGCGATTGGTCTCGTTCCTAAGGATGCGGATGAAGGGATAGCGGCGCCTGAAGTCCTCGATAATTTCCACGCTGTTGTCGGTCGAGCCGTCGTCGATGACGATGACTTCTTCAGGCAGGCGGGTCTGGGCGCAAATAGCGCTGAGCGAATCAGGAAGGTAGCGCGCGTCGTTGTAGTTGCACAGCAGCACCGACACCGTGATGGGTCGGTTGATTGGCTGGTGGGTGCGAGTGGAAGGGAGTGTGCGGGCGGGCAGGTGTGCCCGCACCGTCTTGGCCGAGGCGGGGTGGGGTCGGTAGTTGTCGAGTGCGTGCAGGAGATCTTTGATTGCTTCCTGCGCTGGGGCTGCCATCCCCAGTGGAGCTGAAAAGTTTGGATGCAAATTATACACGCGCTCGCCGCCAAAGCGGCCACCTTCGACTGAGTACCCTGCCGTTGCGGGAGCAGAGGTTCCAACGTGCGCGGCCTCGTAGAGAGGCTGATGGATTTCCGGCCGCGGCCAATATTCCTCGAAGGGCACGCCGGACATCTTTTGATCTGCAATGAAGGCAAGCGCGCCATCCGGCGCGTGACTGACCATGTAGCGCAGGTGGATGAGGTCGAGAACGCGCCGGACCGCTGCTGCATTGAGGGTATTGTCGGGCCGCGCCAGCACGGCCTCGGCCATCAACTCGCGGTAGGAATGGTACTCGGAGAACAGACCTTGCGAATCCTTGGCAAACCACTCCAATGGGTGCCAATGCTCGTAGCTTTCGGAAGTATCCATGCTGCGGCCGTGGCTGAAACACGCCACCCGCAGCATCTGCCCTTCGATCGCGGCGAGCGCGGTTCCCAGCAGCTCGCGAGCGAGGATGCTCCGCATCGGCTTGAGAGTGTCGAATATCCGTTGCAGCACCGCCGTGCGATAATTTCCGTAAGTGGCGGCTTGGTAGCGGGCGAACAGCTTGGCGAGCCGAGCGAGCGGGGTCGCGTCATCGATGGTCGAGGTGAAGTAAAGTACGTTTCCAAGGTCCATATCGCCGTCTTGCGGGCAAAGAAATGAAAAGGAGTAGCCCTGGGCGACCGAGGCGAGCGGATTGGAGCGCAACGCCTCAAGACATCGCTGCACGCCATCCAACAGCACCAGGTCGTCATCGGCGCACAATGCGCAGAAATCGGTCGTCACCTTGTGCACGCCTTCGCGAAACTTGTCGAAGGGGTGCATCTCGCTTGGAAACTCTGCGTAATCCAGCTTGAGATTGGCAAGCTCAACGATCTTGCGATTAGCGGCCCGTGGTTGTGGCTGGCTGGAATCCAGCACCAGGACACGACACCGCTGCGGCTGCGCGCCGAGATAGGTCAGCAGCGCTTCCAGCAGCTTCGGCCGGTTGTAGGTCGGAATGACAAGAGTGAAATCTTGCATTGCGACCCTGCGGTGCTCATCCGATTCGTCTGAGCCAGGCGCCGGGCCAAGCCGTGATCGTTCGGTCGAGTTCACTTTCATTGAACCGCCATTTTGGTTCCTCGAGCACGAAGTCAGGACGCCGGGCGGCAAATTCCCTCGCGGCCTCCGTCGGATTGTCGGAGGTCCATTCCGGCTTGCCCCGCGGCGTATCATGCACGAGTCCCATGATGCCGTCGGTGGCGACGATATAAGAGCCCGGGCTGACCAAGGGCGCGTAGGCCTCCAGTTCCTTGGCGACATGGGCCTTGGTGTGGCTCGAATCGAGGATCACCATGACCTTGTCGCCCGCGCGGATGAACCCTTGGGCGCGCTTGACGATCTCCGGCGCGACGGAATCTCCCTCGACGAGCGCAATGTAGCTCGCGAGCTGGTGGTCCTCGATCGCCCGGCGGTTTTGGGGGCGTATCTCGATGTCGACCCCGACGACACGTCCATCGCTGCCCATCGCCTTGAACAGGGAGGCGTAGAAGATCAGCGAACCTCCGTGAGCCACGCCGGTCTCGATAATGACATCGGGCTGCAATGTGAAGATGACCTCCTGCAGCCGGACCAGGTCTTCCGGATGCTGGATGATCGGTCGCCCGAGCCATGTGAACGTGTAGGAGTATTTTTGATTCCAGCTGGTCTTGAGCCACAGATCCGAAAGCAACTCGAAAGCCTCTTTGCCGTAGAGGTCCAGACGTTGGCCGTCAGCGACGAGCGAGTTTTCCGCTGTGTCGATTATGATGCGCATGAACCGATGCCTCCTCGCCAGGAATTCAACGCCGGCGAGGACGCGCCCGTCTTCCGCAGCAGTCGTTCCAGCCCGCTCTCGATCGAAGTTGGAGCATGCCAACCAAGTATGCGCTCGACTTTCGCCATGTCCGCGACAAGCGCCGCCGGCTCGTCGTCGCGCCTTGCCTGGGAGCCGAAACGGACGAGCTCCCGCGCGTTGAAATAATCCGCTACCCATTGGATGACTTGGCGCACGGCAGTGCCCTGGCCCGTTCCGACATTGTACGCCCCGTTCGCGTCCGGCGTCGCCAACAAGCGCACGAGCAGGTCAGCAATATCCGCCGCGTAGACGAAATCCCGAATCTGGCTGCCGTCGGTCACGTTGATCGGTTTGCCGGCGGTCAGCGCGGCCAGCAACGACGGAATGAGGCGCCGCGGCTCATCGCCCGGCCCGTAGGGCAGAAACACGCGCGCCCAGGCGGCGGAAAACCCATGATGCTGAGCATAGGGTTGGGCGGTCATCCAAACAGCCGCCTTGCAGCGTCCATACAACGAGACGGGGTTGATCGGGGTCGCGTCCTCCAGGCAGGGGCCATCCGCCAGCCCATACTCGGCAGAGCTGCCCACACCGACGAAGCGCTGACCCCCATGCTCGCCGAATGCCTTGACCAGGGCGACACTGGCTTCCAGCCAATCCAGGTTCTCGGCCGCATAGCGGTACCGATCCGGCGCAGTAACCCAGGCAAGGTGCAGCAGATGGGAGGGCCGCAGGGTGGCGATCAGGTCCTCGGCAGCTCCCGGTGTCTGGAGGTCGAGATTGTGCCAGATGATCCCGTCGGCGGCGCCATCACCCCGATGCGTCCGACTCATCGCGTGAACGCGCAAGCCATGTCTGACCAGCGCCTCCGCGCAATGGCGCCCAAGAAATCCGGAGCAGCCGGTGGCGAGGATAGTGGCGGTCCCGGTGAAGCTGGGGGGAAGCGGAAAATCCATCTAGCCCACGGTCCCACGCCCCGCCGTGAGGCCGTAGCCGGTGCGCGTGCCGCTCCAATGATCGCGTATGTCAGGGCATACACGCAGTTGATAGTGCGTCATGTAATCTTCGATCATGGCGTGTATCCAGAAATCGGAGCGACCTGTAAAGAAGCGACAGTCGACAGCGTGATGAACGGCAGCTTTGGGCCAAGTCCGGAGCTTGGAACCTGCCAAAACCATCGCCTGTCGATCCGAGGGGGCAGGGGCCAGGGCCACGCTGGGAACCCTCATGAGCGTTTGGTAGAATCTTCGTTGTTTTCGATCTTTAACTTACCGCATAACCCTGGCATGGGCCCGGTCACTCACGATGCTGTTTAGACCCTTGGACGTTCCTGGGCTTTTTCTCATAGAGCTTGAAAGAAAGGAAGATGAACGAGGGTTTTTTTCCCGTCTGTTCTGCGCTGAAACCTTCGTGCAGCACGGGCTTTGCGCTGACTACCCGCAGTGGAGCGTGTCATTCAATGAGCGCCGCGGCACGCTACGCGGACTCCACTTCCAGGCTCCTCCGCATGAAGAGACCAAGCTGGTCTCGTGTACGCGTGGGGCCGTCTTTGACGTAGCGGTGGATTTGCGGCCGCACTCGCCATCGCGTGGCAGATGGATCGCGGTGGAACTCAGCGCCGACAATCGCTCTACGTTTTATATTCCCGCAGGCTTCGCCCACGGGTTTCAGACCCTGACCGACGAGGCAGAGGTGCGCTATCACATCTCCGAACGGTATCGCCCCGAAGTGGCCCGCGGCGTGCGTTGGGACGACCCAGACCTCGCCATCGTCTGGCCCCAGGCCGGCAGCCGTGTGATTTCCGACCGCGACCGGAATTTGCCAAGGCTAGCGGACCTATGACTGACGTCTCCGGCACCGGGCCGCGCATGTCTGTCGTGATTCCGCATTACAACCACGCCCATCTGTTGTCGGATGCCCTTGCCGCGATCTCGCGGCAAACGCGGCGGCCGTTTGAGGTCGTGGTGGTGGACGACGGATCGACCGACGACAGCGTCATGCGGCTGCAGGCGCTGACGGCGAGCATGCCCTGGCTTCGCATTCACCGCCATCCCGAAAACCGCGGCGTCAACGCAGCGTGCAATACCGGTCTTGAGCTCGTCAGCGGCGATTTCGTGTTGTTTTCCGCGGCCGATGATTGCTTGAGCGCGACGATGGTCGAGCACGCTTTCGCCGCCGCTGCCGCCTTTCCGCTCACCGGCGTGATATTCTCGGATCACGCGGAGATGAGCACAGACGGGTCCTGCACCCGCATCGTTCCGCTCGATCTGCCGACGGCCCGCCGATATTTTTCCGCGGACGAGTTCACGCGCCTGATGCAGACCCATTTCTTCTATTTCCACGTTTCAAGCGTCTGGTTCAATGTCGCTCTGCTACGGGAACTCGGCGGTTTCCCGCCCGGTGTGAAGTGGCATGGGGACCTGCTGGCGGCCTATGCGGCCGCATTCGAGCGTGGCGCGGTCTACACGCCTCATGCCGTGTCTTATGTTCGCCAGTCGCCGAAGTCCTATGGCGCGGCCGGATCTCGCAGCAGCGCGCAGCTCGGCGTCTTGCGGGCCTGGTTGGAAGTGACCAGGCAGCCCGGCTGGGAGCGTCGCCGCGCCGCTCTCGTTGCGGCGGCGATCTGGCCCGATTATCGGCTGCGGGCGGTCCGCGCCTTGGTCGAAGATCGCAGCTACGTCACGCTTCGGTTGGCACGGCGGCTCGTTTGGTTATCGATCTGGACCAAACTGGCGCCGGTTTTCGGCACCGGCTTTCGTCGCTGGGTCCGTGCGGCCAGAACGCAGTACCGCCGCTGGCTGTTGCACACCCAGTGAGGTTGCCGTGGTCGCTCACGCCAGTGCGCTTTTTCTTGATCGCGATGGGGTGATCAACGTGGACCGCGGCTACGTTCATCGGGCCGACCAATTCGAATTTGTTCCCGGCATTTTCGAATTGGCTCGTTTCTGGACCAACGAGCTGCGCCGGCAGATCGTCGTCGTCACCAATCAGTCCGGCATTGGCCGTGGCTGCTTCGACGAGAAGGCTTACGAGGATTTGACACGTTGGATGTGCGATCGGTTTGCGGCGGAGCAGGCCACGATAGCCCGCGTCTATCATTGTCCCTATCACCCGGTGCACGGTATCGGCCCGTACCGCCGCGAGCATCCGTGGCGCAAGCCCAAGCCTGGCATGATCCTGCAGGCGATCTCGGACCTCGGTCTGGATCCCGGGCAATGCCCGATCCTGGGAGACAAGATCAGCGATATGGAAGCCGGTGTGGCGGCAGGCCTTGGCTTGCGGATTCTCCTCGACACGCGCGCTGATCGGGGAAGGAACCATGTGCTGGGGCACGAAGTGGTAGCCAACCTCGGCGAAGCGCTCGAACTCCTCCGATCGCGCTTTGCTCCTGCGGCATCCGGTTCGCGTTCCGCGGGCGCTTGAGGGCTTGGCAACTCCGCGCTTGAACTTGGCCGTAGCCTCGGCCATTACCATGGCCAGGACGCTTGCCTGGTAACGCCGGACCGGTCATTGCTGCCTATCGGAGATATTGGGATCAAAGCAATTTGAATGGACATCAGCGTGGCGAGCGACCTTGAGACGACAAGTCGGCCGCGCGGTGGCGGGATCGAAAAGAAGATTGCGGCCTTTGCGGCGAAGCTGATCGTGACCGGCGGGTGCTTTTGGTATGTCTCCCGGCAGATTGACCTGGGCCAAGCCTTGTCGGCCGTCCCATTGTTGAACTTTCGCTGGACGGCTTTTGCCGTTTTCCTCGTCGTGCTTCAGATCCCGCTTCTAGGCGTGCGATGGTGCAACATTCTTGATGCGCTCGCGGTGCGTGACGCGCCAGTGACCGTTGTCGCTGCGATCGCGGTGACGGCCATCGGAGTATTCTTCGCTCAGGTCCTGCCGAGCGTCGCCGGCGAGGGGGTGCGCGCCTGGTTGCTGGTCCGGCTCGGCTGTGATTGGCGAAGCGCCGTGACGAGCGTTGTGATCGATCGGGGGGTAGGCGTGGGTCTGCTGATCGCGATCGGGTTTGCTATTCTGCTGCTGTTACCGTCGAGCCTCACCGCTCTCGGCGGGCATCGCGAGATGGTGCTCGCTTTTTACGGCGCTATGCTCGTCGCCGCTGCGGTTGGTCTCGTGCTGGCACCGAGGATCGCGCCTTGGCTCTCGCGGTGGCGGTATTCACGTTGGTTTGCCACATTGGCCATGGACTCGCGTCGAGTTCTTCTTGGGCCGCGTGGTCCGATGATTCTGGCCATCGGGTGCCTCGTCCACGTCCTCACCATCGCCATCATCTGGTGCCTGGGCCGCGCACAAGGACTTCTGCTTCCGGTCTCGGACGCTGCGGTTCTGTTCACCGTCATGATCAGCGTGGCGCTGGTTCCGATCTCGATCGGGGGCTGGGGTCTGCGCGAGGTAGCAGTGATCGCGCTCCTGGGAAATCACGGCGTTCCGCCCGAAAAGGCGCTGCTGTTTTCGGTGTGTTTCGGCCTCACCCTCGCCGTCGGCTCTCTGCCCGGAGCGCTGGCGTGGCTGTTGTATTCGTTCACACCCGCGCCGCGGTCAGCCGAGCCCGGGCGATGAACGTCGATTTCCTGGCGCCGGTCCTGTTGTCTGCCATACGCGTCGCGTCATGCAACGCCAGTCATAAAAGACCTGCGGCATACTGAGTGGACCTTCCGACGGGTGAGATCATGATTGGATCATCAGGGAAGGTGGCCCTCATCACCGGGGTGACCGGACAAGACGGCGCACACCTTGCTGAATTTCTGCTGTCGAAGGGATATGTCGTGCACGGCATGAAGCGCCGATCGTCCTCGTTCAACACCGAGCGCATCGACCATCTCATTCACGATCCGCACGAAGAGGGCGTTTCATTCCACCTGCATTACGGCGACGTGACCGATGCTACCAATATTATCCGCATCGTTCAGGAGACGCAGCCGGACGAGATCTACAATCTTGCGGCGCAGTCGCATGTGCAAGTTTCTTTCGAAACGCCAGAGTACACAGCCAACGCCGACGGGCTTGGGACGCTGCGCCTGCTCGAATCCATCCGTATCCTCGGCCGGGAAAACAAGACCCGGTTCTATCAGGCCTCGACGTCCGAGCTGTTCGGCAAGGCGCAGGAATGCCCGCAAAAGGAAACCACGCCGTTTTATCCCCGCTCTCCCTACGCGGCAGCAACGCTTTATGCCCATTGGATCACGGTCAACTACCGTGAGGCATATGGCATGCATGCTTCCAACGGGATTTTATTCAATCACGAGAGCCCGATCCGGGGCGAGACCTTTGTGACGCGCAAAATTACGCGCGCGGTCGCGTCGATCGAGTGCGGACTGCAGCGGAAGCTATTTCTCGGAAATTTGGACGCCATGCGCGACTGGGGCGACGCGCGCGATTTTGTCGAGGGGATGTGGTTGATCCTGCAACAGGATCAGCCGGACGATTACGTCCTTGCGACCGGCGAGGCCCATTCCGTGCGTGAATTCGTCGAAAGGGCGTTCGCTCACATCGACCGCACGATCGTTTGGTCCGGTAGTGGCGTCGCGGAGAAGGGGATCGACAAGTCGACCGGTGAGATATTGGTGGAGGTCGACCCCCGCTATTTTCGGCCGACAGAAGTGGACTCGCTCCTCGGAGACTCCAGCAAGGCGAGAGCCAAGCTCGGCTGGTGGCACAAGACCAGTTTTGATGCGTTGGTGCGTGGTATGGTGAAAGCGGACATGGCCGCCGTCCTGGCCGAGCGGGAACGGCGTAATCGTCACGCCTGAAGCCCGCGCCGCTTTCTCGGCCGGGCCGCAATGGCCCCCAAGGGCGCATGGTCGATGCCGACTGTTCCGATTGCGGCTGATGTCGCGATCGGGATCGAGAAGACCGGAAAAGTGTCGGAATAGGGGAGGTGTGCGTTGCTATCCGCGCCCGTAAACGTCGTCGAGACGCACGATGTCGTCCTCCCCGAGATAGCTGCCGACCTGCACCTCGATCAGTTCGAGCCGAATCTTGCCGGGATTGGCGAGCCGATGAACGCTCCCAATCGGGATGTAGATGGATTCGTTTTCGTGCACGCTCCGCTGATCGGTGCCCAGGGTGACCTCTGCGGTTCCCTGGACCACTACCCAATGCTCGGAACGATGGAAATGCTTCTGCAGCGACAGCTTGCTGCCGGGTTTGACCACGATACGCTTCACCCTATAGCGCGGGGCAATGTCGATATCCTGGTAGTAGCCCCAAGGGCGATAAATACGGCGATGTTCCACCGCCGCGCGATGATTTTGCGACTTCAGCTGCTCGACCAGCGTCTTGACCTGCTCGGCCTGGGATCGTGCGCTTACCAGCACCGCGTCGGCGGTCGTCACGACGATGACATCGTCGAGCCCGATCACCGTGGTCAGGACCGAGTTCTCCGAGCGCACTAGACTGTTACGGCTGTCCAGCACGACAACGGGACCTTCGGTTGCATTGCCGGCAGCGTCGTGATCGAGAATGTCCCAGACCGCGCTCCAACTGCCCACGTCGGACCAACCGATATCGGCCGGAACCACGGCCGCAAGCTTGGTGCACTCCATGACGGCATAATCGATCGATTTTTTCGGAGCGCGGGCGAACGGCTCCGCCGCAAGCCGCAGGAAATCGAGGTCGCGGGTGAGGCCCTTGACTGCCGCCTTTGCAGCCTCGGCCATTTCTGGTTCGAAGCGTTCGATTTCTGCCAGCATGGTCGCGGCGTGAAACAGAAAATTGCCGCTGTTCCAGAGGTAGCCATCCGCCACGTAGGTAGCAGCGGTTGCGACGTCGGGCTTTTCCACGAACGCCTCGACCGCGTGCACGTGTGCGCCATTGAGCGTCTTGCCCGGGCGGATGTAGCCGTAGTTCGTCGCCGGATGCGTAGGCTCGATCCCGAAGGTGACGATATGTCCTGCGGTCGCGGCTTCGGCAGCGAGCCGGCAGGCTTGGCGAAACTCCTCGGGATTGCGGACCACATGGTCGGCGGCCAGCACGAGCACGAGAGCGTCGCGATCACGTTCTGCTGCGAGCACCGCCGACACAGCAACGGCGGGACCGGAATCGCGGCGACTGGGCTCGAGCACGATATCGGCTTCGATACCCTGCTCCCGCAATTGCTCGGCCACGACGAAGCGAAAGTCTGTATTGGTGATGACGATCGGCCGGGAGAACAGGCTGGCATCCGAAATTCGCGCAAGCACCTGCTGAAAGGTCGATCCTTCCCCGACAAGCGGAACGAACTGCTTCGGCATGCTCTCGCGCGAGACCGGCCATAGCCGGGTTCCGGCACCGCCGCACATGATCACCGGAATGATGTGAGCCGACATCGGCTGGATCCTCTGACAGAGCGACACTTCAAGCCGTGTGGGGCGAAGACGTCAAGGTGACGGCCGCCGGCCGCGTGCCGCTCACCTCAACCCCATTGCTCAAGCAGTTGCCGGTAGAGTTTCACCACGTCAGCCCCGACCCGTCTGCTGGAGAAATTCTGCTCAACCAATTGTCGGCCAGCATGCCCGAACCTCTGCCGAAGGTGTGGGTCGGCTGCAAGCCGGTCGATGGCGTCTGCCAGCGCTGCGGCGTCGTCCAGCGGCACCAGAAGCGCATTGATGCCCGGACGGGCGATGTCACGGCATCCCGGTACATCGGTTGCGACCAGCGGCCGTCCGCACGCTGCGGCCTCCAACAAGCTCAAGGGCAGACCCTCGCGATGGGAGGGCAAGACGGCGATATGGGCCGAGGCCCAGAGTGCACCGATGTCTTCCACGAATCCGAGATGCGTGACACCGGGGCGCTTGCACCAGGCTTCGATTTCGCGCGCCGGAATCGACATCGGATTTGCGGGATCCGGCATCCCGGCAAGGAGCAGTTGGATCTGACGCCCGCGCTGGCCAAGGCGCGCGTGTGCGTCCAGCAGCGTGCGCACCCCCTTGGATTCCACTAGGCGGCCCACGAATGCGACGACAATCGGTCCCGGGGGTTCGGGCTTGGGAGTCAACGTATCGACATCCACGCCGGAGCCCGGGATCAGTGCGACTCGCGCGCGGTTGACTCCGAGACCCTCGATGACCGCTTGATCGTCGAGATTCTGTACCAGAACCGCCGAGCGGGAGCGGTTCAGCAGCCGGCGCAGCGCAAGTGTCAAGGCCGTACGCACCAAGCGTAACCTGGCCTTGTCGCTGGAGAACATCGTGCCGAGACCGGTCATCGCATTGAGACAAACGATGGGAAGGCCCGTGGCCGCAAACGATCCGACGACGGTTGCCGGTAAGGCAACGTGATGGGCGAGGTCCGGCTCGATGCTGCGATAGAGCGCACGCACTTCGCGCACGACGCGGACTAGGTGGCGCGGATCCAGGCTGCCGCGGCGCCAGGAAATGGGATGAAGATGAAATCCTTCCGCTTTGATCGCGGCGCCGTGGCGATCGACGCGCGTTGCGACATGTACGTCGAAGCCGGCATCGCGGGCGGCCCGTGCCATCGGCAAGCGATGGGACATGAAATACCAATCTTCAGTCACGAGATAGATGATGCGGGGTACCGAACGATACGCGCCGGTTGCCGCGACGCCGGCATTTTCGGGATCCGGGACTCGCTCAGACAGCGCCGCAACCGCACCGATGATGTGGTAAAGACTGGTCGCCCGTGCCGGTTCGCAGACGAAGGTGTCGGCGACCATCAGCCGGTCGAACCATAGGCCCGGAGTTGGCGTGGTGAGAAAGCGCCGCAGCGCCCTGATGGCTGCGGCAATCGCTGCGTCCGTGTAACGGCGGGCGTGGTAGGCGCGGATCCGCTCAGCTTGCGCCCACAACCTTGCCACCGGGTCATGCGTGCTGCCGTCGGCGAGCACGGCGTTGATGACGACGCCGCGATGTGGATCGAGCCCGTGAGAATCGGCGAAGGCGATCAGTCGCGCCTGAGCTTCGGGCACGGCACGGCCTGTCAGCTTCGCCCAGCGGTCGAGCAGAAACGCCCACTCATAGTGATGGCCTGGCTCGCATATCTGTCCTTCCACGCCGGGAGCCGGCGACCAATCCGCAGCAAAGAATTCGCGTAGCGCGCCGGTCGCGGGATCGATGAGCTTTTCCAGGCAAAGCGCCGCGATTGCATCGGCCATTTCGCGCCAGGCCGGATCGTCGTCGATAGCGATCCAGGCAAGCGCCGCCTCGAGCAGATGCATGTGCGGGTTCGAGCGCTGTGGCAGCCGTCCGCCGCGATCCTCCCGAAAGCCGCCGAGGGGATGCGCATAGAATTGAATGAGCGACCGGCGCAGCGCCACCGCCTGCTGGCGCCAGCCGTCGGCCTCGCCGAAGGCGCGGTGCCCGCTCGCATAAGCCAGGAGCGCGAAGGCTTGATTGTAGAGGTCGAAATTCGGCTCGATGGTCGTGCCGTCAAGATCGACGACGGATACGACAGTGCCGTCGGCGGTGACGAAATGTCGCCGAATGTATTCAAGGGCGTGGCGCGCCGCTTCGCGCCAGGGGCCATTCCAGCCGAGCCGGCCGGCCTCGCAATAAGCGAACGCTTGGCGGGCGAGGACACGCGCTCGATGCGGCTGCGCCAAGGGTCGGCCATCGAGGTCGATCGCCTCGTGGAAGCCACCGCGCGTGCGGTCGGCGCCGTGCTCCCACCAGCGTGGCAGGGCCAGATCGAACAACCAGTGTTTGAGCGCGGCCGTTTCGCCTCCGAGATCGCTCATATCTCCGACCTGGTACGGTTCGGCGAGGCGTTAAGCACTGGGCGGCATGCAACGATCATCGCGGCTGGATTCTTTTCGTGATCAAACGCCCGTCGTGCAGGGGAGCTTTTGCACGAAGATCTTGGCATTTGTGATTGATCCTGTGTCCCGGGACAGTTCCTTGTGCAACCTGAGGAGAAGCGATCGCCAGGCGATCTGGGGAACTGCCGGTACAATCATTGATTGTATTGTGTGCTCCGGCGGTGGGGTTCCACTCTGAGCGCGTGAGGTATTTCGGCCCCGCAGGCGCGGAAGGGTACGACCGTACCTTACGCAACCAGACCCGCTCGCCGTCTGAAAATAATGGCTCAGAACGTCCCGCAATGCGCGGTTAGGTGTAACTCTTTGATTCAAAACGTGTCCATACCTCGGCACGGGGGCATCGCCAGCAGCTTTCTGGCATGCTACTGAGGGATTCGCTACGGGAGCCGGCAGGGGGACTTCGTCTATCATGGTGCAACCCGCGAAACGAGACGCGGACGGTCCGCTGCGCGTAGGTGTGGTTGGCGTCGGCGTTATGGGCAGCAACCATGCCCGCGTCTTCGGCGATCTGCCCGGTGTCAAACTCGTCGGGGTCGCTGACCCGGACAGCAAGCAGCGCGATTTCGTCTCCCGGGCCCTCGGTTGTCCCGCCTTCAGCGGTGTTACCCCGTTGCTGGAGGAAGGCGTCGATGCCGTGACGATCGCAGCGCCCACGCATCTTCACCAGGAGCTGGCGCTCACTTGCATCGAGCGCGGGGTGCATGTGCTGGTGGAAAAGCCGATCGCCCCATCGGTGGAAGAGGGGCGCGCAATCATTGCGGCTGCCCGACATGCCGGCGTTGCGCTCATGGTGGGGCATGTCGAGCGTTTCAACCCGACCGTCGAGGCGATCAAGGACGCGATCCGCGACGAGGACATTCTTTCGATCGCAATCACGCGAGTAGGCCCCTTTCCGCCACGCATGTCGAATGTGGGTGTGGTCATCGATTTGGCGGTGCACGATATCGACCTCATCCGCTGGTTCACCGAATCCGAGATCGCCGAGGTCCAGCCGCAGCTTTCCAAAGCGGTGGCCGAGCGCGAGGATATTGCGCTGCTGCAGTTCCGCACCGCTTCAGGCGTGCTCGCCCACATCAACACCAATTGGCTCACGCCGTTCAAAGCGCGCAACGTCACGGTCGCGACTCGTAACAAATATATCATGGGCGACCTGCTGACCCGTCAGGTCACCGAATGCTTCGGGTTCCAGCCCGACGGTAGCTATTCGATGCGCCATCTGTCGGTGGGTCATGCCGAGCCATTGCGCGCGGAGTTGCAGGCATTCGTGGGCGCGATCCGCGCCGGCAAGGAGCCTGCGGTGACCGGTGAGGAAGGGGTGGCGAGCCTCGAAATCGCCATCCGGTGCCTCGAAAGCCGCGCGCTGCCGAGTGTGGCTCGTCGCCGCGGTCCCCGTCGGCTCACCGGTTGAGGCGCTCCTGCTTTGCCGACTCGATCGACCCTGTGAGCACGATGAATCAGCGCGCCCGCCTCGATCCCGCGCCCATCCCGTTTATCGACGTTGCCGCGCAACGACGCCGTCTGGGCCGCTCGGTGGACGAGGCGATCGCGCGCGTGCTCGGCCATTGCCAATTCATTCTCGGACCGGAGGTGCGCGCCCTCGAAACCGCCCTGGCCGCCTTCTGCGGTGCGCGCCATGCGGTGAGTTGTGCCAGCGGCACCGATGCATTGGTGCTGGTGCTGATGGCGAAGGGGGTCGGGCCCGGCGACGCTGTGATCTGCCCAAGCTTTACCTTCACTGCGACGGCGGAGGTGGCGGTGCTGGTCGGTGCAACGCCGGTCTTTGCCGATGTGGAAGAGGGCAGTTTCAATCTGGATCCGGGAAGTCTGCAGCGGGCGTGCGCGACCGCGCGCCAGCTTGGGCTTCATCCCAAGGTCGTCATCCCGGTTGATCTTTTCGGGCAACCTGCGGACTACGATCGCATTCTGCCGATCGCCGAGGCCGAGGGCCTGTTCGTTCTCGATGACGCTGCCCAAGCCTTCGGTGCGACCTACAAGAACCGCCGCCTCGGTGCTCTCGCACCGGCAACCGCGACCAGCTTCTTTCCCGCGAAGCCGCTTGGCTGCTATGGCGATGGCGGCGCCGTCCTCACCGAGGATGAGGAGCTCGCGCAAGTGATGCGCAGCCTCCGCGTCCATGGGGAGGGCCGTGACAAGTATGATTGCGTACGCATCGGTCTGAATGGGCGTCTCGATACGATCCAGGCGGCCGTGCTGATCGAGAAATTGAAGATCTTTCCGGACGAGATCGTGGCGCGTGAGCGCGTAGCGCGCCGATATTCCGCCGGTCTCGCCGATGTCGTGAGCGTCCCGAGTCTCGCCCCGGGTTCCACATCGGTTTGGGCGCAGTACACCATCCGCCTCCCCGCCGGTAGGCGCGATGCGCTTGCGGCTGCGGTCAATCCCCAAGGCATTCCGACCGCGATCTACTATCCGATCCCGCTCCACCGTCAGGAGCCTTACCGGCGTTTTCCGGTGGCCGAAGGCGGGGCGCCGGTGAGCGAGCGGATGGCGGAGGAGGTGATCAGCCTGCCGATGCACGCCTATCTCGACGAGGCGACGCAGGACCGGATCATCGCGGCGGTGCGACGCGCGCTCGGAGCCTGAGCACCGTTTGTGCCCCCGTCGGTTACCAAGCCCGAACGTGCGGCATCCGGTAAGCTCCATGGCAGAATCACCAGGGTCGTGAAGGACGGATGGTTCGCCGCTTGCCGATAGACCGCGGCCGATCGCAGAAGAGGGGACGCGGCCAATGATTGGGCGCATCTTCACTGTCGGCGGCTTGACGCTGGTATCGCGCATCACGGGCTTTGCGCGTGACATTATGCTCGCGGCTGTGCTCGGAGCTGGACCGATCGCGGATGCGTTTTTCGTCGCGCTGCGGCTGCCAAATCATTTCCGCGCGATTTTCGCCGAGGGTGCCTTCAACGCGGCCTTCGTCCCAGCCTATGCGCGCATCCGCAAGCAGGGTGGCGCCGATCCTGCAAAGCTCTTCGCTGATCGTGTGTTCACCCTGCTGTTTGCAAGCCAAGTCGTCCTGCTGGTCATCGCGCTCATTTTCACGCCGGCGGTGATCGAGTTGCTGGCGCCGGGATTTTCCACGGATCCCGAGCGCTTCGGACTGGCAGTAGAGCTCACGCGCATCACCTTCCCCTATCTTCTGCTGGTCTCGCTGGTCACCCTGTACAGCGGCATTCTGAACGCCCTTTCCCGCTTCGCGGCGGCCGCCGCCGCCCCCATTTTGCTCAATCTGTCGATGATGGCGACGCTCGCGGTCGCGGTGCTCTTCCCGACACCGGGGCACGCGGCTGCCTGGGGGGTGTTCATCGCAGGCATTCTCGAAGTGCTTCTGGTCGGCGGCGACGCATGGCGCAACGATCTGCTGGCGGCGCTGCGGTGGCCGAAATGGGACCAGGACGTCAAACGCTTTTTCAAGGCGCTCGTACCCGCGACCATCGGTTCGGCCGGCGTGCAGATCGCGCTGTTTGCCGATACCATCATTGCCAGCTTTCTCGCCACGGGAGCCTTGTCGGCGCTGTACTATGCCGACCGGCTCAATCAGCTTCCCATTGGCGTCATCGGCATCGCTGTGGGAACGGTGCTGTTGCCAGAGATGGCGGGCCGGATCGCCGCCGGCGATGAGACGGGTGCGCGGCGCGCGCAGGGCCGGGCGATCGAGCTCACGCTTTTGCTCTCGATCCCTTGCGTCGTTGCTTTCCTGTTGATTCCCGATCTCATCATGCGCGCTCTGTTCATGCGCGGTAAATTCACTGGCGCGGACGCGGTGGCCGCCGGACAGACACTTGCGGCTTACGCACTCGGCCTGTTTCCATTCGTGCTGATCCGCAGCGTGACCGCGACATTTCTCGCTCGCGGTGATACCGCAACCCCCGTCAAGGCGTCGTTGACCGCGGTGGCGGTCAACGTTGTCTGCAAGATCCTGCTCATGGGGCCGCTTGCTCAGGTAGGGCTTGCGCTTGCGACCTCGATCGGCGCCTGGCTCAACCTTGTGCTCATCACTTGGTTGGCCGTGCGCCAGCGGCATCTCGCATTCGATGTCGACCTCCGTGCCGCGGCGGCGAAACTTGCGGTGGCTGGGGGCGTCCTCGCCCTCGTGCTCTGGCTGGTGCAGCGGCCGGCGGCCGACATGTTCGTAAGCTGGGCAACATGGCGCGATGAGAGCGCGCTTGCAGTGCTTGCCGCCATCGGGGGGGTCGTTTACTTCGGCATCGTGCTCGCGCTGTTCGGCCGGCAATGGCTCGCCACCTTGCGGGCGAGAAAACGGCGGGCCACGCCGGTGACCCAGCCGTTGGCGCTCGATTGATCAGCTTCTATGCGTCCGCTCGTCCGGCATCAGCGAGAGCGTCCGCCGGCTGCCACTGTGCAGGATCTCGATCTCGACCCTGCGTCCGATCTTCTCGCCTGCAAGCATGCGAATGAGATCGTCGGCGCCGGTCACGGCGAGTCCGTCAAGCGTCAGGATGATATCGCCGGGCACAAGACCGGCCCGTTCGGCCGGGCTTCCTGGCTCGACCGTGGCGATCATCACCGCGCTTTCCTGGGCCAGGCCGGCCGCATGGCGACGGCGGCGAGACAGTGTGAATTGCTGGGCAGCGACGCCGATATAGGCCCGCCGCACGCGGCCATGCCGCACCAGTTCACCCAGCACGAAGCTGGCCGTATTCGCCGCAACCGCAAAGCAGATGCCCTGCGCTCCCATGATCACCGCGGTGTTGATGCCGACAACCTCGCCGTGGGAGGAAACCAGTGGGCCGCCCGAATTGCCGGGATTGAGCGCGGCGTCGGTCTGGATGACGTCATCGATGAGCCGCCCCGAGCGCGCCCGGAGTGACCGCCCCAGCGCCGAGACGACGCCCGTGGTGACCGTCGATTCAAAACCGAGGGGATTGCCGATGGCGATGACCAGCTGACCGCGTTTAAGCAACTTGGAATTGCCCAGCGCCGCCGCCGGCAACGTCACCGGCGCGTCGACCCGCACCAGCGCGAGATCCGTGTCCGGGTCGTTACCGACGACGCGCGCTACCAAGCTGCGGCCCTCGACGGTCGTGACGTTGACGCGGCCGGCGCCGTCGACCACATGGCTGTTGGTCAGCACGAGCCCATCCGGCGCCACGATGACGCCCGAGCCAGTGCCGCCGTGACGCCGATCGTCGCCGGCCTTCACGTCGAGCCGCACCACGGCGGGGCCGACACGCTCGACCACGTCGATCACGGCGCGGGAATAGGCATCGAGGAGCGCCTCGTCATCGGGAGGGATATCCGGCGGGGGAACAAGATCGGGATTGGGTCGGTCGAGCATGGGCTGTACCTGAGGCGCGTCCAGCGGTGGCCGGCATGCCGGCCACCGCGCGCAAGTGGTTGGTGGACTTGGGCTTCGCTGCCAGATATGGGGTTCACCACGTGGCGGCGGAAGACCGGGGTCGCCGTTCACAAGCGCGCGACCGCCGCCAGCAGGAATGATCCTGCCTATATATAGCCGGCTTTCGCCATGAACTTAGCGCCCGACCGCATGTCCCCACTCCCACGAATCCTCGCTGCCCTCGTCTGGATCGGCCTGGCGCCGTTGCTGCTGGGTTGCGGTGAAGCCCAGAAACAGGCCGCGCCGCCACCGCCCAAGGTGACGGTCGCCAAGCCCATCAAGCGCACCATCGTCGACCAGGACGAATATGTCGGCCGGTTCGTCGCGGTCTATTCGGTCGAGGTGCGTGCGCGCGTATCCGGGTACCTGGACAAGGTTCAATTCCAGGATGGGCAGATCGTGAAGCAGGGCGATCTTCTGTTCACCATCGACAAACGTCCGTTCCAGAACACCCTCGATCAGGCGCGCGCAAATCTGGAATTGGCGCGGTCCAATCTGCTTTTCACCCAATCTGATCTGGCACGCGGCCAGCAGTTGCTGCGTGACCGGACGATCAGTGAGCAGATTTTCGAGCAGCGTTCGCAGGCGTCCCGCAATGCCCAGGCCGCGGTCGCAGCGAACGAGGCGATGGTGCGCCAGGCCGAGCTTGATCTCGAATTCACCGAGCTCAAGGCCCCCATCACCGGCCGCATCGGCGACCGGCGCGTGACCCCCGGCAATCTCGTGACCGGCGGCTCCGGCGGTGCGACCACGCTGCTCGCCGTGATCGTCTCGACCGACCCCATTCGCCTGGAATTCACCTTCGACGAGGCGTCGCTGCTGCGTTACGAGCGGCTGGCGCGGGACGGCAAGACCGACGTCACCGGCCGGGGCAGCGCACCGATACGACTGAAGCTGATCGACGAACAGGACTTCACTCACTACGGTCGGATGGACTTCATCGACAACGTCATCGATCGCTCGACCGGGACCATCCGGGGACGCGCGCAATTCGCAAATTCCGACGGGTTGTTCACGCCCGGCATGTTCGCCAGGGTACAGGTGCCGGCATCCGCGCCCTATGAGGCCTTGCTGGTGCCCGACTTGGCCATCGGTACGGAGCAGGTGCGCAAATTCGTCTATGTCGTCGATCAGGATGGCATAGCCAGGCAGCGCTTCGTCATGCTGGGCGACGTCGTTGACGATTTGCGCGTGGTCAAGGAAGGGGTGTCGGCGGACGACCGCGTTGTGATCAATGGCTTGATGCGGGTGCGTCCGGGTCAAAAGGTGACAGCCGAAGACCAGCAGGCGCCTCCGCAGGCGGCGGCCCCCCAAGCCAAGACCAATTGAGCGGGCTGGCAAGCCGATGCGGATTTCGCATTTTTTCATCGACCGTCCGATTTTCGCAGCGGTTGTCTCGATCGTTTTCGTGATCATCGGCGGCGTGTCATTCTCACGGCTGCCGGTTGCCCAATATCCGGAGATCGCACCGCCCATCATCAACGTGTCGGGCCAGTATCCGGGCGCGAGCGCGGATGTGGTCGCCTCGACCGTCGTGACGCCGATCGAACAACAGATCAACGGCGTCGAGAACATGATCTACATGTCGTCGAACTCGACGGCGGATGGGCGTTTCTCCATCGCGGTCACGTTCGATCTGGGCACCAATCTCGACGTCGCCCAGGTGCAGGTGCAGAATCGCGTCGCGATCGCGCAACCGCGATTGCCTGTCGACGTGCGCAACATCGGCGTAACGGTGACCAAGAGTTCGCCCGACCTGATGATGGTCGTGCACCTCTATTCGCCGGACAAATCGCGCGACAGCCTGTTCATTTCCAACTATGCCACGCTGGCGATTACCGACACCCTGACGCGCGTCGACGGCGTCGGTTCGATCACCGTTTTCGGCAGCCGCGACTATTCGATGCGCGTATGGGTGGATCCCGACCGGCTGCAGACTGTGGGCCTGACCGCAGGCGACGTCGTGCTGGCCTTGCAGGCGCAGAACGTCCAGGTAGCGGGCGGCGTGCTGGACCAGCCGCCGATGCCGAAGCAGGGCGCATTCCAGTTCGCGGTGCGGACCTTGGGGCGCCTCGCCAACCCGGAAGAATTCGCCAATATCGTGGTGAAGGAGTCCGCGGGCGCCGTGGTCCGGCTCAAGGACGTGGCCCGTATCGAGCTTGCCGCTCAGGACTATACGTCGAACTCCTATCTCGACCGCGACCCCGCCGTCGCCTTGGCCATTTTCCAGCGGCCCGGCTCCAATGCGCTGGCGACGGCGAAGAACATCATTGCGACCATGGATCAACTGGCGACCCGCTTTCCCGCCGGCATCCAGCGCGCGATCGTCTACAATCCGACCGAATTCATCCAGGAATCCGTCAACGCGGTGATCGAGACCATCGGCGAGGCGGTCATTCTCGTGGTCCTGGTGGTGATCCTGTTTCTGCAGACCTGGCGCGCGGCGGTCATCCCGATCGTCGCCATTCCCGTGTCGCTGGTGGGCACCTTCTTTTTCATGGCGCTGTTCGGCTTTACCCTGAACAACCTTTCGCTGTTCGGCCTGGTGCTCGCGATTGGCATCGTTGTCGACGATGCAATCGTCGTCGTGGAGAACGTCGAGCGCAATATCGAATCCGGCTTGTCGCCGCGCGACGCCGCCTACAAGAGCATGGACGAGGTTGGCGGAGCGCTGGTCGCGATCGCGCTCGTCCTCTGCGCTGTGTTCGTGCCCTCAGCTTTCATCACCGGTATTTCCGGCCAGTTCTATCGTCAGTTCGCGCTTACTATTGCCAGCGCGACGATCATCTCCCTGATCGTGTCGCTGACGCTGTCACCAGCGATGTGCGCATTGCTGCTCAAGCCGCGTCCGGCCCGCCATGAAGAGAAATGGTGGGAGCGGCCGATTCGGGGCTTTTTCCGCGGCTTCAACTGGGGTTTCGAGCGCCTTGGGGCCGGTTATCACTGGCTGATCGCGCGCGCCGTGCGTTACGTCCTCATTATGCTCGTGCTCTATGTTGGTATCCTGGCCTATGGCCTCAACGAATTTCGCAAGACCCCGATCGGTTTCATTCCGCAGGTCGACCGCGGTTATCTGATCGTGGTGCTCCAGCTGCCGGCGGGATCGTCGCTATCGCGCACCGACGAGATCCAGCAGCGGGTCGTTGACGTCTGCCTCAAGACCCCCGGCGTGGCGCATGCCGTAAACATCGTCGGCTTCAATGGCGCGACCTTCACGCAGGCGCCGAATTCGGGCGCGGTGTTCCTGACCCTCGAGCCCTGGGACAAGCGTGGACGCGATCCCAGGGAATCCGCCGCCGGCATCACCGCCGAGCTGTTCAAGCGGTTGGCGGGCTTTCAGGAGGCCTTGATCCTGGTGATTCAGCCGCCGCCAGTTGCCGGCATCGGCAATGCCGGCGGAGTTCGGATGATGGTCGAGGACCGCGCTGCCCGCGGCTCGCAAGCCTTGCTGGAAGCGACCACCGCGATGGTGACCAAGGCCTCGCAGACACCGGGGCTCACGCAAGTGTTCACGCTGTTCGAGAACTCGACGCCGCAGATCTACCTCGATATCGACCGTACCAAGGCACAGATGCTCGGGATCAACGTCGCCGACGTATTCGGCGCGCTTCAGGTCTATATCGGTTCGGCCTACGTCAATGACTTCAATCTGCTCGGGCGCACGTTCCGTGTCACCACGCAAGCTGATGCGCCCTACCGTCGCGATCCCGGCGATATCCTGAAGATCCGGGTGCGAAATTCGCGCGGCGAAACTGTCCCGCTCGGCTCCTTCACCACCGTTCGCAACATTGCCGGCCCGTATCGGGTGCCGCGCTACAATCTTTATCCGGCGGCGGAGCTCGACGCCACAGCGGTCGTGGGCTATTCGCAAGGGCAAGTCATCGACGCCTTGCAGAAGATCGCAGCCGAAACCCTGCCGGACGGGTTCGGATACGAATGGACGACGCTGGCCTTTCAGCAGATCAGGGCGGGGAGCACCGCGCTGTTTGCTTTTGCGCTAGCGGTGGTGTTCGTCTTCCTGGTGCTCGCGGCGCAATTCGAAAGCTTGACGCTTCCGCTGGCGGTGATCTTGATTGTGCCGATGTGTCTCGTCGCCTCGATCAGTGGCGTGATCCTGCGCGGGCAGGACAACAACATCCTCACGCAAGTCGGGTTCATCGTGCTGATCGGCCTCGCTGCCAAGAACGCGATTCTGATCGTCGAGTTCGCCAAGCAGCTCGAGGACCAGGGGCGCGATCGTTGGGCGGCGGCGGTCGAAGCCGCCCGCCTACGCTTGCGCCCGATCCTGATGACGTCGCTGGCCTTCATCTTCGGCGTCATGCCGTTGGTCTGGGCGATTGGCGCGGGGGCGGAGCTGCGTCAGACCCTCGGCACGGCCGTATTTGCCGGCATGATCGGAGTGACCGCCTTCGGCCTCGTCTTTACCCCGATCTTCTACGTGGTCTGCCGCTGGCTTGCGGAGAAGACGAGCCGTCGCCACCCGGTGGCGGAAGCGCCGACGGCCCCCGCGGAATAGGCAGCCTTATGCCACCGACCAAATTCGGCTTCGGGAAGGCGGTCAGGCGAAAAGAAGACGATGCGTTCGTTCGCGGCGTCGGCCGGTATGTCGCCGACTATATGCCGGGCGGGCTGCTGCACGCGGTCGTGTTGCGCTCGCCGCATGCGCATGCCCGCTTCCGCATCACCGACCTTGCCAAGGCCAAGGCAGTGCCGGGAGTAGCCCTGGTGCTCACCGCGGCGGACACCGCCGAACTGGGTGATCTGCCGTGCCAAGCGGCATTGCCCACGACCAGGCTGTCGCTCCCGCCCTATCCGGTCCTGGCGGAAGAGGAGGTGCGCCATGTCGGCGATGCCGTGGCCTTCGTGGTGGCCGCCTCGATCGATGAGGCACGGGACGCCGCGGAAGCGATCACGGTCGAGTGGGAGGAACTGCCGCACGTGGTCGGGGCGGTAGCGGCGTTGCAGAAGGACGCGCCTTCGGTATGGCCCGAGGCCATAGCGCGCGGCAATCTCGCATTCGAGACTGAGTTGGGCGACGCCGACGCCAGCGCGCGCGGCTTCGCCAAGGCGACGCGCACCGTGTCGCTCACGCTCGTCAACCAACGGCTCGTCGCCAACTATCTCGATACCCGTGGGGTCGTTGCCGAATACGATGGAGACCGCATTACGCTGACGCTGAGCAGCCAAGGTAGTCACAGCGTGCGCGACGTATGTGCCGACATGTTGAAGATCGAGCACGACAGAATGCGTGTCATCACACCGGATGTTGGCGGGGGATTCGGCACCAAGCTCTTTCCTTATCGCGAATACGCGCTCGCGGCCTTCGCGGCGCGGCAGCTCAAGCGTCCAGTCAAGTGGGTCGCCGATCGCAGCGAGCATTTTCTGGCCGATGCGCAGGGCCGCGATAACGTCACGACGGCGAAGCTCGCGCTCGACCCGCATGGCCGCTTCCTCGCCCTCGACGTCGACCTCGTCGCCGACATGGGCGCCTATCTCTCCTGCTACGCCCCGTTCATCCCGTTCATTGGCGCGGGCATGTCGCCCGGCGTCTACGACATCCCGGCATGTCACGTGCGCATACGCGGCGCCTTCACCAACACGGTGCCGGTCGATGCCTATCGCGGCGCCGGTCGTCCCGAAGCGGCTTACGTGATCGAGCGGCTGGTGGACGTCGCGGCGCGTGAGATCGGCGTTGCGCCCGACGCGCTGCGGCAGCGGAATTTCATCAAGGCGATGCCGTACACGACCGCAACCGGCAAGACCTATGATTCCGGCGACTTTGCGCGCCATCTCGAACAGGCGCAGGCGCGCGCCGGCTGGAAAGGATTTGAACGGCGGCTGGCGCAATCGCGCAAGCTCGGACGACTGCGCGGCGTCGGCATCGCGACCTATGTCGAAGCCTGCGGCAATAACGGGCCCGACACTGCCCGCGTGCGCCTCGATGATGACGGCGGCGTGACCGTTCTGGTCGGCACGCAATCAACCGGCCAGGGCCACGCCACTGCCTATGCTCAGATCGTGGCCGATCGCCTTGGGCTTGAGGCCGAACGCGTGCGTATGATTCAGGGCGATACCGACCTCATCGCCACTGGGACCGGCACCGGCGGGTCGAGTTCGATCCCCTGCGGAGGCGCGTCGGTCGATGGCGCGACGAAAGGGCTTGCCGGCGTGCTCAAGGAGATTGCCGCCGATGTGCTCGAGGCGGCGGCAAGCGATCTCGAAATCGTCGACGGCGCGGTCCGCGTGACCGGCACTGACCGCGTCATTACGTTCGCGGAGCTCGCGCGCAGTCCCGCGGCGCGCGGACGCGCGCTTTGGGCCGAGCATGCGTTCACGCCCGTGGAAGCAACCTATCCCAACGGGACCCATCTCGCCGAAGTCGAGATCGATCCGGAAACCGGTGCGACGTGCATCCTGAACTATTGGGTGGTTGACGACTTCGGAGCGACACTCAACCCGCTGCTGCTCGCCGGTCAGGTGCATGGCGGCACGGCGCAAGGAATTGGACAGGCCTTGATGGAGAACACCGTCTATGACCCAGGCTCGGGCCAGCTCGTCAGCGCTTCGCTCATGGACTACGCCCTGCCTCGCGCCGCCGACGTTCCTGCGTTTGCCTTCGAGACCAGTAACGTGCCGTGCCGAACCAATCCGCTGGGGGTGAAAGGTGCCGGGGAGGCGGGCGCCATCGGCTCGACTCCGGCGGTCATGAACGCCGTGATGGACGCGCTTTGGCGGGCCTATCGGATCCGTCACGTTGATATGCCGGCAACAC
>Ga0114129_10002155_pt1 | contig 27136 bp, 19 predicted proteins | sample RhiMetdeltSRZDD1_FD_80071 | JGI IMG/M metagenome (GOLD analysis project Ga0114129, IMG submission 80071) | Populus rhizosphere microbial communities from Tennessee, USA - Rhizosphere MetaG P. deltoides SRZDD1 (version 2) (version 2) | ecosystem: Host-associated > Plants > Roots > Rhizosphere >...
ATCCAGTTCAGTGCCGATGAGTACGACACACAGCGAGCCTCGAGTCGGCTGGTCGATTCGGTCATGCGGCTCGGGTCACCAGTTATCTGAAGGTGGGATTCGAGCAGGGCTTCAGGTGAGAGCGTCGGCGCATCATCGATGATCACTCGTCCGACGTCGGCACGGTTGTGGAGTCCCTCTGCAATACGTGTGGTGCACGTCCCCACCGGCCTCACTCGGCCCGGGCGGAGTGGAGTGGACCCAGACCATTAGGCCCGGCAAACCGGCGACGCTCGACGTCGCTTCGTTACTGGCCCATGTCTCGGCGCATTCTAAACGGTGTGGAATCGACATCAATTGATAGTCTGCTGCGGACACTTTTGGGATTGCGAGCGGCGAAGGTGGGGAGGACTTCCTGGTTTGGCCCGAGTAGGACCGCGTTGTTACCCGGTGTTTGGGAGCAGTCGCCGCCAGTCAGAGGCCGCGGGCTCGCGGTGCTCTACCTACGGCGCGAAGGAAATCGAGACCGATGAGAAGGACGAAACCGGCGGCGGAGGCTGCGCCGGCCACATAGGTCATCGCCGCCGCCCGGAGCGTCTCGCTTGCCTCTCGCTCCTCTTGCTCATCGCGCGTGATTCCGAGCTTTTTCAACTGGACCAGCGCTCGCCGGCTGGCGTCGAACTCGACAGGAAGGGTGATGAACTGAAAAACGATTGAACCGAGGTAGGCGAGCGTTCCCAGAAGAAACATCGGCTGGCTATGGAGAAGTGAGCCGAAAACTGCAACCGGAATCCCAAGTCGTGCCCCTGCTTGAACGAGTGGGAGGATCGACGTACGGAGCTCGAGCGGCGCGTAGTCGTCGGCGTCTTGGAGCGCGTGCGCCGCTTCGTGAGCCGAGACGGCCATCGCGGCCACGCTCGCATCACGCGCGTTTTCGAGGGAGAGGCGAATCACCCGCGTGCGCGGATCGTAGTGATCGGTGAGCTTTCCCCGTGCCAGCTCGAGTTGGACGTCGCGGAGTCCGTTGGAATCCAGAATGCCACGCGCGACCTGCCCGCCGTTGAAACCGGCGCGGTTCGGCACGCGCGAGTACTTAGCGTAGGTGAGGTTGAGCCTCCGGCGGACGACGAGCGAAAACAGATACGTCACGCCCATGACTACATAGAAAACCAAGGTTTCCATTTCTCACGTCTCCTCGGTCGGGACTGCGGGCGAGATCATCGCACGCTTCAGCTGGTCGACCCGCCACAATGGCAAGACCGATCTGACCTACCTCGGACGAATCCTCGCGCGGACGTCGAGGTCGATCGCCGGCACCGCGGAGGCAAAGCCGCGGCCACGCCAGCCGTTCCACCTTCATCATCGCAATGCCTTCTGTCTCAATCGCTTGACGAGATCGCCTCATCGGTTCGCCGGCAACTTGAGGAAGGGCACCCGGGCCGACGCGTGGACGGTCATTCACCATGTGAAGACATTGCGCAAGTAACGGCGCCCTGGCGCCTCAAGGAGCACGACCGTGGATACCTTCCTGGAGCTCATACAACATGTCGAGGGCCTAGAGCTGCGTCAACTGGAGCCGTTGACGACCTTGCTCGTGTGGACCTGGCACTCCGTCTACCGAGTCATCGTGGCGGAAGGATCGGATGTGTTGGTGCAGGGTGGCTCCTACTTCCCCGAGCCCACGCCCGCACACGTTGACGGCGCAAGTGCCGGCGGCAGTCTTCTGATGACGGGGTGGATTGGCGTGGGTCTTTTGATGGAGTTTCGCGTCAATAGGACGCGCATCGTCACGTCACCTGTTGTCGCGATCGCCACCGAACGACCCGATATTACGGTTGTTAATTAGCACATGTCGACGCTTCTGACCAGTTGGCGCTCGTGTAGTCGGATGTGGCCACCGAGGACCGAACCTGCTCGGACGAGGCTGGCTCCGTTTCTCGTCTACGTGTGTGCGTTTCATCTCACCTGGATCGCGTGGCCCTATTTCGTCTATCCACGGCTCGTCGCGGTCGGCGAGAGAACCCTGGCGTATGCCCTCCTGAATCTCACAATCCGCCTTCTTGTCTGGGTCGCCCCGGTGTTTCTGTATCTGCGTTGCGTCGATGGCGTCGAACCCCTCGACTATCTCAAACTGAGACCAATCGGACGCCGCGCCCTTGCGGTGTCGGCGCTACTGACAGCGGTCAATCTTTTGGGATCCATCGCGCGGTTCGGCCCTCCGCACCCATCTATGGAGCGCGTCACCTGGAACAGTGTGCTGGGCACGTCGCTCCTCATGGTTTCATCGAGGAAATTCCCTATCGGGGGTTCATGCTGCAGAAGTTCGGCGAACGCGTGGGCTTCTGGATCGCTGCGCTGATCACGTCGGCGTTGTTCGTCGCCGTCCACCTTCCCGGATGGCTGGCTCTGCATAGTTTTCAGAAGCGTCACTGCGGCGACGATCTTTGTGTTCGGCGTCGTGATGGCGCTGTCGTTCAGGTATTCGAAGTCGCTTTGGGCACCCATTCTCACGCACAGCGCGAACGATTTCCTGTCCTTCATCATCTTCCGTGTGTAAGGCTGGTCGCTGCTCCTTTCATCCAGGGATGGTGGGTAGGGTCGTCGTTCGTTGAACCCGCCCTCCTGCCGGCAGGCGCTGGAAAATTTCCAGGTGTCTCAGAAACCGGGAACCTATTACTCAGCGCGAAGGGCAGAGACGACGTCGATGCGCAGAGCCTGAAGGGCGGGAATGATGCACGCGAGCAATGCCGTCACGGCCAGCACTGCCGCGACACCAGCATAGGTGAGCGGATCGCGAGGTGTCACGTCGAACAACAGCGTGGCAATGAAACGCGACAAGGCCAACGCACCCGCGACGCCGACGGCAATGCCGACGAGGACCGGCTTCATGCCCTGCAGGAGGATGAAGCGCAGCACGCGATCGTGGGTGGCGCCGAGCGCGAGTCGCACGCCAATCTCGGCGGTCTGTCGAGATACCGCATATGACGTGACCCCGAAGATTCCCACGAGCGCGAGCGCCAGGGCGAGCGCTGCGAATGCGCTGAGCAGGACCACGATGAATCGCCGCGACGCCGTCGACGCGGACACGATCTCCTCGAGCGTCTGAATGTTCGAGAGCGGCAGATTGGGATCGATGTTGGAGAGCGCCGCCCGCAACATGGGCGTGAGCACTTCCTTCGACGCGCTCGTGTGGATGGCGAAGAACATGTGATCGGCGCCCGATCCGTAGGCCGACAGGTAAACCGCCAGCGTGGGCGGCTGCGAAAGGCCGCGTTCGCGGATGTTGCCAACGACACCGATGACCTCCGCCTTGCGGTTGCCCTGGCCTTTCCAGAGAATCGCCTGCCGGCCCACGGGATCCTGTCCCGGCCAGAGGAGATCCGCGAGCCGCTGGCTCACGATGATGCGCCACGGCCGCGCGATGAGATCGTGCTCGTCGAACGTGCGTCCGTTGAGGAGTGGCACGCCCATCGTGCGGAAGTAGTCCTTCGTGATGAGCCGCCAGCTCGCCCACGGAATGTTGCGCGTCTCGTCGGCGTGCTCCGACGCAACGATGCCCATGCCCGTGCTGCCGGAGCTCATCGGACGTCCGCTCACCAACGAAACAGAAATGATCTGTGGAAGATTCCGGAGCCGCGACTCGAAATCGAGCACGAACTGCCCCGCGCGCTTGCCTTCGTCTGCGGCGTACTGCTCCGGAAGATTCAGCTCGACGAGGATCCGCCGCTCGGTCTGGAACCCCCGGTCCACGTGGAGCAACGCCGAAAAGCTTCGCAGCAGCAGTCCTGCGCCAACGAGCAGCGCCAGCGTGAGGGCAACTTCACCGGAAACCAGCACCGCGCGCAGTCGCTGCTGCCGCGGAGTCCCGGCAATCCCGCGCTCTCCTTCGCGTAACGCTGGCGCAAGATCGCCGCGCGACGACTGAAGCGCCGGAATGAGGCCGGTGAGCACGCCGGTCAGGACCGCGACGACGGTCGTGAACACGAGCACCCATCCGTTGATTTCCACTTCATCGAGCCGCGAAATCCGCCAGACATTGCTGGCGCGCAACAGATCGACCGTCCAGACCGAGAGCAGGAGGCCCAGTGCGGCGCCCGTCACTGACAACAGCAGCGACTCGGCGAGCAGCAGACCCACGATCCGCCGCCGGTTCGCGCCGAGCGCGGCGCGCAGCGCAATCTCTCGAGTGCGACCGGCGGCCTTGGCGAGCAGCAAGTTCGTCAGGTTCACGCATGCGATCAGCAACAGGAATCCCACCGCCGCCAGCAGCACCCACATCGCACGTCGCGTGCTGTCACCGGCGACCAGTTCATTGACCGGAGCGAGGCTCGCGCTCATGCCGCGGCTGGTGTCGGGGTACCGCTGTGCGAGAATTCCATTGACGCGTTGCAGATCCGCGCGCGCTGTCTCGAGCGAGACGCCGCGTTTGAGCCGTCCAAGTCCTAGCAATTCCCAACTGCCACGCTGCGCGTTCGGCGCGTGCACCAGCGGACGGAACACGTCCGCCCAGTCGAGATACGGCGTGCCCGGAGGCAGGACGCCGATGACCTGATGCGCGACACCATTCAGAACGATCGTGCGACCGACGACGCCGCGATCCTGGTTGAACCGTCGCGTCCAGAATCGATGCGAGAGGATCGCGACGTTCGTATCCTGACCAGGATTGTCTTCACCCGCGCGAAGCGTCCGTCCAATCACTGGCGAGACGCCCAACACCCGAAAGAACCCGGCATTCACACGTACCGCATCGACCTTCTCCGGATCGCCCATGCCCGTCAGGTTCACGTCTCCGAATTCAACCGCCGCGAGCTCTTCGAACGCGCTCACCATGTCGCGGGCGTCCCAGAAATTGCCATGCGACCACGACGTCCGATCGATTCCGCGCTCGGGAAATGCCATCCACACCTGCACCAGCCGGCCAGCGTCGGGAAACACCAGCGGCTTCAGCAGCACCGAGTAGATCACGGTGAAGATGGCCGTGTTCGCGCCGATCCCCAGGGCCAGCGTGACGACCGCCACGGCGACCAGGCCAGGGACGCGACGGAGCGTTCGCAAGCCGTGCCGAAGATCTTGTAGGAAGGACATCGCGTCTCCAGGTCGGCGCCTCGTGCAAGCGAGGGACCATAGTCGCCGCTGAACGATCCGGTCTAATGGAAATGGGAATTGGGCAATGGGATAGGCAACCCGGCAGAATGAGCACGTTTTCCCGATTCTGATTCCCCATTTCCGGTCTCCCATTCATAGCGTCCGCTTGCGCGCAGGTCGTCCCGGGGACGAACAGTGGGACGTGAGTCACCGGCTCGACAGCTAGCACGACTCTGAGGCTGACACCTTTCCCGTGATCTTCTGTTCGTGAGCATCGTGGCTTCGTCGTGTTCGTGAGATCGCCGGCGCGTGACAGTGAACATTGCTCGGTAAGGCGAACTACGCGATGTCAGGTCTTCTCCGCCCGAACCCGGTCGCCTGCTCGAACGCGTGGGCGAACTGGAGCAGGCCGAAGTCATCGCGGTAGCGCCCGACGATTTGAATGCCCACTGGCAGCCCGTCTTCGGTAAAACCCGCGGGCACGGAGATCGCCGGCCGGAAGGTCGCCGTGATCCAGTACGCCGACTTCATCCACGCAATGTAGTGATCCATTTTCACGCCCTCGATCTCGTGCGGCCAGTCGATGCCGGCGTCGAAGGGCGGGACCTGGTTCACCGGGCACAGCATGAATTCGTACCCACCCTGAAACCGTCGCACGCGTTCGAGCAGCTCACCGTGACGAACCATCGCGTGCGCCAGCTCTGCGCTCGTGATTCGTGCCCCGGCTTCGATCTCGTCACGCGCTTCGGGCTTGAGCTCCTCGCGATGTCGATCGAGCAGCGGACCGAGCGTGACCCACGACCGCCACCTCCGGATCGTCAGCAGAATCTCGTCCGCGTCATGGAAATCCGGCGTCGCGTCCTCGACCTGACACCCGAGGGTCTCGACTGTCTTCCGGTGCGCCGCGAGCGCGGCCGCCACGCGGCGATCGATCGGCAGACCACCGAGATCGGCGGACCACGCCACACGTACGCCAGTGAATGACCGCTCGAGCGGCTTCAGGAACACGGACGGATCGGACGGGTACGTTCCGGGGTCGAGTGGATCCGACCCGGCCATCACGCTCATGAGAAATGCGGCGTCCGCAACCGATCGCGCGAGCGGCCCCTTGACCGTGAATCCGAGAAACGGCAATGCCGATGGCGCCGTGGGGACGAGTCCGACGGTCGGCCGGAACCCGACGATGTTGTTGAAGTTTCCCGGATTGCGAAGCGACCCGCCGAAATCGCTGCCGTCCGCGATGGGCAGCATGCCGCATGCGAGCGCTGCCGCAGCGCCGCCGCTCGAGCCCCCTGCGCTCTTGGTGAGATCGAACGGATTCTTCGTCGTCCCGTATACCTTGTTGTACGTGTGCGATCCCATGCCGAACTCAGGGACGTTGGTCTTCCCGATCGGCAGAGCGCCGGCGCGCCGGAGGCGGTCCACGATGACCGAGTCCTCGGCTGGCATCGTCTCCTTGTAAATCAGCGAACCACTGGTTGCCGGAAATCCGACCGCGGCCTCGAGATCCTTGAAGGCGATGGGAAGACCGTGCAGCGGACCGACCGGATCGTTCGTCGCGAGCCGGCGATCGGCTTCGTCGGCCAGCGCGAGACAACGATCGTTATCGAGCCTGGCGACGATCGCATTGACCTTCGGGTTCGTGCGCGCGATTTGGGTGAGGTGAGCGCTCATCACTTCACGCGCCGACAGTTTCCGGGCGCGAATCAACGCGGCGAGATCGCGAGCGCTCGTAAAGCAGAGCGCCCGCGCCTCAGCGGGCATCGCGGGCACACGTTGAGGCGACCGGTGCATGTTCGAACTGGCGCTGGCCGCGGCGCTCGAGCCAACCATCCCGAGAAACTCGCGCCGATTCCATATCGTTTTCACATGCCTTCCATCACAAAGGCGTGGACTCGGTAATCGACCCGAATCCTAGACACCAGTATGGGCCGGCGTCAATTCTTCTTGCACGCGGCGCCGCTCGCTCGTAACATCGCCGCATCATTGCAAGCCCGCAGGCTGACGCGAGGGGTCGAGCCTCTCGTCTTGACTGGCGGATCAACACTCGTGGAACGGTCACCAATCGAGTCCGGCTCAAGGACGACGACCGTCCGCAGCCTATTCGGTCGTCCCTGGCCGTGTGTCCCGACCCACGGTTCCTTCATTCTTTACGTGCTGCGCTGCATCATCCGTACATCGCCGAGCGACTATCACAGCGAACGCATTCGGTGTTTCGACTCACTTTTGGGAGGGAGTGTGGCCATGGCAAAGAGCTGGACGACAGTCCTGCTGATCAGCGCGTTCGGGGGACTACTGTTGGTTGGAAGCGCGGTTCCCACAGACGCTCAGACGTACCAGGGCGGGATCCGGGGCGCGGTCCGGGATCCCGGGGGAGTCGTCCCTGGCGCCGAGGTCTCGATCGTGAACGAGGCCACCAACGCCACGCGGACGATGGTGTCGAACGAAACCGGAGAGTACTCGTTCAGCAACGTGCTGCCCGGCGTCTACACGCTTCGGGTGAAGATGACCGGGTTCAAGACGTACGAACAGAAGGCAATCCCGATTGGGACGCAGCAGTTCCTCGTGATTGACGTCACGCTGCAGATTGGCAACGTGGCCGAAGAGGTCACCGTGACGGGGCAGTCGCCGCTCACCGAAACGGCCAATGCGTCCGTCGGTTCGAGTCTCGACAAAAAGACGCTCGAAACGCTGCCGACCGTCGGCCGGAATGCGTTCTTTCTCACGATAACGACGCCGAATGTCGTGCCGACCGGCGACCCGATCTTCGTCCGGCAGCAAGATCAGACGAACTCTTCTCTCCTGTCGCTTGGCGGCGGACCCCGCCGCGGCAACAACTACACGCTCGAAGGCGTCCCGATCACGGACATGCGCAACCGCGCCGTGATCATTCCGAGCATCGAGTCGGTCGAAGAGGTAAGGGTCCAGGTGAGTACCTACGACGCTGAGATGGGCCGCACCGGTGGCGGGGTGTTCAACACGGTCGGCAAATCAGGCTCGAACCAGTTTCATGGCAGCGCCCTCTACGAGAATCGACCCGAGTGGGGCCAGGGCATGCTCTTCTTCCCGAAGAAAGCTGGCTTGCCAAAGCCGGATACGTACTTCCACCAGTACGGCGGATCGTTCGGTGGCCCGATCCGGCGGGATCACACGTTCTTTTGGGCATCGACTGAAGGCTACAAGACCCAGACCGTCCGGACGAACGTGCTCGTGCTGCCCACCGCCCTGGAACGAACTGGCGACTTCTCGCAGAGCGCCGTCACGATCTACAACCCGTTTACGAACCCGCGTGCGCCGTTCGAAGGAAACAGGATTCCCGCCAACCTGATTAACCCGGTCTCGAAAGCGATGTTAGCGGACCTGCCACTGCCAACCGAGGGAAGAAACCGTGCGGCGACAGCGCAACTCATCGACCGCGCCAATCAGGCGACGGCCAAGATCGATCATCGCTGGAACGACAGATGGACGACGACGGGCATGTACGGCTGGTACGACTCGGAGGAACCCGAGACCCGCTTATGGGGAAACCCACTCAATGCGACGCCAGCCGATCCTGGTGACGGCGCCCTGTTCCGGACCGTCCATCTGATCACGTTGAACACGCTCTGGGTGCCGAACAGCAACACGGTGCTCGCTATGCGCTACGGTTACAACCAATTCGTCGACGACTGCGTGCCGGCCCCGTTCGATCCGGCCACGCTCCCCTTTGCACAGGGCTACATCGACAGCCTGCCCTTCAAGAAGTTTCCCCGAATCAGCGTGGACGGCTATGCGGGCACGCGCGATGGACTGACCGGCTCCGCCCCGGGCGCGGGCGCGCGTCTCCTGGGGGACCGCGAGTTCATCCCGATCACGTGGTACTCGCAGAACGCAAACGCGAGCATGTCGAAGTTCATCGGACGGCAGACGATCAAGTTTGGCGGTGACTATCGGCAGATCGCTCTCAAGTTCACGCCCGAGCGGAGCAGCGGCGACTTCTTCTTCGACCGGCGGTTCACCGCGTCGTCGCCCACGGCGGGGATTGGCGGGGATGCGTTTGCTGCGTACCTCCTGGGGGTCCCGTCCACCGGCTTGATCAACGTGCCGACGCAGCACGACATGTTCATCAACTACTACGCAGGCTACGTGCAGGACGACTGGCGTCTCACGAGCAACCTGACGCTCAACGGCGGCGTGCGGTACGAGTTCGAACAGGGTCTGCAGGAACGTGACAACAAGCTCTCCGTCGGCTTCTGCCGTGACTGCGCGTTCCCGGTGCAAGTACCCGGCCTGACATTGAAAGGCGGACTCGTGTACGCGGGCGTCGGCGACAACCCAACACACCAGGCGGATCCGCAGAAGACGAAATTCGGGCCGCGTGGAGGGTTTACGTACTCGATTGGCCCGAAAACCGTGGTGCGGGGCGGTTACGGATTGTATTGGGCGCCGACACAGTACCCGTTCCCGGGCGAAAGTGCCTATGGCACGCGCGGCTTCACGGCGACGACGAACTACGTCGCGACCTTCGACGGGTACCAGACGCCGTGTCCCGGCTGCTCGCTGACCAATCCGTTTCCAAATGGACTCGAGCAGCCGAAGGGTAGCGCCGACGGCCTGCTGACCGGGGTCGGATCCACCGTCGCCTTCGTCGATCAGTTCTCCAAAGGAGCGCACGTCCATCACTTTTCGATCGATTTGCAGCGCGAGCTGCCTGGAGAGATGGTCGTGTCACTCGGGTACGTCGGCGCCCGATCCGAGAGCCTCGGCGTCGGCGGGGTGAACAACGTCGCCGTGAACATCAACCAGATCCCCGTCCAGTTCCAGAGTCTCGGGAACGCCCTGAACGACCGCGTACCGAATCCTTTCTTTGGGACACCAATCGGCGTCGGAATACTGGCCAATTCGACGACCACTCGCGGGCAGCTCCTCCGCCCGTATCCGCAGTTCGACAGCCTCAATGCCATCCGGGTCAGCGACGGGAGGGCCCGTTACCATTCAGTGGTAGCCAGGTTTGAACGGCGCATGACCAGGACGTTGGGCGGCCGCGTCAATTACACGTGGAGCCGTCTGAGCGACAATCAATTCGGTGAAAGCAACACGTTCTCGAACCGCTCCGCCACGCCACTCGATAACTACAACCTGGACGCCGAGTTCAGCCGCTCGCTGCTCGATACGCCGCACCGGCTCAACCTTGCGGTGAGTTACGAATTGCCCTTCGGCCACGGGAAGCGATGGGTGAACCAGGGCGGCCTCGCCGACGTGCTGCTCGGCGGATGGGCGGTCACCGGCGTCGGCAGTTATCAGAGCGGTTTTCCGATCCAGGTCTCACAGTCGAGCAACAATTCCGGATTGCTCGGGAGCGGTCAAAGGCCGAACGTCGTCTCAGGGACGGATCCGCAACTGACCGGCGACGCCCGGGGCAGCTATGACTCGATCTGTCAGTGCGTCCGATGGCTGAATCCTCTGGCGTGGTCTCCGGCGACAGCCTTCACGTTCGGCAACGCACCGCGCATCGACACCAGCGCGAGGACGCCGGCCAAGAAGAATACCGACCTCGGGATCCAGAAAACGCAACGCGTTGGCGGCAGCAAGACCGTGATGATCCGCTTCGAGATCATCAATCTGTTCGACGATCCGAACTGGCTCGGTCCGAATACGGCATTCGGCCAGTCGACGTTCGGTCAGATCCGCGAGGTGGGCGGCTTCCCGCGTCTGCTGCAGATACTGGTGCGGGCGGGCTGGTAGGCCACTGGAGGGGAACGGCCCACAGGCGTTTCACGACGATCACGGAGGATCGAAGCCACAAAAGAAGTTTTAAGCTTTCCTTTGTGAGCTTCGTGACTTCGTGGTCTTCGTGCGGACGCCGTGGCGCGTGACAGTGGACGTGATCGGAGTTTTGACGGATCTGGCGACCTGATCGAAATTGAACGACGTGAGGTGGACGTTCGGCCTTCTCGTACTCATCTCATTCCTGGTTCCGCTGCAGCAGTCGGAAATCGGCCGCATCGACTTTCCTACCTCCGGCCGTCCTGATGCCCAGGCCCACTTCATCCGCGGCGTGCTCTGGTTCTACAACTTCGGCTACGACGATGCGATAGAGGAATTCAGGGAGGCCCAGCGTCTGGATCCCGAGTTCGCGATGGCGTATTGGGGCGAGGCGCTCAGTTACAACCAGCCGGTCTGGTTCACGCAAAACCTCGACGCGGCTCGCGCGGTGCTGGCCAGGCTCGGCCCGACACCTGACGCACGCGCCGCGAAGGCGCCGACACCGCGCGAGAAGGCGTACCTCCACGCAGTCGAGATGTTGTATGGCGATGGCGCGAAGGAGGCGCGCGACACCGCATACGCCGACGCGATGCGCGATCTGTCCGCGAAGTACCCGGACGACCTCGAGGCGGCATGTCTGTATGCGTTTGCGTTGCTGGGAACCGTCGCGCTCGGGCAGCACGACGCGCCTGCGGCAATGAAAGCCGGAGAGATCGCCGAGATAATCTTCCAAAAGAACGCGCGCCATCCCGGCGCGGCACACGCGATCATTCACGCGTTCGACGACCGCGACCACGCCGCGCGAGCGCTGCCTGCGGCTCACGCGTATGCGCAGATTGCGCCCCAGTCGAGCCACGCCCGTCACATGCCGGCGCATATCTTTCTCCAGCTCGGTATGTGGGACGAGGCGGCCGCCGCCGATCGCGCGTCATGGAATGTTTCGATCGACCGCGTCCGGACCAGGGGCCTTTCAATCGCCGAGCGCGACTACCACAGCCTCTCGTGGCTGGTCTACGAATGCCTTCAGCAGGGGAAATTCGCGGCGGCCCGCGACGCGATTAAGTCTTTCGAGGAAGCGCTCGCGACCGGCGACCCACGCCGCCGGGACGAGCTTGCAACGGTGCGCGCCTACTACACGGTCGAATCCGAGGACTGGCCGCAGATCACCAGTCGCAGCTCGTACGACAACGCCGATGAGCTCTTCGCGCTCGGCCTCGGCGCCGCGATGGGCGGCAACACCGATCGAGCGCAGGTCGTGCTCGACACGATGCGGCGATTGGCGCAAACGGATCCCGAACCGGGACGACGCGTGCTCGAAATCATCATGGAGCGTCAGCTCACGGCGCTCGTAGAGATGGTGGAAGGCCGTGTAGATGCAGCGCTGATCGCAGCGGCGGAAGCCGCGCGTGAGGAGGACGCGTTGCCCCGACCCGTCGGGCGGGCGCGCCCGGTCAAGCCATCACACGAGCTGCTGGGAGAGCTGTTGCTCCGTGCCGGTCGACCCGCGGAAGCGGCGTCGCAATTCGAGCGCTCGCTGTGGCGAGCCGCAAATCGCAGCCGCTCGGTGCTCGGCCTCGCGCGCGCGGTGCGAGACCAGAAGGACCTCGCCGCTGCACGGCGCCACTACGCGCAGTTTCTGAAGAACTGGCACGCTGCCGACCAGGGCCGCGCCGAGCTGAAGGAAGCGCGCGCGTCCGTCACACCTCGGCAATCCAAACCTGCCGCGCGTAGTAGTGCGACTCGAGACGACGGGCGGGGGTCGAAGGATCCTCCGGCTTCAGCGCAATCTCATATCGGCCCCGTGACGCTGGCCGCCACACGTACGTCCACAAGGTCCAGGTGAGCGTCGACGATGGCGCTGGACAGACATCGAACGGCTGAAACGCGTCCAGAGGATTGAACTGGATCTGCAATCGAGTCGTCGGGGCACCACCCCACATGATGCCGACGACGCGGTAAACTATTTTGCTGTCGGCGACCCATTTCTCGACGCGGATTGGGAACGCCGCGAGATCCATCGAGGCCGGCGCGTAATCCTTCGCGAGTTCTGGAACGCCATTCTGGTGAGTTCGTCCGGCGAACTCCTTCATCTGACTCGTGGCTGGCTCCGAGTCGTCCACGAGCGTGATCTCGTCAACCCATTTGATGCACGTGCAGCCGTACCAACCAGGTACGAGCAATCGAACCGGCCTCCCATGATCGCGCGGCAGCGGCTCCCCGTTCATGCGCGTCGCGAGCATCGCTCCGGAGGACTCGATCTGATCCAGCGTAAACACCCAGCTCGCACCCGCGATCGACGTCGTCGATGGTTGCGCGTGACGATCGACGCCGGAGATCCGGACGCGCGTGGCACGATCCAGTGGATGGGCATTCTTCAACACATCGCCAACGCGTGCGCCTGACCAGGTGGCAGCGCTGATGAGGCCGAACCCGGCGCGGCTGCTGTTGCCGGCGCATTCCGTGACGAAAGGGCCAGCCGACCTCGCGATTCGTTCGAGATCCTTTATCGATACGCTCGATGGCTCCTTCACGAGGCCGTTCACACGAATGGTCCACCGGTCACGCGCGTCATCGGGCAGCTCGGGAGCGCTCGTGCGAACGAAATACTTCGACGCCGGCATCACGAGCGTGTCAGCGGTCAGGTTCGACAGGTCCGTCGAGAGCCGCGCGTCCAGCCCAGAACCCGTCAGCCTGTCGAGAGGCATCACGCGATCGGTATCGACGAACGGGACTGTACCGATACGGCGCCCGCCGATAAACGGATCGGGGCACGCGGTCGCCGCGATCAGCTGGAGAAAATCGCGCCGCGAGAGGTTCATGTCCGCATCATTGCCGCGACTCGCGACGGAACTGGCTGACCGTCTCGTAGATGATTTTGCGCGCCCGATTCATGTTTCCGAGCGGTCGATGCTCGGCAAGGCAGTACCAGGGATTGAACGCGATCTCCTCACACGCCTTGACGCGCACGTCGTCGTCGATCCGCTGACGAGGAATCCGAATCCGCGCGACCGGCCGGTAGGGCGATTCCTCCTCCTTCCATTCGACGCTCGCGTCCTCGATCGGCATGCGGTGGCTGTCGACCTGGAACTGGATCATGAAATCGAAACAGGCGTCGTCCTGCGCGAGGTGCACGGGCAACGCGTCCCGCAGGTAGTGATCGGTGAGCTCGGGCGGCATGGTGCTCGTCCGCGTCGAGCATGGGCGCGTGACGTATTTCACGGCGCGGCCTGGACCGAACAGGTACGGCGTCGTGCTCCAGTACGGGATGTCGAGATGGCACGTCGGGTGCTGCTGCGCCTCGAGGCCGATCTTGGCGACACGCGGATGCGCGGCAAGATGGGCGACTCTCTTGAGCCCTCCGGCCTCGTAGGCCTCGAAGAAGGAGAGGAACTCTTTCGTGTTCGGCACGACCATCACGGGATGGCTGTTGAGCACGACGTCCTGTTTCGTCGAGCCCGGGGTCAGATTCTGACCGGGGACGTCGTCCAGGCGTATCGACATGCCGTGTACGTCCTTGTCGCGATCGGTCTTGTCGTGCGACGCGCTCGCAAACCTGATGAACGCGCGAAACGTGTGTGGCGCGGCAAAGAGGCCGAGCGATCGTCCGTCGGAAAGTCGTCCCGCACGGTGAACTCCCCTTCGACGCAGCCCGCGGTCCGCGCCTGATTGAATCGCAGGATCGGACCTTGCGGATTTCGCGCGACGCTCGCCTTCTCGATGAACGCGATGAAGTGCGAGATGACCTCGTTCTCGTTCGGCGCAACGCTCTCCTCAGCGAGCCCGTGGGTGTTCACCGTTGGCATAGCCGCCTCCTGGGGTTGCGTACCGTGGGATAGGATCATCGATGGTTGGCCATCCAGTTCAAAACCATGATTATCGGCGTCGTTGGTTCCTGCACAATCGCGTTCATCAGAAAGCGCTGGCCGTCCGACGACACCATGTACTGTTGTCTGTCGGCGCCCTGAACGGCGCCTCCGATATGCGTCGTGAGCAGCGGAACAGGTGTTCCGATTTCTATCTGCGGACCCTTCGACGCGAGTCGGATCGGAGCCGCCATGAGTCGAGCGTCAAGTCCGACGTAAAACAATTCCTTGCCGTCTCGTCGCCAACGCACCTGGGCACCGCCGTTTCTCGACACCGGCGACTTCGACCCAGTGCCGGGAAATGGCCGGAGGTACACCTCGAACCGTCCGGTTTCGTTCGATTGATACGCGATCCACTTCGCATCAGGAGAAAGCTGTCCGTTCGTTTCATCGAAGTTCGTTCGAAGAACCGTAAACCGAGTTCCTGGGCTTCCGCGTGAGTCCATGGGCAATGCCCAGATGTCCCAACCGGTCTTCGGATCAAAACTGCGATAAAGGAGGAATCTGCCGTCAGTTGACCAGTCCGTGGCAGCTTTGGGCTGATCGGTCTCGAGTAGGAGTTCGATATTCCCGCCGGCGACCGGCCTGCGGAACAGATCCGTCACTTTTTTTGCCAACGAGGCGAAGACGATCTGCTCGCCATCAGGGGACCAAATCGGCCGTCCCGCAGTCGCGGCGCTGATCTCTTCAGAGGTGAAGCGGTTACGAACACCTCCCGGTTCCAACAACCAGATGTCCGGCCTACCATTCACCACTCGATAAAGCGCGACCCGATGCTCGTTCGGTGACAGCTCTGGGTCCAGTGGATTCGCAGGATCAGGATCGCCCACTTTTTCAAGCTCCTTACCAGATCGATCGACCCAGACGAACTGCCGCCTTGCTGCGGATCCGGAGCGGTAGACGAGGACACCTGCGGAGGATGTCGACACTGCCGCAACGTATTTGGACGGGTCAAACGCGATGTGTTCCTCCAGGGGAAAAGGGTTCCCGCTCGGCACCAGCCGAGTCGGGTCGAAGCTCTGCGCAAAGAGCGTCCCCTGGCGGACAAACAGAAGGTGACCAGAGGGGGCGTACACCGCAGCTGTGTCGGCGTCGAGCAACCATTTCGACTCGGATCCACTTAGATCGGCGACGTAGATGCCACGACCATCGGGACCACCTGCGGAATAGTAGAGGAAGTGACGGCCATCGGGCAGGAACTGCGGAAAACGGTGACCGGCTTGACGGGGCCGGTCGACGCGCGTCACGTCGACGCGAGTCCCTATGGCTCCGCCTCCTGGGTTTGTCGCAGAGATCCGGCTGATCGGACCCGACATCGGCCCCGCATGCAAGATCGTGTCGTCGCGATTCCACGTGCCACCGCACGGCAGTGCGGTGGTCAGCGTTCGGACCGTCCCTGTGTCGATGTCGATTCGTTTGAGCTTGCCGTCGGCAAAGAACCCGATGGACGAGTTATTCGGCGACCAGAAAGGACAGGAGGCACCCTCGGTTCCCTCCAACGAGCGCGACGACGTTGAACTCAGCGAACGAAGCCACAAACGTGATCGCCCGTCGTGCCTGGCGACGAACGCAAGCGTGCGCCCGTCGGGCGAGATGGCAAGCGACACGGGATCCGCGGTCGGCGGCGTCGTAATCTCGACTCGCATCTCGGGCAGTGCTGGCACCGTACGCAGGCTCCAAACCGCGATGAGCGCACCAGTGAACGCCAGAACGATGATGCTCGCGACTCCTACCACCCAGGGGCGGAACCTCGCTTCTGCAGCTGCGCCGCTCCTAAGAGCGTCGCTCCGATCGTCGGCGAGCTCGATCCGGGCATCGCCGATGTCACGCAGCCGCCATCGGGGATCCTTGTGCAGGCAGCGACGAAGCAGATTCTCAATCCTTGCTGGAGTACGCGCGGGGAGGACGTTCCAATCCGGTTCGCCATCGACGACGGCCGCCAACGTGTCTGTTACCGTTGCTTCCGCGAACGCCCTCGTCCCCGACAGCACCTCGTAGAGCACAATCCAAAGGCCCAGATGTCGGTCCGCTTGTCGGCGGGATTGCCGCGAGCCTGTTCCGGACTCATGTACGAAGGCGTTCCCACGATCGAAGCGCCATCGGGCGGTTGGATGTCGCGAGAACTCCCAGACCCGTCCGATGCCAACAGCTCCGCGATCCCGAAATCCAGCACCTTTACCATGCCATCCGGCGCAATCATCACGTTGGCCGGCTTCAGATCGCGATGCACGATGCCGTGCTCATGGGCGGTTTCCAGTGCTTCCGCGATCTGACGACCGATCGTCAGCGCTTCATTGGAAGGAATTCGTCCACGCTTCAGGCGGGCTGCGAGCGTTTCTCCTTCGACGAATTCCAGAACGAGGCACTGGATCGACTCCGATTCCGCGAGATCGTAGATGCCCGCGATGTTCGGATGACTCAACGACGCGAGGAGCCTCGCTTCCTGTTCGGAACGAATCAGCCGATCGCGATCCTGAGAGAAATCCTCCGGCAAGACCTTGAGCGCGACGTCGCGGCCCAATCGCGTGTCACGCGCGCGATAGACGATACCCATTCCTCCGGCGCCGATCAGCGACGTGACGTGATACCGGCCGATCGTCTGCCCAACGAGGGGTCTTGTTTGATTGCGGGTAACGATCTCAGCGGCGACGTCCAGGCCACGACGTTCCAGGAAGCTCAATCCCGTAGTGCGATGCGCCAGCAGTGACTCCACCTCCCGGCGGATTTCGTCGTCCACGCAGCCATCAGCGAGAAAGCGCGGCCGTTCCCCTGGTTCCAGCTCCAGCGAACCGAGATAGAGCCTTTCAACTTCTTTCCACGCTTCCGGCGTCATGTCGGCTTCTCGACGCACAACTCGCGATTGAGCCAGGCTTTCGCGAGGTCCCATTCCCGCAGGATGGTGCGCGATGAGACGCTCAGCACTTCCGCCGTCTCCTCCACGCTCAAGCCACCGAAGAAGCGCAACTCCACGATTTGGCTCTTGCGGGCGTCGATGACGGCCAGACTGCAAAGAGCTTCATCCAGGGCCACAATCTCTCTGGCACGCTGACGCGAAACGGCTGCGGCTTCATCCAATGAAACCGTCATCCGCAGGCCGCCCCCGCGTTTGGCGTAGCTCCGAGACCGCGCAAAGTCCACCAGGATCCGTCGCATCAATCCAGCCGCAACGCCGAAGAAGTGCGCGCGGTTCTGCCAGCGGACGTTCTTCCAATCGATCAACCGAACGTAGGCTTCGTTGATCAATGCGGTTGTTTGCAGCGTGTGATTCGACCGCTCGTGGCGCATGTACTGGTGCGCCATGCGATGGAGTTCTTTGTAGAGGACGGGCGTCAACTTCGTCAGCGCGCCGCTATCGCCTTCACTCCAGGCACGAAGCAATTGCGTGACGTCCTGGCTGGCGACCTGGGCACCTTCGTCCATCGTCCGACGGCGTGGGGGCGGGATTGTCAGGGTGTCACATTTTAGACCCGATTCCCGCCTTCGAGGGTAGCGGCTCGAAACCGTATGGAGATTGAGGCGATCGATTCGCCGGTTCATCAACCAGGCAAGGGAGACAACTATGCGCGCCCGATGCAAGCCGTTCGTTGGATTGATGATAGTTGCGATGTTCTGCCTCACGCGTACGGGACCCGAGGCTGCACCCAAATACTCCGATTGGAGCGCGCCGGTACTCGTTCCCAATGTGAACTCCGCATCCGGAGAACTCGGCCCCGGGATTTCCAAGGACGGAAACAGTCTGTACTTCTCGTCGGACCGTCCCGGCGGTTTCGGCGGCGCCGACCTATGGGTTTCTCAGCGTGAACGCGCCACAGACCAGTGGGGACCGTCGGTCAATCTGGGCGCGACGATCAACACGGCCGCCGGTGAACTGGTCCCGGCATTCTCACGTGACGGTCATTGGATGTATTTCAACAGCGACCGCCCGGGCGGCTACGGCGGCCTCGATGTATGGGCCTCGTACCGCCAGAACACGCATGACGATTTCGGCTGGACGACGCCGGTCAACCTCGGCGCGAACATCAACCGGAGCGGCCTGGATGCCGGCGCAAGCTATCTGGCAAGTGACGCCGATGACGACGACGGCGCGGGCGGCGCGCTGCTGTTCTTCGGGAGTGACCGACCGGGAGGTCAGGGTCAAGTCGATCTTTATGTCAGCACTCGAGAGTCGAACGGGGTGTTCGGCCCGCCTACCTTACTGCCGGAGCTCAACAGCCCATCGAATGAGCAACGGCCGACGATTCGTCATGACGGCCTCGAGATCTTCTTCTACTCGAGCCGTCCAGGGGGCGTTGGAGCCAATGACTTGTGGGTGGCGACGCGCGAGACGCCGGACCACGTCTGGAACACTCCCGAGAATCTCGGCCCGGTTGTCAACAGCGCCTCGAATGATTTCCACCCGTCCCTGTCGTCGGACGGTCAGACGCTGTACTTTGCGTCGAATCGTCTCGGCGGACCTGGAATGGGCGACTTGTACGTGACGACGCGGACGAAGCGACACGGCCGATGAAGGTGATGGCGGGGTCTGAAGACCCCGCCCTACGTCATTCCTCCGGAAGACTTCGTCCGCCAGAACCCCCTCAGGCGTTGCTCGCGGGGACTCCTTGCCCCGCTCCGCCGGGGTCCCCGCCAACACCCAGGCTTCTTGGTCCTCCGGTATCTTGGAGCACCTCCGGTACCACGAACGCGACGCGGCGGACGGGACAAGGTGGCCACGCATATCAAACAGGCCAAAAACCATTCATTTGCACCATTTCCGGGTCGGCGTGCAGCGCGCGATGCGTTCGGGCATAGCGCGTGCTTGGAGGGACCTGCTTGCCCCCGACGGGCGCGCGCGCGTTCGTATGCCCTCAGATGACGACGGGCGCTGGGATCAGGCAGCTTCTCGAAGCGCACCGCGTGGCCTTCGCGCTTTGGAGGTGGTCGTGCAACACCGCTTGTGTCTAGCCGCGGCGTGTCTTCTTGCTGCCGCGATCACGGTGCGCGCCGCCAGCGCAATCCCGTCCGTTTCCTTCGTCGGCTCCCAGACGCCCAGCTCGCAGGCGAAACCTCCATCAGCCCCCCAGGCGGGCTACGTCGGGAGCGACACGTGCGTGACGTGTCACGCCGACAAGGGTGACTCGCTCAAGGGCACTCCACACGGCCAGGCAAAGAATCCGCGCTCGCCAGAGGCTATCCACGGTTGCGAGAGCTGCCACGGCCCGGGGCAGGCGCACGTGGACGACGAGAACAAGGGTCACATCCTCAAGTTCGGGCAGATGAAGCCCTCAGAGATCAGCCAGACGTGCCTGACCTGTCACAATCGCGGCAATCACGCGGCATGGGAAGGAAGCGCACACGACCGCCGCAATCTGTCCTGCACCACGTGCCACAGCGTCCACAGCCCGAAGTCAGCGGAACGGCAGCTCGTCCAGCCGACCGAAACGCAGGTCTGCGTGACGTGCCACAGGCTACAGGTCACGAAGACCGAGCGCGCCGTCGCGCACATGCCGGTGCGCGAGGGCAAGATGTCGTGCAGCTCCTGCCACAACCCGCACGGTTCGATCAGCAACGTCAAGAATCTCAAGACGGGCAGCTCAGTCGCCGAGCTGTGCACGAGCTGTCATACCGAGATGCGTGGACCGATGCTGTTCGAGCATGCGCCCGTGCGCGAGAACTGCGCGACGTGCCACGATCCGCACGGCTCGTCGAACGATCGCATGCTCGTCGTCCGCATGCCGATGCTCTGCCAGCGCTGCCACATCGCCAGCAAGCATCCGGCGACGCTCTACGACAAGGATCAGATCACCACGAACAAGAGCAACCGGATGTTCGGCCGCTCGTGCGTGAACTGCCACTCGAACATCCACGGGTCGAACCACCCGTCCGGCCAGTTCTTCATGCGGTAACGGGAGACACGACATGCGACGCCTCTCGTTCATCACTCTGATCCTTCTGATCGCCGCCGCCGCACCGCAGCGATCATTTGCTCAGGCGGGCACGCAGCAGCCGCCCGCGCAGCCCGCCGCGGCAGCTCCCGCCGCCGACGAAACGCGCAGCCTCTTCGCACTGACCGACCGCGAGCTTTTCATCGGCGGCCGCGTGACCAGCATCGACGGCGATCCGGCGCGCTTCCAGCGTTACCAGGACATGCGCGACGGCCTGCTCTTCTCCGGGTTCCGCTACGCGTTCGCGCAGCCCGACGGCTCCTACGACTTCAAGGCGCGCGCGAACAACGTCGGCTACCGCGATCAGGAGTACTTCGCCAGCTACAACCGTATCGGGAAGCTGTCGATCACCGGGGGCTACCAGCAGATCCCGCAGTTCTACAGCGTCGACACGATGACGCCGTACGCACGAGGCAGTTCGACGCTGACGCTCGACGACGCCACCCAGCTCGCGCTGCAGAACAACCCTTCCCCGACGCTGCAACCCTGGGTGCCACTCGCGCAGCAGTTCGACCTGCGGGAACGCCGGGACGTCGGCCGCGTGGACGTCGTCGCGACGCCGACGCCGAAGCTCGACGTGACGGCGAGCTTCACGACGCAGAAGCACAGCGGCGAGCTGCCCTGGGGCGCGAGCTTCGGGTTCAGCAACGACGTCGAGGTGCCGTTGCCCTACGAGTCGCGGGCCAACGACTTCACCATCGGCACTGAGTGGAACAACACGAAGAACATGCTGCGCGTTGCCTACAGCGGATCGTGGTTCGACAATCTCGCATCCACGCTCGTCTGGGACAGCCCGCTGGACCTCAACGACGCGCCGAGCACGCCGGGCAGAGGCCGCATGTCGCTGTGGCCGTCGAATTCGGCCCAGACGATCAGCTTCGGCGGCTATCACAAGATGCCGCGCAAGACGCAGGTCACCGGCTTCTTCTCCTACGGCCTGTGGAGCAACGACGAGCCGTTGCAGCCATTTACGATCAATTCGGCGCTGCCGACGATCGCGCTGCCGCGCACGAACACGGACGCCGAAGCGCACGTGTTTTCGACCAACCTGAACCTGACGTCGCACCCGACGACCGACTGGCGGTTCGGCGCGCGCTTCCGTAATTACACGTACACCAACCACATGCCGGCGACGAGCATCACGAATTACAACAACTACGATTCGGGCACGTCGACGACGCCCACCGGCGGCCCCAATCTCTACGCGCACGACCGGACGACGTTCGACGCCGACGCGACGTGGGGCAAGATCAAGCCGCTCGCGCTGACCGTCGGCTACACGTTCAATGGATACGGGTGGGACGCGCGGACCTTCCAGTCGAGCGGTGAAAACGTGTTTCGCGTCTCGGCAGATGCGGTAGGAACGTCCTGGGCCACCTTCCGCGCGGTGTACGAAGTCGGTTCGCGCAGCGGATCGGGGCTCGACGAGAGCCAGCTCAGCGCCATCGGGGAGCACCCGGAGATGCGGTACTACGACCTGGCCAACCGGACCAGGAACCGTTTCACTGGGCAGGTCGACTTCGTTCCGTCGGAGGCTTGGATGTTCAGCGTCTCCGGCGGACTCCTGCACGACGACTACGGCGACTCGTTCTTCGGACTGCAGAAGTCGAACGGCGGAACCTTCTCGCTCGGCGCCGACTACCACCTGCCGAACGGGATGGGCGCGGGCGGCACGTACAACTACGAGCGGTATACCGGACTGCAGCAGTCGCACGAGGGGGATTCGTCGGACGCGCAGTTCAATGACCCGCTGCGCCACTGGACCTCCGATGCGAAGGAGACGGTCCACTACTTCTCCATCTATGCGACGCCGCCGCGCATCGGTAAGGGCACCGAGGTGCGGTTCTCCTACGATTTCAGCGACGCGAGAGCCAACAATCTCTACACGATTCCGGCGGGCAGTCCGATCACGCCGCCCAATCAGCTGCCCGAGGTGTTCAACAAGCTGCAGCAGCTCCACATCGAGGCGCGCCATCGGCTGACGAAGAATCTTGCGGCGTCGTTCTCGTACCTGTACGAGCCGCTCAAGATTTTCGACTACGCGTTCGATCCCAGCGTGGTCAACGGCATCGTCCAACCCAGCTCGCTCGTGATGGGGTACGTGTACCGGCCGTACACAGCCAACTCCGCCGTGTTTGGCGTGAGGTACTTCTGGTAGATTGGACCCACGAAGGCCGGCTGAAGCCGGCCACTACAGTTGTGGTGTCCGGCTTTAGCCGGACCACGACGCGTCCATCACACATCTGGAGGGTCCATGCTGATGAGATTCACCAGTAGAGGGATTCGGCCCCTGGCCGCGCTCACAATCATTGCAGGGATCGCCGCCGCCCCGCTGGCGGCAACGGGCCAGGACGACCCGGTCAAAAAGGGGCAGGAAGTCTACACGGCCCAGAAGTGCTCGGTCTGCCACGCCATTGCAGGCAAAGGCAACAAGCAGAATCCGCTGGATGGCGTTGGCAAGAAGTTATCGGCCGACGAGATCCGACAGTGGATCACGCATCCGTCGGAGGCGGCGGCGAAAGCCAAGTCGACGAAAAAGCCACCGATGCCGGACAAGTACGGCAAACTGGCAGCCGCGGATATTGACGCTCTCGTGGCGTACATGCAGAGCCTCAAATAGCGAATCCCGTGTCATCGCGTGAGGCACTCTTTCGCCATCCGCTCGCGATCGCCGGTGCGCTGATCACTACGGCCTCAGCCGTGGTGTTCATCGCATTGGTGATTGCGGTGCTGCTGGGGCTGTTCGAGAACCCGTATGCGGGTCTCGTCGTCTTCGTCGCGATTCCCGCCGCGTTCGTACTGGGCCTTCTGCTCATCCCGGCTGGAATGCGGCTGCAGCGCAGAAAGCTGCAACGCCATCCGGGAGTCACCAGTGAGTGGCCGGTTCTCGATTTCGGCCGCACCAGCGTTCGCCGCGCCACGCTCCTCTTCACCGCGTTGACCGCCGTCAACATCGTCATCCTGCTCCTGGCGGGCTACGGGAGCCTGCACTGGATGGAATCGCCTACGTTCTGCGGCCAGGTGTGCCACACGCCAATGCATCCGCAATTCACCGCGTGGGGAGATGGACCGCACGCACGCATCGCCTGCGTCAGGTGCCACGTGGGGGAAGGGGCCCGCGGATTCGTGCATGCGAAGCTCAATGGCGTGCGGCAACTCGTAGAAGTGGCGGCCACCTCGTATCCGAGACCCATCCCACCGGGTGCCGAGATGCCGCCGGGGGCGCAGGCCGAGAACTGCGGCAGCTGTCACCAGCCGGGCCGAATTGCCGGAGATCAGATCCGCGTGATTCGCGAGTACGCCGACGATGAAGGAAACTCGGAAACGATGACCATCCTTCAGATGCACGTCGGCTTTGCATCTCCCTCGGGGCGCGCGATTCACTGGCACGCCAATCCCGCGATTCGCGTCGAGTACGTGTCGACGGATGAGGGACGTCAGACGATTCCGTATGTGAAGGTGACCGACGCGAAGGGACAAGTCAAGGAGTACCGTACCGCGGAAGCGACAGATCAAATGATCGGCGGCGGCAATCGCAAGATCATGGACTGCATGGATTGCCACAACTCCGTCGGGCACCCAATCTCACCCACGCCCGAAAAGGCCGTCGACGACGCAATCACCCTCGGGCAAGTGAGCCGGCAACTCCCCTACGTCCGGCGTGAGGGCCTCCGGCTCGTGAAGGCGTCGTACCCCAGCCAGGATGACGCTGGAGCCGCCATCGATCGCGAGTTACGAGCGTTCTATCAATCCCTGGGTAGGTCGATCGATGAGCAGGCCGTGGTACGCAGCGTGGCAGGCCTTCAGAATGTCTATCGCCGCAACGTCTTTCCTCCGATGAACGTGACGTTCGGCAGCTATCCCAACAACAAGGGCCACATCACCTCGACGGGCTGTCTGCGGTGCCACGATGATTCTCACAAGGCCCGGGACGGGTCGACGATCAGCGGCGACTGCGAGTACTGCCACAAGCAGATTGAAAAGCCAAACTAGCGGCGTGACGTGACGGTACGGGAAAACGGCGATCCTCCATTCGACGCTCGCGTCCTCGACTGGCAGGGTCCATCAATGATTGGCCATCCAGTTCAAGACCACGATTATCGGCGTCGTAGGCCAGGCCGCGGGGAATGCAGCGGCTGGCTCGAAGAGTTCGGAGTGGTCGGCTCCGGTCAACCTGGGAGCCGTTGTGAATTCGTCATTCAACGATTTTGCACCAGCTGTTTCCAAGAACGGACTGAGCCTGTACTTCAGTTCGGATCGGCCCGGCAGCCTCGGTCCGAGCGACATCTGGGTCTCCCAGCGCAATAGTCGCGACGACCCGTGGGGCGTCCCGGTGAATCTGGGACCGCCAGTCAACACGTCCGTCGGCGAGCGCGCGCCATGCTTCTCTCGAGACGGCCACTGGATGTTCTTCGTCAGCGACCGGCCCGGCGGATTCGGAGGCGACGACCTATGGGCGTCGTGGCGAACCAATGTCCACGACGACTTCGCGTGGCAGCCGCCGATCAACCTGGGAGCGGGCGTCAATACGGAAACCTTTGACGCAGGCGCGACCTTCTTCGAAAACGACGAGGCCGGCACACCGCTGCTCCTTTTCTCGAGCACGCGGCCAGGAGGGCCGGGCGGGGAGGATATTTACGTCAGCGCGCAGACCGCGGACGGATCATTCGGCCCGGCGACGCTGGTGCCGGAGCTGAACAGTCCTCAAGCCGACCGCCGTCCCACGATTCGTTTCGACGGCCTGGAAATCATCTTCTTCTCAAACCGTCCTGGCACGCTGGGCGGTGCCGATCTCTGGACGTCCGGTCGCCCGACCGTGTTCGACAGCTGGTCGGTGCCGGTGAACCTTGGCCCGGTGGTCAATAGCAGCTCGAACGAAGCGCCGTCCTGCTTGTCATCCGATGGGCGCAGCCTGTTCATGACGTCAGATCGTCCCGGCGGCTTCGGCGCTGGAGACCTCTACGTCACGACGCGAGAAAGGATCGGTCGGCACTAGTCATAAGCAGGCTTTGGGCTCGTGGCTTTTGGCTAGAGGCCGGCGGGGTCTAAAGACCCCGCCCTACTTCGTCTTCAAGTACTCCAGCAATGCTTCTTTGATCGCGGGATCCAGCGTCGTTCCGTAGAGATGACCGCCGTTGCCGTTGCCGCGCTCGGCGGTCGAGAACTTGACGCCCTCGCGCGCCGCCTCTGCACCGTTCGAGATGAACCCGACGTTCGTCCAGTCGTAGACGTCGTATGCACGATGGAACTCGGCCGGGCGTTCGTCCGGGAAGAGCAACGCGCGCAGTGTCGGCACGGAGCCGTTGTGCAGGTACGGCGCGCGCAGCCAGATGCCGTCCAGCGGCATGTTCGCGTAGCCCTCGGTCTTGCGGAAATGTGAGAACTTCCACGGTTTTCCCTCGCCGATCGTGTTCATGCCCGCGGCGAGCTCTTTCGTGAACGAATCCAGGCGCTCGCGGTCGGTGCCCACCTCGGTGATCGGCGTGACCTGACCGACCTTGCCGCCGCCGATGTCGTGGCAGCTCGCGCACTCGCGCTGGTAGGTCGGCGCCCCTTGGGCTGCTTTCGCGGCATCAATCCGATCCTTCGGGTAGTCCGGCGGTTTCAAGTCCATGATCCACTCTTCGAGCCGCGTCATGGACGCGAGGTTCAGGGAATCCGGTGTCGCACCTGCGCCGATCGCCGCGCTCTTGTTGCGCTCCTCGACGAGATCGTTGTTGCCATCCCAGTGCAGCCACAGCCCGCGCCGTATTCGCTGGTTCCACAGCGACGGCAGGTCCACGGTCCCGACGGTCTTGTCGTTTTCAATCCCGAGGCGCAGGAGCACCTTGTACGGGTTGAACGTGTCGACGCGGCCGGGACCGAACGGCGGGCGCGCGTCGAACCACGCGTTCTCTTTCGCGCGATCGAGGATCCCGCTGCGCGCGCGTGAGATGACGAAGAATCGATAAATCAGCCGGTCGAAAAACCCGAAGTCCGGGTTCTGCTTGCTGATGGCCTCGATCAAGGTGGACGCGTTGAAGCGGGGATCGTTCGCACACGCCGTCAGGAACCGCCCGTATCCCTGAAGGTCCATCTGATTCGCGGGCATGCCCGGAACGATCTGACGTCGATCGCTCGGCGAGAACCTGATCGTGCCGGTGTGGCACGTCGCACAGTTGAGTCCCACGAGCGGAACTTTGCCGGACAGGTACGACGTCCCGATCGGACGTTTATGAGGCGCACTGTCGTACACGAACCCGAGCCGCTCGTAGCCATTGCCAGGCCGATTCGGCAGCTTGTCGGCAAAGACGATCGGCAACGCCCGCCACAGCTCGGACGGGATTCCCACACGCTCCTCGGTGCCGATCGATCCGTACTTGAAGTGATCGACGATGTTCGGAAAGGTGTCGCTGTCGGCCTGCTCGCGTGCGCTGATGGGCACGGCAAGCAGGCAAACCAGAACGATGGCGCCTATCGCTATCGAGCGATTCGTCATGGTCATGGCACGTCTCGAGAAGGATCGCGGGAGACCTCCGAAGCTCACGGCACCGGTTGCGC